>Ga0070732_10000004_pt1 | contig 353859 bp, 298 predicted proteins | sample Coa_R1_5_FD_66449 | JGI IMG/M metagenome (GOLD analysis project Ga0070732, IMG submission 66449) | Surface soil microbial communities from Centralia Pennsylvania, which are recovering from an underground coalmine fire - Coalmine... | ecosystem: Environmental > Terrestrial > Soil >... | reverse complement strand
GCGGTTTGTCTTTTACCGCAAAGCGGGGTATCATAGTGGAGAACAGTGGTAGCTGGTCACACCCCAGGCGGGGGACGGTCAAGCCTGGGTACTGTTTGGAACTCTCCAATCCGTGGCGAACGTACCAGTGGGCGAAAGGCCCACTTTATTTTTGGCGGAAACTTCTTCGGGTTGGCGAGCCGGGACGAGGAAGATGAAAGAAGCCAAAGATGGCAGCGGACGCAGAGAAAATCAGGGAGATTGCCGGACGAGTAGCGGCCAGACAGGGTGTTGAGCTGGTGGAGGCGGAGTTGCGCGGCGGCGGCAAGGCGCGCACGCTGAAAGTAGCGATCGACAAGCCGCAAGGCGTGACGCACGAAGATTGCGCCAACGTCAGCCGCGAGCTTTCGGTGATTCTGGATGTTGAAGACGCGGTGGGCGGCGGATCGTACACGCTGGAAGTTTCTTCACCGGGGCTCGACCGCAAGCTGCTCAAGCCCGAAGATTACACGCGTTTTGCCGGCAGCCGGATGAAGCTGGTGACGCGGGAACCGGTGAACGGCAACCGCCATTTTGATGGACGTTTGAAAAGTTTTGCAGCAGGCAAGTTGTTGCTGGAAACGTTGACAGGGAGCAAGAAGCCCAAGCCGGGACACGCCCACCCGGGACAGATGGTGGAAATCGACGTCACCAATGTCGAACGGGCGAACCTGGTACCGGAAGTTTAATTTTTCGCAGTTATTTTCGCAGTTATCGAAGGAACGAGCATGGCAAGCGAGATCTACAACGTCATTGACGCGCTAAGCCGGGAGAAGGGCATCGATCCGCAAATTGTAGTGAGTGCGGTGGAAGACGCTATTGTTGCCGCTACTCGCAAGAAGGACAAGAGCCAGGAAAACCTGCGCGGCGAGCTCGATAAAGAGACCGGCAATATCCGCGTGTACGCGGTGAAGAGCATTCTGCCGACCGAAGACGATATCGAAGATCCGCAACTGGAGATTTCCCTGGAAGAGGCGAAGGCCATCGATCCGAACGCCGAGGTCGGCGGCGAGGTGCGTTTTCTCAAGTCCACGGAAGGGCTGGGACGCATCTCGGCGCAGATTGCCAAGCAGATCATCTTCCAGAAGGTGCGCGAAGCCGAGCGCGACACGGTTTACAACGAGTACATCGGCCGAGTGGGCGAGGTATTGAACGCCACGGTGAAACGGCTGGAAGGCCCGGACGTGATTTTCGACATCGGCAAGGCGGAAGCCAAGATGTCGAAGAAGGAGCAGTCGCGGCTGGAGTCGTTTGCCATCGGGGAGCGCGTGCGCGTGGTGCTGGCCCGCGTGGACAAGAACGCCAAAGGTCCGGCGGTGACGGTTTCCCGCGCGGCGCCGGAGCTGGTGCAGAACCTGTTCCAGACTGAAGTGCCGGAGATTTACGACAACACGGTGGCCATCCGGGCCATCGCTCGCGAAGCCGGCGAGCGCACCAAGATCGCGGTGATGTCGAAAGACAAAGACGTTGACGCGGTGGGCGCCTGCGTGGGCATGAAAGGCATGCGCGTGCAGTCGATCATCCGCGAGCTGCGGGGAGAGAAGATCGACATCATCGAGTACCACGAAGACCCGGTGGTCTTTGCCGAAAAGGCGCTGCAGCCGGCCAAGGTCAGCCGCGTGACCATTGTCGACCAAGCCGATAAGCACCTGGAAGTCGTGGTGGATGACAGCCAGTTGTCGCTGGCCATCGGCAAGAAGGGGCAGAACGTCCGCCTGGCCGCCAAGCTGCTGGGCTGGAAGATCGATATCAAGAGCGAGGAAGAGAAGCGGCAGGAAGTGGAACAGCAGATGGCTTCGCTGGTCACGCCGTCGGCGACTCCGCTGGAGAACGTGACCGAGCTGGGCGAGGCGCTGATCGCCAAGCTGCAAGAAGCCGGGATTACCACGGTGGAGGCGCTGGGCAACATGACTCCGGAACAGCTGGAAGAGCTGCCCGGTGTCGGCCCTAAAACGGTGGAAAAGATCAGCATTGCGGTGAATAATTACTTCACCAGCCTGGAAGCGGGGCCGCCCGCCGAGGGTGAAGCCGCAGCCGCCGAAGGTGCAACCGTCGCGCAAGAGGAAGTCAGCGAACCTGCAGCCGGGGGCGCGGAAGCAGCGCCGCCTGAGACTGAAGGCGAGGCTGTGTCAGCAGCCGAACCGGCAGAGCCGGCGCCGGCGGTTGAAGCCGCTGCTGAAAAAGCGGCGGAGGGACAAGCGGAAGAGGCCGCGCCCGACGCAGATCAGGCCGGTAACAAAGAAGAGTCGAGTTCGTAAAAGAAGTTTGTATGTTGCTGGAAGAGCCACAACCGTGAGGTCGATATGAGCGCGTAACCGGCACCGGAGGGAAGACAGAACGGATGAAAATTCGAATCAATGATCTGGCCAGAGAGCTTGAGGTAAAAAGTAAAGCCATTCTGGACATTCTGGAAGAAGTTGGCGTTACTGAGAAGAAGACGCACTCGAGCTCTGTAGAGGAAGACGAAGCCGAAAGGATTCGCAAGCATTTTTCGGCGAAGTCGGGGCCTGCCGCGAGAGACAGGGCAGGCCAGGCCGAGATCAAGCCCAAGCTCGATCTCTCCCGCATCTCCAAGCCCGGCGACGTTCTCAAGCTGCTCAAAGAGCGCGAGCAGCAACTGCATCAGCCGACCGCGCCGGCCAAGCCGGCAGCAGTGCCTGCGGCTCGTCCGGTAGCGGCGCCACCGGCCGCCAAGCCGGCGGCTCCCGTTGCCGAGAAACCCGCGCCCGTTGTCGCCAAGCCGGCAGCGCCTGCAGTAGTGGTTACGCCTCCGGTCGCCAAGCCGGCTGCTCCGGTGGCCACCGCGCCTCCAGCAGCGGCCCCGGAAAAACCAGCCGCACCTCCCGCAGTGGTGGTAACGCCGCCTGCTCAGCCTGCGGCAGCCGCTCCACCGGTCGCAGCCAAACCGGCCGCGCCGGCACAGCCTGCCGCGACCACGGCCCCGCCCGCGCAGCCTCCGGCCAAACCGGCTTCGCAGCAGCCGATTGTCCCGCAACGGCGCATGATCACGCCGCAAACCGGCCCGCGTCCGGTATATCTAGCTCCAGTTCAGGAACGTCCGGCAGCGCAGGGACAGGGCCAGGCTACACGGCCCATGCAGGCTTCTTCCGCGACGCGTCCGGGGTTGGTTCGCGGTCAGCCAATCTTTCAGCGGCCTCGCCCGCAAAGCCAGGGGGCGGGCCCGGGATCGCGTCCGCAATTCAACCGGCCGGGCGAGCAACGCCGCGGCCCGCATCCCACCAGTGCTACGCGTGGAGGATTTCCGCCTCGCCCGGGAATGGGTTCAGGACCGGGAACGGCGCCACCGCCGGGCACTGGCCGTCCGCCGGGACGCGCCGGGGCACCGCCGCGACGTCCGGGACAGCCGTACATTCCGCGCGAAAAAGAAGGGCCGATGAAGGGCTTCGTTCCGCCGCCGCGCCTGGCGGTGTCGAACGAGCCGCTGCCCATCACGCGCACCATCACCATCACGGAAGGCATCAGCGTGAAGGACCTGGCGGAGAAGCTTGAAGTCCGCGCGAAAGATCTTATCGCCCGTTTGATGATGAAGGGCGCGCTGGCGACCGTGAACCAGACTCTTGATGCCGATCTGGCCAAGGACCTGGCCCGTCACTTCGGCGCCGAAACCGGCGTGATCAGCTTTGAAGAGCAGGCTGCGCAGGAGATGGCGCAAATGACCGGCATTTCCGACGAAACTGCCGCCGCCGCCGCGGTAACCCGTCCTCCCGTGGTTACGATCATGGGCCACGTGGATCACGGCAAAACGTCGCTGCTGGACGCGATTCGCGAAACCAATGTCGCCGGCGGCGAAGCTGGAGGCATTACCCAGCACATCGGCGCCTACAAGGTGAAAATCACCAAAGAAGATTCACCGGCGTTCGGGCGCCAGATCGTGTTCCTGGATACTCCGGGTCACGAAGCGTTCACGCGCATGCGCGCCCGCGGCGCCAAGGTCACCGACATCGTGGTGCTGGTGGTCGCAGCAGACGATGGCGTGATGCCGCAGACACTGGAAGCCATGGACCACGCGCAAGCGGCCAAGGTTCCCATCATCGTTGCGGTCAACAAGATCGACAAGCCGGAAGCCATGCCCGACCGCGTGAAGAAGCAGCTCGCCGATCGCGGCTTGATGCCGGAAGATTGGGGCGGGACCACGGTATTCGTGGACGTCTCCGCCAAGAAGCGCACCAACCTGAACCTGCTGATGGAGATGATCTGCCTGGTGGCCGACCTGCAGGAACTCAAGGCCAACCCCGAACGCTCTGCAGCGGAACGGTGGTGGAGGCCAAGATCGATCGTGGTCGCGGCGCGGTGGCTAGCGTGCTGGTACAGAACGGCACCATGCGCGTGGGCGACAATTTCATCGTGGGCAACACCTTCGGCAAAGTCCGCGCCATGTTTGACGATCGTGGAAGCGCTGTGGATGAAGCTCCGCCTTCAACTCCGGTCGAGGTGCTGGGTCTTGAAGGCTTGCCGCAGGCCGGTGACCAGCTGCTGGTGGTCGCGGAGAGAGAAAAAGCGCGCCAGGTTTCCGAGTATCGCGAGCAGAAGGCGCGCGAAGCTGCGCTGGCCAAGACTTCCAAGCTTTCGCTGGAAGGCTTTGCGGAGCAGATGAAGACGGCAGGCGTGAAAGAGCTGCCCATCATTCTCAAGACCGACGTGCAGGGGTCGGCGGAAGTGCTGGCCGATACCCTCACCAAGCTCTCCAACGACAAGGTGAAGATCAGGATTCTGCACAGTGGCGTGGGCGCGATTACCGAGAACGACGTTCTGCTGGCGTCGGCGTCGAACGCGGTGATCATCGGCTTCAGTGTGCGTCCGGAACGCAAGGCGCAGGAGCTGGCGGAGATGGAGAAGGTCGACATCCGCCTGCACTCGATCATCTACGAACTGCAGGACGAGATCAAGAAAGCCATGGCCGGCCTGCTGGAGCCAATCATCAAGGAGAACTACCAGGGTCGAGCCGAAGTCCGCGAAACCTTCCGCGTGCCCAAAGTGGGAACAGTGGCCGGATGCTACGTGCTCGACGGCATTATCAAGCGTGATTCCGAAGTGCGCCTGGTGCGCGACGGCGTGCAGGTGTACAAGGGCAAAATCGGATCGCTCAGGCGCTTCAAGGACGATGCCAGCGAGGTGCGCAACGGCATGGAGTGCGGCATCGCCATCAGCAACTTCAATGACGTGAAGCGAGGCGATGTGATCGAGGCCTTCGTCACCGAGCGAATTGCTGCCGAGATTGGAGTTGCCTAGCAGCTATCGGATTTTGATATGCCGTGGGTAAGTTACAGCGAAATCTGAATCCCGGAAGGTTGAGACGGGAATATGTTGCCTTCCGGGTTTTTGCTGCAAGAAGACATGGACCTTTCCAACCTTCCCCAGAACGTGGTAGCACAGCTTACAAAAGCTGTGGAAGATTACATTCTCAAGAATCGCGAAAAATATTTTCCACGCGCGTCCGCATTGACCGCGGAACAACGATCGCTACTCGCTCCATTTTTCTCCGCGGAGGATTTGCAGCGCGCCCGGACGCTTGTGCTCGAAGGCTCCAGAATCATGGACCCATCGTTTTATTCAATGGCGCGGATCATGGGAATCCAGAATCTGCCCAGTTTCTCCGATGTTGCCGCGGTGACCTTCGTGGATGTGATTGTCTCGCACGAGAGGTTCACTCCCTCGTTGCTGTTTCACGAGATGGTTCATGTCGTGCAGTATTCGCAATTGGGACCCGCAAAGTTCTCATCGCTTTACGTCAACGGATTCATTCAGGGTGGAAGCTACGAGTCCATTCCGCTGGAGAGGAACGCATACCAGCTCGAATCCCGCTTCAGTGACGACCCGAGCAAGGTGTTCTCAGTCGCGGACGAAGTTCGTCGCTGGAACGATGCGGGAAGACTCTGAATCCAAAAGGCGTTCGTGCGCGAACTGTCTCGGCCAGCAAGGAGGCGCTCGCTTCTTCGCAAGCTAAAGCAAGCTGGGTTCAGTCGGACAGGCTTCGCGGAGAATGAGAACTGAACGGCTCGGATCTATTTCGCCGCTATAGCGGAAGTGTCGCCGGAGGCGGGCTGGGCCTTTGCAGCCACCTTGATTCCGCTCAGGCTGCTGATGTAGCGGTGAATTCCTTTGTACAGCGACTCAGCCACACGTTGGCGGTATTCGCTGGTCTTCAACTTTTTTTCGTCAGAGGGATTGCTCACGAAAGAAATCTCCGCCAGGATCGACGGCATATTAGCGCCAATCAGCACGATGAACGGCGCCTTCTTGACTCCGCGATTGTGGATCGCCGGGCTTTTGGCGCTCAGTCCGGCGTAGAGCGACTTCTGCACGTCAGCAGCCAGCTCGCGCGATTCTTCAATCTTCTCTTTGAGTGCGATTTTCTTTACCAGATCCTGCAACTCATGGATCGATTTCTCCGAGACGGAATTCTCGCGGGCTGCCACTTCCAGCGCGTCGCGCGACGAGGTGAAATTCAGGTAATACGTTTCCACGCCTCGCGCAGAAGAATCACTGCTGGAATTGGCATGAATTGAAACAAACAGGTCAGCCTGCTCTTTGTTGGCGATAGCCGTCCGCGTTTCCAGCGGGATGAACGTGTCATCGTCGCGCGTGTAAACCACTTCTGCCCCGAGACGGCTCTCCAGCAGTTTCCCGAGCTTTCGCGCTACTTCCAGCACCAGGTCCTTTTCCATAAGTCCGTTCGGACCGATGGTTCCGGTATCGTGGCCGCCGTGTCCCGCGTCGATCACAATCTTGCCGATCTTCAGTCCCAGGGCGCGGATCAGCGAGCGGTTTCCTGAAGCCGTCGGCTCCGCCACTTTCGACGATGCGACAGCGGCAGAAGATTGGTGCGCTGCCGTCGCAGGAGGTGTCCGGCGTTTGCGAACAGGTTCCTGCGGCGCTACCGATTGGAACGTCGGTCCGGTTGTAGGCTTGCTGGTTGTGGCGGCAGATTCATCGAGCGCCGCGTCGTCCCCGAGTAGCTTCTTCGGTTCCGCGCTGGCTAGCTGCACCCCTTTGGCGCCTGACGCGGGAACCTTGTCGCTGACCGGTGCGTCGTCTGTTTTTGTCGTCCGGACTGTCGTATCGTGGGCTTTTGCGTCGCGTTTCTTATTCGGTCCGGAAGCTTTGTCTCCGCGATCGATTGCTGCCGCCACCGCCCCTTCTTGCGGCTTGCTATCGGCAGGAATTAGGTGGGTCACGGTTACATCTGCGGCGGGAGCAATATGCGTCACGGTGACATCGGGTACGGACGGGTCGTCGGCCATTGCTTTCGTCGCCGTTGCGTTCTTTACGGTCGGAGAGGCATCAGAGTCTTTCGTTACCAACGCTGGTTTGCGATCGACGGAAGCCGTTTGCTGCGCCGGCAGCTTGCCGTGAATATCGATGATCAAGCGGTAAGGGTTGGGCAGCAGAAACGCCGAGTACTCCGCGACATCGTCCACATCAAGCACCACTCGCGCCATGCCCGCCTTGTTCTGGGCCACGCGAATGCGGTGCAGGAATCCTGAACCCACGTCAAACGACTTCCCGATCAGATCTGAAGTCAGTTTGGTGTTGTACAGATCGAAGAAGATGCGGTCGGGATGGGGCACGCGACCGGCCTGGTATTCAACTTCCTGCTCCAGGTCGATGGCCACGCGCGTGTAATCCGGCGTGGACCAGTGGCGTATCCCCGTCAGGTGCGCGATCCGTCGTGGCTGCGGCGGAGATTCGAGTTTGTCCAGGGCCGTATCGATCGGCTGCGGCGCCCCAACGGTGGCGTCGCCATCACGATCGTTCGAATTCGCCGGTTTCACTGCGGCGGTCTGGGCTTCAGACGCCTTCTTCCGCGCACCGCGGCCGGATGACGCCGCGGAATCCAAATCCTTGCTTGTGTCTGCGACCTGCGCCGAATCGGCAATCTGATCGCCCCGCGGCGGCGGCATCTCCGCCCAGACGGCTTTGATCGCGTCATCCTCCTTCGTCCGCGCCGGCTTCTTCTTGAAAGAATCGCGGCCTGTGGCTTCGGTCATCTCCGCCAGTGCTTTGCGAGCTTCAGAGGCCAGACTGCTGCGGGGATAGTGTTTGAGGTAGTCCTCAAACGTCGCTTTGGCCTGCACCGGATCGCGCAGGTCGTCGCGATAGATCTCACCGATAGTGAACAGCGCCGCAACCCGGTACTTGCTTCCCGGATACTCGCGGCGCAGAAAGACCAGCTGGCCAATGGAATCGCTATAGCTTTTGGGATCGTGGAGAACGCGGCCCTGCTCATCCAGCAGTTCGGCCACGGTGACGATCGAGGTGTCCGCTTTAACCGAGTTCGGTGCGGTGTGATAAACCTTGCGATAGGCTTCCAGCACCTTTTCGTAATCCGCACGCGTGCGCCGCGGTTCAGCCTTGCCCTCCAGCGCGGAGTGCAGCTTTTCCGCCGCGTCAAATTGGGCCAGTGCGGCCTGTTTCTTTTCCTTGACGGTGCGGCGAGCCTCGGCCAGAGGCGCCAGAAGACAAACCGTTGCGGCGCAGATAGCAATCCGCTTTTGGAGGCTGGTCCCGATTTTCATTCACTGCCGCTTTACAGCACCTTCTTAGAATAACCCGCTGTTCCGCTACTCGATGTTGGAAAAGTAGCGGTGGCCTTCCGTGTCGCGCGATTCCTGGATTCGCGGTTTGAAGCCGCTGTTCCAGTACAAGTCCGTGATTTTCTTAACGTAGTCGCGCGTCTCCCGGTATTTGGGCACGCCCCGGCTGCGGTTTACGGCGCCGCTGCCGGCGTTATAGGCCGCCAGCGACAATTCCAGGTTGCCGTTGTAGTTCTCCAGCAGGCTCTTCAGGTGGCGCACCCCGGCGTCAACGTTCTGGTCGGGGTCGAACGCGTTATCAACCTTCAGCGATTTGGCGGTGTAGGGCATGAGCTGCATGAGCCCCATGGCCCCTTTGCGCGAAACCGCATGCGGGTTGAAATTCGATTCCACCTTGACCACTGCTCGTACCAGGTTCGGATCCACGCCGTGACGCTGGGCTGCGGCGTCAATGGCCGAGTCCACAGTTTGCGGGCTTGGCGCGCGTGCAGGAACCGCCTCACCCAGTATTACCGGCTGTGAGCTAACCTTGGCGTTGGGCGGTAACGACGTCGTTACCTCCCGGGCCGCCTGGCGAGCTGCTCTCATGGTAGATGAGCTGCTGACGGGAACGGGTTTCCAGCGGTGGTCTTTGCTGCTCCAGTAAACTAGGCCGCTGTAACGCGATGAATCCACGGGGCTTACTGCTCCTGGAACGGAGCTTGGCTTGGTGCCGGCGGGAGCCTGAGGTGCAGTGGCCTCAACCTGGTCGCTTTCCATCCAGACGCGGTGCCCGGAAGCATCGCGTGTTGGCACCATATTCTGTGCCTGGACTGGGTAGCTGGCAACCATCGTCGTGGCGCAAATCAGGACAGTACGAAGGTGCTGCTTCTTCATCGCGTTAGCCTCTAGTCAAACAGGTTTCCGCGGCCTTCGCTACCTCACCGAAGGTCCAACACCTTTTCCCGCCTGATCTTGAGAACTGCCAGAGAAAAGCGATTATATGACGGTTCCATACCCCCATCAATCGGGCAAATCCTGATGAATCTAGGGAGAAAACCCCAGGAAATGGAGATAATTGACCATGGTGTGCGGCAGAGCCCGTTCGTCGGGGACCAAAAGTGGCTGCTTGGGTCTTTGCTCTTCTTAGCGCAAGAATTCTTCCCCAGCCCGTTCCCTCGCTATGACCATCGTAAAAAACTTGCGCATAACGTTCTATCTGCTTGCAACGCTGGAACTTGTGCTTATGTCAGTAGTTTGGGGCCGCTTCCCATTGCGCTAACTTTCGTCAGGTCGCCTCCCGCAACAGCAGAGTCAACTTCATGAACGCCCGCTCCGCCTGCGGCTGGTTGTAGGCAGCTGAATCTAATGTCGTCCATCCGTGGTGGGCGCCGTCGTAGACTTCACTTTCATATTTTCCGCCCCAGGCCTTGAGTGATTCGTTCAAGTGATTGACCGCTTCTTGCGGCATGCTGCGGTCTTCCATAGCATGCCCGAAATAAAGCCGGGATTTTACCCTTGGCAGGACCAGGTGCGGGCTGTGGGGCTTGTCGGTAAAGAGCCCGCCGCCGTGGAAGGACGCCGCCACTGCTATCTTGTCCGGTCGTGCCGCTGCTGTACGCACGGCCATAGCGCCCGTGAAGCAGTAACCCACGACTGCCATCGCGCCCTGGCGAACTTCTTTCCGCGCTGCCAGTTCGTCGACGTAAGCGGAAGCGTCGCGCTCCATAGCTTCAGGAGTGAGCGGCCCGGTGAGTTCAGCGTAGCGTTTCCGGCTCCTCTCTTCAGCGAAGTTGAGACGGAAAGACAATATCGGCGGTCTCCCCGTGCGATAGAACACGTTGGGCATGAGCACGGCATAACCTGCATCCGCCAGGCGTCGGGCGGACTGGCGGCAAGCATCGCGAATGCCGCCGATATCGGTATAAAACAGAACTCCAGGACATGGTCCGCCGCCGTCGGGATGAAGGAAGACAGCATCCGTGACGCCATCGGCGGCGCGAATCTGAATGTCTTGCTCGTTCATGGATTACCTTTCGATTAATTTCGGCACGACGTTGGTGTGATCTGCAGCGCGCGAGGCAAAACAAAACCGGTTGGCAGTTTAGTCGACGATGACAAGTTGAGGGCCGGGCGCCGCCATTACTTCTTCTTCGCTTGCGTCTTGGTAGCAGGCTTCTTCGCGTGTTTTCCTGCGGGCTTGGCTGCTTTCTTCGCCGATGGCTTTGGCGCGGGCTTCGCAGGCTTTGCCGGCGCGGCGTGCTTGGCTGGCGTGGCCGGTGCGGCCTTGGCGGCTGGAGCTGCAGGCTTACCCTTTCCCGCCTCTGCCGGCGGAGCCGTGGCCTGTACCGATGCGGCCGCTTCAGTTGCCGGAACGGTCCCGGTCAGCGCCGACTTCGGCTTGCGTCCCCGTTTTTTCGGGACGTGCTCTCCCGCGGCTTCTGCTGCTCCTTCTTTCTTGGCGGCTCGTCCCCGCCGGGGCGGCGGTGGCGGAGGCGGAGGCTCCGGCGGTGAATACGGCGTAAGGAATTTTACGATTTCATTGTGCGAGCGCAACTTGCCGTCGATGAGCAGCAGGAAAGCTTCATCCAGGATCTTTTTGTACTCCGGATGTTCGGGTGTGATCCGCAACTCCGGCATCTCCACAAAGGGAAGTTTCTGCCGAACCTGCGGCCACTTGGTCAGGAAGTTCTTGATCTTTTGCTGAACTGCCGCAGGACGCGAAGTGATGGCGGCGAACAGAATTGTTTCCGGCCGGCTTTGCATCAGGAACTTCCACGTCGCCGACGGCTGGTTCAGTTCCTTGGCCACCAGCCGCTTGGCGAAGTCTTTGGTATCGTCTTCCAGATTGCGCCAGCGCTCCACAAAGCCTTTGTTGGGAATCAGCTTCTGTATGCTGGACGCATCTTTGTCGCCCAGCTTGCGGGTGAGGAAGTACATGACGATGGGGCTGGCGTCGGGATTCAGCCCCAGCTCTTGAATCTGCTGCTTGACCTTGAACATCTGCGCCAGCCCGGCGGAGTCTACTTTGGCCAGCGAAAGGTGTGGCACCAGCACCGTCAGCCAGCCTTCTTTTTCCAGCGCTTTTAAAATCTCGACCGGACCCTCTTCGTGCGCGAGCTGCTCTACCTCGTGCCCGCGCGCGCGCTCGGAGAGGTTCTCGATGTAGTTGTTTTCCTTGGCCGCATCGTAGCGGGCTTGCGTCCGCTCTTCCAGTGTCCAGTGGAATCGGGCCGCCAGCCGTGTAGCCCGGATCAGCCGCGACGGTTCTTCGTAAAAAGCATAGTTGTGCAGGACGCGCAGCACCTTCAACTCGATATCCGCAACGCCGTTGAAGGGATCGGTAAGCAGGCCGCGCGAACCGGGGTTCAGTGACAAGGCCATGGCATTAACCGTGAAGTCCCGCCGGCGCATATCGTCGTAGATGGTGCCGGGAACGATCTCCGCGGGCTTGCCCGGCTTGTCATAACGCTCCGAACGCGCGCTGGTAACTTCCGCGCGAACGTTGCCCGGGAGCAGCAACATCACTGTGCGCGTGGTTTCGTCCACGCCCTCGGTGATGGCGCCGGCCTTTTCAAAATCCTTTTGCAGCTTGAGCGCGTTTCCCTGCACGGAGAAATCGAGATCGCGAATGACGAACCCGCTGATAATGTCGCGTACCGCGCCCCCGGTGAGGAACACGTTCATCTCATGAGAGCGCGCAACATCGGTGACCAGCGTCAACGCGCGCTGCTGGTCCGGCGAGAGCCGGGTCTCCATCAAGTAAATAAAGTCTGCCATCGTTTAGAACGGAGCCAGGGACACACGCACCACGACCGGCCCGGAATTCCCGCCGAACCAGTCCTCCATAGCCTGCGATCTTTGTAAGTTACTCTTTATCCAAGACTTAGACGGTATGAGTAGAGAGATGAACAAGCAGCAAACAATATCATAAAGGTTAACGGTTTGGCTACTGGCTATGCGGGAATCACTGATAGCGCCTTTGATGCCTCCGGGTTTCGGTGCGAGAATCAAAGTTCGGCATGCCCTCCACGCACAAGAAAGTGATTGTTCGCAAGCTGAGCCGCGATTCACTCAGCGGTTACGTCGCGCCGCATTTTCTGGTCGAGGGCAAGCTGGAGCTCCTCAATCCTGCAGGAAAAGTTGTGATGATCGAACTGGCCGAGATCAAGAACGTGGATTTCGTGCGCGATTTCAATGAGGTGGCCTCGACCGGGCGCAAGACTTTCACCAACCGGCCGCGGACTGAGGGCCTCTGGGTGCGTCTCAGGTTCATCGACAAGGACATAGTGGAAGGGATGATGGCCAACGACCTGACGCAAGTCGTCCCCGAAGGCTACCTCATCACTCCCCCGGATACCCGCGGCAATGTGCAGCGAATTTTTGTTCCCAGATCTTCTTTAGAAGAGATGACCGTGCTTGCCGTGATCGGGCGGCCCGAAGCTCGCCGCAAGCCCGTGGCGGAGACCGGTCAGGAGAGGCTGTTTTCCGAGCAGTAAAGTTGCTCGCTCCCTCCCGGTGGCTGTCCATTTACAATCGCGGGTCGAGCTTTAGCGGCTGAAATGCGGCGGTCAGGAATCAATTTCTCATGAAACTCCAAGACATTGCCAACAAGCTGGGCGCCCGGCTGGATCCCCTGGGCGCGCAGGTGGAAATCACCGGAGTCGCGCCGATCGAAGCGGCGGGCCTGGGACAGATCAGCTTTATTGCCAATCCCAGGTACGCGGGAGCGGCCCGGAGCACGCAGGCTTCCGCGCTGATCGTAGAAGAAGCTTTTCCTGCTCTGGGCACACCCACGCTGCGCACCCGGAATCCCCACTATGCGTACGCGCGCGTGGCGGAGATGTTTCATCATCCGCCGCAGTACGAGCGGGGCATCCACCCCGCAGCGGTGATTCATTCCTCGGCGCGGATCGGCGCGAATGCTTCCATTGCGGCTGGCGTGGTGATCGATGCCGGCGTCGAAATTGGCGCGAACTGCACTCTGCTGCCGCATGTGGTGATCTATCGCAATGTGAAGATCGGCAGAAATTTCTTCGCTCATGCTAACGTCTCCATCCGCGAGAATTGTGAGATCGGCAACAACGTTCTGCTGCATAACGGAGTGGTCATCGGTTCTGACGGCTTTGGCTTCGCCAAAAACGACCAGGGACTTTGGCACAAGATTCCACAATCCGGTAAGGTGGTGATCGACGACGATGTCGAGATCCAGGCCAACTGCTGCATCGACCGCGCCAGCCTGGGTGAAACCCGCATCGGCCGCAATACCAAGATCGATAATCTGACTCACATTGGCCACAACTGCACCATCGGCGAGAATGCCATGCTGTGCGCGCAGGTGGGGCTTGCAGGCTCGACCGTCATCGGCAATAACGTCATCCTCGCCGGGCAAGTCGGCGTGGCCGGGCACTGCAAGATCGGCGACGGCGTGGTCGTGACCGCGCAGAGCGGCACCCATGGCGACATTGCGCCCGGTGCCATGATCAGCGGATCGCCGGCCTTCGATCACAAACAGTGGCGCCGCAGCGTCGCGTTGTTTGCCAAATTGCCGGAACTGGTAAAGGCCATGCGCGGCGCAAAACCTGAGAATCGTGAACGGGAATGAGGCGTTAGTTTCTAAGTTAGAGTCATGAGCGAAAACCGTACGGAATCCGGAAAGCCCGAGAAAAAGCCGATCCGAGTCTTGTTGCTCGACGACCGCCAGGACAATCTCATTCTGCGCGCGGCCATCCTGCGCAACAACGGCTATGAGGCCGTTACCTCAGCCTCCGTAGAACAGGCGGAAGCCCACCTCAACGCCATCGATATTGCTGTGCTTGACTACCATCTTGGGGCGGGCAAGTTCGGCACCGAGGTGGCGCAATCGCTGCGCGACCTGCGCCCGGAAGTGCCCATCATTATTCTTTCCGCCACCCTGGAGAGAAAGTTCGGCGGCGTGGAGGACATGCACCTGCTCAAAGGCTACAGTTCGGTCGACGATCTTCTGGCCGCGCTCCGCTCCTTTGAAGCCAAGCGCCGCGGCAAGCCGGTGGTAGTGGATGCCCGCGACTTCTTCTACTCGCGAATCGCCATGGCCATGGGCGATGATGTGCTTCTGGAGATACTCGATCGCGACGGCACCTGGCAGTACGTGAATCTTTACTGCGCCCGGCTCTACGACAAGAAACCAGCTTGGTTCATCGGCAAAAACCGTTTTGACGAGTTTCCCGAGCTGGGCGCGGAGTGGAAGGACGTGATCCGTACCGTCGCCGACACGCGCGAAACCTACGTGGACCGCAGCTTCCGCGGCCTGCCTCATATTCCTACCAAGAAAAACCGCTGGAACTGGAACATTCTGGTCTTTCCCTTGAAGCTGCACGATAACCGCAACGGCGCCGTGCTCAGCGCGCGCGTGATCGAAAAAAAATGAAGCGTTTCGTCTTCATTCTCGGCTTCGCTGCGTTTATCTTGCTGATCGGTTGCCGGTCCCGTGTGATCATGGTCAAGTTGATAAACGATAGCGCACAGCCGGTTTCCACCATCATTGTGGATTACCCCGGAGGCACCTTTGGCGACAACGCGCTCCTGCCCGGCAAAACTTTCCTCTACAGACTCAAGGCTCTCGATAACGGACCACTGAAAGTCCAATTCACGAACATTCAGGGAGTCACCCACACCGTGGCCGGGCCATCGCTCAGGAAGAATCAGGAGGGAAGTCTGGAGATCAACTTCACCCAGGATTCAGCCACCATGCATCCTGACTTGCACTGAAGCCGCCACCGCCAACTTATGCCTTTGGGCGCGGGGCAATGATTCAGAGCGTCGCCTCTCACCTGTCCGAAATAGATGAAAGCTTCTTTAGTATTCAAATTTCTCATTGTCCTGCCGCTTTTGAGAAGAGTAGAATCCGCCCGAAAACAAGATATCGGCGTTACCGCAGCGTGCCGCTGCAACTCAGCCTGCGAAGGAGAGACTATGGCAACCGAAGACGATCGTGGTGTGCATCCGGATCCAACGTCTGATCGCAATACATCGGGGCATATTGATGCCCCCGAAAGTGCGCAGGAAACACAATCCAATGCACCTCATCACGACTGCGGCAATCTGTTTGGCTGCGGCGAGGAGAAGGGCACTGGAATTCTGCGTGAAGATATCAAAGACGCCGCCTTGGCTCCGCGAACGGCCGACCGCCTTCTGCACATGGATGAGATCAGCCAGGAATCGCTCGATGCTTACCTCGATGTCCGCGGACGCTCCCGCCGCTCGTTGCTCCGCGCCAGCACCTTCATGGGCGCGTTGGCTGCTGTCGGACCGTGGTTTGGCAAGCTTGCTGCCGCCGGCGAGATTGCCTCATTGCAGAAAGGCAAGCATCCTTCCGGGAGCAAAGAGAAGGCTGACGAGGGTCACGTTCATGTCGTGGAGTCCAATAAAGACACGGTGCACCTTGGCGTTTACGACACCAATCTCGAGCCGATCGCCAAGATCGATTCCGGCGACACGCTGAGCTACATCAAAACCTGGTCGCATTTCCTTAACCAGATGGAGCCGGGCGTTCCCATCGAGAAGATTGCGCAGATGCGCAAGGACAATCCCGGCAAAGGGCCGCATTCCATCATTGGCCCGGTGTTCGTCAACGGAGCCGAGCCCGGCGATGTCCTGGAAGTCCGCTACAAACGCATCCAGCCCACCACGTGGGGCGCGGTCTTCAACAATCCCGGCGCGCTCGGAACCGGACTGCTGGCTGCCGACTATCCACAGGGCCAGGTCAAGTACATAGATCTAGATTTCAAAAAGATGACGGCGGCGTTCGCCCCCAACATCAGTGTTCCCCTTAAGCCATTTCCGGGAACGCTGGGGGTAGCTCCGCCTGACGGATACTATCCTCCGCTCAGTCCCGGCGTGACTACCTCCGTACCACCCGGACCGCATGCCGGCAACGTGGACCTGAGCGAGATTTGCGAAGGCGCCACGCTCTTCATTCCGGTATGGAAAGCGGGCGCGCTGATTTACACCGGCGACGCACACGCGGTTCAGGGCGACGGCGAGATCAGCCTCACTGCGCTGGAGACCCGGTTTGACGAGTTGCGCATCCAGGTCGTGCTCCACAAACAGAAGAATTTTGCCTGGCCCATTGCCGAGACCTCAACGCATTGGATCATCCTGGGCATGGACAAGGACCTGAACGTAGCCATGCAGATGGCCGCACGCAACGCCATCAAGTTCCTGAATACACGGGCCGGATTAACCGAGCTGGATGCTTACGGTCTGTGCAGTATCGCGGTCAGCTTCCGCGTAACCCAGGTAGTGGACATCGTGCGCGGCGTGCACGCCATGATCCCCAAGAGCCTGTTTACCGGAGAGCTGCGGCAGAAGATCGCCGTGGTCTAGAGACAGCCAAATCGCCGCAGATGAAGGCAGAGGGACGCTGATCAAACGAGCCATGACTAGAATTTGATCCGCGTTCATCGGCGTAAATCTGAGGCTATTTTCTTTCTTCAGGAAGAGCGTCGTGGATGGTATCCCACACCACCTGCATCAGCTGTTCCCGTGAAGGATATTTCCCCGGATCAATCGGCGGATGAAACACCAGCGTTGCCGTTCCCCCGCGGACAATGTTGCTTCCCTTGGGCATCATCTCGAAGGTCCCCAGAATCGTTACCGGCACGATGGGAAAGCCGGTCTCCGCCGCCAGATGAAATGGTCCTTTCTTGAATGGACGCATCTTGCCGTCGGCTGAGCGAGTGCCTTCCGGATACAGCGTCATATTGATCCCGTGGCGCATGACCTCGCCCGCGCGGTGGATACTTTGAATGGCCGCTTCGCGGTTCTCGCGCTCCACCGGCACAATCTCCGCCAGGTCCAACGCCTTCCCCAGGATGGGTATTCGCCAGATCACTTTCTTGGCCAGCACCGAAGTTCGTCTTGGAATGATCGGACACAAAGTCGGTGGATCGAGATTGGAGACGTGGTTCGACATGAAGATGTAGGTTCCCGAGGGATCCAATCGGTCCAGGCCCACGGTCTTGATGCGGACCCCCGCGATTCTCACGCCCAGGTGCGCCAGCCCCATGCCCACGGGATACAGCAGGTTGGCGTTGCCTGCGATGAAGGTCCACGGAAAGACGAACAGCGCGGCAATGGGAACAGTGATGATCCAGAACAAAAGGGCGATAAGCGTGCGCGCCAGTCCGATGGCCGACCGCATTATGAGCGCCGCGCGCCGCGCAGCTCTTCAATTCTCCGCGGCAGCTTCTCGTAGATTCCGCCGAAGCCTCCGTTGGAGAGGATGGCCACCACGTCGCCGCTTTCCAGTTCGGGAACGACTGCTTCGACAATGGCATCGGCATCGGCCAGCTCGCGAGCTTTTGAGCCATTTCGTTTGATGGCGTTGATCACGCTGCCAACGTTCAGCCGGTCGTTCTCCGGCACCGCTTCCGGCTTGAAGATGCTCGCGATGACCACCTGGTCGGCTAGCGAGAGGCTGGTAGCCAACTCCTTCTGCAGGACCTTGCGGCGCAGAGTGTTGGAGCGAGGTTCAAAAAGCGCCCACAGCCTGGCCGCTGGATAACGCCCGCGCAGCGCCCGCAGTGTGGCCGCGACGGCAGTCGGGTGGTGAGCGAAGTCGTCGATGATGGTGATGCCATCGATCTCCGCCTTCACTTCCAGCCTGCGTTTCACGCTCTTGAAGGTCCTGAGTGCCTCAGCGACCACCGAGGCGTCGATACCGTAGTGAGCGGCAACGGCGGCGGCTGCCGTCGCGTTGAGCACGTTGTACTCTCCGGCCAGTTGAAACTCGAATTCGCCCCAGGCTTTGCCCTGATGCATCACCGACCAGCTGGTGCGGCCGGAGTCAAAGTGCAGATCCGCGATCCTCCATTCCGAGCCGTCCTTCATGCCGTAGCGCTCGACCGGCGTGAAGGCTTTGGTCAGGCACTCGTCAACATTTGGATCAGCATCGTAAGCCACGATCTTGCCCCGTCGCGGAACCAGGTTCACCAGGCGCTGGAAGGCGAGCTTCACCGCGTCCAGATCGGCATAAATGTCGGCGTGATCGAACTCGACGGAGGTAAGAATGATGGCTTGAGGAAAATAGTGGAGGAACTTGGGGCCTTTATCGAAGAACGCGGTGTCGTACTCGTCGCCCTCGAGGATAAAGTGCTTGCCCTGGCGCAGGGCGAAGCTGCTGCCGAAGTTCTCCGCCATGCCGCCGATCAGGAATGACGGGTCCTTGCCCGCGGCCTGGAAGATCCACGCCAGCATAGAGGTCGTTGTGGTCTTCCCATGCGTACCGGCCACCACGATCGGCTCGCGCGTCCGCAGAAAAAAATCGTAGAGAGTGTCGGGCAGTGAGCGGAAGGAGATGCGTTCGTCGAGAACGTGCTCCAGCTCAACATTACCGCGCGAGATGGCATTGCCCACCACCACCCAGTCCGGGCGTGGCTTCAGATTGGCCTCTGAGTACGGCTGCGACACCGGGATCGCCATGGAGGCCAGAAAATCGGACATGGGCGGATACGCGGCAGCGTCTGAGCCGGTGACTTTGAAGCCCCGTTGTCGCAGCAATCCTGCCAGCGAAGCCATCGCCGTGCCGCAGATTCCAATCAGATGTACGTGTTGCTGGTCCGCCACATCAAGAGATTAACGGATTTGTGTGGCGGCTTCCAATATCTTCAGTTGGGCCGTCGATTCCTCCGCGATCAGCTCGGCTTCCACGCCCATGGGCAGCGTGATGTTGCCTCCGGAGACGTGGCCCGATCTCAGTCCGTAGACGATGGGCACGCGATACTCCGACAGTAATCTCGCGATCACCTGCTGCAGCGTGTACTCCTGTTTCCCCGGCTGAACGCAGTCGAGCATCTCTCCGAAGATAAAGCCGCGCACCGCTTCCAGTTTGCCGGCAAGCTTCAGGTGCATCAGCATGCGGTCGATCTGGTAGGGCTTCTCGCCGACGTCCTCGACAAATAGAATCGTATCGTCCGTCTGGATTTCAAACGGAGTGCCAAGCGACGCTGCCAGCAGCGAGAGGCAGCCGCCGTAGAGCCGCCCGCGGGCCCGGCCGGTGCGTATCGTCTCGACGCGATCCATGGGAATGTCCCACCCGGCAGCTGCCTGGAAGGCATTCGTCCAGCTCGAAGCTTCAAAAGTCCCGCCGGCAATGTCTTTGGCAGCCATGGGACCGTGAAACGTGACCAGATTGTTGCGGTGATAGATAGCCGTGAAAAGGGACGTCAGATCACTGCAGCCGAGAAGAATCTTGGGATGTTTAGCGAACAGATCAAACTTCAGGCCGGGCAGGAGGTAATTGCTGCCATAGCCGCCGCGGACGCCGATCACCGCTGCGATGTCGTCCCGGACCATCATGCTTTCCAACTCGTGCAACCGGCGTTCCCCTGTGCCGGCAAAGTAAAGGTCGCGGTCAAAGATATTTTCCGAGTACACGGGCACGTACCCCATCTGCCGCAGCCGCTCGCAGCCGGCGAGAAACGCTTCACGATTGAAGCTGCTGGCCGGCGCGATGATGCCGATCTTATCGCCCGATTTGAGCGCGCGAGGCTTGATGACTGCCGGCTTAGCCAAGGAATTCACCCCGGCAGATGAGCTGGGCCGGTCCCCGCAGCGAAACTTCTTCGTCCGACCAATGAACCGTCTGGGCGCCGCCCGGAGCGTGCACCGTCAGAGGCGATTTCGCGAGACCGCCCGCGATCGAGGCCACCGCAGCCGCGCATGAGCCGGTGCCGGAAGATTGCGTCTCGCCCACGCCGCGCTCGTAGAAGCGGACGTCGATGTCATTGTTGCTTTTCAAGCGCACAAATTCTACGTTCACGCCCTGTGGAAAGCTTCGATCGCGTCCGATCTCCGCTCCCAATGCCTGCCATAAGGCTGGAAATTCGCTGACGAACACCACGAAATGCGGGTTGCCCATCGATACCGGCGTGCCCTTTGCCTTGCCGGACGCGACTGTCACCGAAAACTCTGCGCCAACTTCCGGCTTGCCCATGTCCATTTCGAACTCGAAAACCATTTCATTGCGCGAGACGAGATTGCAGTGCTTCACGCCGGCGCCGGTGTGGATGAGCAATTGGCCATGCTTTCCGGCGGCGACTAAGTACGCCGCAACGCAGCGCGTTCCATTGCCGGAGATTTCGGCCTCGCTGCCGTCGGCGTTGATGAGGTGCGCCTGCGCGTCAGCGCCTTCTGCCGGAAACAACCACTCCACACCGTCGGCCCCGACTCCGTTGTGGCGATCGCAGAGACGGCGGCTGAGCGGTCCCAACTCCGCGGGGGCATACGCGCCTTCAATGATCAGAAAATCGTTGCCGCAGGCTGAAGCTTTGGTGAAGGGCACCATGATCTATTCGATCTCGGGTCCGGATGTCGACTGGACATTCCGGAGGCCCTCACACTGGCGGAAGGCATCGAGCAGCTCCTGGCGCTCGCTGCGTGTGGCCGCGACGCTGAAGGTCACGTGGTCTTTTCCGTCGACTTTGCTGAGACGCAAGCGGCTCAGCTCCTTGTCCTGGGCTTCGAGAACGTGGTTGACCTCTTCGATAGCTTCCTGCGCGGTTTTGTCCGTGACCACGCTGTAGTCTACTTGCAGGGGTTTCCAGTCAAGCCGCCCTTCCATCCACCCGAGCACCCGCAGCGCAAGCAGGATCAGCAAAGTGGCAAAAACCGCCAGCCAGTAAAATCCTGCACCGCAGGCCATGCCGATGGATGCGGCGACAAAAATGGTGGCCGCGGTAGTCAGCCCGGTCACGCCGGTTTTGCCGCGCAGGATGGATCCCGCGCCGATGAAACCGATGCCGGGAATGATCTGCGAGGCAATGCGCGTGCCTTCCGTGGCGCCGCCCAGCTCCAGCGAGAGAACCGTAAACATCGCGGCGCCGATGCAGATGAACATGTGGGTTCTCAGCCCAGCGGGACGATGTTTCAGTTCGCGCTCCAGGCCGATGGCGCCGCCCAGAACCGCCGCCACCAGCAGCTCCACCATGATTCGGGAAAAGAGCTGGCCCAGAGCGGGCTGAGCGATCCACGACGACCAGAGCGATGTCAGTGCGTGTTCCATGCGCGAGAACTGGCCCGATTGTAGCACCGTCCTCAGGGAGTCGATTTGTAGATAACTGCCGTGTAGTTGCGAACTGTGATCAGGGCGACATTGTGAAGGTTCTGGGGGAATAGCCGGGTTGCCCCCCAGACGTCGTCGCCGTCGATGGCGACGACGTAGTCCGCGGATTTCGCCGGCTGCGTGAGCGCGATCTCCCAGTATCCGGGATTGCTTTCGCGCAAAACTCGCTTGAACGGAATGCCTGCCATCTCCACTGCTCCTGAATGCGCCCCGCAATCCATCATGATGGTTGCGCTTGGCGGAAGTTGATCGAGAAGCCGCGCAAGCTGCTGCTCAAACTGCACCCGTGCGTTTCCGTTGGCCTGAGCCTCTCGTAGACAAGGCGGCGTGTGCAACCATAGCGAACCGTAGCTGACAGCGATCAGGACCGCCGCAGCCAGTGCCACCATCCGCCGTGGAACCAACTTGCTCAGCAATTCATATCCGACGGCCACGAATACCGCGACGGCCGGCAGCAACTGCAGCCCGTACCGCAGGTTGTAATAACTGAACGGCCACCATCCAGGGACGTAAATGGGTACGCTGCCCCAGGCAATGCTGACCGCATACAGTACGACCGGACACCACAAAGGGATCCACGGCCAGAAACCGCGCGCAAAGTAAATTACGCTGAGCAGCCCGATAAAAGCGGCTGAAGACAACAGATACTCCGCGCGCCCTTCGCCCAGGTCAAGACGCGCAGCCTTCAGAAAGTAAAGCTCGGCGGTGCGCGGGAAATGCTCTCCGGGATAGGTGGGCATGCTGGGCGTGCGGCTGCGCTGCTGAATGGCGCCGGCCGAGTACGGGCCATTGGCAAACTCCAGCGCATTACCATAACTTGCATGGTTGTACGCCAGCCACAGGCACGCGGTCAGGAACGGCAGCAGGGCGAATTTGACTGCCGATCTGCGCAGCCCTCCGCTGAACCGGGGAGCAATCACCGCATAAAGGATCAACGCCGCGACCAGCACCGTTGACAAGAACCAGCCGTCATAACGCGTCAGAACCGCCGCCGCCAGAACCAGGCCGCACTTTTCCAGCGATCTGCCCGGCGGTTTTTCAGGACTTGCTGCGTCGCGCACGAACTCGGCAAAAAAGACTGTCGCCCACACAAACAGGCACAGATACAGCGATTCGGTCATCGCCGTCGACTGAATAAAAATAAGGTTGGGATTCAGGGCATAGATTAGTCCTGCAATCCATGCTGCGGCCCGCGATGCCAGCCCGCGCACCAGGCGGAAGATGCCAAGGGTGCCGGCAATGTAGGCGAGCATGGAAGGAATCGACCCACCCAGCCCGGTGCGCCACAGCCAGTCATTGGCGATGAACGGGATATCGAGCAGATGCGGCAGGGGCAGCCAGACAGTGCCGAGTTGAAGAAGCCCGGGCGTCCGCGAATCGAAGACCCGGCGCGCGATGTTGATGTGCGCGGGAGCATCGCCGTCGAGAAAGAGAATACCGCGTCTGTAGCAGAACCACAGCGCAGATGCGGAGATCACAGCGCTCAGCAGGGCAAGAAGGCGGCCGTCGCGGCGCGTTTCGAGATCGGGGGTCGGCGCGCCGGCGGTGCTCATTCGATGTGCGTGAGTTCGCGAAAGACGTTGTAGCGCTCGTCAATCTCTTTACGCGTGAGCTTCTGCAGCCGCTCGGTGCCAAAAGCCTCCACGGTGAACGAGCCCATCACGCCGCCGTAAAACATGGCGCGCTTGAACACGTCGCGCGTGAGTTCGCCGCGGGAGGCAATATATCCCATGAAGCCGCCGGCAAAGGTGTCGCCGGCGCCGGTGGGATCAACCACAGCTTCCAGGGGCAGTGTGGGAGCGCGAAAGGGATGGCGGCCGATGCCAAACGCGTTGTGCCCGAAGAACACGGTCGCGCCGTACTCACCGTGCTTGATGACCAGCGCCTTAGGCCCCATTTTCAAGATTTTGCTTGCCGCCCTCGCCAGGCTGGTGTCGCCGGCCAGCATCTTGGCTTCGGTGTCGTTGATCAACAGCGCGTCGACGGCCTTCAGCATCTCTTCCAGCTGCGGACGCGAGCCGTTGATCCAATAATTCATGGTGTCGCCGGCGACAAACTTCGCGCCATTGAGCTGCCGTCGGACGTTGAGCTGCAGCCGTGGATCGATGTTAGCCAGAAAGAGATATTCTGTGTCCTTGAACTTCGCCGGAATTTGCGGGTTGAAATTGGCGAAGACGCCGAGTTGCGTATCCAGGCTTTTGGCGTCATTCACGTTGTCGCCATACTCGCCCGACCAGAAAAAGCTCTTTCCCCTCTGGTGAACGATGCCGCTGGTATCGATGCCGCGGGCATGAAAGACGTGCTTTTCTTTTTCAGTGAAATCGTCGCCCACGACCGCAACTACGCGCACATGGGTAAAGAAACTGGCCGCCAGCGAGAAGTAGGTAGCGGCGCCGCCAAGAATCTTGTCGGTTTTACCGTAGGGGGTTTTGATGGCGTCGAAAGCGACAGAACCAACAACCAGCAATGACACTTAGACTTTGGCCTCCTGGCCCTTGTTCAGGTATTTGTCGAGCAGCAGGGAAAGCTTCTGCCGGGTGGCCGCTGGAATCTTGGCCGGATCGGTCAGGATGGCGAACTGCAGCGCCGAACCGCAGGAGCATTTGCGTTCGCGCGGCATCGAGGCGACCGTACGCTTTACGACTTCCGCCGCATGCGCCGCGTTGGTATTCAGGACTCTGACAATCTGCTCCACCGTCACCGAGTCGTGCCCGGGATGCCAACAGTCGTAGTCTGTGACCATGGCCATGGTGGCGTAACAGATCTCGGCTTCGCGAGCCAGCTTGGCCTCCTGCAGGTTGGTCATGCCGATCACGTCGGCTCCCCAGCTGCGGTAAAGATTCGATTCCGCTTTGGTGGAAAACTGCGGACCTTCGATGCAGATGTAAGTGCCCCCGGCGTTGCCTGCCACGCCGGCGCCCTTGCACGCCTGTGTAATCGCGCTGCTGACTTCTGCGCAGACCGGGTCCCCGAAGCCCACATGCGCCACGATCCCATGGCCGAAGAAGGTGGAGGCGCGATGATACGTGCGGTCGATGAACTGGTCGGGAATAACGAAGTCAGTCGGCTTGTGCTCTTCCTTGAGGGAACCGACAGCCGAGACGGAAACGATCCGCTCCACGCCCAGTTTTTTCATGGCGTAGATGTTGGCGCGAAAGTTCAGCTCGCTGGGAAGGATTCGATGTCCGCGCCCGTGGCGCGCGAGAAAGGCGACCTTGCGGCCCTCAAGATTGCCCAGCACGAACGCGTCCGACGGTTCGCCAAAAGGTGTTTGTATGGTTGCTTCGTGAGCATCGGTCAGCCCCGGCATGGAATACAGACCGCTTCCGCCGATGATGCCGATTTCTGCCTGTTGCAAAGAGGGATCTCCCAGGAAAAGCTATCTGCCAAACCCGTGATTATAGCGAACGCGAAATGATCTAGCGCACGCTGCCTGCGGCGGGTTGTGGCTCCTGCTGCCCATGCTTCAACCCGGCCTGAATAAGCTGGTCCGCGGATTCTGGATCGAAGCTCTCCGTCGCGACCACGGTGCTGCCGGTCTGCTGGATAAAAATCGGGCCGTCAGTGCTGGCGAACTGGGCCAGCCCCGGCTTCGCGGCTGATCCTGCTGCACGCTGCAATCCGTTGTACCGTTGCTTCAAGGCGGCGGAGTAGACTTTGGCGAATTCCTGGGCCGCTCCGTCGGTGGCCCATTTGGAAATGTAGTAGAGGCCGACGTGCGCCGAAGAATTCTTGTCCGGCGGCTTTGCGCCCTTGCGTCCGGCGGCGTAATAGGCGCCTCCACGCCACTCCGGGGTCAGGCGCGCGGCGACTTTTTCGTCAGCGTAGATCTTCAGCAGGATCTTCACGTCCAGTTCGCCGACCGCGCCAGCATCGTAGCCTTCGTATTCTTTCTTCAGGAAGCCCATATCGGGTAGCAGCAGCGGTGGTACCCGGCGTCCGGCAAGATACTCTTTTGGCTCCATGATTTCGCGAGTGGTCTGCGGCATGCGGTCCAGGGCGCCGGCGAACGCCGCTTTCTTGCCGCCGTTGACCAGAAGCTCCTTGATAAAGGTCATCCCTTCGCGATAAGGAAAGATAAGCTCCTCTTGCAGAAGAGGAGGCGCGCTGTCAAAGACCGGGCTGTCTTTGCTCTTGTCCATCGACGCAGCCTGCATGACGTCCACCGTCTCCGGCCGCTCCTGGACACTGTGTCCCATCGGCGCCAGCACATAATCCAGCATGACGATCATGGCCTGGCCCTCCAGGACCGCGCTGCGGGCGCTGGAGGCTTCGTCATTGCGCAGCAGAGCATCGAGATCCTCCAGGCCGTGCTTCTCGATCTCCTCTTCGTGCTTGCTCATCTTCTCCAGGTTGTAGCTCTGGTCCTGAAGCGCGTGAGTGAGCTCATGGGCCATCACCGGCTTCTGCATCTCCGCTTCATTCCAGTCAAGCAGGTTCATGGTCTTGGTTTTTTCGTCGTAGTAGCCGGCTACCTGTTCGGTGAGCAGCTTGAGGAGAAAACTGTGCAGGTCAAAGGTGCGGGGAAGCAGGCCGAACTTCTTCAACACCAGCTCTGAGCGTTCGAAGCGGATGCGGTCGACGTCAGATTCCATTTTCTCGTCGAGGTACCTGGCCACGTGCTCGCGGCTGACGATGGCCCGCTTCACGTTGTGCTTTACCGGAAGCAAGGTATCGGTGCCGGCGAAATGAAGAATCTCGTCCACCGAGGCCAGCAGGTCTTTTTCTTCTGCAGGCGTGAGCTTGTGCTCCGGCGTGGCCGAAGGCTGTGGAGACGCCTCGGGAGAGACAGTCGGGGACTGCGCCGGCGCGGGCGATGCCCCCGAGGGAGACGTTTGCGGCTGAGCGGTTGGCGAGCTCTGCAGGCCCGCGACCCAGGGGACTGCTGTGAACGAAAAAACAAGAATCAGGATCAGGGAAAAGATTGCCGATGATTTCTTCATTGGAAGTTGAGCTGATTGTCCTTCAGTTGAGACGTTTCGCAGTCGGTGGCCGCCAGATCGCTTATTCTACGCTTTGCGTGCCTCTATTGGATGGGGGGAAGGGCGGAAAAGGTAGCAGCGAATCGAAGATGAGCATGATTCCGGGCGGCTCCCGCGAGGAAGCCGTCCGGATCATGGGTGCGCGCTTACTTTATTCCAGCACCGCCTCGGCAGAACGGATGTACTCGATGACCGAATCGCTCCAGCCGTCGATGTGCGTCCACTTGCCGTAGCCTACGCCGTTCTGGTAGCTGGCCACGTTGATCATGTAGCCCCGCGCGCGGGGGTTGGGAACCGGATCGTGCGACTGCTCGTCCGTGATCACGATCAAGCGGTCGTACGTCTCGGTGATGCCGTTCAGCGCCTTGCCGAGATACGTCCCGTTGTGGCGCTGGCTGGCGTTGATGGCGTCGCGCAGAGCAAAGCCGCGGCGCGACGGCACCTCAACCAGCTGGTCGGAGAAGCTGTAGATGCTGACCTTTTCGGCGATCTCTCGCAGCAACACCGCCAGGCCGTAGCCGGCGTCGTTGCGGCGCATCTCAGAACGCCGCGAAAGCTGGGCATCCATCGACCCGGACACGTCCACCAGCAGCACAGTCTTACCCGGCAGCCGCGGCGCGCCCTCCAGCGAGCGGAACATTGCGTGCTCCAGCTCCGTCTCCCACTTCGGCGCGTAGCGCGCCGCAGCGATGAAGCGGAAGGGCAGCACGCGCTCGGTCTTCATTCGTGCCAGACCGTCGCGGACGGCCTGCTCGTCCACCTGGGCCTCAGCCATATTGCGCAGGTTACGCAGCAGGGCCAGCGCTCCCAGCTTGTTCTCTGCCAGCAGACGCTCCCACGCCTGGCGCTTCTCCGCGCCCGAAGAGAGAGCCACCTCCCAGGTATCGGGGGTGGCCAGCTTGCCCTCCACCAGGCGCTTCCACAACTCACCCTGCGCGTCGTCCACCGGGTGGGCGTGGCAAAGGAAGAGTACGTCACGCAGCTTCACCGGAGCCGCGCGGTGGTACTTGGCCAGCGCGTACTCGTCGAACTTGGTGAAAGCCGCGGCCAGACCCTTCTTCACCTGCGCCGAGAGCGGTTGCTTGCCGTCGCTCCAGTACAGGGCCACGAACTCGGAGAGCTCGTCGGCACGCTGGATCACCCGCATCAGCGTCTCAGCCACCAGGTGACGGTGAGTCGCCAGGCGCGCCATCTCCCGGACCAGCAGCAGCGGTGCGTGGCGCAGCTTCATCTTCTCGCGCGCCTCCACGGCCAGCGCAGCCACCTTCTCCGCCTGGACCTTGGCCACCAGTTCGTGGATGCGGCCGGCGATGGCCACACCATCCTCATAGAACTGGTCCTCCCACAGCATGCAGGCCAGCACCGAACGCCGGAGCTGCAGTTCATGGGAGATGTGGCGGGCCGGAGCGCCCTCGTGAGTGCGCTCAGTGCCGGTCTTCATCCAGGGAAACAGGTTCATACGGGCCATGATGTTGGGTCCTCTCTTTATTCGTTGTCACGGGCAGCCGCGGGAACTTCCGGCGGCTGTTCAGTTTGTGGTTCTTCTTCCAACGACCCGGAGTTAGCAAAGTGCGGCAGCACTAATGAAGCCTGCGGATTTTCCCGCATTCTTGCTCCTCAGTATCCACGCGATCTCCTCCAGGTCTTCAACACACGGCAGCCGCTTGTCGAGGTAATCGCTGCATTCGCGTACCGGGAACGGTATCCGGATAGGCTCAAAGATCCGGTCACACATCGTGATCTTTTCGCTCTCTGAATATCCGCGGATGATACGCGCATAGACGCAGGTATCACACTGCGATGCCTGCCCCACCGCGGTGCCGCCGTAGATCTTACGTAAATCCATAAACCCCACTCTGCGATCTGCATGTCCGAAAAGCGTCGGGGAACTTGCGATGAGAGTTAGCACCTTGACAGCGTGGGACACGCGTTCACGCTGGCGAGGCCCGAAGTAGCCCCTCATCTTCGCCACCGACGAACAATAAAAATGCCGGGGAACCAGCGATCCAGGCAAGGCGCTCTATCCACTGAGCTACGCCGGCATATCATCCGGCGGCAGGAATCGAACCTGCGACCTCCTGCGTATCAGGCGAAGTAACCCGAATCTTCACCACCGGCAAAATTTCATCAGCTTAGAGATGTGAGACGTCCGCACCGCCAAGCCTCACATTTTCACAAAACCGGGCAGTAGCGCTGGAACCAAGACTCAAACGGGGAACATTCGATCCGAGTGTAAAGGTTCGTCGTTCTGGTAGGTTGAACTACGGCTCTCGAGAAGCCGGCAGGACTTGCACCTGCATCTACGAACTGAGAAGTAACTCTGATCTCCACCACCGGTTGAAGCTTGCTTCCAACGTAAACTGCCGCTAAGGAGCCGAGTGTTGCAACGGATCTCAGCTCCCATCTTGTAAAAACTGTGATAAGTCCGTTGCCGGCACAGCAGACCCGGGCAGGTCTAGGCCTCTCCAAGCCACTCGCTTCCCGCGAATACCCGGGCCTGCAGTGCCGGCAAAAATTCATACCGGGGAACAGCCGACCAAAGTGTTTCCGTTGCTCTGTCCGGTTGAGCTACAGCATCCTTTCGGCGCCGGCTGGATTCGAACTTGAGCCGTTTTGCGGGCGTCTGAGCCCGCAGGCAAACCCTGAGCGCGAAGCGCGAAGGACCTCAAGCTACGTTTATTCATCCCCGGCCGAAGATGCCGGCAGGACTTGAACCTGCAACCCACGGCTTAAGAAGTAACTCTGATCTTCACCACCGGTAACTCACTGCCGGGGAAACCACCATTCACGGTTTGCGGCAGAGCCGCGTTCGTTGAAAGTGAAGCAACCGTGATCTATCGCCACCGGCAAAACGACTGGAAATCAATGGTCAGGGAACCAGCGACTGCGGTTTGAATGGTGGAGTCGAACCACCTGGCCCCGGTTAGGGACCCACCAGAAGTAGCCGCAATCTACGCCACTGACCGAAGTTGAAAGCGCTATTAAGTGCCGGGCCAACAAGCAGCTACGATGATTGTTATCAGCGAAGCAGCCGAAGCTTCGGCCGCAAACAGTTGCGGCATTACCCAGCGGTCTAGTTGATGATTGATTGCGTAGGACTGAAGCGCCTGGGGTTAGCTAAGGAGATAGTTAAACGTCCGCAGGCTATCAGAACCAGGGACTGGTTCCTTCAGCCTCCGCACCGAGATGTGGGTGATGCATTTCATTGGGCGTTTCTCCTACGCATTAGACACGATACCAAACGATTAGTTTCGCGTGAATGGGTAAAATTCGGAATTGCAGAAAATTATTTGTGAAAAGAAAATTTAGCACAGTGAACTACTGAATTTTATTCGTGGATGCTATTGAATATCGGCCGGTTTGAGGACTCTTCGACAACGACTGGGCTCCCTCACTTCGTTCGGGACATAGAATTCGCAATCCACTCAGCCGATTCTCTTGTTCCCAGAGTTCCACCGATGTCCGAGGTCGTTTTCTTCTGGCGAACGGCTTCCCGTACTGCCTGGTTGATTTGAGCCGCTTCTTTACTCAAACCGAGATGGTCCAGCATCATGGCTGCCGTTGAGACAGCGCCGATAGGATTGGCGATATTCTTTCCCGCGAACGGCGGCGCGGAGCCGTGCACCGGCTCGAACATCGACGTCTTGCCGGGATGAATGTTGCCGCTGGCGGCCATGCCCAACCCACCCTGCAGCGCCGCGGCCAGATCGGTGATGATGTCGCCGAACATGTTGTTGGTCACAATCACGTCAAATTGCTTCGGATCGCGCGCCATGTGCATGCAGAGAGCGTCCACATACATGTGCGAGGCCTGAATATCAGAGTATTCGGCGGCAACCAGCTTGAATACTCGTTGCCAGAGCCCGCCGGCGTAAGTCATCACGTTCGACTTGTCCGACATGAGCACCTTTTTGCGCTTTTGCCGTCGCGCCAGTTCGAAGGCGTAGCGGATTACACGCTCCACGCCTTTGCGGGTGTTGAAATCCTCCTGGGTTGCGATCTCGTCAGGCGTGCCTTGTTTCAGCACGCCGCCGGCATCAACGTACGGACCTTCGGTATTTTCACGAATGACCACGAAATCCACGTCTTCCGGCTTGACGTTCTTGAGCGGGCAGAGTGATTCGTCGAACAGCTTCACCGGGCGGACGTTGGCGTAGAGATCCATCTTGAAGCGCATGCCCAGCAGAATTTCTTTGGCGTGAATGTTCGAAGGCACGCGCGGATCCCCAAGCGCGCCCACAAAAATGGCATCGAAGTCGCGGGCCAGCATGGCGAAGCCGTCTGAGGGAATCGTGGTGCCGTCTTTCAAATAACGATCGGCCGACCAGTCAAAGGTGGTGAACTCGACCGCGACCCCGGTGGCCTCAACGACTCTGATCGCCGCGGGAATTACTTCTTTGCCAATGCCGTCGCCGGGAACGACGGCGATGCGCTTCTTCGCCATGGCCAGCAATATAACACCCATCACCGGGACACGGAGACACGGAGAAGAATCGGATCATCGGTCCATCGGATCATGGGAGCGATCATGCGGTGAAAATCGCATCATTTATAATCAAAGGTTTTACGCGAGCAAACACTTGTCTTTCGAAGAAAACACATATCAACTGCGGCGGCAGAAGCTGCGCGAGATAGAAGCGCTGGGCCAGCCGGCGTTCCCTTACAGCTTTGGGGCCACGCACACCGTTCCGGAGATTCTCTCGTCGTTCAGCCGTAGCACGGCGGAGGAGCTGGCGAATCCGCGGGTCAACGTCCGAGTGGCCGGGCGCATCATCTCGCTGCGTCTTCAGGGCAAGGCCGGCTTTGCTCACCTGCAGCAGGGCGGCCAGCGCCTGCAGATCTACGTGAAGCTGGACTTCGTGGGCGAAAAAGGTTTTGCGTTGTACAAGCTGCTCGACCTGGGCGACTACATCGGCGTCACCGGCTATCTCTTTCGCACTCGCACCGGCGAGCTGACCATTCACGTGGAAGAGCTCACCTTCCTGGCCAAGGATTTTCTCCCGCTGCCGGAGAAGTGGCATGGGCTGAGCGACGTGGAGCTGCGGTACCGCCAGCGCTACGTTGACCTGATTATGAATCAGGAGGTGCGTGAGGTCTTCGTTAAGCGCAGCAAGGTAGTGCAGTCGATCAGGAAGTTCCTTGACGCGCGCGGCTACATCGAGGTGGAGACGCCGATGATGCAGCCTATCCCCGGCGGCGCCGTGGCGCGCCCGTTCACCACGCACCACAATACGCTGGACATCGATCTCTACCTGCGCATTGCCCCTGAGCTTTATCTCAAGCGGCTGGTGGTAGGCGGCCTGGACCGCGTATACGAGATCAACCGCAACTTCCGCAATGAAGGCATCTCCACGCAGCACAATCCTGAGTTCACGATGCTGGAGTTCTACCAGGCCTACGCCGATTACCGTGACATGATGCAGCTCACCGAAGAGATGCTGGCTCAGGTGGCGCGCGATGTGAACGGGACTACGGTCGCGAGCTTTAACGCACAGGAAATCGATTTCGCCAAATGGCAGCGGCTCTCCATGCGCGAGGCCATCATGAAGTACTGGCCGGAGGCCGCGGAGCCGAAGCCGCAAATGGAGGATTTCGCCACGCACGCGTCGGTGGAAGCACTGGTGAAAAGGCTGAACGCAAAACATACGCCGCACATGCCGTATGATCCGCAGGACCCTGCGGGAAAGACCATCGCCGCCATGTTTGAGGCGGTGGCGGAAGAGCATCTGATTCAGCCGACCTTGATTTACGACTTCCCGCTGGCCATCTCGCCGTTGTCAAAAAACAAGCGCGACGAGCCCGAGGCATGGGTCGAACGCTTTGAAGTGTTCGTCGGCGGACTGGAGATCGGCAATGCCTTCAGCGAGCTGAACGATCCGGAAGAGCAGCGCCGCCGCTTCGAGCAGCAGCTCAGGGAGAAAGAACGCGGCGACGATGAGGCGCATGTGATGGATGAAGATTACATCCGGGCGCTCTCGTATGGTCTGCCGCCGACCGGTGGAGAAGGGATTGGCATTGACCGGCTGACCATGCTGCTGACAGACTCGCGGTCGATACGCGACGTGATTCTTTTCCCGCTGCTCAGACCGCAGGCCGATAACGGTGCCGCGGCGACGCAAAGGCCGGAAGAAGCTAAATAGCAGCTTCTAGCGTCACCGGATGGGACCCGTCATTGGAGGAATTTATGCGCCGATGGGGATTGGTCATGACACTTTCCTATGCCGTCATCCTTCTTGTCTTTGTGGCTCCCCTGACGGTGCTGATCAACCTGGACAAAGGTAGCCATACGTTTGTCTTGGAAGTCACAAAAGTCTACCAGGGAGGAGGAGTCTGGCTTCTGACAGGAATTATGGCTGCGTGTCAGGCATTATTGCTGTTTCTGTCGGTGGACGTTTCTCGCCAGCGGCTTAAGCCGCGTTCGCACATCCTGCTCTCGTGCATGGTCACGGCTGCTATGGCCGCCCTGCTTTGCGGAAGCGCCATTCTTTCACTGGGCTTTGGGGTTTTTGGCGACCGCTTCGGGCGGCACTTTTTCGACACCAGCCTCCCAGTGTTTGCCTCCTGGGCTGGGCTGTGGCTGGCTTGGGGACTCATATTCCTTAATTACCTGCGAGGATCCAACGCGTCGCTCACGCGGATAACTACCCGGTTGCTCCGCGGCAGTGTGCTGGAACTCCTGATCGCTGTGCCGTCGCATGTGCTGGCCCGCCGCCGTAATGATTGCTCGGCGCCGGTGGCAACGTCATTTGGGATTGCAACGGGCATTGCGATCATGTTGCTCTGCTTCGGTCCGAGCGTGCTTCTGCTCTACAAAAAGCGCATGGATGACTACGGGAAGCCGCGAGTTGCGGCGGCGGGATGACCTGTCATTGCCTATCGTAAAGCGCACTCGATCGTCTTTATTATCATGTCCTTTGAGTTTGATTCCGCAACGCGCCGACGCCTCGGCTACAAGTTGATAGATCGCATCGACGAGTACTTCTCCAGCCTGCCCGACCGGCCGGTCCAGCTCCCACTTGAGCTCCGTGTTTTTGAGGATCTGAAAGACTCGATTCCAGAAATCGGAGAAGAAGCCGGCAAGGTGCTCGATGAAGCCTGCTCGGATCTCGTCGCGCAAGGCTTTCACGTTCCCAGTGCGAACTACTTTGGGCTGATGAACTGCACGCCGACCTACGTCGCAGTGCTGGCAGAGGCGCTGGTGGCGGCACTCAACCCGCAGTTGGCCAGCCTGGCGCGCTCACAACTGGCGGCGCGGGTCGAGAAAGAGACGGTGCGCTGGATCGGTGAACGCGTTGGCTGGAAGGCCGCGTTTGACGGCACCTTCACCAGCGGCGGCAATGAAGCCAACTTCAGCGCGCTGGCCCTGGCGCTTGCCGCTCACTTCCCGCGTGCCGCGGAGGAAGGCTTGGCTGCGCTCAAGGCGCGCCCGGTGCTCTACACTTCCAGCGAAGCGCACCATTCGCTCGATAAGTCTGTAGGGCTGCTGGGACTGGGGCGGAAGGCGCTGCGTCGCGTTCCTGTTAATGACAAGATTCAGCTTGATCCAACGGCGCTTGAGACGCAAATCGCTGCCGATCGCGCGGCCGGACTCCAACCGTTTTGCGTGGTGGCCACTGCCGGTACTACCAGTTCCGGAGTGGTTGACGATATCACCGCAATGGCCGAGATCTGCCGGCGGCACAAGCTCTGGCTGCACCTGGACGGCGCATACGGAGCCGCCGCCATTTTCTCCGACCGTCACCGGGAGCTGGTGCGCGGCATCGAGCTGTGCGATTCGGTCACCATCGATCCCCACAAGTGGCTGGCCATGCCCTTCGCCGCCGGCCTGATTCTCACTTGTCATCCGGAAACGCTGCGCCAGGCTTTTGGAGTTCCTACGCCGTACATGCCCAAGGCGGCTGTGCCGACTCCCACGGACAACTTCCTGATCAGCGCGCAGTGGTCGCGGCGGATGAATTCTCTGAAGTTGTGGCTCACTTTGCGCGTGCATGGACGCCAGGCATATGAAGAGCTGATCGATTGCCAGCTTAAGCTGGCAGCGTCATTCGCCGCCTGGATCGAGGCTTCTGGATATTTTGAACTGGCTGTTCCCCAGGTTCTGCCGATTGTCAACTTTCGGGTAAAGTTGCGTGGCGCAAGTGACGAACGCCTGCGCGATGCGAATGAAGCCACGGTCCAGGAAGTTACGCGCGACGGCCGGCGCTGGATCTCCAGCACCGTGGTCAATGGAAAGCCGGTGATCCGCATGATGGTGATCAGCTATCTCACCGGCCACCGCCACCTCGAGGACCTGATGATCGCGCTTACCGAAGCCGCAAAGCGCCGGCTGGCTGCGGCTGTGAGCAGTTGATTCGTCCCATGCCTTTACATCACGTCTTCATGGCCGTGATGCTCCTGTACGGCGATGAATTTTTCCAGCTTGTCGGGATCGATCTTCACCTCGATCACCTCGGCCTCGTTATGCTCCAGATTCACGACCAGCAGCTTGAGATCTTTGCCGGAAGGCTGCACATAGACGTAGGAAATCTCACCTCTCCGCCGCGAGTGGCTCTTCACCATCTGCTGCCAGCCGGCTTTGCCAGTCTGCCGCAGAATCTCGTCGAGGTCTTTGTCGGGATCCGAGGGAAACAAGTTCTGGTTTTCAAAGAAAGCGATCTTCACCTCTCTTACCCCGATGCCGGGCCACAGCTTCACAGACCAACCGGCGAAAGCCATCAGGAAACGGTAATTGCGGTGCGCATGATAGCGGACCTCAATGTGGTGCACGATCTCGCCGAAATCGTCGGCGAAGGCCGGCGCCGGCCACAAGGCAAAAAGCACGGCAGCGGTAACGGCGGCCACTAGCGTTTTGGATCTAGGCTTCAGCGTCATCGTCGTTTCCTTTGTTGTCTGGGGACGCCTTGTTTGCCGGCGGGTTGGCTTGATCCGGCTTCTGCTTCTTCTCGCGATGGCGGCTTTCGTCGCCGGGGATTCCGAAATGTCCTTCCAGCGTTCCCAGTTTGTTGACGTCGATGAAGCCAACGATGTTGACCACCGTAAGCTCTTTCGGCTCCGCCACCAGAATCACCAGACCCGCGACTTTGTCGCCCTGCTTCAAAATGTAGATTTCGTCGTGTTCTTTCGAGCGCCTGCTGCGGCTCTCCACGATCCGCGTCCAGCCGGGCCCGGTAAGCTGCGCGCGAATAGCCTCCACGTCTTCTTGCGAATACTGGTTCGGCTCGTCGAACTCAAAATTCTTGATGTAAATGCCCTTGAGACCCTTAAGGACATTCTTCATCTCGGCATCGGGCTCATGAGAGGCCCCCATGAAGTTTCCCGCCAATTCCAGCATAGCGCCATCGAGCGTGATGTCATTGACGTCGGCCGCCTTGCTGCTGAGCTTGTCCAGGTTCTTCAACTCCAGCCGGCCGTTTTGTGCCGCACACGCCGTGGCCATCAGGAAAGTGCAGAGCAATGCGCCCGCCCAGGCCTTGCAATTCCATGTTCTCTTGAATAATTCCCTCATAAACTTTGTCTCCTGATTTTGGGTTGCGGTGCCTCCTGCTGGTTCACATGGCGAAAAACATGATGCAGCTTGGCACTGGTAATACGCAGGGCCAGGATGGCTTCCTGCCGGGCTTTTTCCCCGCGCGCAATCTCCACCTGACGAGCGCGGTACCACGCCACGCCGAACCAGCAGGCGAATACGAGCACGGCAGCGAGCGCTCCGCCCAGGACCGGAGAGAAGCGGAACGGCCACCATCCTGGTGTGAATTTCCGTCCGAGTGCAGCACGCGGCGACTGCTGCCGGTCTTCGCCGACTGCCTTTATAACGCGTTGCGCAAAATCCGGGCCGGGATCCTTTCGCCGCAGCGCTGCAGCCAGATCGTCTTCAGAAAAATGCATATCGTACCTCTCCAAGTCTTCGTGTCAGCTTGCCGCGAAGCTCCTCGAGACAGCGGTGAAGCGTGCTTTTCACGGTGTTCACCGGCATCTCCAGAATCTCAGCGATCTCCGCCGGTCCCAGGCCTTCCTGGTAACGCAGCAGGACTACCATGCGTTGTTTTTCCGGCAGCGACATCAGGGTTTGCCGAAGCTGCCGGTGGAGCAGGGGATCGCTCTCAGCCTTCTCGCTCGCGGGTTCGGGCAGTCCCTCCAGAGTCTGTTCACGTCGGCTCTTAAAGCGCCGTCCGTGGTCAAAGGAGCGATGCGTGGCCACGCGCCGCAGCCAGAACGTCAGGTGAGCGGGCGACTGGATATCCGCCAGCCTGCGGTAGAGTTCCAGAAAGACCTCCTGGGCCACGTCTTCGGCCACCGATCGGTCCTGAAGGAAATGCCAGGCAATACTGAACACCATGCCCTGATGCTCGCGGACCAGATCGGCGAAAGCGTCAGAGTCGCCCCGTGCCGCTTGGCGGAGCGCCGCTTCGATCTGATGTTCACGGTCCGTTGGCAAAACGTCCCTTTCTGAATAAGTAATACGCAGAGAAAAGCGAAAGGAATGCAACAATTTTTACTGCCCCGGCGCGGGTAGGCGGTCGCTGATGGCTGCTAAACTAGTCGGGAGAAAACCCATGGCTGACGAGACTTCTACCGCCAAAGCCTATTTGGACGAGTCCTTTCGCACCTTTCGCGGCTATAAGCGTATGGCCGATGCCGCCCTGGCGCAAATCAGCAACGAGGAGTTCTTTCGTCTGCTCGATCCGGAATCGAACAGCCTTGCCCTGATTGTCAAACACATGGCCGGGAACCTGCGCTCGCGGTGGACGGATTTTCTGACCAGCGACGGAGAAAAGCCCGATCGCCACCGCGACCAGGAGTTCGAGCTGACATCCGGCGATACGCGGGAGGACCTGATGCGGCGCTGGGAGCGCGGCTGGGAGATCACTTTCAATTCCATCCAGAGCCTCAAGCCCCAGGATCTTCTAAAGACTGTGACGATCCGCGCCGAGCCGCACACCGTGCTGCAGGCCATCAGCCGCAGCGTAACGCACATGGCCCACCACATCGGCCAGATCGTCTTTCTGGCGAAACACTTGCGCGGATCCGACTGGAAGACGCTGAGTATCCCCAGGGGGAAGACGGCTGAGTTCAACGCCATGAAGCTGGAAGATCGCAAGGTTAAGTCGCCCGCACGGAGTTGAAGATGCTGCGCGGTTCGATGTCATAGCCCGTCGATAAGCGGATAGCGTATATTTAGCCACGGCTTTGGCTTCTCAACCAAAACTCGTCCGCCAGCTATCTCTTCTTGACTCTGTCCTTCTACTGGCGGGCGGTATCATCGGCTCCGGAATCTTTCTGACCGCGCAGGATGTCGCCACCAGCACCCGTACCCCGCTGCTTTTTATTCTGGTATGGGTGATCGGGATGGTGATCACCATGCTCGCCTGTTTTGCTTTCGCCGAGATGGGTGCGATGTTTCCCGATGCCGGCGGCCAGTACATCTACATGCGCGAGGCCTACGGGGAGTTCGTGGGGTTTCTCTACGGATGGATGATCTTTACCGTCAGTATCGGGGGGACGAACGCGGCCTTGGCGGCCGGATTCTCGCAATACCTGGGCAAAGTCTTTCCCGCGCTTGCCGCGGATCAAGGTGTCCTCGCCATCGGGCATTTCGTGCTGACGCGCGGTCACCTGGTGGCGCTGGCGGCGATCACTCTGCAGACTGTCATCAACATGTTTGGAGTTCATCAGGGCGCGATTCTGCAGAACATCGCAACCTGGCTGAAGTTTGGCGCGATCGGTGCGTTTGTCGTGCTGGGGCTTGCTATCGGACACGGCTCCTGGGGCCATTACAGGTCGTCACTGCCGGGGACTTCAGGAACAGGCGCCATGTTGAGCGGCATCGGCGTGGCCCTGATCGCCGTCTTCTTTGCTTACGACGGCTGGGTTTACATCTCCTGGGTGGCCGGTGAGGTGAAAGATCCACAGCGCACTCTGCCGCGAGCTCTGATCGGAGGGATGCTGCTGGTGGGCGTGATTTATGTGGCCATCAATGCGGTTTATCTTTATGCGCTGCCCATGAGCGGGATTGCCGAAACATCCACCGTGGCCCAGGCGGCCGCGGTGCAGATGTTTCATCCCGCGGTCGGCCGGTGGCTGGCTTTGCTGATAGCAGTCTCTTGCTTCGGCGCCATGGCCAGTTGCATCCTGTCAGGCGCGCGAGTGTATTACGCGATGGCCGAAGACGGAATTTTTTTCAAGGCACTGGCCCGCGTGCATCCGCGGTGGCACACGCCGGTCTGGAGCCTGGTGCTGCAGGGAATCTGGGCTGGGGCGCTGGCCCTCAGCGGGACCTACAGCGACCTGATCTCCTACGTGATTTTCATGATGGTGCTGAGTTACGTGCTGAGTGTGGCGGCGCTGTTTATCCTGCGTCGCAAGATGCCCGACGCCCCGCGCCCCTACCGCTGTCCCGGCTACCCCTGGCTTCCCGGGCTGTATCTGGTTCTAGGCGGCGCCTGGGCCATCAACGCTCTGTTCGAGAAGCCCAAGGATGCCCTCTTCGGAATCATCATTGTGCTGGTGGGCGTTCCGTTTTATTTTTACTGGCGCCGGCAGAAGCGGCAGGAACAGGTTTCGATAGTACCATCGGCGCCTTGACGGAGAGTTCAAATATGGACTTTCAGAATTTCGATCTCGAGTACTTCCAGTCGCAGCACGAACGCACCGTCGATTACAACCTGGCCGATAGCTCGGTGCAGTGTCTTGAGTTGGGAGAACTGGTTGCCGCCAACGAGATGCAAGCGCTCAGGGAGCTTCCCCTCTACTATCCCGAGGTCAACGGCACCAAGCTGCTGCGCGAGCGGATCGCCGCGCTCTACCCGGACGCGACCGCCGCCAACGTTCTGGTCACGGTGGGGGCTTCGCAAGCCAACGCCATGGTTTGCAGCACACTCCTTCAGCCGGGCGATGAGGTGATCGTCGTCTCTCCTGGGTATCGCCAGGTCTGGGGGTTGGCGCGCAACGCTGGATGCACGGTCAAGGAACTGGCGCTCGATCCGGAGAACGATTGGCGGGCGGACCTTGATCGGCTGGAGGCGCTGACCAGCCGCAAGACGAAGCTGATATCGGTCGTCAATCCCAACAATCCCACGGGATCGATTCTGTCGGCGGCGGAGATGGGGCGCGTGGTCACCATCTGCGCGAAGACCGGCGCATGGCTGCACGCCGACGAGGTTTATCGGGGCACGGAGTTCTCCGGCCAGGAAACACCTAGCTTCTGGGGGCAATACGACCGGCTGATCTGCGTCAACAGCTTTTCCAAGGCCTATGGGCTGGCCGGTCTGCGCATTGGTTGGGCGCTGGCTGCCCCGGATATGATCGAAGCTCTGTGGCGGCGGCACGAGTACGCAGTTATTGCTGCTGCGGGAGCGAGCATGCTTCTGGCTGAACTGGCATTGCGTCCGGATCGACGCCCGACCCTGCTGGAGCGGCAACGGAATCTTTCGCGCAGCGGGCACCGCCTGCTCCAGGACTGGGTGCGCGCACAGGACGGCAGGTTTTCCTGGACGCAGCCGCCGGCCACATCGGTCGCTTTCGTGAAATACAACTTTGACGTGCCGTCCGTGGAGGTTGCCGATCACATCCGGCGTCGCGCTTCGGTGCTGGTGGCGCCGGGCTCCTATCTGGGGACGGAGAACCATTTGCGCCTCGCCGTTGGCTACCGGCCGGAAAAGCTGCGCGCTGCGCTGGAGCGAATCGGCCCAGCGGTGGCCGAACTCGCCTCGGAAACTCTGGCCCGCCGCTAGCTAGCTTTTGGCGGCAAGACCCAAGACCAAGGAGAAGCTTATGGAAGCGGCAAAGACGGTGTTGGCGCGCCGTGAAGGTAAGGTGTTGATTGTGACCATCAATCGCCCGCGCGCCCGGAACGCGGTTGATCAGGCTACCGCGCGCGTGCTGAGCGAGACCTTTCAGGCGTTCGATCGCGATGAGGCGCTGCACGCAGCGATCCTCACCGGCGCGGCGGGGACGTTCTGTGCCGGCGCCGACCTGCGCGAGATCGCTGAAGGCAGGCGTGGCCCGGTCGATCCAGCGGGTACGGGGCCCATGGGGCCAACCTGGTTGCTGCTCAGCAAACCGGTGATCGCGGCCATCGAGGGCCATGCCGTGGCAGGCGGGCTGGAACTGGCTCTGTGGTGCGATCTACGGGTGGCCGCGCGCAATGCGGCAATGGGGGTCTTCAATCGACGCTGGGGCGTCCCGCTGATTGACCTGGGGACCGTGCGCTTGCCGCGCATCGTCGGGCAGGGACGCGCTCTCGAGCTGATCATGACTGGCCGCAGCGTCACCGCCGAAGAAGCTTTGAAGATGGGATTGGTAAATCGTATGACTCAACCAGGCAAAGCCCTGGATGCGGCGCTGGAACTGGCACAGGCATTGGCGGCATTTCCGCAGGGCGGCCTGCGCGGCGACCGCATGTCCGCCTACGAGCAATGGTCACTTGAATGGGATGAAGCCCGCCGCAACGAGTTGAAGCGCGGTCTGGCGGCGATGGCTTCCGGAGAGTCGATGGCCGGCGCGGCGCGTTTCTCTGCCGGCGCCGGACGGCATGGCAGCTTCGCGAAGGACTCGTAAAGAATCCTTCGCGGTGGGGGGATTACAAAACTATTTCTTCTCTTTGGGAGCTTCTCTGGTCGCGGTGAAAGTACCGCTGGCCTGCCCGCCGTAGTCCACGGTGCCCTTGATGGTCTTGCCATCGGCTTCCAGCTTTCCGGCATAATGCACCGCGGCGCCGGCCGCTTCAAAATCGAAGACTACGTCGCTGCCTTTGATGGTGCCGTGGAGGGGCGATTCGCCCAGTGCGCCGGAATAAGTCCCGGTCAGCTTTTCGCCGTCCTGCTTCAGGACGAAGGAAGGTGTGCCGCCCTGGCCGCCGCCAAGATCGACGGTGGCAGTCCAGGTCCCGGATATATCGGCGGCGAACGCCAGTGCCGCCAACACAACAAGAGTGAACAGCGTTGCAGAAACTTTCTTCATGCCGCGCACGATAGCATCGCACATGCGGAAAAGGCAAGCCGCTGTTGAGGATTGCCTGGCTTGAGGACATCATTTACGATGGCTCGCTTTTGCAATCTGGAAGCTGATCTTCAGGAGGAGTTTGTATGCGCGAGTGTGGCATTGCCAGTCGAGGCCGGATGTTCACGAGAATGTTGCTGTTATTGCTGATTACAGCGACGGCTGTCGCGCTGAGCTCTTCGGCCTTCGCCGCGTCGTGCGAGAGCCTGAGCAGCCTGAAGCTGCCGGATACCACCATCACGTCGGCGCAATCGGTCGCGGCGGGCGGATTTGAAGCGCCGGGCGGCATGCCGGGCGCGCCCGCGATCAAAGATCTTCCCGCCTTCTGCCGCGTCATCATGGAGCTCAAGCCAGCCAAAGACTCCGACATAAAGATGGAAGTCTGGTTGCCGGGCAGCGGATGGAACGGAAAGTACCAGGGGGTGGGAAACGGCGGGTTTGCGGGCAGCATCACCTACGCGGGGCTGGCCAACGCCATCAAGGCCGGTTATGCCGCGGCCTCCACCGATACCGGCCATACCGGAGGGCCAACGGACGCCAAGTGGGCGCTGGGGCATCCTGACAAGATTGTTGACTTCGGTTATCGTGCGATACACGACATGACACTGAAGGCCAAGGCCATCGTCAAAGCGTTCTATGGCGACGACCCGAAGCATTCTTATTTCGGCAGCTGCTCCAACGGCGGAAGACAAGCACTGATGGAAGCACAGCGTTACCCCGAAGACTATGACGGCATCATCGCCGGAGCTCCGGCGAATTACTGGACCCACCTTCTTGCCGCCGGCGCGTGGGACACACAGGCCACCATGGCTGATCCCGCCAGCTACATCCCGGCAGCAAAGATTCCTGCGCTCAGCGCCGCCGTATTGAAAGCCTGCGACGCGGAGGACGGAGTAACCGATGGAATCGTGAACGATCCGCGTGATTGCCGATTCGATCCCGCGACGATGGCGTGCAAAGACGACGACTCCGAGAATTGTCTGACGGCGCCGCAGGTGACCGCGCTCAAGAAGCTCTATGCAGGACCAAAGAATTCGAAGGGGGAGAAGATCTTCCCCGGCCGCATAACGGGCGGCGAGGAGGGGCCTGGTGGCTGGCCTACGTGGATCACCGGGTCGGCGCCCGGCGGAAGCTTGATGTACGCATTCACTACCGGCTTCTTTTCTGACATGGTCTTCGACGATCCCAAGTGGGACTTCATGACCTTCAATTTCGATAGCGGCTTGAAGCTCGCGGATGAGAAGCAGGCAAAGAATCTCAATGCGACTAGTCCGGACATGAAGGCATTCAAGGCCCGGGGCGGGAAGCTGATCATTTACCACGGGTGGAGTGATGGCGCTATCTCGGCGCTCAATACCATTGACTACTACAACAGCGTGAGTGCCGCGATGGGCGCAAACCAGACCGAACAGTTTGTGCGCGTGTTCATGGTCCCCGGGATGCAGCACTGCTTCGGCGGGCCGGGCGTGAATTCATTCGGCCAGTTGGGGCCGGGCGGTCCCCAGGCTGATGCGCAGCGTAATATTTATTCGGCCCTGGAGCAGTGGGTGGAGAAGGGAATCGCACCCGACAAACTCATTGCCACAGGCCGCGGCGGCAAGCTTACCCGCCCGCTCTGCGCCTTTCCCAAGACGGCAAAGTTCAAAGGTACAGGCGATACCAATGACGAAACCAACTTCACCTGTGCGGCCAAAAAATAGCCGCCCGGCGCCGTTCGCACTGTTAACAGTTGGCGGCTGATTCGCGTCTATGATCTCCAGGTGAGGTTGGCTCTGGAGCGAGAACGAGTTGAGGGCGCCAAAGAAGGCTCGGAAGCGGCGGCCGTGAGCCGCGAACCAGCCGGTTATGACGAAGGCGACAACGCCCGACTGGTGGAGGCTGCGCGGCAGGGCGACCGGGCAGCGTTCGGACAACTGTACGACGACTACGCGCGGATGGTTCACGGCATCCTGCTGGCGCGGGTGCCGCTGAGCGAAGTGGACGACCTGGTCCACGACGTGTTTCTACTCGCGCTTCGCCAACTCCATACTCTTCGCGACCCCACGCGATTTGGCGGATGGCTGGCGGCCATCACCCGTAACCGCGCCAGCGACTTCCACCGACGCTCGATAGATGAAGTTGAGTTGCCGGATAGCTTGTCAGCAGAGCAGGTAGCGGCTGGCGCTACAAGTGGAACTCATTCAGCGAGCGATGATGAAGCTATCTTTCTTTTGGCGGTGGTCCGCGAGCTGCCTGAAACCTATCGCGAGCCGCTTCTTTTGCGACTGGTGGAAGGTATGACCGGCCCGGAAATCGCGGCACGGACCGGGCTGACGCCGGGATCAGTGCGCGTCAACCTGCACCGGGGCATGAATCAATTGCGCGAAAAGCTGGCCAGCCGGCCACGTTCTTCAGGACGTTCGAAGTGAGGAGAAGCGCAGGAATCGCCGGCGTCAGAAACAAGGTGTTCTATGAGAGATGACTATTTGTGGGATGCGTCGGGTGAACCCGACCCTGAAATTCAAAGACTCGAGAACGCGCTGCGCAGTCTCCGCCATAACGGTCCGGCTCCGGAGTTTCCAGTAATTGCAGCCGACAAGCACCAACCGCGGCAGGTGCGTTGGCTTCATGGTTGGTTCGCGCGTGTAGCTGTTGCCGCAGCGTGTGCCGCGGTGGCTGTAATCGGGGGATTTCTGGTCTTGCGGCCAAAGTTGCAGGTCGCACCCAGTGAGTGGACCGTGACTAATGTGGATGGCGGCACGCGGCTGGGATCGAGCACGATTTCCATCGCAGGCCGCGCGAAGAATCTTGGCATCGGACAATTACTGGAGACCGACAGCAGATCGCGAGCGAGTATTCGCGCCGAAGCAACCGGCGAAATACAAGTCGAGCCGCAAACGCGCTTGCGTGTTTTAAGCAGCAAATCAGGGCTGAACCGTTTCCAACTTGAGCGCGGAGCTATCAATGTCAGGATTTGGGCGGAGCCGGGCGAGTTCGTGGTGGATACGCCGTCGGCAGTGGCTGTGGATCTTGGGTGTGTTTATACACTGCAGGTGAACGATGCAGGCGACGGGCTTTTACGTACCTCGATGGGATGGGTCGGCTTCAAGCTCGGCGACCGTGAATCGTTTATTCCGGCGGGCGCTGCCTGTGCTACACGAAAGAAGACCGGGCCGGGCACGCCTTATTTCGAAGACACTGCGCAATCCTTTCGCGACTTTCTAACAGTACTCGATGTGCAGGGAAGCAATGCCAAAGAGTACTCTGCGGCTCTCCAGGCGGTGCTCGAAGAAGCGCGTCCGCAGGATGCGCTCACCTTGTGGCACCTTCTTCCCCGTGTTCCCGAATCGGATCGCGAGCGCGTGTATGACAGGCTCGCCCAGTTCGCACCTCCTCCGGCCGGCGTGACCCGGCAGGGAATACTTCACCTCGACCGGCAGATGCTCGATCTCTGGTGGAATGCTCTTGATCTGGGGGACATCTCGTTGTGGCGTCACTGGGAGCGCTCCTGGCCGCAGAACGATGTGCAAAACTAAAAGCGTCCTCCTATCGCGTTTATCCTGAGCTGTTAACAGTTGCCGGCCTCTCGCCGTCTTGAAAGCCATCATGAGGCGATGCATCTGCTTGAGAGGTGATTTGCCTCACTCAGGCTGACTGAGATTCGAGTGGAGGTCGTATGCTAATCAACCGACTCTTCGTGGGAACCGCGAAATACTCTGCCATCATCCTGTTGTTCACGAGCGCGCTGCTTGGGCAAAACGGGTCAGTGGATTCAGATCTGGTGGCACACGAGTGGGGAACATTTACGTCCATCGCTGGAAACAGTGGCAGAGCGGTCGAGTGGTTGCCTCTGAACTCCCCGGGCGTGGTCAACGAGCTGCCCAATTTCGTTGAGCGCCAGTGGACTTCGCTCAAAGCAGCCCTGCCCGCCACCATCCGCATGGAGACGCCGGTACTGTATTTCTATTCACGGCAGCCAGTCACCCTTGATGTTAGGGTCAGATTTGCTCAGGGAATCATTACCGAGTGGTATCCCCACGCCGCAGCGCCTGCCGGCCAGGCTGCTTACGAGCAAGTCCGCCGATATTCGCAACGCGACACAGCCGGCAGCATTGCCTGGGTGGTAACGCTTCAACCCGGTTCGCACGCGAGCCTGGCTCGCGATACAGCCGACGACGGCAACCGGTACTACTCGGCACGAGACACTTCGTCGACACCGCTGCGCGCCGGTGGAGTCAAGGGAGGCCAGTATGAAAAGTTTCTGTTTTACCGCGGAGTTTCGCTGTACTCCGTGCCGCTCACAGCCCGGTTTACAGCGGAGGGGAAATTGGCTGTCGGGAGCACGCTGACAGACGCGATTCCCAACGTCATCTGGTTCCGGCGCCGTGGCGATCAGGTAGGCTACCGAATCGGCGGCGAGTTTACCGGCCAAACGGTCATGGATCCGCCAGAGATGACTTCAACCATCGATGCGCTCCGCGGAGATTTAGAAGAAATGTTGGTCAGCCACGGCTTGTTTCGCGAAGAAGCCCACGCCATGATTCAGACTTGGCGGGACTCGTGGTTCGAGGAAGGCAGCCGGCTGTTCTACATCGTGCCGCCCTCGTTCGTGAATACTATCCTGCCGTTGAGCATCGCGCCCGCGCCGGCGGAGATGACGCGAGTCTTCGTGGGACGCCTGGAGTTGATCAGCCCGGATACAAAGAAAGCCGTTGCTGCAGCATTGTCAGCCAAAAACGATGCTGCGCTTGAGAAATATGGACGGTTTCTTCAGCCCATTCTGGATAGTTTGAAGGAAAGCACGGCTAGCACCTCCGGTCCTAAACTGCCGGGCACGGGCATTACTCAGCCGAAGTAACTGATTAACTGGAAGGGTAAAAGCCCGGCAAAAACTCCAGCTGCCAGCCCGGATTTCTCAAGGAAAGGCACTGAGCCTCTTGAGTCAGGAATCGACTCGATAGTATTTGGATAGACCGCAGTCGTTAATGGAAAATTCCAATCCAGCACCAATTTGTCACTAAAATCTGTTGACAAAAGACAGTTCGCAGAGCACCATTTGTCTCCCCTATTTTCCAACGCAACGAGAACAAGAGGAAGCTATGCGAGCCACTCCCAGGCGTCTGTGTGTCACTACTTTGCTGTTTGTTGCACTGGCCATCTTTGCTCCCAGAGGAAATGCACAAACAGATTGCTCAACAACCACCCCCGGATCAGGTGAAGCCATCCAGTGCCGGATGGGCAACCTGCTGTCAAAAAACGCAGATGTGATCAACAAGCTGCAGAGTCATTTTGGGTCGTGCACCCCGTCGACTGACGCAAGGTGCCAGGCCCTAAACAAGCATCTCGCACGTGCCCAGAATGCGCAGACGCGCGCTTCAAACGCGCACGGTCATACCAGCGCCAACAACTACAACCAGCTGACGCTGGCTCCAAGTTACAACCGCAACAGCAATCGCCACGGCGGAAACGGCGGCGGGGGAACGCCTCCTGACACTGTGGACACAAACTATGACACCACGGGATCTGGAAGCGTGGGGCAAACCATCAGTGATCAGCTGGACGACGCCAACAGCGCGCTGGACGATGCCAGCAGCAACCTGGCCAGTACGCCCACCACAGAGATCGTTCCGCCGTTTCATCCCGCCGAAGTCTATGACTTCAGGAATGACGACGCCTTTCCTGCCTGGCTGCACCCCCACCTGGACGAGCACGTATGGATTCCAGCCCTGTTTTCCATCAAGCTGGCTTCCAATGCGCTGGAATTCGTCGACCAGGCTGCGGAAAAGCCGTGCAATGAAGTCCTTGTCGTCTTAGGTGAAGGCGGCGACGTGCCGATAGCCTGCCTGCCTCTGGCCCTGGCCAATGCGGCGCTGAAAGCCACGGTGGAGATGATGGAGTTCGCGGACGCCGATCTTCTCTACTGGAACGCCAAGGGCGGTTACATCAACGCGCAGAACGCGGTTGACGTAGGCAACCAGACCGGCGCCATCGTGGAGCAGGCAGCGGGTGACACGGCCGAGATCCGAGCCAAGGTCGATGCCATCGCACTCTACATCGATACGACTCTGACGCCTGACCTGAACCTGATCAATCACAAGCTCGACGTACTTCAGCAGACCGTGCTGACGAATCAGGCTTTGCTCAAGGAAACGCTCAAAATGCTGTTGCTGCCGGATGGACGAAAGGCCCTGGATCCGACGATTACGACTTGTGTTGGTACAGGCTGTCCCGATCCGCTGCCGCAATGCGCCAGCGGTGTCTGCTCGTTTCCGCTGAAGTAGAAGAGGACGATCGGCGCGTCCACAAAGCAATATATCGCTGTGGACGTCAATTTCATTCCTCTGCGCTGTGACGGCAATCGACGATTCTGCCGCCATAGTGCAGGGGATTCTTTGATTTGAAGCAAAGTGCACTCCAAAAACGCTGGAGCCCGGCTGGCGCCCAGAGTCGGCAATCTGCCATGACGTGAATCCGAAAATGATCCTCTCCGATAAACTTTTTGAGTCACGCCACGTCTAAAGCAATCTGAACGCGGGAAAATTAGCAGACCGGCAGTTAGCCGTCAGCTGATGCCGCGGCCGCAAGGGACGTCCCTACCTAGCCGATTGGGCAGTAGTTCTTCTGCGCGGCGATTCTGTATAGTCAGCGGATAACCATGCGCGGCTGCTGTAGCCAGGCGAGGATGGAAAGTCGAAAGAATTCGAATCACGGTCTTCCGCCCGTGCACCTGCTGTCGGGTGCGGAGAAGGTGCTCGGTCTATTTATCAATAAATGGGCAGTCAGGGTGGTCCACTGCCTTGGCACGGGACCGATGCGGCATGGGCAGCTTCGCCGCAAGCTGACACCGATCTCGCAAAAGGTGCTCACCAGTACGCTGCGCAATCTGGAAGCGGCCGGACTGGTATGGCGCGAGGTCATCGGGAGCAAGGCTCCGTACATCTCGATCTATTCGCTTACGGAAGCGGGCAGGGAGTTTCTGGAACCCCTGCGGACCTTGTGCCACTGGGCGGAGGAACATCAGGAAGAAATCGAAACCGCCTATCGCCGCACTCTCACGCACCGGCGCGCATCAGCTTAACCTTCTCCCCGTTCACGACAAGGTGTAACCATGCCTGGATAGCGGAAGGCTTCGCGCGCGCTGGTTGGTAGCTGCAAAGATGGCGTTGGTGACAGCCGGTAGCACCGTAACCGGACCGACTTCACCGGTGCCGCCCAGGGGAATCACGCCGCTATCGATCAAATGGACTTCAATCTTCGGCATCTCAAACATCTTCAGTAGCGGATAGTCGTTGAAATTGCGTTGCACGGTGCGCCCGTTTTCAAAATTGATCTCCGACTTGAAAGCGCAGGTCAGGCCCCAGGCGATTCCTCCCTCCATGGAATTAGTCGTGATTCCCGGATCAAGCGTGATCCCCGGATCGGCCACGCACGTCACCTTGTGGATGGTGACTCTCTTGTTCGCGTCCACGGAGAGCTCGACCACGTGGGCAATGAAAGTTCGGAAGGCCTCGGTGAAAGCGATGCCGCGCGCGTGCCCGGGCTTGAGCGGCTGCCGCCAGTCGGATTTTGTTTCCAGCACCCCAAGGAGCTTGAGAGCGCGGGCGTTGCCGGCAAGCAATTCAAGGCGGTAATCGAGCGGGTCCTGTCCCTTGTTGTAGGCGAGCTCGTCGATGAAGCTCTCGAAGGCAAAAGTGTTCGGCCCGTAGCCGGTTGTCCGCAGGACCGAGGTCGGGACGCCGATCTTCAGCAGATTGAAATCCACGCGGATGTTGGGAACCTGGTAGTGCGTCTCCACCAGGCCTTCCAGGCAACTGGGGTCGTACTTATCGGTAACCGAGGGTGGAGAGACGTATTGCAGAATCGACGGCGAGACCACGCGGTGAGCAATAGCCTGCAGCTTGCCCCGGGCATCGATCCCCGCAGTGATTCGGTTGAGCACCGCAGGGCGATAGATATCGTGCTGAATGTCCTCGTCGCGCGACCAGATAACTTTCGCGGGGCGTCCAATCTGTTTTGAGACCAACGCAGCCTGCAGGGCGAAGTCGGCCACCAGGCGGCGGCCGAAGCCGCCACCGACCAGCGTGCGGTTGACGCGCACCTTATCTTTGGGGAGGTTGAACGCGCCGCAAATAACAATCTGCGTCATTTCCTGCCCCTGGGTGGGCGCCCAGATGTCGACGCCATCGGCAGTGACCGAGGCGGTACAGTTCATCGGCTCCATGGTGGCGTGGGCCATGAACGGCGATTCGTATTCCTGGGTATAGATCGTCGGCAGAATCTCCGGATCCCGGGCCGGAGCGGCTTTGTCCTTGGCCAGATAGTTGTTCGGGTAATCGTGGGGAAGCGCATCAGGATTGCCTTCGGCATCGACCAGCAGCCACTCTTTTGCGTCAAGCGTGGCGCGATATTGGGCCAGCAAGGATTTCGTGGAGATGCCGGCATTGGCGCCGTCGGAGAACTTTACCGGCAAGGCCTCGAGGGCGCGCTGGGCCAGCCAAAAAGAAGACGCAGCCACGGCGATCCCATTGGGGATCGGGACCACGCCGATGACTCCCGGCATGGACTTGACCGCGCTGTCATCGAAACTCTCGACCGTTCCCCCGAAGACGGGCGATTGCTTCACGGCGGCATAAGCCATGTTGGGCAGGATGAAATCCATGCCGAAGACCGCGCTGCCATCCACTTTGGCCGGTACCTCCACGCGAGGGAGAGGCTTGCCGATGAGAGTCCACTCCTTCTGGCCCCGGAGGCGCGGCGATTGCGGTGGCCCAATCTTTGCGGCCTCCGCGGCAATCTCGCCAAAAGTCACTGTTTTCCCGCTGGGCTTATGAATGATTTTGCTCTCGCGGGAGTCACATTCGCCGGCGCTGACGGTCCACCTCTTGGCCGCGGCCTGAACCAACATTTCCCGCGCGCTGGCGCCCATGCGCCGCAAGAGATCGAAGAACGACGTTGTGCTTTCACTGTTGCCGGTGAACTGCCAGTTGATTCTCGGATTGCGATAAGCCGGATCGGCGGGCGAATTCTCGAGCTTTACCCCGTTCCAATCGGCGCCCAGTTCATTGGCCAGCACCGCGGGTAGAGTCGTCTGGACTCCCTGACCCATCTCCGCCTGCGAAACGATGATGGTGACCGTGTTGTCGCCGGCGATTCTCAGCCAGGCATTCATGATGACATCGCCCGACCGCTGCGCGGCAGCCGTTAAAGCCTCAGCCGCACCGGAGGGAAGGCTCGCGCTCAGGACGAAGCCGCCGCCCGCAAGCAATGAGATACGGATAAAGTCGCGACGGCTGACGTCGTTGACTGCTGCAGATTTTATTGCGGACATGCGGCTCCTGTATGGATCCAACGTTTGAGCTGATTCACAAATTCGTCATGACTCAAGGGAGGCGAGGTCCTGCCCGGCCCGGGATTCCATGCCCACGTGACCAAGGACGTATCCATGTGGGGAATCAGCGCAGGCAAGGTGCGGTGGCCGTTCTTCTCCGGGTCTTTGATGGCGCGGCACAGATCTCCATCGCTCAGGCCGCTCCATGCCATGGGTGTTTTCGCGGGAGGCATCTGCCAGTCGGTTGCTCCCGGCGGCGCATGCAGAGTGGTGGAGTTTTCCAGCTGATGACAGTTGCTGCAGCGCATGGCGACGGTGCCCTTGCCATCCACGCCGCGCTTCACGTTCATGGTGTGAGCGTGTCTGTCATCTCCCTGCAAAGGCTGGTTGCCGGGCACATGGCAGTTCATGCAACGGGGATGGCGGAGCACCTGCAACACCTGCTGGAATGCGGCCAGGCTTTCCGGTTGCGCAGGAGGTTGCGCTGCAGAGGTTCGTGCTGTCTGTGCGCCGTAGGCGGCCGCCAGCAGCGCGAGAATGAGGGTACCAATCCACGAAAAACTCACTGGCCACCGCCTTTGTGCGTCGAGTTGGCGGCGCGGTGAATCGCGCGGCGAATGCGCTCGTAGGTCCCGCAGCGGCAGATGTTCCCCGACATAGCGTCATCAATATCGGCGTCAGTCGGCTTCGGGACGTGCGCCAGAAGCACGGAAGCGGCCATGATCTGCCCCGGCTGGCAGTAACCGCATTGCGGAACCTGCTCGGCGATCCAGGCCTTCTGCAGGGGATGGCTTCGGTCGGGCGACAGGCCTTCAATCGTTGTGACCTTCTGGCCGGCCGCACGCGTCATCGGCACAACGCAGGAACGAACGGCATCGCCGTTCAGATTTACCGTGCAGGCGCCGCACTGGGCCATCCCACAGCCGAACTTAGTGCCGGTCAGTTGCAGGTCTTCGCGCAACACCCAGAGCAGCGGCTTGGCCGGATCAACATGCACAGTGCGCTGCTTGCCGTTGACCTCGAGAGTGATTGCCCGTGTGGACGTTTCGGGGGTAGTTGGGGGCATAACGGCGATGCTTGCAGGAAAGCGTCATGGCGACAAGAGGGCACTGCATGGTTCCTAAGAACCCCGGAGTACCTTCTTTTCGCTACACGACCTCTCCTGAGAGTCTGACAGAAACAAGTCCCAAGGCAAGGTGACGATCATGCGCATTGGTTTAGCTGTTTTCTTTATCTCATTCATCCTGGTAAGCGCAGTTGAGCATGCGAGCGGTTCCGAGACTTGTCCGGCGAGGCCAGTATTACAGCAACTCCGCTATGACGAAGACTGGTCGTTCCTTGCCAATGCTGAGTGCAGGAGCGAGCCTCTGGACAACATCAAATATGTCCCGCTCGGCAGGGAAGGATGGTTTTTGAGTGCGGGAGGCGAAACGCGCCTCCGATACGAGAACTATCAGAATCCGGCTTTCGGCAGCGATCCCGCGGATGAGAACGGATACCTGCTGCAGCGCTACCTTCTTCACGCCGACGTTCATTTCGGTGAGCGCTTTCGCTTCTTCGTGCAGCTTCAGAGCGGTTTGGAAGACGGCCGCAATGGCGGGCCGCGATTGACGGATGAAGACATCCTGGACCTTCATCAGGCTTTTGGTGAACTTGTCCTGCTCAAAGACACAAATTCCCGGCTGGCGCTGAGGATCGGACGGCAAGAGGTAGAGTTCGGAGCGGGCCGGCTGATCGGAGCCAGTGAAGGTCTTAACCCGCGCCGGGCGTTTGACGGTGGCGCATGATGTTCAACTTTGGCAAATGGACGTTCAATTCCACCGTGCTGCGCCCGGTCTTGCTTAGCCGCGACATATTCGACGACGTTGCCGATCACACACAACTGGAGTGGGGCTCCGGCGCGCAGCGGCCACGCGCGAAGAAAAGCCAGGTAGCGTTTTACTACTTCGGCCTGGATAAGAAGATCGCCTTCTACGGCTCGCAGCGTGGCCACGAATTGCGGCACACTGCCGGGAACCGCTGGTGGGGCAGCGTGGGCGCGTGGGATTACGATTCGGAATTTATCGGACAGTTTGGAACTTTCAATGGACAACAGATCGTGGCCGGGGCGACTGCCCAGGAACTGGCCTGGAACTGGGAGAAGGCGGCGCTCCGTCCGCGCATCGGGGTGAAGCTGGATATCGTCAGCGGCGGCTCGACCACGGGCCAGACCTTGCATACCTTCGACGCGCTGTTTCCGAACCCTGTGTACTCCGGGCGCAATGCGCTGCTTGGTCCCGCCAATCTCACGGATTTTGGGCCGACTCTGCGATTGACGGTGAGCCAGCGAGCAACGATTACCCTGGATTCGCCCAGCTATTGGCGCTCATCAACGCACGACGGACTCTATTCATTCGCAGGAATTCCGGTGCGCCGCGGCGATCTCTCCTCGGCACGCTATGTGGGTATGCAGCCGGGCATGCAGGTGGAGTATCACTTCTCCGCCCACGTGACCTCCAACCTGGCCTATTCCCATTTCTTAACCGGAGCATTTTTCAGACAGGCTCCCCCCGGGAAAGACGTGGACTACTCCGTGGCTTCGATAACTTGCAGGTTCTGATGTGAATTTCTGGTTGAGACTCGTGGAGGTGCGGAAGCGCAGGTAAAACTCTTATTTGCGAGTTCCACGTTCCGCCTCATACACTGTAGATCCAAATCAAGAAAAGTCCCCGGACCCCAAATGAAAATTGGCGCGCGTCTTATTCTGCTCGTTACATGTACGGTGTTGACATTCAGCACAACTCAGGCCGGTACGCATGCGAAGACCGCGCTTGAGACTTCAAGCGAAATCATTGTAGTCACAACCGCGGATTGGGACGCCGTTGGAGGCACCCTGCAGCGTTTTCAACGCGCGCATGCCGGGGCGAAGTGGGCGCCAGTCGGCACGCCGGTGCAGGTGGTGGTGGGAAAGACCGGTCTTGGATGGGGAGTAGGTGTTCTCTCCGACGACGAGTTTCGAGAAAGTTCCGATCCGGTGAAGAAGGAAGGCGACGGCAAAGCGCCCGCGGGCGTGTTCTCGCTCGGCGAGACCTTTGGCTACGCGGCGCAGGCCAGGCAGGGAACGAGGTTGCCGTATCAGCCACTGACCACATCGATTGAGTGCGTTGATGATACCAGTTCCAAATTCTACAACCGGGTGGTCGATCGCGGGACCGTCGCGCCGGACTGGAACAGCTCCGAGCACGTGCTGCGCTCCGACGAGCTTTACCACTGGGGCGTTGTGGTGGACCACAACGCCAACCCCGCTAAGGCGGGGGCGGGCTCCTGCATCTTCATGCACATCTGGCGCGGACCCGGCCAGGGAACGGTGGGGTGCACGGCCATGTCCCAGGAGGCAATCGAATCGCTTCTCGAGTGGCTGGATCCCGCACGAAAGCCTTTGCTGGTGCAAATGCCGAAGCAGCAATACCGGCGTGTTCAGAAGAAATGGAAACTGCCGGCTCTAGCAGGCAGTCTCCACTGAGAAAAAGCGACGATATTCGGTCGGGCTATAGAGCCAAGTCTCCGGTTATTTACTCGAGCAGCCGTTTCCATCGGTAATGCTGGTCAGCAATCCCGCGGCCGCGGTGATCGTGCGGCTGAAACATCCTTGCGTTGAATCCCTGGAAAAGAACGTCTGTGCGTTTTGCTGGCCGGTGTTGCCGGTGATGTTGAAGTTCGCGTCAAACAGCAGCGTGTCGCTGGGCGCGACGGTATTGGATACCGTGCGGAAAGTATCTCCGTTAGCGCCTCCGTGACCGGACTCCGTGGCATTGAATTGCTGTTTGATGGTGGTGGTTTGTGAGCCCGTGCCGTCAGGATTAATGATGAACGAGAATCCCAGATCGAGTGGCCAGGCGAAGGTCTGTTGAAGTGCGCGAGCATTCTCAATGCCACCACCCTGTGTCTTGGTGGTCGAAAAGATGTTGGTTCGCTGGGTGATGTTCTGGATGAAAGCGGTGTTGGTGACGTCGAAGCTCTGGACGTTGGAGAACTCGATGTCCTGATCGACCTCAGTCTGCACGCGGCCGTGCGATGTGTTGATGACACCGGCTACAGTAAAGTGCCGCGATGAGGTCACCGTCACGGTGCCGGTGATGTTTCCGCTGGCATCGGTAGTCAGGTTCTCAACCACATTGGGCGAAGGTCCCGATCCGAGATTATTTTCGATGACTTGGCCGCTCACAGTCCTCGATCCGTGATCCTGAAAGACCAGAAGAGTGGCTGTCGTGGAAAAGCCGCTGTTGGCATTAAATACATTGACGGAGACGGTGTGGGGCTGACCATCGCTGAGGGAGCCTGCGAACGGCGTCAGGTCCACGCGGTAGGGCGAGAAGTTGAGGGTCTGCACGCCAGGGATTGGCCGCCACAGAAAGGGATCGATGCCCCCGGTGTAAATCCACGGATATACGGGAGCAACACCGGCGGGCTGACCGTCAATGCTCACTTGGGTCTCGCGGAAGCCGGTGCCACCGCAGCTTTGGAGTTCATTGGCGACATCGTCGGGAACGCAGGTGTACCAGAACTCATCGCCAGCCTGGCTCTGCGCGACCACGTCAAGGAATGCGCGCTCCACGTTGGTGGGCAAGGTGAACGTCCGGGATAGCGCGCTGTTGCTTGTGGAAAGAAACGCTGTGCCGCCGGTGGGGTCCGATGCGAGCGGCAAGACCATATCGGCCGACAAAGGCGCGTTCTGGTTGGCCAGAGGATAAAACTGGATTTCAGCCGTGCCGAACAAGGTGCTGGTGAAAGTGGAATTGACTACATTGCCCAGATCCACCCGGCCCGTTTGCGTACTATTGAAGAGCGCGGAATAGTCGGTCAGATCCCGCTCGATATGCCAGGAGCGCGCGACCGTTCGCGATGGCTCCGAAGTGGTACCGAAATAAACATTCACGCCGCCAATCCAGATTTCTGCGGTGCGATCGAACTGGCGCCCTGCTTGTATAGAAAAATCTGCATTCAAGACGACCATGGCCCAGGGACCGGCGCATCCGGCGGGGGGAACAAACGTAAACAGCTTGGGCGAGAAGTTTGCGAAAGCGAGATTATTGAAAAGCTGGACCACGCAGGGAGAGGTGGCAGGCCGCGGTACCGGAGGATCAGCAGTGGCAGTGTTGGCAGATCCGATGACAAGTCCCGGCGCGGGGATCGGCTGAGAGACGAGATTACACGCGCTGCCGTAAAGCGCCAGGATCACAAATGCGGCAATGATTGATTTCTGTGACGACTGCAAAAAGGAAAAGGAAAAAAGAGAGGGTACGGCGTTCATTGGGGGCCTCCTCAAGAGGAGAAATCGTAAGCTGCTTGGCTGCTGGTCGTCAAACGCAGGGCGGATCGAGACGGAGCTCGCAAATAGCGGGAAGGAGATCAGGCGCGGGCTTTGCCAATCATCGCACCCCAAAGGTGCTGAGATTTCAGGATGAGTTCGACAGCTTCGCGGACCGCGCCATCGCCGGCATTCGCCTTGGTGGTGTAATGGGCGACGCGTTTCACTTCAGGCACAGCGTCACCCACGGCGATCGCCAAGCCGGCCCGGCGCATCAAGGGAATATCGGGTAGATCGTCACCAATGTAGGCAACGGCCGAGTCAGCAATGCCGGCTTTTTTGAGGATCTCTTCATACGCCGGCATTTTGACTGGCTGCTTCATATAGATGAATTCCATTTTCATTTCGTGGGCGCGGCGCAGGAGGGCGGCGCTTTCGCGTCCGGTGATGCAGCCGGTGCGAAGGCCGGCGGCCTGGGCGAGAGTGAGGCCCTGGCCGTCGTGAGCGTCAAAGGTCTTGATTTCCAGCGCGGTGCCGTCAGGCTGCGAAAGCAGAGTGACGCTGCCATCGGTCATGGTGCCGTCCACGTCCATCAACAGCACTTTGATCTGCGCAGCGCGCTTTCTGAGCGCGGCAGAAATTCCGGGAGAACCGCCCAAGGAAGCCTCCAGCAGGCAAGAATGGGTTTCGCGGCTTACTAGTCCTGGTCGAGATACTCGCCGGGAACATCATCTTCCGGCACTTCGCGCGTATGGACTTCTCTTTCGCTCCTGGCTCCAGCGTCCTCTACGCCCTCTATCACGCCGGCTTCAAAAGCGTTTCCTTCTTCCAGGAGCTCGTCTACGCTCTCGGAATCGGCGCGCGCAGTTCGTGACAGTCCCTGCAGATCGCCTGACAGCTCGCCGGACGAGACTTGAGTGCTGATCCGTCCCGCTGTGCTTGAGGACCGGCGGGTTCTGCGCTTGCTGGCCCCGGAACGGCCTTTGCTGGTAGCCTTCTTTCCGGGTGCGGTCCGCTTCTTGTTTTTTACGCTAGGTTTCTTCCGGGCGGTTGACTTCCTGCCGGACGCCTTCTTTTTATTTCTACTTTTTTTGGCTGGCATAAGCGCAGTCTACCATCTGGGAAATATAATCGTCATTTCCGAGGCTTACACATGACCAAGGAGCAGTTGAAGGCATTCGAGCGCCAGCTTATGGAAAAACGGCGCATGATGACCGCAAATCGCGAAAACGCTGACGAGGATCCCAATCCGGAATACGGCCGCGATGAGGGAGACCGCGCGGTGGCGTCACAGGCCAAGGAGATGAATTGGCTCCTGTCAGCGCAGGAACGTGGACTGCTGGGATTGATCGATGCCGCGCTGACGCGGATCCGCGAGGAAACCTTTGGCGAATGCCAGCATTGCGGAGGCGAGGTCGGACTAAAGCGCCTGAATGCAATTCCCTGGACTCAATACTGCATTGCCTGCCAGGAGCTCATCGAGCAGTACGGCCGGTAATCCTGTGATGTAGTTAAGGTTCGAGCTGGATTGGAGCCCGGAAGCCGTTCGAGCTAAGGCGGCAGAAACCGCTAAATTTTCAACCTTATTCCCTTCAGAACAACCACAAAGAGCCGGCACGTTTCACGCCGACTTTCTTGGAAAGGAGACAGACCTGAAGCGCCGCGAGTTCTAAGGTTGTGAGATTTCCGCGCAATCTGCCCATCAAATTGTGCATTCATTTGTCACGCTCCGGTGTTACAAATCGGTTTGCGTATTGATATACTCTGTGACAATAGTTGGGACCCATTGCTCCCGCCTGTCGCATAAGCCCAAAAAATAGGCCCCAAAGAAAAAAGACAAGGTTGTGATATGTCTTCAAAGCCGTCACCTCCCAACGATTTTGAAACTCACGCTGAGCGCACGCAACACGGCTTAGAGCCGCGCACGCCGGTTGATTGGCTCTTCCTGCAGCCTGCCATCCTTGACCAGCTTCATGATTCGGTTATCGTCACTGATCTTGAGGGAAATATCACCGGTTGTAACGCAGCGGCATGCCTAATGTTCGGCTATATGCCGCAGGAGTTAATCGGCAAGAATGTAAACATCCTCTATCCCGAGCAGGACCAGGACCCGACGCGCGCCTCAGTGTTTGCAGCAGTTCTCGAACAAGGGCAGGTCAGCACCGAAATGCGGAATCGAACGAAGTCGGGCGCCGAGATTCACATCCATCTGACGCTAACTTTGCTGCGGGACTCGGATTCGAATCCCGTGGGGCTGCTAGGACTGTCCCAGGACATCACTGAACATAAGCTGGCTGAACTGGCGCTCCGCCAGACAGATCAGACTCTGCGCGGCCTGGCCCAGGTGTGTCCCGATTTCTTTTTTACGACCCGTTCCGATGGCTGGACTGACTGGGTGAGTCAGAAGTTTTACGATCACACCGGGGCCGAACAGGGTGGGGCGGACGGGTTGAATTGGACCGAGTACCTCCATCCGGAAGACCGCGAGAAAGCCGCGACCAGGTGGATGGCCGCGGTCAAAAGCGGCAACCCATTCGAGACCGAACACCGTTTTCGAGGTCGCGACGGCAAATACCGCTGGTTCCGCTCACGAGCCATCCCGATCCGCAACGCAAAGGTGGACGTGCAGAGGTGGGTCGGCATCGGGAGCGACGTGCATCTGCAGAAGGAAACCGAGGCTGCGCTGCGCGCCAGCGAGAATCGCTTCAAGAAGCTGGCGGAAGCCATCCCTCACTCCGTCTGGATAGCTTCCGCAGAGGGGTCCGCAGAATATAGCAACCAGCGCTGGCTCTCTTTGACGGGGTTCACCATGGAGCAGTCATTGGGCACCGGATGGCTGGCCGCCATTCATCCTGAAGATGCCAAGATGACCCAGCTGCGATGGCAAATGGCGGTGACTTTCCATCAGCCATTCGATGTCGAATACAGAGTGCGAACCGCGTCGGGCGAATACCGCTGGCAACTGGCCAGGGCCGTGCCCGGGCTGGCCGAGGATGGCAAGACAGAAAAGTGGTTCGGAACCTGCACTGACATTCACGATCAGAAGATGGCCATGCAGGCCTTGCGTGACCGCGAGGCTACCCTCCGCAATTTCTACGAGCATTCTCCATTCTGCATGGGCATCACGGAATTCCTGGGCAACGATGTCCTCATCGTGTACGGTAATCCCTCCACTTGCCGCTCGTATGGTCTCAATCCCGGGGCCGTTGCCGGCTATACCATCCGCTCATTGGGCACAGCCGATGAGGTCCAGGCGATGCTGCGCGCCTACCAGCAATGCCGCGACACGGGCAATCCTGTTGTTACAGAATACCTGCGCTTGATTGATGGCGAGCCCCACTGGCAACGCGAGACCATTGCGCCCCTGGACACGGCTCCCACGGGCAATCCGCGATTCACCTTTGTCACCAAGGACATCACGCGGTACAAGGCTGCCGAAGAGAACTTACGCAAAAGTGAAGAACGTTTCCGCACCGCTTTGAAGAACTCGCCGGTGGTTGTCTTCTGCCAGGACAAAGATCTTCGCTACACCTGGATCTACAATCCCGCGCTGGGTTACGGGGAGGAAGAGGTTCTGGGGAAACGTGATTCTGACCTCTTTGATATCAAAGAAGAGGTCGAACTGCTCGAGGGACTGAAGCGCAATGTCCTGAAAACGGGCACTGGCCGGCGCGAGGAAGTTATCTTGCAGGGGCGGGGAATAGCGAGAGCCTACGATCTCGCGATCGAGCCCATGCGCAACTGCCGCGGCGAAATTGAGGGCAGTACCTGCACCGCCACCGACATCACCGAGCGGCGCGAAGCCGAACGAGAACTGCGGCAGCAGAAACTCATTCTCGACACTCTGATCAATAGCACTACTGATTACATTTACATGAAAGACTCTGAGGGCCGCTATGTGTTCATTAACTCTTCGGCGGCAAGTATATTGGACCGCCGGGCCAAGGATGTCCTGGGCAAAAATGACTTTTACGTGTTCCCGGCGGATCATGCTCGCGAAGTAGTAGAGAAAGACCGCGAGCTTATGGCCGGCCATACGGCGGAAGTTTATGAAGAAACGCGCCCCCTGAACGGGCAGATGGTGGAGCTGCAGACCTCTAAGAACGTCTGTCGTGACGCCCAGGGAGAAGTCATTGGCGTGGTGGGGATTTCCCGCGACGTAACCGAACTGAAGAGAGTGCAGCAAGCACTGGCTTCGAGCGAATTGAATTCTGCCGGCGCGCGCATGGCGCATGCCCTGGCTCATGAGATCAATAATCCTCTGGAAGCGATCACCAATGCGTTGTTTCTTCTGCGCCACGGAAATAGCAGCCCGATATCCACGGGCGACCTGATCAACGCTTCCCAGGAGGCCCTATCGCGGATTGCCAGAATCACCCGCCAGATGACCGGTTTGTATCAGGCAAATATGGAGCCGCGCCGGTTTCCTGTGCATGAACTGGTGGAAGACACGCTGGCCAGCCTGGAATCCCGTATCCGCGGCAAAGGCTTGCGCCTGGAAAAGCGGCTGGAACAGTGCAAATTCACGGGAATCGAAACCGATCTGCGCCGGCTCCTGGCCGTGTTATTGGAAAATGCCCTGGAGCAGAGCGAAGGCATCCTAAAAGTCCGGCTTTACGGAGGCTCCTCGGCCGTCAACAAGGAAATTGCCGGTGTCCGTTTGCTCATCGCCAACAATGGCCCTGGGATTCCGGTGGAGCACCGTCAGCGGCTATTTGAGCCGTTCTTTTCGACTAAATCCGAGAAGGCCAGCGGCCTGGGATTATGGGCGGCACGAGCAATAGTGAACAAGTATGGCGGCACCATTCGGCTGCGCAGCATCACTACACCAACAGGTTCGGGTACATGCGTAATCGTTAGACTGCCATCCGCTGCCGCGAGTCAAAGCACGAATTAACCGATAGACAGCCATTTGAGGGTCCTCTTTTGTCACTTAACACGTCGGGCGTGCATCATATCTCTGCCCAGGATGACATTCTGGCGCGGGTTAAACGAGAAACGCGCCAAAGCCATGAGCGTCTGGAATCGATCATGCCCCTGGGGCGCGAGACTTTTTCCCGTGAACAATATGTCGGGGTGCTGAAGAAGTTTTATGGGATGTATAAGCCCCTCGAAGCAGAGCTGTCTCGAGTAGCTGACCTGCCGAATGACCTCGACCTGGCGCAAAGGCGCAAAATGAGCCTCATCGAGAACGATTTGCGCACCCTGGGATTCAATGATGAACAGTTGCAAGAACTTCCCGAGTTTTCCGCGGCCAGGCATCTCTCAGTGCCGGAAGCTTTGGGCGCCATGTATGTGATGGAAGGCGCCACCCTGGGCGGACAATTCATTTCCCGGATGGTGGCGCTGCAACTGGGGCTGGATCGGAAGACGGGATGCGCGTTCTTCACGAGCTATGGCGCCGAAGTTGGGGAGCGCTGGCACAAGTTTGGTGAGGTTGTAAGAAAACGTGTGGTTAGCCAGGACGATCAGGATCGCTTTGTAACCGCCGCCACAAAGACTTTCACAGATTTCGAACGGTGGGTGGGAAAACAAGATCATGACTAAGCTGATTGATAGCGCCATTAACGCAGAAAAAATCGATCTGACGAACTGCGGACTTGAGCCCATCCATGTTCCGGGCGCGGTGCAGCCGCACGGCCTTCTTCTTGCCTTCGACGAAGACGATGATGTCATCCTTCAGGCCAGCCTGAACTGCGAGGAATTCCTGGGAATTGAAACCGATGCAGTCCTTGGTTCAAGACTCAGCGCGGTTCTGGGTACTCACCAGGCGGAATTCGTGAAACAGACTTTGTCGGGCGGCAACCTGCGCGCGACGAATCCTTCCAAGCTGCGGGTGGGCGAGAAAGGTAAAGAACGCCTGGTGAACGGAATTCTTCATCGTTACAAAGGCAGCGCGTTTCTCGAGTTGGAACCTTTGGGGGAAGCGCCGGACTCCGCCGTGCGGACATATCAGATGCTGCAACACGCTTTGTTGCGCATTCAGGAAGCAAGCTCTCCTCGGGAGCTGTGGGCGGTAGTGGCCGAAGACGTAAAGGCCATCCTGGGCTATGATCGCGTGCTGGTCTATAAATTCGACCGCGCTAACAATGGTGAAGTGATCGAAGAGAGGGTCTCCTCCGGCTTTGAGCTATACAAGGGTCTCCACTATCCCGCCAGCGATATTCCCCAGCAGGCCCGCCGGCTCTACACCGTCAATGGTATTCGTCATATACCCGATGCCACTTACACTCCGGTGAGCCTCGTGCCCTTGATCTTTCCGGCCACTAAAGAGTTGACCGACCTGAGCCATGCTGTCTTGCGCAGTGTCTCGCCCATTCATCTGGAGTACCTCCGCAACATGGGGGTGAAGGCCTCGATCAGCATTTCCCTGATCCGCGACTCATCTTTATGGGGTTTGATCGCCTGCCACAACTACTCGCCCCGCTTTGTCCCGTATGAGATGCGGGCAGCGTGCGAACTGCTGGGGCAGGTTGTTTCCAGCCGCATTGAATTGCTGGAAAACGAGCTGAAAACGGAGACCAAGACGCGCACGAATATTTTCCAGTCGCGCTTTCTCGGCGCGTTGGCCGAGAGCAAAGACCTCAAGAACGCGCTCATCGACAACACGCCCAATATTCAGGACTACATGAGCTGCGGCGGAGCGGCGATCTGCCGCAAGAACGATTGCCTGACCATGGGAAAAACGCCGTCACCGGAGCAGATAGCGCAACTCACTCGTAAACTCAAGCGGTTGACCAGCCCAGTCTTCGTGAGCGATGCGCTCTCCACGGTCTTCTCTGAAGCTGCGGCATATAAAGACGTAGCCAGTGGGCTCATGGCCCTGACCCTGAATCGGGACCAGAACACTTACGTTCTCTGGTTTCGTCCCGAGCAAGCGCAAACCGTGAGCTGGGCAGGCGACCCGAAGAAGCCTGTCTCGTCGAGCGGAGGCTCGCGCCTCAGTCCGCGCAAGTCTTTTGAGCTCTGGAAGGAAAAAGTAGAGGGCAAGGCCGCGCCATGGACGGAAGCCGAGATTGAGGCAGCGTTGGAACTCCGCAGCACCATCACCTGTCTCTTGCCCCGCGGTTAGGGCAATTTCTCAATCGCGTTCAGGGCGGCACTTCACCTGGCGGCGCCCACATGCAGCGAGTGAAGGACCGTCTACAAAGCAGAATTTCGAGGCGGAATTGGTGAGCGCGGCTGGATTCGAACCAGCGACCCACGCCTTAAAAGGGCGTTGCTCTACCAACTGAGCTACGCGCCCACGCCTCTCAATCATAACATCTAGTGCGGATAGGTCAGGTAGCCCAGGCCGACGCGCATGTGATGCTGAATGCTGTCGGGCACGGCAAGAGCGATGGCGATTCCCACTAGGCCGTGCGCGATGCCCAGAGGCAACACGTAACGGTAGCGGCGATAAATTTCGCTCAAAATCCAGCCGCCGAGAAAGGTGATGGGAACCAATACCGGGTTGGGCAGGTGAACAACCGCGAACAGTGTCGCGGCGGTGAAGCTGGCCAGCAGCCCGCGGCTGGTGAGCTGTTCGAACCGCGAGAGGAAATAACGCTGCTGCATCCACTGCTGGATCACGGCCCAGAGAAGATACATCCCGGCGTGCTCAAGAGGATTCTTGATTCCGAACAATGGGTGCAGGGTGCCGAGTCCGGCGGCGATGGCGATGATGGTCGCGGCCACCGCAACGCCGCTGGTGATGATGATCAACGAAAACTCGACGGGAGGAAGAGCTAATCTGCTCCGATGACGCCATAGGGCCGCCAGAGCGAAGCACAGAAACCAGCCGGCGGAGATCCAGAAGAAGCTGCGCTGCTCCAGCCTGGCTGTCCACACCGTGGCCATGATGAGGGTGAAGCCGATCGTCGATTCCAATAAAGCCTGGCGCTTGGCTTTTGCCAGAGCCGGATCGGAAAGTTGTGGGCTGTTTTCAACCGCCGAAGGGAACGGAACCGAAGAGTCTGCCATTGGATCGATCAAACCGTGGGGTCAACTGCTCGTAATCATTATGATGCGTAAAATCAGCCCCGGATGGATCATGGTCCGTAAGAAAATCCAGGACCATCGCCCTCAGAAGTGAATCTGCGGGCCGATGGTCGCGCGCAAATTTCCATGAGGGCTGGTGGTAAACGAGGTTGGAGTGCTCTCGTAGTAGATCAGCTCGTCACCGGCTTCGGCGCGCATGGTCACCCGACCGATCTTGAATTCCACGCCGCCGCCCGGATAGTAAACCTTGTCGATGTTGCCATTGAGAACGTTGCCAAGCTGATTGTTGACTCCACCGGCAGGCGTGGGGCCGCTGACCCCAAAGTTCACGATGCCGGCCTTGAAGAAGCCGAAGTAGCGAATCTTGCCGGTGGTCTGAATCTTCGGTCCAAACAGCGCGTGCCACATCCGGACGTCGGTGGTGATGGTGTTGTTGGCGCCGCCGGAGGAGAGGTTCTGGGTCACGGGGCGGCTGAAGTCGTAGGCCATTTCCGCCTCCAGCACCACATGGCGCTGGACGTTGAAGCCTATTCGTCCGCCCAAGCCAAGCAGGTTCAGGCTCTGCGGCTGGAAGCGCGTGTAGTCAAGAAATACACCCATATTGCCATGCTCGCGATGCTGCTCGCTGCCCGGCGGAGGCGAGATTTGTCCCCAGCTCAGTGGTGCTGCCACCAGCAACATGGCCGCGAACAGCAGGGCAAGACGATTCATAGTGTCAGGTGTCTCCAGTCTAGAATTTGTTAATCGCAGGCGCAGCTGTAGCCTGCCCAAACAGGGAACGACTCGCGACCTGATAATTGCGAATAAATTAGGTTAGCATGTCACAGCCATGAACCCCGAATTCCGGATGGTTCAACCTATCCGGCTGGGGCAGTGGGCCGAAAACGCCTGATGAGGGGTGCCATTCAGGCGCCAGTGCGCCGAATCACTTCAGCGCTAATGCGATCTGGTCCAAATGATGCTGGTTGTGGGCGGCGACCTTGTCGAACTCGACCTTCAAGGTTCGAACACCAGTCTCGCTGTGAACGAACTCGAGGTGGCCGTTCTTCTCATAGTGGATTTGCGCCAGATAAATCATTCCCCCACGCACAGCCTCGTAGATGCCTCGCGAAAGTCCGAGCGGCAGGCGCGAATAGTCCAGAGCGTTGGCCCACGCGTCCTGGTCAAACGCCCAGAGTACCTGTCTGCGCTCGCTGAGCACCCGGCGTATGCGGTCGAAGAGGACACTCTCGGCATCAGCCAGATGATGCAGGAGAAATCGAACCGTCCACTTGCCAGTACCGTAACTTCGCTCGAGTTGCGCGCCGCTCAAGTCAAAATACTTTAACGTCTGATCCCTTGTTGCTTCCAGGCGCGCGACAATGTCCATTTTCGCTCCTTTGCGGTTGCAACTTGGCTCCGCGGGCTCAATTGCTCAATCCGTGGTCAATCGCTCAATGAATGATAAATGGCGCGGAGCCACGCTGTTGCTTCCGGAGATTTGCGCTCTTCTTGGCAGGCGTTTACACTTTGCTTTGCCAATCAGTTTGCGGGTGCGACTTGCTCAGCCGCAAGCTCGGGCGGAGGACCTATGCCCCAAGGCACTCTGGACATCATGAAGCTTGAGGGCCAGCCGGCCAGCTACCAGATCATGTTCGAGCAGAATCCGGGCGGAACTTTTGTGGCCCGCGTGGACAGCGACGAACTCCTTACTTTCCTGCACCAGGAGATGCGCGTGGACCTGCCGATCGCGGAATCGGCGACGCAGGCGGTTCAGGCCGAGGGACGCACGCGTCTCTCCGACGTCTTTCTGGAAGAGAACAATCTGCACGCGGTGATGGATTATCTCGAAGAAGACATTTGAGTCGGCGCCAGCCTGGCTTTCAAGTCAGCGGCGATCTGCCGTCCGTGGAAGCGTCCATTCTCTATAAATATCTCGCTGGTCCTTGAGCCGGAGACGATCACGCCCGCTACATAAATTCCGGGCACGTTGCTCTCGAAGGTTTCCGGATTGCAAACCGGGCGCATCTCCGGATGCGTAAGCTCGATTCCCAGCGATTCCAGAAACTGATAGTCGGGATGATAGCCGGTAAGCGCGAAGACAAAATCGTTCTTCAGGACGCGCTTGCCGTCGGGCATGCTGATCCGCACCGACTCCGGCAGAATCTCTTCCACACAGGATCCGAAATGCGCAGCGATTTCTCCTCTGGCGATGCGGTTCTCGATGTCCGGCTTAATCCAGTACTTCACGTTCTTGTGCATGCCCGGACCGCGATGCACCAGCGTGACGCGCGCGCCGCGCCGCCACAGCTCCAGCGCGGCAATCGCAGCTGAATTCTTGGCGCCAATCACCAGCACGTCATTATCAAAATACGGATGCGGCTCGCGGTAGTAATGCATTACCTTGGGCAGATCTTCGCCGGGAATTCCCATGTAGTTCGGCCGGTCGTAATATCCGGTGGCGACTACGATCTTACGCGCACGATAGTCGTGCAGCTTGTCATTGCGATCGCGAGTGCGAACGCGAAATTCACCGTCGTGCCCGGCGACTTCAAGCACCTGCTGGTACTGGCGCACATCAAGCCGGTAATGCTGCGCCACGTTGCGGTAATATTCCAGAGCTTCCTGGCGGTTGGGCTTCTGATTGGCCGTGGTGAAGGGAATATCCCCTATCTCCAGCAGCTCGGGCGTGGTGAAGAAAACCAGGTTTGCCGGATAGTGAAAGAGCGAGTTCACCAGGCATCCCTTGTCGATGGAAACGGCGGAAAAGCCCACTCGGTGCGCTTCGATGGCGCAGGCCAGCCCTGTCGGCCCGGCGCCGATCACCAGCACATCGAACGAATCGGCCTTGTGGCCGTGCTGTGAACTCTCGGTCATAAAAACTTTTATTGTACAGGGCAGGTAGATGGCAACGGGTTACGTGATCGTGATCAGCCGCGGAAGAAATCTTTGATGGCCTGTTTCATCACTTCGCGCCCGGTATCGGCGATGGCCTTGGTCAGTGGGATTTCCTTGGGGCAGACCTCGACGCAATTCTGCGCGAAGCCGCACTCCTGGATCCCGCCGTCGCCCATCAGCGCCTGCAGGCGCTCGTGCTTCAGCGCCTTGCCGGTGGGATGCTGATTGAACAGCCGCACCTGGGCGATAGTCGCGGCGCCCACGAATCCGGTCCTCTCGTTGAATTGCGGGCAGGCCTCCATGCAGCAGCAGCAGGAAATGCAGCGTGAAACGGGATAAGCCTGCTCCTGCTCCACCGGCTGCACGCGCGGACCGGCGCCGAGATCGTAGGTTCCATCAACCGGAACCCACGCTTTCACTCGTTTGAGATTCTCAAAGATTACGCTGCGGTCGACCGCGAGGTCCCGGACTACGGGAAATTTCTTGAGCGGCTCGACCGTGATTGGCTGCTCGAGCTTGTCCACCAGCGCGGAGCAAGCCATGCGCGCGCGGCCATTGATCAGCATGGCACACGAGCCGCAGACTTCCTCCAGGCAGTTGGAGTCGTAGGCAATCGGCGTGGTGGTCACGCCGGCGCGAGTCACCGGGTTGGTCGCAATCTCCATCATGGCTGAGATCACGTTCATCCCCGGCTTCCAGGTAAGCTCAAACTCTTCCCATCGCGCCGCGGTTCCAGGATTCTCCTGGCGCTTGATCTTCAGGACGACGATCTTGGCCATTACCTTTTTGTCTCCCCCGGAACCAGCGATTTCAGCCACGACATGCCGGCATTAATCAACGTCAGGATGCCGAGCGCCCAGAACACCCACTCGTGGCGCACCACCGCCATCCAAATCACCCCGATGCCGATGACCAAGAACAGTCCCGCCATCAGTTTATAAAAATTTGGCTTCGGTTGCTTTGCCGGTTGCTGCACTCTTCTTGGCTTTCTTTCTTTAGCGTAACTTCGTGGACTCTGTGATTTCTGCCTTGGCTAAGTCGCCATGTCGTAGCGCCGCGGCCGAGGCGGAATCAGCGAAATATCCACCGGCTCGAACTCAAACCGCGGCTCATCGACATCGGGCGCAAAGTAAGCCTTGGTCGTCTTCAGCCAGTTCTTGTCGTCGCGATCGGGAAAATCCGGCTTGTAGTGCGCGCCGCGCGATTCGTCCCTCATGGCCGCGCCCTGCGCGATCACCCGCGAAAGCTGCAGCATGTTGTACAGCTGGCGCGTGAAGGCGAATGACGTGTTCGCCCACTGGCTCTTGTCGCTGAGGTTCACGTTGTTGAAACGCTCCAGCAGCTGGAGCAGCTTGGCATCCGTCTCTTGAAGATTCTTGTTATAGCGGATGACGGTGCAGTTCTTGGTCATCAGCTCACCCAACTCGCGCCACAGGCGGAACGGGTTCTCGTTGCCCTGGTTCTTGATCAGGACGGCGTTGGCTGCATCCTGGCGCTTCTTTTCCGCCTCGAAGACCGCGCTGCTCGCGCCGTCCGTGGATTTCGCATTTTTGGAGTAGAGCATGGCCTGCGGCCCGGCGACGAAGCCGCCATGAATGCAGGACACCAGCGAGTTCGCTCCCAAGCGGTTGGCTCCGTGGTAGCCGTACTCGCATTCGCCGGCGGCGAAGATGCCTTTGATATTGGTGGCCTGCTTGAAGTCCACCCACAGGCCGCCCATGGTGTAGTGCATTCCCGGAAATATCTTCATGGGCACGTCGCGGGGATCGTCACCGACAAACTTCTCGTAGATCTCGAGAATTCCTTCCAGCTTGCGGTTCAGCGTTTCGCGATCGATATGCGTGAGGTCGAGATAGACCATGGGCTGGCCGTCGATACCCAGGTCGTATTCGTAGACCACCTTGTGGATCGCACGCGTCGCCACGTCGCGCGGCACCAGGTTGCCGTACTTGGGATACCACTCTTCCAGGAAGTACCAGCGGTCGGAAGCGGGAATATCTTTCCAGTTGCGCTTGTCGCCCTTCTTCTTCGGCACCCAGACGCGCCCGCCCTCGCCGCGTGCCGACTCCGACATCAGCCGCAGCTTGTCGTCGCCGGGGATCGAGGTCGGATGCACCTGGATGAACTCGCCGTTGGCGTAGTAACAGCCCTGCTGGTAAAGCGCGGACTGTGCCGACCCGGTGCACACCACCGAGTTCGTTGACTTGCCAAAGATGGCCCCGATTCCGCCCGTCGCCACGATCAAGGCATCGGCGGGGAAGGTGCGCACCTCCATGGTATGCAGGTCCATGGCGCAGATACCACGGCACGCGCGCTCGCCGTCCAGCACCGCGCTCAGAAACTCCCAGTGCTCGTACTTGGTCACGCGCCCTTCGGATTCGTAGCGGCGGACCTGCTCATCGAGCGCGTAGAGGAGCTGCTGTCCGGTGGTCGCGCCGGCAAACGCCGTGCGGTTGTAGAGCGTGCCGCCGAAGCGCCGAAAATCCAGCAGGCCTTCAGGCGTGCGGTTGAAGGGAACACCCATGCGGTCGAGCAGGTCGATGATCCCTGGCGCCGCCTCGCACATGGCTTTCACCGGCGGCTGGTTGGCCAGGAAGTCGCCGCCGTAGATGGTGTCGTCGAAGTGCTGCCAGGTAGTGTCGCCCTCGCCCTTCAGGTTCTTGGCGGCGTTGATGCCCCCCTGCGCGCAGACCGAGTGCGAGCGCTTAACGGGAACGATGGAGAAGAGGTCGATGTGGCCCCCGGCCTCGGCGATCTTGATCACCGCCGCCAGACCCGCCAGCCCGCCGCCTACCACGATGATTTTTGGACTCGTTGCCATTCAGAGTTTCTTTAACCACAAAGGACACGAAGGATCACAAAGGAATTAAACGATTCTTGTTTTGCGATCACGGCCAAAGCGCGCAACGCCAGTATTTCTGATCTTCCGATCGCCCGATCTCTTATTCCTTCGTGTCCTCTGTGGTTCCAATCTTCAATGTCGCGCGTGCTCCACTACCAAACTCTCTTCTCCTCCGCGTCTCTGCGCCTCCCCGGTGAACTAATGCTTTGCTGCAGCATGAAAAGTCGATGAGCCTGTTGAAGGACCTTCCTGAGCAAGCGGCCAGTTCTGAAAGAACGCCGCGAGGGTGGCGATGCCCACGGCAATCAGAGCCACCGCGATCGCCGCGCACACCCAGCCCATGGCCCGGCGCGAGCGCTCGCTCACCGTGATTCCCCACTTGGCGCAAAACAGATACAAACCATAGGCAAAGTGCCACGACGCCGCGGTGATGCCGATCACGTAAAACGCTACGGCCCAGGGATGCTGCAGTTCTGCCTGCACCTTATCGAAAGCCAGGTTCGGATGCGTCAGCAGATGCGTTCCGGTAAAACGCATGGTGTAGGTATGCCAGCCGATATATGCAAAGGCGATCGCGCCGGTCCAGCGCTGCGCGGAGTACATGATGTTCCCCGCCCACGGATAGTCGCTCACGTTGCTCTGGCCGTTGAACCAGATGTAGAAGCCGTAGAGCGAGTGATAGAGCAGGGGAATATAGATGCCCACAATCTCCAGCACCAGCACAAAAGGCAAGCCGGTGAGAAACTTTACCTGGTCGCCGTAAGCTCGCGGACCATTGGTGGCGAAGGCGTTGGAAACGAAGTGCTCGAGCAGAAACACCCCAATGGGAACGATCCCGCTGAGCGAGTGCAGCTTCCTCAACAAAAAGGAACGTCCCTGTCCCGCTCGAATCGGGGGCACGCCGCGCGCGATGGGTGTAGCAACGCCTGCCATAGCTTTTTCGGGCTCACCCTTACGGTGTCAGCCAGGAAGGGCAAACCCTCCATTATCAAACGAGAGAGCGGCAGGGTCAAACTGTGACCCGCGTCACAGCTCCGTTTCCTGCTCCTTGGTTTTTTCGTTGTTCTCTGTGGATGCAAGCCGGATTCAAGGTGAGAAATGAAATCCCCGACGACCGACTATTCCAGCGCCGGAGGCGCGGAACAGTCTAGCCTGCCCCGAAGGCGGGCGGCGATGACCCGTCCCCAAGTCCAGTCCAATGGTGATGAGACACTCTATGGGTTTCTTATTGGCCCAGGCCGATGAGGCGCTGCTGGCGCAGGATCTCCAGCCCGGCCAAACACACCTTGTCGGAAGGAAGCCCTGCAACTTTGATCTGGTTGAGCTCTGCCGCCATCTCTTTAACGGTCAGCCCAGCTTCACAAAAGTCAAGTAATTCGGCCGAGAGCCTGGAGAGCTGACGAACCTGGGGTCCCATCGCGGTTCTCCGGATCGCCATCTTCACCGGCTGCCCGGCTATGTCATGCAATGGGCCTCTCTGGCGCAGCCGGCGGACAATTTCCTGATAATCAGCGGGAAGCTGAATGATGTTGACTCCCGGCAGCAACTGGGGGCGGCTACCCGAGGAGAGCAGCTCTTCATCGCTCTCGACGACCTGGTGCCCGGAGGCTTGCTCTCGATGAGAGGCAGGATCAACCGAGTTATGACGACGCTCCAGCAGCGCAGCTTCGTAATCCACCAGCGCAGTGATCGCCAGCGGCGCGTTGCTCGCCGCAGGAATATAGTGCAGGCGCGTGAATCGGAAAAAGTCTGTGGGAAAGCCGGCTTGCGCGTAGTATGCAGTGCGATCGCCATTTGCAAAATTGACGCCGTTCCTGATGCGCCATCTCTGCCATTGCTGAAATACGTCTACCACGTCCCCGCTATCCTGGTGCAACCCCAGCAGAAGGCGCCGAAATGCCCTCATGCCGTTCAGGAGAAAGTCGCGCAGCTCTTTCAGGAATTCGCGTTCGAGATGGGGCAGAGGAACGGAATAGAAGCTGGAAAAAATCTCCGGATGGCCGGCAATCATCGCATGATCTTCCGCTTCCTGCGGCCATCCGCGATACGACATATCGGCGACACCATCGTCGAGGACCAGCGAACTCCGGTGCTGCTTCTGGATGGGAGTATCAGCCAGCGGTGCCAGAATGCTAAGCTGAGGGTCGGCGTAGTCATAGCGCAGAGAATCCACGAAGAACGCCGCGGTGGCGCGCAGGTCATTCATGGTTTCTTCGGGAAAGCCCGCCATCAATGACACCGCGGTGTTGATTTTGAACTTGTCGCAGGAGCCCACCCGCTCCGCCGAATCATCTAACGCCAGCCCCTTATCGATGATCTTCTGTATCCGCGGCGAGCCTGATTCAATGCCAAAGAAGATTCCGCGGCAGCCGGCACGGGCCATGAGGGCGATCAGCTCTTCGTCAATGCAGTCAGTGCGTGCGCTGCAGCCCCAGGTGAACTCCTCCTGGCTCGCGATGAGGGCTTCACAAAATGCTTCCACCCGTTTGCGGTCCACGGTGAACATGTCGTGGACCAGCTCGAAGGAGCTGATGCCGTAGGTCTGTTTGACCCGGCGCATCTCGGCAATCATGCGCGCCGGAGTCTTCAGCCGGAAGCGTCGGCGGAAAAAATCGTTGGTCGAGCAAAACCTGCAGGCGAAAGGGCACCCGCGCCCGAGCTCCAGTGGAAAATGACGCGAAAACCCCACGTCGGGAAAAAGATGAAACGCGGGAAATGGCAGGCTGTCAAGGTCGAGAATCAGAGGTGCGTCCGGGTTGCGCGCGATCTCCCCGTCCGTCCGGCGAAATGTGATGCCCGGTATTTCTGCCAGAGAAACCTGGCCGGCTAGAGCATCTACCAGGTCAGGAAGCGTTTGCTCGGCCTCGCCGCGGACCACAAGGTCAATGAATGGGTAAGCTTTCAGCGTGGCGATATCCACCACCGATGCCTGTGGGCCGCCCAGTACAACAACGGATTTGGGATGCGCTCGCTTGACCTCCGCGGTGATGCGAAGGGTCAGCGGGTAGCTGCTGCACACTGTACTGAAGCCAAAGAAATCAAAGTCGCGGCCGGCGAAATAGGATCCCGCAAACGCGCAGAAATCAGTCTTCTTTCGGCCCCCTTCTTGTAACCACTTGTAGTAAACGCGATTGAGGTCCACCACTTCGGGTTTGAGCCCCCTGGCTTCGAGCACGCCGGCGAGGCTTAGGATCCCCAGAGGGGCAAGCTCGCCCGTGATGCGAGCGGCCTCATCTTCGCCCACAGGCCGGTGTTCGAACTGGCTGGCTGTGGGCGCACTGATGAGGCAGATCTTCATGGCTGTCAAAGACTAGATTGCGAACTGCAGGGAATTGAGACACCGCCGCAAGACTAATGACAAAACGTCGGCATCTCCGCGCCGCGAGCGCTTAGTCGCGAGGAACTTCGCAGCCCATGTTGGTGATCAGCGTGTTCTCGAAGGTTTTTCGCAGCTCTTCGAGCTGGTCGGAGTTCAGGCACAGGTTGGGAAGCTGGCGCGCCGCTTCCGGCAGCTGGTTGGCCACGTGTCTGGCCAAGGCTCTGGCCCATTCTCTCTCTGCAACGACGGCTGCTGAGTTCGCCGCCGCGTCTGCTTTGGACATCCCTACGCCGAGCGCGGATAACCCACCCACTGCCAGAGCGCTACCGATCATTGTGCGCCGATTAAGCTTGGGGCTGGCGGCGTTTTTCGGTTCACTATTCGATTTGGGCATTCTAGTAAACTCCTCAACGCTGGATTTTTGGGGGGTGCCAAAGCGTAATGAGTCAACTGTCGGCCGTCAAGCTGACTTAGGTAACTAAAGTCACTCGAAATTCGTGCCCCCCAACACCCTGATTTGGAATCGGTTCGCAACTCATTGAGAATAATGAGTTGTCCGTGCCGCATCCCATGGGCTTTGGGTGCGAGGCCTCATCAGTTGCGAAGGCCTCATTTCAGTCAGGTTCACCATATGGGCAAGGGAAATACATACGCCCATCGTGGCCGCTTGCTATCTTTGCTTTTTTCGCCACTGGTTATCATTTGGCCTTTTGTCTAAAGAGGCCGCGGGCAGACGCCTTCCGTTTTCAGATCTCCCGATCTCCCGATCGCCAGATCACCCGATCCTTCATCACTCATACCTCAGCCCCTCAATCGGGTCCAGCCGCGAGGCCTTACGCGCGGGATAGTAGCCGAAAAATATTCCGATCGCCGCCGACGTCAGTCCCGCCACAATCATGACCTGCGGCGAGATTTGCACCGTCCACTGCAGAGTGGTCTCTAGAAGAAAACCACCGAGAATTCCCGCCATCACGCCCAGCGCTCCGCCGATCAGGCTCATGACCACGGCTTCGCTCAGGAACTGCATCTGCACGTCGCGCTCAGTAGCTCCGACGGCCAGCCGTATCCCGATCTCCCGCGTACGCTCGGTGACCGAGATCAGCATGATGTTCATGATGCCGATGCCGCCCACCAGCAGTGACAGCGATGCCGCGCTGCCCAGCAGCAGCGTGAAGATGTTGGCCGCCGCCAGTTGCGCGCGGATCAACTCCTCCGGCGTGCGGATGTTGAAGTCGTCATCGTCGCCCGCGCGCAAATGATGCCGCTCGCGAACCAGGGCGATGATCTCCCGCGTGGCCTCGGGGATGGCTTCGCGCGAGGCTGCGGCAAAAAAAATGTCGTCCAGCCACTCCTGTCCGGTAATTCGCTTTTGCGCCGTGGTGATCGGCATGACCACGAAATCATCCTGGTCGTATCCGCTGGCGGAAAATCCCTTGCCCTGCAGCACCCCGAGAACCTTGAACGGCACCTGGTTCACGTTGATGGTCTTGCCAATCGGATCTTCCTCCTCAAAAAGATTCGTGGCCACGGTCTGGCCCAGCACGCAGACGGCGGAGTTGTGGTCCATGTCATCCTGGGTAAACTCGGCGCCGCGTGCCAGGTCCCACTTGCGGATATCGAAATACTCCGGGCTCACGCCGCGATACTGCGTGCCCCAGTTCAGGTTTCCATACACCACCTGGATGCGGCCGTCCACGTTGGGCGAAGCGCTCTTGATTCCCGGGACCTGCTCGAGGACCGCGCGGCCGTCGCCGATCATCAAGGTCTTGGTCCCGCGCGTGCCAATGCGCACGCCATTGCGCGCCCGGCTGCCGGCCTCCAGCCAGATCAGGTTGTCACCGACCTTGTGGAGCTGGTCTTCCACGCGGCTCGATCCCGCGCTGCCCACGCCCACCACGCAGATGAACGCGGCCACGCCCATGATGATCCCCAGCATCGTCAGCACGCTGCGGATGCGGTTGCGCCCCAGCGCTTTCAGTGCTTCGCGAATGATGGTGCTCAAATACATTTCGCTTTCATTCCTCGGTTGGCCCAGTCGTTCGCCCGACTTTGCGAAAGGGAGCGATCACCGGATGACCCGATCTCCCGATCCCTCACTCATACCGCAGCGCCTCAATCGGGTCCAGGCGCGCCGCTTTCTGCGCGGGATAAAAGCCAAAGAAAACTCCAACTGCAATGGCCACAGCCGTGGCTCCGGCGATTGCCCCGGGCGAGACCAGAATCGGCCAGCCGGCCGCGACCGCCAGCACCAGCGCAGCGATCAATCCCACAAGAATTCCTATCGCGCCTCCGATCAGGCTCATCACCACGGCTTCGGTCAGGAATTGCAGTTGCACATCGGTCTCCGTGGCGCCGATAGCCAGCCGCACGCCGATCTCGCGCGTGCGTTCCGTAACCGAAACCAGCATGATGTTCATGATGCCCAACCCGCCGACTGCCAGCGAGATCCCGGCAATCGAGGCCAGCAGCAGCGTCATCACCTTGCTGGTTTCCGAAGCCAGGTCGGCCATGTCGGCCAGGTTGCGCACCGTGAAGTCGTCGGGCTGATCGGCGCGAATGCGATGCCGGTCGCGCAACAAGGATTGAATCTGCTGCTGCGCGGCATAGCTGGCGGCGCGCGACTTGGCCGAGGCCATGACAAAGCGCAGCCACGGCTGTCCGGTGATCTTCTTCTGCAGCGTGGTGAGGGGAACGATGATGACGTCATCCTGATCGTCTGTCATCGCCGCCGATTGTCCTTTGGCCTCCAGTACGCCGGAAACTGTAAAGGGAAGAGTGCCGATGCGGATGGTCTTGCCGACCGGGTCGGCGAATGCGAACAGGTTTTTGCGCACAGTCTCGCCGATGACGGCGACGTTGGCTGCCATGGTTACGTCTTCGTCGGTAAAGCCGGCGCCGCGGGCGAAGCTCCACGTCCGGATCTCGAAATACTCCGGCGTGCTGCCGATAATGCGCGTGCCCCAGTTGTCGCCTTCGTAAACCACCTGGGCCGAGCTCTGCGCGCCACCGGCCGCGGCCACCACATCGGGACATTCTTTCAAAATCGCCAAGACGTCGGAGCGCACCAGCGTTTTGGTAGCGCCCCATCCCAGGTTAAGGCCGCCGATGCGCATTGAGCCCGAGCTGATGAACAGCATGTTGGAGCCGAGGTTGGAGATCTGCTTCTGCATGGCGTCGTCGGCGCCGCGGCCGATGCCCACCAGCGCGATTACGGCGCCCACGCCGATGATGATCCCCAGCATGGTCAGAGCGGTGCGCATCTTGTTGCGCGCCAGCGCGCGCATGGCTACACGCAATGTGGAGGCGAAATCCATGGCTAATCCTCGAGCGCCGGCAGAGTTTTAAAAACCTCAGCCGCGATCGCACGGTCCTTGATCAACTCATCGCGCCTGATCTTCCCATCGCGAAACACCAGGCTTCGTCGCGTGAACTGCGCGATGTCGTGCTCGTGCGTCACCAGAACGATGGTCAGTCCCTTTTCGTTGAGAGATTGAAAAATCTCCATTACCTCGACCGAGGTTCGGCTGTCGAGATTGCCAGTCGGTTCGTCTGCCAGGAGGATAGACGGCCCGTTCACCAGCGCCCGCGCAATGGCCACACGCTGCTGCTGGCCTCCGGAGAGCTGGGAAGGGAAGTGGTCCATGCGCTCGCCCAGGCCGACCATCTTCAGCGCGCCCAGTGCGCGGCGCTGGCGTTCAGCTTTATCAATCCCCGCGTACAGAGTCGGCAGCTCCGTGTTTTCCAGCGCCGTAGTTCGGGCCAGCAGGTTGAAGCCCTGGAAGACAAATCCGATCTTGCGGTTGCGGATGCCCGCCAACTGTTTTTTGTCGAGGCTGGAGACATCGGCGCCTTCGAGCAGGTACTGTCCGGAAGTAGGCTTGTCGAGGCAGCCGATGATGTTCATGAAGGTTGATTTTCCGCTGCCGCTGGCGCCCATAATGGCCACAAATTCGCCGCGCCGGATCCGCGTGCTCACTCCGCGCAGGGCGTGAACCTGAGTCTCGCCCAGCTGGTAGATCTTGTGGACGTCATCAACCTGGATAACGACGTCATCGCGAGCGGAGAGGGAGCGGTCCAGTTCCGGCAGTGACAACGATTTGGAATCTTGCGGGGTCATCGCGCTATCGCTTAGGAACGCCGGGGCCGCTCATACGCGGCGCGGTGGAGCTGCGTCCCTGGGCGAGTCCTGTGACCAGGTTGTCGCCGTCGGCGAGATTGCCGTTCACCGGTTGCACCAGCTCAGTGAAGGTATGGTCGGTGATGCCGGTGCGGATCCTCACCGGTTCCAGCGAGGAATCCGGCAGCAGTTTCCACACAATCTGGGCATCGCCGCGCGACTGCTGCGCCTGCGGCCGCGTTGCGGCCTTCTTGCTCGCCGGTGAACCAGGCCCGGGCGCCGCTGAAGGTACTTCTTCAGGCTTGGCACTGCGTTGCGCGTTCTCGGGAATGCCGTACTTCTGCATCAGGGCCCTGATCTCGTCGGCGGCCAGATCCGGCTTGTAGCGCAATGCGCCGTTGGGGACCTTGATCACGTTGGCCGCTGTGGCCACGGGAATGGTCACGTAGGCAGTCATGCCGGGGAAGAGCTTCAGCTCGGGGTTGTCGAAATCGATGATGGTGTCGTACGTCACCACATTCTGCACGATGGTGGAGTTCATCCTCACCTGCGAGACCGTGCCGCTGAAGGTATCGCGTGGGTAAGCGTCGACCTTGAAAGCAACTTTTTGCCCAGCGCGAATCTGCCCCACGTCGGATTCGTCAGTCTTGGCGTAGACCTGCATCTTGGTCAGGTCCTGGGCGATAGTGAAGAGAGTCGGCGCCTGCAGCGATGCCGCCACCGTCTGGCCAACGTCCACACTGCGCGCGACCACTGTGCCGTCGATCGGCGCGCGGATGGTGGTGTAGTCCAGGTTGGTCTGCGCCACCTGCACTGCGGCTTCTTTCTGCAGCACCTGTGCCCGCGCCTGCTGCTCGGAGGCTAACGCGCCTGAGACCTGCGCCACACCGCTCTCAGCGTTGGCTCGCGCGAGATCCAGCGCCTGCGGGCTGACCACGCCATCGCGATACAGACCCTGCGCGCGCGCGTAATCGGCCTTGGTCTGCACCTCGTTGGCCTTGGCCTTGGCCGTGTTGGCGAGAGACACGGCAAGATTGGCTTTGGCGTTCTCCAGATCGGCCTTGGCCTGCGAGAGCGCGCCTTCGAACAGCGCGGGATCGATCTGCGCGATCAGTTGTCCCCTCTTGACCTTGGAATTGAAGTCCACATACAGCTTGTTGATGGTCCCGGAAACCTGCGAGCCCACCTGCACCGTGATTACGGCGTTGATGGTCCCTGTAGCTTCGACCACCTGCTTGATCTCGCCGCTTTCTACCTTGGCCGTGTAGTACTGCACCGGCCCCCGGCTGCGCATCTCGAAGGCGGTAAAGATTCCCACTCCGGCGAGCAACAGGATCAGGACGGTGATTTTCCGCTTGGTGATCTTCATTTTTTGTAGAGCAGACTTGTACAACGAGCGTTATTTAATAATAACAACCCCGCGAGCGTGATGGCAGGTGTTTCCCGATCCCCTATCGCGGGGGGCCACGGCGATTACCCGATGGTTCCTCCCCTGTTTAGCCGTGGCTCCGGGCGCAGAGTTTTTGTCGCCCCTGATCGCAACCTCCGGTACAATGCCGTCTTTGTCGAACCCGGCGCCGGAGATTGGAAATCATGCTCAAAGCTCTTGCTTCTTTTTTCTTAACTGTCTCACTGATGTCCGGAATTCCCGCCGCCGCGCAGTCGGCCATTGATCCCGACATCAACCAGAAAATCCGTGCCGAAGAGGCCGAGCACTCGCAGATCATGCACACCATGCATTTTCTGACCGACATTTACGGCCCGCGGCTCACCGGCTCGCCGAACCACAAAGCGGCGGCCGACTGGGCAGTCAAGGAGATGACCGGATGGGGTTTTGAAAACGCGCACCTTGAGCCCTGGGACTTCGGCCACCCCGGGTGGATGAACGAGGAGGCCAGCGGCTACGTGATCTCTCCCATCCATGACCAGCTCACCTTCCGCGTGTGGGCCTGGACTCCGGGCACCAAGGGGACGGTGAAGGGCGACGTGCTGCAGATCATCCCGCCGGACAAGCCCAAGCCGGATGCGCTGGAAGCTTACCTGACGACGGTGAAGGACAAAGTCAAAGGCAAGATGGTGATGATCGGCAAAGCCGAGTTCGTGCCGGTGGTGATCGACGTGCCGCCGCGCCGCCTTGACGACAAGGCTGCCGCCGACCGTTACGATCCCAAGAACCCCAACGCCGGGCAGTTCGGCCGTGGTCCCGCGGGCGGCCAGACTCCTCCAGAGCCGGGCGTGATGACTGCAGCGCAGGTCAACGAGCGGCTCGACAAATTTCTGGTCGAGAACCACGCCCTTATGCGCTTGAACGACTCGCGCATGGGCAACGGCCACATCCGCGCCTTCCAGAACCGCGCTTACGATATCGCCAAGGCCGTGCCCACGGTGGTGTTGCGCAATGAAGATTTCGGGCGCCTCGCCCGCATCCTGGCCGATGGCAGTCACGTGGAGCTGGAGTTCAAGATCACCAACCGCATCTTTCCCGAAGGCAAGACGTCGTACAACACCATCGCCGAAATTCCCGGCACCGACCGCAAAGATGAAGTCATCATGCTGGGCGGGCATCTGGACTCCTGGCATTCCGCCACCGGCGCCACCGACAACGCCATCGGCTGCGCGGTCATGATGGAAGCGGCGCGCATCCTGAAGTCACTGGGCGTGAAGCCGCGGCGCACCATCCGCGTGGCGCTGTGGAGCGGCGAAGAGCAAGGGCTGCTCGGCTCGCAGGCCTACGTGAAAGCACACTTCGGCTCTTTTGAGGATCCCAAGCCGGACTTCAACAAGCTGGTGGCCTACTTCAACGTGGATTCCGGCACTGGGCGCATTCGCGGCGCCAGCGTCTTCGGACCGCCGCAGGACGCCGACCTTCTTCGCCAGATCATCATGCCGTTCGCGGATCTGGGCATTGCCGGCGCCATCTCCACCAAGAGCCGCCGCCTGGGTGGGACCGACAGCGCTTCGTTCGCTCAGGCCGGCTTGCCGGGAATCGGCCTGGGTCAGGATCCGATCGAGTATTTCAACGACACCTGGCACACCAACCTCGATACCTACGAACGCATCATCGAGGAAGACGCCAAGAAGTCGGCTATCGTGGTTGCCGCCGCGGTCTATCAGCTGGCCATGCGTGACGACACGCTGCCCCGCTTCACCGCCGCCGAAATGCCGTCCAAGCCTGCGCCTGAATCCGGCCAGCCGGGAGCACCCGCAGCCGCCCAGACGCAAACGGCTGCCCCGGCGACTCCAGCCGAACCGGCTAAGCCGGTCGCGCCGGCGGCGGGAACAAAACAGCAACCCTGAGGGATTCACGGGGCTCAAGCCGAGCAAGACATCATCCCGATGCTGAGTTCGGCAAAGTGGAGCGCAGAGAACGCGCGGCCGTTCCAATCTTGCGCAGTTTCCCCGTCAATCCAGCTGGTGTACTCTATCCAGTCTTCCAAGGAGCCCCGCCCCCATGAGATTCTCTCGCCGCCATTTTCTCGAAACAGGTGGAATTGCAGCAGCCGCCGCGTTAACCGGACCCAAGAGCCTGATGGCCGAACAGGCTGATTCGGCGCCCAAGCTGCCCGAGGCCATCGCTGGTCTCAAGTCGCGCCGCGCCGAAGCCACGCCCATCTCGCCTGACGAGCGCCGCCAGCGGATGGCACGCGCGCGCGAACTCATGGCTGCCAACAAGCTCGACGCCATCCTGATCATGAGCGGCACCTCGCTGATGTACTTCGCCGGCATTCGCTGGTTCCAGAGCGAGCGCTTCTTCTCCGTGATCGTTCTCGCCAAGGGCGAGCCGTTCTACGTGTGTCCGGCATTTGAGGAAGACCGCGCCCGTGAACAGATCAGCGCCGGCCTGGGCGCGACCGACGCGGAAGTCCGCTTGTGGCAGGAAGACGAGAGCCCCTACCAGCGCGTGGCCGAAGGACTGAAGAACCGCGGCCTGTCTGGGGGCCGCATCGGCGCAGAAGAGACCGTGCGCTACGTCTTCACTGAAGGCATCGCCAAGGCCGCGCCCGCGGTGCACATCGTCAGCGCTACGCCTGTCACCGCCAGCTGCCGCATGATCAAAAGCACGCATGAACTGCAATTGATGACGCTGGCCAACCAGGTGACGCTGGCCGCCTATGAAGCTGCCTATCTTTCCACCAAGGAGGGCATGACGCAGCACGACTTCGCGCAGATGGTCTCAGCCGCGCACGAGCGCCAGGGCTTTACCGGCGGCGCCAGCATCCAGGTGGGCGAAAACTCGGCATTGCCCCACGGCTCGGCCAAGCCGCAGGTCATCCGCGAAGGAACTATTCTGCTGATGGACGGCGGCTGCGGCGTGGAAGGGTACGAATCCGACATCAGCCGTACAGTGGTGCTGGGCAAGCCCACCGACAAGATGAAAAAAGTCTGGGAGATCGTGCATCGCGCTCAGGCTGCCGCGCTGGCCGCGGCCAAGCCAGGCGTGGAGGCGCAGTCGGTCGACGCCGCCGCGCGGAAAGTCATCACCGATGCCGGCTACGGTCCGGACTACAAGCACTTCACCCACCGCCTGGGTCACGGCATCGGCATGGACGGCCACGAGTGGCCCTACCTGGTCCGCGGCAACACGCTGCCGCTCGCGCCCAATATGTGCTTCAGCGACGAGCCCGGTATCTACATCCGCGGCGAATTCGGCGTGCGCCTGGAAGACGATATGCACATCACCGAGCACGGCGCGGAACTGTTTACGCCGCAAAGCCCGTCGATCGAGCAGCCGTTTGGGAAAAGCTCTTAATCGCCGACATCGCCGTAATCGTGCGTAATCGGGCAGACCGCTGGCGAAGCGCCGATCGACTATTTAAGCGCATTCGACATGAACGCGCTCACGTCCTTCTTCAGTTCCCCCAGGCTCTGGTCCTGTATGTACATCATGTGGCCGGCGCCGTAGTAGCCGAGGCTGACGCGCTTGTGCTGGTCGGAGTCGAGTCCCATGTGGTTCAGCGTGTATTGAGTGGCGAAGTAAGGCGTGGCGAGATCGTAATATCCCGAGCCCACGAAGAGTTTCATAAAGGGATTCCTGTCGAAGGCGTCTTTCAGAGCTTCTGCGGTATCAGGATAACCGCCGCGGCGGATCCCCCAGTCCCACTCGTCAAAGCGGAAGCCGCCGCCCAGCACGTAATACTCTAGGTCTGACTTGTAGCCGAGTTCTGTGCGCACGTACTGATTGAACATGGCCGTGTACGGTGGTCGGATCGCGCTCATGCTGGGATCGTAATCAGCGCGCTCGGCGACATCGGAGCGCATGGTGCCGGTGAACCGGCTGTCCAGCCGTCCGACAACTTTCTTCTGATCCCGCAGCAACTCCTGCGTGAAATGCGGCTCGTCAACGCGGAGATTGCTCTGGTCGATGTAGGTCTTGTTGAGTCCGGTGTAGCGCGCCAGATGATCGATCATATCCTGACGTTCCTGCGGCGTCAGGCGATCGCCCTTGGCCAGCGCCTGCGCGTAGCCATTGGCGGCCCACTGTTCGACTTCAGCGTGCAGTTTGTCGAGATCGGGAAAATCATTGCCCAGCTTTTTGTGATACCACGCAGCTGAAGCGTACGTGGGCAGAAAGAGGACGTAAGGAAGATCGTTGCCGGGCGAGGAGTCGGTAGTCTGGAAATTGAGGATGCTGGAGATCAGGATGATGCCATTGAAGGCGACGCCGTGCTCGACCAGATAGCCGGAGAGTCCGGCAGCGCGCGTAGTGCCGTAGCTTTCTCCGACCAGAAACAGCGGTGACGACCAGCGCTGTGCGCGGCCGAGATAGAGGCGGATGAACTCGCCCACCGACGCAATGTCATTGCGCAGCCCGAGAAAATTCTTGGCAAACTCCTTTTTGACGGCCCGGCTGTAACCCGTGCCTACCGTATCGATGAACACCAGGTCGGTCTGGTCCAGCCAGGTGTATTCGTTGTCGATGAGTTGGTATGGGGGAGCCGGCATCATGCCGTTGGGCTGCATGCGCACGCGCTTGGGGCCGATTGCACCCAGGTGCAGCCAGACCGACGCCGATCCCGGCCCGCCGTTGAACGAAAACGTCAGCGGACGGTGCTCGGGCGCCTGCCCGTCGAGGGTGTAGGCCATGTAGAACATGTGCGCTTCGATTTCACCGGTTTCGTTGTTCTTGAGAGGCATCATGCCTGCGGTCACTGTGTAGTGAAGAACTCTTCCGCCCACGTGGGTCTCATGATGCGTGACCACCGGCGGCGTCTCGAGCGCCTCCTTTTTCCCCTCAGGGCTGGGCGATGGGCCTGGCTTGGCGCCGGAGTCATTTGGCGCGGCCGATGGGGAAGCAGCCGGCGCGGGGCCTTCCGAGCGGTTTCGTTGCAATCCTCCGGCCAGCGACGACAGCAGCAGACAAAAAGAAACAACGAACAGCGCGCGGTGCGGATTCATTCAGGTTTCTCCTGGGCGCAGAGTGAGTGGGAAAAAACAAGTGAGTTTAGCTGGCTGCCGGAAAAAGGGCAATCGCCGAAGCTCTGATTGGTGCTACAGTGTCGCCAGCCCCCAAAATCCATTTAGCGAGTTGAAGAGCCATGGCGCAACTTCGAATAAAAAGGCTGCGATGGGGAATTGCGGCCGTATTGGGTGTTCTGTTCACAATATCTTCACTGTCTGGGGCTCAGGCCGCCGCCGCCCCGCCGCCCGCCAAGCCCGATTACGGGCACATCGACGGCAGCGTTTACAGCAACGAATTCTTCGGATTGCACATCAGCATTCCGGCCGGCTGGTCGGTTGCCGGAGAAGCAGCGAAAAAACAGCTGATAGAGAAGGGCAAAGAGTTGATCAAAAGCCCGGACGCCGCCAGCCAGCAGGGCATCGACGAATCGGTGAATCGCACTACCCAGCTTCTGACCATATCCAGGTTCGAGATCAACAAACCCAACGCGCAGACCAATCCATCGCTCGTTTGCCTGGTGGAGCGGCTGCCCGATGCCGCCGCCGGCATCAAGAGCCGCGACTACGCTGCCCTGGTCGGTGATGGTCTCAAAGGGTCCAGCCTGACGCTGGCGCCAGTGGGGGAGATCCATGCTGAGACCGTGGATGGAGTGGAATTCTCCGTCCTTGACGTGAAGGGAAAAGTTCAGGAGCAGGACGTCTATCAGAAGTACTACGTCAATATCGTCAAGGGATATTCACTGGTCTTTATCACCACCTATTACAGCGATGACGATCACAAGCTGACGGCAGCGATTGTGGCATCAGTAAAGATGCGGCACCCATAACGAGCCACCAGGGCCGCTGCTGGTTGACGCCGCTGAAAACTGGTTTACTGAACCGGAACTGCCAGATCGCGATCCAGCCTGAGCTCCAGGTTGGCGCCCTGGTCAAGCTTCAGGTCGCTGCCCTGCATCAGGAAGCTGGCGGTAGTTCCCAGCCCGGCTCCGGCCGCGGCTCCGGCGGCCGCTCCCTTGCCGCCCCCGGCGGCGGCACCACTGGCTGCTCCTACGGCCGCGCCGATGGCGGCGTTCATGATCAGGCGCCGCTTATCCGGCCCCCTTTGCGTGATCTCGCCCTCGTTGCTGGTAGGTTTGATGGAGGGATCGCCAGGAACGCCGGTAAGGGTGGCAATCAGAGGTACCCAGCCACCTGCCGTGTCCACTTCGTCAAAAGCCAGCATCATGCGCGCGCCCATATAACCGCGCTCGAAGGTAGCCACATGTGCCCTGACCTCGCGTCCGTGGGAGACGACCAGCCCGCTGGGCGTGACCAGGTCTTCGCGCAGCGCCGCCCGGAAGTGCTGACCGGCGGCCAGGCTCCGCGTATCCAGAGGCTCCATCAAGGTCACAAGAAAGCGCGTGCCCTGAGGGACTGCATTGCCGGAGGCTTCACGCGGTTGCTGGCCGTGATAGGTGTCCGAAGGCTGCGAATAATCCTGTTCCGGCGGAGTGGCCGGCAAAGACTGTTGGTTGGGAAGAGACTGCGTATGAGGACGGGTCTTTAAAACTGGTGCATCCTGGGAGCCCTGGGCTACAACAGCGACGGCCAGACTGAGCATCAAAATGCAAATGGGGGTGATCCGCTTCAGCTGCATGATGTCACCTGCTAATACTTGAAATTATGGAGATGCTCCGCTGTATGATGCCTCCTAATTGCTAAAGAGCTGCTTTTCAGCGGGGCTCTTTCCAGCATCAAGCCGATTACCGGCGTAACTGTACATCGGTTCGCCGATAGCTCAGGCTTAAAGCATCAAAGAAGCAAGCATCTGCCGATTTGTTTATTGTAATGAAAAACTGGTACATACCGATCGCAGTATTAAGCCTTAGCGGCCTGGGGCTGTTTTGTGCCAGCCAGCCGGGCCAAGCCAAGCTGCAGGAGCTGTTTGAACATTTGAGCGGGGACGGCGATCCGCTGAAGGAATTCAACAACTTCCTGGACGAGCAGCTCACGGCCATCCAGAGGACGCTGGACCACCTGGCGGAAGCCCTGGAGCAGCGCGCCTAATCCGCGGCGATCTGATTGATCTTTCCTGCCATCCGCACATCCCTTTGCGTGATCCCTCCGGAGTCGTGCGAGATCAGTGACATGGTTACCTTGTTGTAACGGATATCGATGTCCGGATGATGGTTGGCCTCCTCCGCCGCCTCCGCTACCCGGTTTACGAAGCGGATGGCCCCCTTGAAATCGGGAAACTCGAAGGTCCGATAAATGGTTTTGTCGTGCTTCCAGCCGGCTAGCTTGGTTATCTCCTGCTTGATTTGTGGGTCAGTAAGGACTGCCATCGATTTCGCCCCTTCCTTAAATGGTAGGTTTTAGCATTCAGTATTTGGCCCTCAGCCGAGCATGCGCTGCTGCAAACGGAAATTCTAACGCCGAAGAGCGCCCATCGCCCCGCCACGGATGAATCTTCGAGTAGGGAAGCGGTGAATGACTTTGCAGAACTGTAATAGCAGGCGCTGACTGCTGAGGACTGACTGCTTTACTGCGTGGTATCGCTGAGTACCGGGACAGCCTTGATGGGATAGGTGAAGCGGTAGATCTGGGAGTTGATTTCCTTGCGCAGGTCCTCCCAGATGGTGTCCGGCATCTGCAGGAAGATGCGCACCACGTCGGGATCAAATTGGCGGCCGGAGAAACGCTCCACTTCGTCGCGAGCGACGGAAATGGTCTGGGCCGCGCGATAAGGGCGGTCGGAAGTAATGGCATCAAGTGTGTCGGCCACTGAGAAGATGCGCGCCCCCAGCGGAATCTCCGACCCTTTGAGGCCGCGCGGGTAGCCGGTGCCGTCAAAGCGCTCCTGGTGGGCGTAGACAATCTCTGAGGCCTCGGCCAGGAAGGGGATCTTCTTGAGCATCTGGTAGCCGCGGAAACAGTGCTCGCGCATGATCTGCGTCTCTTCCGGAGTTAGCGCTCCCGGCTTGCGCAGGATCTGATCGGGAATGGCCATCTTGCCGATGTCGTGCAGGAAGGCGCCGCGGGCGATCACGCGAATCTTGTCGCCGGAGAGGCCCATGGCGCGGGCGATGGCAATGGTGAACGCCGTCACGCGCTTGGAGTGGCCCTCAGTTTCGGCATCTTTCAGGTCGAGGGCATCGCCCAAGGCTTCGAGAGTGATGTCGTACGAACGTTCCAGGTCGGTCATGGCCTGGCGCAGTTGCTCGGTGCGTGCCGCCACCAGCGATTCCAGGTTTGACTGGTAAGCTCGATTTTCCAGCTTCAGGCGGCGGTGCTCCAGGGCCCGGCGGACCATGGCCAGCAATTGCTCCCTTTCGAAGGGCTTGAGCAGATAGTCGTACGCGCCGTTGCGGATCGCCGCCAGCGCTACAGAAATGTCATGCACGGCGGTAACCATGATTACCGGCATGTCGGGATATTTTTCCTTGGCACGCTCGAGCAGGGCGATGCCGTCCAGTTCGGCCATCATCAGATCGGAGAGCATGAGTTCGAATTCGCCCGTCGAGTTGAGAAGGGCCAGAGCTTCCATGCCGGAACAGGCCTGCCGGGTCTTGTAGCCGGCGGCGCTGAGCATGGAAGAAATGATTTCCCGTATGGGCTCTTCGTCATCGACGACCAAGATCCGCTCTGTGCTCATTTTTGGAGGTTCACCTTAACGGGGGAGAGCCAAATCTACCCCAGAGTACTCACAAATACAATCCCCGGTACTCGAAAGTAACCGCCATTTTGCGCCAATTGCATGGGATCATGGTCTTGAAATGGCTCGTGAAAGGCTGAGTTCTGGTGTATAAAGTGCACAGGATTCCCCACTCCGTCAAAAATTCTTTAGCCCGGTGACCATTGGAATTGGTGCTGCAACCTGCATTTTTGGCAGAAGCCTCAACACTGCTAATCCTTCTTGCAGGTGCGATTCTCCTTTTCTGGAGCTTCCGCGAACGGTATCTGGTGCCCTGGATGGCGGGTTGGACCGCTTACAGCGCCAGCCGCTTCTTCACCATCCTTTCGCTTTCTCATTCTTCCCGAATCTGGACCGTTCTGGGCGATCTCTTTTTCCTTGTCGGGGTAGGGCTCTTCGCAGCGACAGTCCTGATCTACGTTTCCCGCAAAAGGCTTGTCCTGCCTGTGACCGTGATTATTGCCATCGCCGCGGTGCTTGGCCTCAGTCGCGACCTCTGGCAGCCCTCGGCCGTCTGGCTGCGCTGGGCTTACGAAATCACATGGCGTTTGGGGATGCTCATCGCCTCCGTACAAATGGTCCGTTTCGCCTGGGGTCGCAGGAACATCGGGCGATGGGTTCTGGCGGTCATGTTGCTCGCCCTTCGCCATGATCTGGGCCAGGGCGTGCACTCCATTCCCAGCTACGACATTGGGGCTGATCTGCTTCTCGGCATCGGCATGATGACCATGGTGCTGGACGATTCCCGAGTCAGGATTCAGCGCCTCAAGGTACTGAACACCATCACCCAGGAATTCTCCGGAGATTTTTCCGCGACCGTAAAGGCGGTCCTGCGCGAACTGGTAGATGTGACGCGCTCCAAAGCGGGGTGGTTCCGCATACTCCAGGGCGACACCCTGGTGCTGACCGCCCATCACGGCCTCTCCGATGATTTCATCGCCGCAGTCCGCTCGATGCCGCTCAGCCTGACAACTACCTACGCGCTGGACGTGGGCGAAGTTGTGATGCAACGCGAGGCCGAGCCCACATTGCGGCAGTCCTTCAGGAAGGAAGGGATTCACCACATCGTTATAGTTCCCGTGCGGGGCGAGACTTCCCGAGTGGGAGTGCTGGTGCTGGGGGTACCTGGATTCCGCGAGCACACGGACAACGAAAAGCGGTTTTTCCGGGCGGTAGCTCGGCAGCTGGGCCTGGCGGCGGAGAATCGCACGCTGGTGGAACAGGTCTTGCAATCGCGCAATGAGTGGGCGAACACGTTCGATTCCCTCACTGACTCCGTTCTGGTGCACGACCCGGAATATCGCATCCTGCGCGCCAATCGGGCATTGCTGGAACGACTGCGGCTGGCTTCGGGGCAGGTGGAGGGCAAAACCTGCGACGCGGTGCTTCCGGGCGCGGGAGAGCGCTGGAAGCTCTGCCCCTATTGCAGCGGGGAGGATTCCACGGACCGCGTTGACCTCTGTTTCGGGGGCTACTCCATTGTTTCCACTTCCACCTATTCCGGCGAGGGCCCGTCCCGCGCCGGTGCCGTCCACATTATCAAGGACATCACGGAAGCCAAGGCCGCGGAGGAGCGCTACGCCTCCATCTTCGACCACATGCACGAGGGCGTTTTTGTATCTGCTCCCGAAGGCAAGATACTGGATTGCAATCGCGCTTTCGTGAACATGCTCGGATACTCCAGCAAAGAGGAAATCCTGAAACTCGACGTGGTGGAGTCGCTGTACGTAAATCCCGAGCACCGCGAGAAATTTTTGCGCCTGATGGCCGAGCAGGGATATGTCAGAAATTTCGAGTTCCGGCTGCGCCGCCGCGACGGGAAACAGATCCAAGTGATCGAAAGCAGCTTTGCCACCCGGTCGCCATCGGGAGAGATCGAGCGCTACCAGGGCATTCTGCTGGATGTTTCCGAGATGAAGCGCGCGGAGGAAGAGATCCGGCGCCGCAACCGCGAGCTCTATGTGCTGAACAACATCGCGGTCACCTTCAACCAGTCTTTTGACCTGGATGAAATCCTGCAGCTTACCCTGCTGCAAATCGTGGAGTTGCTCTCTACCGACACGGCGGCGCTCTACCTGTTCGACGAAGACAGCTCGAGCTTGGGCAAGAAAGGCGCCTATGGCCACCGCAGTTCGTGGCTGAAGGAAAGTGAGAGGTTTCCGCTGCCTGCCGATTTTGTCGACGCCATCAAGCTCGAGCACGCGGAGATCATCGATCATGAGCACCTGCAACGCATGCCGGACATCGTGAAGCGCATGGTTGAGGCCGAAGGGCTGAATTCCTGGATCTGGGTGATGTTATGGCGCAAAGAGAAGTTGCTGGGGGTGCTCGCCACCAGCAGCCGGACTTCGCGGCATTTCAATGCTTCAGAGGAGAGCGTGCTGATTGCCGTGGGCCGGCAACTGGCAACGACTATCGAAAAGATTCAGCTCTACCACGAGACCAAGCGCGCCTACGAAGATCTGCGCCGCACCCAGGAACAGTTGCTGCAGAGCGAAAAGATGTCCGCGGTGGGGCAGCTGATTTCCGGCGTGGCCCACGAGCTGAACAACCCGCTCACTGCCATTCTTGGCTATACCCAGTTGCTGGAAACCGAGCCTCTGGACAAGCGGGTCAAGGAGTTCATCCAGAAGCTACAGAAGCAGGCGCAACGCACGCAGAAGATCGTGCAGAACCTGTTGTCGTTCGCGCGCCAGCACAAGCCCAAGCGCGTGCATGTGGACCTGCGCACGGTGATCGAAGACAGCATCGCGCTGCGCGACTACGATCTCAAGGTCAACAACATTGTGGTGGACCGCGAGTTCGATCCCCTGCTGCCTTCGGTGATCGCCGATCCTCATCAGCTCGAACAGGTCTATCTCAACATCATCAACAATGCGGCCGATGCCATGCTCGACGGCGCCCGCGGGGGCCTGCTTCGCGTGCGCGTCTTTCCCGAAAATGGCCATGTAGTGAGCGAATTTCACGATTCCGGCTCCGGCATCGACGATCCCAAGCACGTCTTCGATCCGTTCTACACCACCAAGGTAGTCGGCAAGGGAACCGGCCTGGGACTGAGCATCTGCTACGGCATCGTGAAAGAGCATGGCGGAGAAATCTCCGCGAGCAACCATCCCTCGGGAGGCGCGGTGCTGCAGGTGCGCCTGCCCGCTGCAGTGGGCGAGAAGCCGGTCAGCGAGCGCGACCGCATCGTTGCCCGCCGCGAGTCCAGGCTGGAGGGGCGCGTTCTGCTGCTCGACGATGAAGAGGCAGTACTCGACTTCGAGCGCGAGGTGCTCAAGGCCGCGGGGCTTGATGTGACCGCGGTGACCACTGGCGCCGAAGCTATCCGGCTGATGCAGGAGGAAGAGTTCGACGCCATCCTGCTTGACAGCAAGATTCCCGGCGAGTGGTCCAGCGAGGACGTCTATCGCTGGATCGCGCAGGAGCGGACCTCACTGCTGACCCGTACCGTGCTGGTGCTGTCCAACGTTTCCGATCCTTCCGTGCGCAAGTTCGTGGAGGCCACGCACATCCTGTGCCTGGTGAAGCCCTTTGAGGTGTCAGATCTGCTGGCGGTCAGCCGCCGAGTGCTGCGCCGCGTGAAGGCGGTTGCCACCTCGCAGTAGGTTGGTTCATCGACTAGCGCGCACGGGTTCTTCCCACAACAAAGGCCGCAACCATGGGCTTGCTGAGCAGGCCCAACAGCCCTGACCTGATCCACGCCGGCGCCGTGAGGAAAGCGCGCAGCCGCGAGGCATTGCGGAAGGCCGGCGCAAATCTCTTTTTGTAATCCTCGCGGTAGCGCCGCAGAGCCTCTTCCAGCGAGTATGTTCGCTTCCACACGCCCGAGAGCGACTCGGAGGCCAGCCGGCCGCTGTGCAACGCCAGCGAGATTCCGTCGCCGGCAAAAGGATCGATGAAGGCAGCCGCATCGCCCACCTGCATCACGCCTAGTTGGTCAGTCTGGGGAGTTCGAAAATACAACGGAGAAGTGGTGATGGTAGGAAAGAGTTGCTCCCAGTTGCGGCTGCGCCGCCACAGTTCGGGAGTCGAGGCCAGGACCTGTTCGAGTGACGAAGCGGTTTCGGCGCGCACCATGGCCGCGGCGTTGACGGTGTCACCACCGATTGGCTGTACTCCGCAATAGCCGCCCGCGAAAAAATACAGATCAACCGATCGCGACGGCTCAGGTTCGCGGAAGTGTGCTTTTACGCCTATCCACTTGGTGTGTGTCTCAGGCCGGTATTCGGTGAGCTGCGACCAGCGTCCGGCCGCGTTGACCGCGGTTCTTGCGGCGAAAGCCCCAGTTCCGGTCCTGACCACAAAATTCCCGCCCGCAGCAGCCTCAACCTGCAGCACGGCACAGCCCTCGATTACGTGCACGCCCGATTCGCGGGTGGCTTGCAGCAGGGCTTCGTCCAGCTCGTAGCGAGGAATGCTTCGAGCAGCCGGCGAGACGGGAAGGGAAATCGCGCTGCTTCCCAGAAAGACCCTTGCTGAAGGAATTTCCGGCTTCTGTGCGAACGCATCGCGGACGAGCAAGGATGCCAGCAAGTCGAGCGACTCGGCGGAAACAAACTCGCCGCATACTCTATGCCGGGGAAGATGGTCTTTCTCCAGCAGCAGAACCTTCGCGCCTGCGCGCGCCGCGGTGATAGCGCACGCCGAGCCGGCCGGGCCTCCGCCGGCGACGATCAGATCGTACTGAGCTTGGCTTTCCAGGCGATCACTCCCATGCGGTAGAGATAAAAGGTTCGGACAGAGATTTCCGTGGCGCCGGTTGACGGGTCGCCCAGAATCCTACGGATTTCGTCAACCGTGTAAGCGCGGCGCACCGAGGCTACCGCGTCATGCCGGGTGATGCGGCTGCGATAGATCGGCTTGCCGGCTACGGCCAGCGCCAGATGGATGGGATGGCGAATCAGGTCGTTGATGACGAACGCATGCCGCGCCACGCGCAGCCCCTCGCGCGCGAAGCGAACCAGTTCTTCGCGTTCCAGATGGTGAACGAAGAGGGAACTGCTGACCACGTCAAAGCTGTTGTCACGGAAGGGAAGCGCCAGGGCATCGCCGCAGATGTTCTGATGTGAGCCGTTGAGATGGCTTTGCGCCCGGTCCATGATCACCGGGCTGACGGTGATGGCGAAGCGGCGCAGCGATTGCTGCGTGAGAGCGACCAGGTCGCCGGCCCCGCCGGCCACGTCGAGCCAGTCAATGTTTGTGAGCCTGCGCTTCTCTCCGATCTCGCGCAACAGGGCGATCATGGCGCGCGCGCCGCCGAAGCGGCGGTTGAACATGCGCAGATCGGCGAGCGAGCCTTCTACTTCCTGCGGCGTGCCGCTGTCACTGTCGAGCAGTTCGGGCACCACCACGCGGCGCATGGATCAGACCTGCTCCAGCTCTTCTTCCAAAAGCTGCTTGTTGTAGAGATCGGTGTAGTAGCCGTTGCGCGCCAGCAGCTCTTCGTGTGTGCCCAGCTCCACGATGCGCCCTTCGTGCAGCACCGCAATACGGTCGGCGTTGCGCACGGTGGAGACACGGTGCGAGATGAAGATAGTAGTGCGCCCGTGCATGACCTCGCGCAGGTGGTTGAGAATTTTTTCCTCAGTATAGGTGTCTACGCTGGCAAGGGCGTCGTCGAGGATCAGGATGCGCGGATCGCGAATGATGGCGCGCGCTATCGCGGTACGCTGCTTCTGGCCGCCCGAGAGCGTGATGCCGCGCTCGCCTACCACAGTCTGGTACTGCTCAGGGAAGCTCTCGATGTCGGCGGCGATATTGGCCGCTTCCGCCGCGGAGCGCACCTGCTCGTCTGTGGCGTCGGGGACGCCGAAGGCGATGTTGTCGCGCACCGTGGAGCTGAAAAGGAAGGTCTCCTGAGGCACGAACCCGATATTGCGGCGCAGAGCCGCCAGCGGATACTGGCGCACCGGCCGGCCATCGAGCAGCAGCTCCCCCGTGTAGGGAGCGTTGCCGTTGCCATCCGGAGCCACAGATTTTTCGGCGTGCGCATAGTCGAAGATGCGTGGAATCAGGCTCACCAGCGTAGTTTTTCCCGAGCCGGTGGGGCCAACGATCGCCAGGCTGGTGCCGGCGGGAATATTGAGATTGATGTCCTTGAGAACGGGGACGCTGCCGTAGCTGAAGTTCAGATGGCGGAATTCCAGGTTGCCGGCGATCGCGCTTGCTGCGGCGAGATCGGGGGCAACGTCATAATCCGCGATATCCGGGCGCGCCGACAGGACTTCCTGGATACGTCCCATGGACGCGGTGCCGCGCTGAAAAATGTTGACTACCCAGCCGAGCGCGATCACCGGCCAGGTGAGCATGATGATATAGAGGTTGAAGGCAACAAAATCCTCGAGGCGGATGCGTTGTTGCAGCACCTCGCGCCCACCCAGCCACAGGACCAGGACGATGGCCAGACCCAAAAGCAACTCCAGAGCCGGCCAGAGCATGCCCATCAGACGCGCCAGCGGCAGGCTGCGCCTGACATATTCCTGGTTGGATTTCTCGAACAGAGCAATCTCCGGCTGCTCCTGGACGTAAGCCCGGATCAGCCGCGCGCCGGAAAAGTTCTCCTGGGCGCGGGCAGAGATGTCGGAGAACTGCGCCTGAATTTTTTCGAAGCGCTCATGAATCTGCTTGCCGAAGTATTGAATGGTGATGCTGGCCAGGGGCAACGGCGCAAAAGCAAACAAGGTGAGCTTAGGGCTGATCTTCAGCATGAAGGCCAGTGCCGCCACGGTGAAGACCACGGTGTTGGCGGTGTACATGATCGCCGGCCCCAGCAGCATACGCACGGCGTTGAGATCGTTGGTGGCACGAGCCATGATGTCGCCCGTTCGTGTCTTCTGGTAGTAGCCGTAGGGAAGGCTCTCCAGGCGCGCGAAGAGATCGTTGCGCAAGTCGTATTCGATCTCGCGCGAGACGCCGATCATCAGCCAGCGCGTCAGAAATTGAAAGATTCCCTTGGTCCCGGCAATGGCAACCAGCAACAGCGCGTAGATCACGAACTTCTGCCGCGTGGCCTGCTGATTGAGATCGTGAATGGCGCGGCTGACTACCTGCGGGAACAGCACCCAGATTCCGTTGTTGGCGAAGACGGTCAGCCCTCCCCAGAACAGCGTCCAGCGGTACTTGTACAGGTAAGGAAAAAGAGGCCGCAGGTTTTTAAGCATGCAGTTTCATGGATGATTTTAGCAGGGACCGGGGCTCGGGATTTTTGCGTATTCGGACGGCGTGCTGTTGCCGGTGCTCAGCGCAGGCAAGAGTGCCAGTGCCACAAGGTCCTGGCCGACCCGGCCAGATCGTTCAGCAGGAAACAGCCCGGCTGATGCCCCAGGGCAATTCTAAGAAGGCGTCTTCAAGATCCTATAGCCGCCGACCAGGCCGAAGATCAGGTCGGGCATCCAGGCAGCGACCAGCGGCGGCAACTGGCTGACATTGCCCATGGCCTCAAACAGTCCGGCGATCACCCAATACACCACGGCAATTAACAGTGCGACCGTAACGCCGCCGAGCGCGCCGCGACGCCCGCCGGAGAGGCCGAAGGGGATAGCCAGCACCGCCATGACCAGCGTGATCAGAGGGAAGGCCAGCTTCTTCTGCAATTGCACGCGCAGGCGCACTACGTCAAAGCCGCTCTGCTGCAGGTCGTGGATGTAGTTGCGCAGCTCGTCGTAATTCATCTCCGACGACTGGCGCACTTCCTTCTTGAAGTAGCTGGGCGGTTCGTTGACCTCGGGGAAAGTATCGACCTCGAACTGGCGGTAATCGGTTACAGTGTCGCCGTTGAACGTCCGCTCCCATCCTTTTTCGAAGACCCATCGCTGCAGGTTCTCACGCCAGGTGGCGCGGGCGGCGTAGATGCGTTTGCTGATCTGAAAAGTCCTGGGATCGAGTTCGAAAGAGGATATTCCGGCGAACTCGTTGCGCTCCGGCTCGTAGAACTGGTAGTAGTACACGCGGCGAGTGCCGTCATGGCCGGTCTGGCCGTCACTATTGCCGAAAATCCACTTGCTGGGACGCAGGTAGGTCTGCGCCGTTTTGCCCTTGATGGAGTTGCGCAACATCTCCACACGCTTATTGGCGTACGGCAGATACCACTGGTCCATCAGGAACAGACCGCCCGCGAGCGCGCCGGCAATGACCAGGATCGGGACCAGCGTACGGTAAATGCTGACGCCGCTGGCCTTCATGGCGGTAATCTCGTTCGATTTCTGCATCAGGCCGAAGGTCACCAGTACGGCCAGCAGAACGCTCATGGGTGCGACCACCTGGTAGAGAAGCGACGGCACCTGATTGAGCAGGTAATCGCCCACGGTAAGCGGCGCCACTTTGTTGCGCACAATGTCGTTGAGCAGCTCAAAGAAAGAGAAGACCAGGGAGACGGCGAGAAAGCTGAACAGGATGAGCAGCAGCAGGCTGATGAACCGCCGCATGACGTAGTCGTCGAGGATCAGCATGAAGCGCTGCGCCAGGAGGATGACCACGCCCAGTACGAACAGAAACAGCAGCGGGTAGAAATATTCGTCGCCCAGGGAGAAGCCTACCCCACCCCAGCGGGACCGCGGTCCAAAGATTCCAAGGAGCACGAAGGCAACGCCCAGCGCCACCGCCAGCGCTCGTGTAAGTCCGGGGCGGAAGAAGCGCCGTCCGGACGAAGCCAGCGGCTGCTCATCGCGGCCCTTGAGCCAGTTGCGAGTCCAGCTCTTGAACTGCGTCACCAGCGCCTGTCCCAGGCCGATCTCGATGGGAATGCGGTCCGTCCGCCACAGAAGCAGCGTCCCGGCCACGGCGAAGATGATGTTGGCCATCCACACGCCAAGCACTGGCGAGGCCTTCCCGCCGCGCGCCATGGACACCCCGATAATGGAGAGGAAGTAATAAATGAAGACCAGAACGATGGTCAGAACGAAGCCCGCGCCCTTTCCGCCTTTTTTGGCCGACAGCCCGAGTGGTATGCCGATCAGCACCAGCACCAGGCAGGCGGTGGGCAGGGCCAGGCGGCGGTTGAACTCGATCCAGTACCAGCGGGCCAGGTCGGGCTTGGAGTTGCGGCTCTGGCGCAGCAATTCGGCGCCGCTCATTTGCGCCACTGGAGCGGCTTCGGCCGCGGGACGGGCGGGCGCAGGACGGCTCAGCACCATATCCGTCTCGTTGAAGGTGGTGATGTTGTACTGGTTGGGAGCGCGCGCGTCGCTCTCGTGAACTTCGCCGTTGATCAGGTGGATCTGGATGTTGTTGCCTTCGCCCGCCGCGGCTACCGCTTCCTTGGCGATAGTGATCTTCAGCGAATCGCGGTTGCTGAAGTCGGCCAGGAAGACGTTCTTCCACACGGCCGTGCGCGATGCGGAGCTGACGTCATCAACGTACAGCACCATGTTGGGAATGTCTTCGTAGAAGACCCGCGGCTGGAGCTCGATGGTGATCTCAGACGAGATCAAGTTGCTCTCAAGTTTGGCCAGCGCGGCCTGCGATCGCGGAGCCAGGTACACCGTATTGCCCAGCGCCAAGAGCCACGCGGAAACACCGAAGATGGAGACGATCTTCAGGAATTTGCGGACGCTTACGCCGCTGGCGCGCATGGCGGTGACCTCGCTGTCGGCGGCCATGCGGCTCAGGCCGAGCAGGATCCCCACCAGCACGCCCATGGGGATGGTGATAGTGAGCGCCTGGGGCAGGGTGAAGAAGAACAACTGGGCTACGCTGGGCACCGGCGCGCTGTTGCGCACCACCAGCTCCATGATGCGGCTGACCAGCCGCACAAAAACGACAAAGGTGAAGACTGAGGCCCCGATGAGCCCGTGAGCGAGGACTTCCTTCAGGATATATCGGGTAAAGATGCGCACGCGGTTCTGAATAGCAGTCTAGCAGACGCTTGTCTTGTGTTATTAATGGATTGCCCGCTCTATGCCCGCGATTCGGATTGTCTTTCTCTGGCACATGCATCAGCCCTACTACAAGGACCTGGTGACGGGCGAATACCGCCTGCCCTGGGTCCGCCTGCACGCCCTTAAAGACTATTACGGCATGGTCAAGCTGTTGGATGAGTTTCCCGGCGTCCACCAGACGTTCAACCTGGTGCCGTCCCTCATAGCCCAGATTCAGGACTATGTCGCGGGGACGGCCCGCGATCCTTTTCGGGAGATCGCCTCCAGGCCGGCTGGTGACTTGAACCTGGCGGAGAGAGCATTCGCCATTCAGTATCTGTTCCAGGCCAATCCCGATCGCCTGATAGGCCGCTACCCGCGTTATCGCGAGCTGTGGCAGCAGTTCCGCCCTGAACCTAAGCTTCCGCCAGAAGAATTGCGGCGGATCGCCTTCCGCCTGCACGAGCGCGACATCACTGACCTGCAGGTGCTCTCGCAGATCGCCTGGATGGACGAATTCTTTCTCACCGAACCCGAGATTCGCGACCTGATCGCCAAAGGTCACGATTTCTCCCACGCCGACCAGCACCTGGTGGTCGCCAAAGAGAGGGAGTTTCTGGAGCGAGTGCTGCCGGTGTACAAGTCGGCGGCCGAACGCGGGCTGATCGAGATTTCGACTTCGCCTTACTACCATCCCATTCTGCCGCTGGTTTGCGATACGGATGCCGGCGCGCTCTCACACCCAGGTCTTCGGCTGCCGGAGAAGCGGTTCCGCCATCCTGAAGACGCGCGCGAACAGATCGTGCGCGGACTCCTGCTGCACGAGCAGGCGTTCGGCCTGCGCCCGAAAGGCATGTGGCCGTCCGAGGGCAGCGTCTCCAACGAGGCGCTGGCGGTGGCACACGGCGCGGGCATCGAGTGGATGGCCAGCGACGAGGGCGTGCTGGGGCGCTCGCTCTCTACTTCGTTCTTCCGCGATTCCGGCGGGTTCCTGGACGATTCCGGCGCGGAAAACCTTTACCGGCTGTTTCGCTGGGAGCGGGAGGGCGCCGCCATGAACGTGCTGTTCCGCGATCACTCTCTCTCCGACCTGATCGGCTTTGTCTATTCCGGTATGCCTGCGCGCGAGGCGGCGCAGGACCTGATTCGCCGGGTGAAGCAATCCGCGGCTCCGGTGCTGAAAAAAGGAAAGAACGCGGTGGTGCCTATCATTCTCGATGGCGAGAATGCCTGGGAGTTTTACCCTGAGTCGGGCCGCGAGTTCCTGCGCCTGCTTTATGACGGGATCGAGAAAGATTCCGCATTCGAGGCCCTGACGGTTTCAGAAACCATCGCCCGCGAGCCGGCGCCGGCGCGGCTGGAGTCGATCGCTCCCGGCTCGTGGATCAACGCCAATTTCGACGTGTGGATCGGCGCGCGCGAAGACAACCTGGCCTGGGACTACCTCTCGGCGGCGCGCGACTTCTACGACGAGCGCGTGAGCCGGGCCACCCAACAACAGAAAGGTCTGGCTTACGAAGAGCTTCTGATCGCCGAAGGCAGCGATTGGAACTGGTGGTACGGCCCGGAGCACCACTCGGCCAACGATGCCGAGTTCGACGAGCTTTATCGCAAGCACCTGAGCAACGTGTACCAGTCGCTGGGAGCTTCGCCGCCGTTTGTCCTGTCGCAGCCGATCGCCACGGTGCCGGTTGAGTCCCGGTTCACACCGCAGAGCGCGTACGTCCACCCGACGATTGACGGCAAAGACATCGGCTACTTCGACTGGCTGGGTGCGGCTAGTTTCGTGGCCGAACACCACGCGTCAGCCATGCACGGCAAGACGTTTGTGCTTGATACCGGATACGCCGGCATCGATGAGACCAGCCTCTATTGCAGGATCGACTTCCTGGAACCGGCAACGGTCTGGGCCAGCGGCGACACGCATCTGCTGGTGACCATTGAGGCCGGGTCGCCGGGCGTCATCTACCGGCTGGAAGCCGATCTCTCCGGCGGCCGAATCGGCGGCTGGTCGCTCGCCCGCCAGGTGCGCGGAAGAGATTCCCCGCCGGCCAGCGAGGAATTCAGCCAGATTGCCGGTCATGAAATGGCCCGAACCGGAGACGTCGGGGACCTGGGGATAGAGGTCGCGCTCGATGCCATCTTCGAATGCAAGTTGCCGTTGCAGCTCCTGCAAGCCCCGCCCAGCGCGCTGCTCGGCGTTCGCTTTACCCTGATGCGCGACACTTTGCCGGTCGATGCTTTGCCCGAACAGGGATTTATCGAACTGCATGTGATCCCGGAAGACGAAATGAGCGCCGTACCCTACGCCAAGGCGTAGGGGTCGACTTCGTGTCCCAGGCAGGCCATGGCTGCCGCAGAGGGCGCGTCTCTACGTCTGGGTTCTTGTAATAGAATGCCTGCACGCCCATACCAATCCCATGCATACCATGATGAATTTTCCCCTGACGCTCGTGGCCATCCTCGAGCGCGCGGGCACATATTTCCCTGATATCGAGGTCATCTCGCGGCTTCCCAACAAGACCATTCACCGCTCCACCTGGGGACAGGTCTACCAGCGCGCGCGCCAATTGGCGGAATGCCTGCAAGCCGCCGGCTTGAAGAAAGGCGACCGCATAGCCACCCTGATGTGGAACCACTACGCTCACCTGGAGTGCCATTACGGCATTCCCGCGGCCGGAGGCATTCTCCACGCGCTCAACCTGCGCCTGCATCCCGACGAGATCGCCTACATCGCCAACCACGCCCAGGACCGCTTCCTGCTTGTCGATGACGTGCTGCTGCCGGTTCTGGACAAATTCAGATCGCAGGTGAGGTTCGAGCGCATTTTTGTCGTCCCCCATTGCGGAACGCAAGTGGCCGGGGAATACGAAAACTACGAACACTGGTTGGAGACGGCGAGCGGCAAATTTGAATATCCCGAGATCAACGAGACCGATGGGGCGGGCATGTGCTACACCTCCGGCACCACCGGCAATCCCAAGGGCGTGATCTATTCGCACCGTTCGCAGGTGCTGCACAGTTTTGCGCAGGCCATGGCCGATTCCTGCGCCATGTCGCGCGGCGACGTGGTTCTGCTCTGCTCGCCGATGTTTCACGCCAACGGCTGGGGCATGCCGTACACCGCCGCCCTGGTTGGCGCCAAGTTCGTAATGCCCGGTCCGAATGTGGACGCCGACAGCGTGATGGAGCTGATCGATCGCGAAGGCGTGACCCTGAGCTGTGCGGTGCCCACGGTGTGGCTGCCGGTGCTGGCAGCCTTGGATAAGCGTGGGCCGGACTGGAAGCCTCCGCACGACGTTCGCATCCTTTGCGGCGGCACCGCACCACCGGAGTCGCTGATGCGTGGCCTGGAGCGCCATGGTTTTCATCTCCTGCACGCCTGGGGCATGACGGAGACTTCGCCGCTGGGGACCATTACCGCGCTCAAGCCGCAGATGCTGGCCTGGCCGGAAGATCGCCAATACGTGCAGCGCTGCAAGCAAGGTTATCCTTCGCCTTTCGTGGAGATGCGGGTTCGCGACAGCGACGGCGTGGCCGCTCCGTGGGACAGCAAGACCATGGGGGAACTAGAAGTCCGCGGCCCGTGGATTGCCGGCAAGTATTACGAGGCTCCCGGCACCGAGAACCGCTGGAGCGACGACGGCTGGTTCCGCACCGGCGACGTCGCTTATGTCGATCCTGACGGGTGCATCAAGCTGGTGGACCGCAGCAAGGACATGATCAAATCCGGCGGCGAGTGGATCAGCTCGGTCGACGTGGAGAACGCGCTGATGGGCCATCCTGCGGTGCGCGAGGCGGGCGTCATCGGGGTGATGCATCCCAAGTGGCAAGAGCGGCCGCTGGCGGTGGTGGCGCTGAAGGAAGGCGCGAAGACCACTCCGGAAGAGCTGCGGCAGTTCCTCGGCGCCAAGTTCGCCAAGTGGCAACTACCGGATGATTTTGTCTTCGTCGCCGAACTGCCGCACACGTCCACGGGAAAACTGCTCAAGACGGAGCTGAGGACACGCTACCGCGAGTGGAAGTGGACTCATCCTGAAGCTTAGCCCGGGCTATTCCGCGCGCAACGCCTGGTTGGGATCCACTCTTCCCGCGCGGCGCGCGGGAAGATAGTTCGCCCCCAGCCCGAAAAGAGCCAGCGCGACAAAGGCGGCAAGGAAGACCAGCGGATCCGTGGCCTTCACGCCGAACAGCATTCCGGAGAGCCATCTCCCCATCACGAGCGCGCCGGCGCAACCGGCGGCGAGGCCGATGGCCACGGGAAGCATTCCCTGCTGCAGCATCAGCCGCACCAGATTCCTACGGCTGGCGCCCAGCGCCGCGCGAATGCCCAGCTCGCGGCTGCGTTGCGACACGCTATAGGAGGTCAGGCCATACACACCTACGCTGGCCAGAGCCAGCGCGACCACAGCAAAGATCCCTATCAGCATGGCCGCGAATCGGCGATCGGCGAGCGACGAGGCCACCACAACGCGCATGGCCGATACGTCCGACACGGGCAGATTTGGATCGACCGAGCGCACCTGTTGCTGGATCTGTTGTCCCACTGCGGCGGGATCGCCTGTGGCCCGCACCACGATGTTGTAGAGCCTTCCCGAGCGTTGATACATGCTGAGATAGACGTGAGCCGTCTCCTGCTCGTCAAGGCGAGCAAACTTGATGTTGTTCACTACGCCGACCACCGTCATCCACGGCGCAGGCTGAAGTTTGCCGTTGACCAGGATATCGGTGGCGAAGCGGAGGCGCTTTCCCAGCGGATTCTGCCCGCTCCACAGTTGCCGCACTGCTGCCTGGTCCACCAGAACAACTTGCGGTGCGTGCTCGTCGTCCGACTGCTGGAGCATGCGTCCGCTTACCAGGGTTACGCCCAGGGTGCGCATGAAATCAGGCGTGACCAACGCGCCTGCGGCGCTGGGAGTATCGCCCTGCTCGGGCCGCCCTTCGACACGGAAGCCGCCGGGCGCGATGGCATCGCGCAGGGGCAGAACGCTGGATAGCGCGGCATCCGTTACTCCGGAAACCGAGTGCAGGCGGCGGACTATCTCGCGCACGAAAGTGGTGCGCTGGGTGGTGCTGGCGTAGACATCGGTCTTGGGGTCGTTGGGGACGGGCAACCACATGCTGGCCGCCAGCACGTTCTGGGAGTTGAAGCCAGGCCTGACCTGGAGCAGGTCGAGGAAGGTGCGCAGCAGCAGGCCGGCCCCAACCACCAGCATGAGAGAAAGAGCGGTCTCGGCGGCCACAAGAATCTTTCGCGTGCGGGCGGAGCGCATGCCGGAACCGGCGCGGCCGCCTTCACGCAAGCCCTCGAGGCCGGCCTTTGCCGCCTGCGCCGCGGGCGCCAGACCGAAGAGGAAGCTGGTAGCAACCGCAACGCCCAGGGTGAACAGCAGCACGGGGCCGTCAATTCCAATGGCGTTCACGCGCGAGACCTGCGCGGGCAGCATGGCCAGCAGCGCATTCTCGGTGGCGACTGCGGCAATAACGCCGACCACGGCGGCGGAGAGTCCGAGCACCGCCGATTCTGTCAGCATCTGGCGGACGATGCGGCTGCGGCGCGCTCCCAGCGCCATGCGCACGGCGATCTCACGCTGGCGGGCCGAACCGCTGGCCAGCAGCAGGCTGGCTACGTTGACGCAGGCGATCAACAGAATCGCGCCCACGGCCAACAGCAGGGTTACCAGCAGGCTGTGCGATCCGCCAACCACAGTGTCTTTCAGCGGGGCGAGTTTCAGCATCCACCCCGCCTGGGCGGGATAATCGCCGGCAAATTCGTTGCGCAGTGTCGCGAAAAAAACCTGCAACCGGGATTGCGCGTCTTCTACCTTTACCCCGGGTTTGAGCCGGGCAACCATTTCCGGGATGAGGTGGATGTTGCGTTTGGAGGGCGGGAAGGGATCGGCGCGGAAGCCCGCCGTCGCCCACAGGTCCACGGCCCTGGCGGTGGCCGGCCCGGGATGACGGAAATCGGGCGGCAATACGCCGACGATGGTGTACAGATCGTTATCGATCCTTACCTGGCGGCCCAGGATGCTGCGATCGCCGCCGAACTCGCGCTGCCACAAGCCGTCACTGATCACGGCAGCTTCAGCAAAGCCATCGGCGATGTCGCGCGAATCAAACAGCCGTCCGAGCTGCGGACGTGCTCCCAGCAGGGTGAAATAGTTGGGGCTTACTCCCAGAATGTCGATGCGTTCGGGGCGCTCGCCGCCGGTCAGATTGGCCGGCGCCGGCCAGACGCCGGAGACCATCTGAAAAATGCCTGCCCGGTCACGCAGATCTTCCATCTCGGGAACGGAGAAGCCAATATTCAGCAGGCCCAGGCCGCGCTGCTCGGCGCGAATCTGCACCAACTGGCCGGCATCATGGAAAGGCAGAGGCCGGAGCAGGACGGCGTTTACGATGCTGAAGATGGCAGTGTTGGCGCCGATCCCCAGCGCCAATGTCATCAGAGCTACTGCAGTGAGGCCGCGAGCCTTGGTCAGCGCCCGTCCGGCAAAACGAACGTCCTGCCACAAAGTCATATGGGTTTCTCCTGTTTGCTCGCGCCGGCAAAACGGTTTTATGCGGTCAGAGAAAACGAGCAACTCGGCTTCCAACACTTGTTCCTGCGCCGCCGTTCAAAATGCGGCACTTAGTTAGACAGGCGTGAAAACGATGGGTAAGCGTCTGTGCGGAATCGGACGGCCGCTGTTCGCCTTCGAACATTTTTTGGCCCGTGGATCGGGAAGGTCAGTGGTAACCGGGCGCAAAAACAACTCGGCCCCTGATGCCGGCATTTACCACAGCTTTACTCAGGGGCCTTCGTGCTTTGGTACTTATTTGGGTGTGCTGGTCGAGGTTGAGCTGGATGCGCCTTTCTTGCTCTTCTTGCCGCCCTTGTGGCCTTTCTTCCCAGCCTTGTTGGTCTTTTCTGCCTGGACTTTCTGTCCCGGAGGCAGAGGTTGCGGGTTCAACTCTGTCTTGCTCTTGTCACCGCCGGTTTGCGCCAGGGCCAGGCCCGTCGCCAGAAAAACCGCCAGCACGATTGAGGATGCTCTCTTCATTCTTTTCCTTCTCCTTGTTGTAACAGCCGGATATTGTAAAAACCAAAATCCGAAGTGGCATTTCTTCGAACCCGCACGCTAGAAAATAGTCGCGCGACGAAGGAGCCTTCGCATCCGATTCCGGACCTGACGATGACGCACGAAAGAGCAACTTACGGCCCCTGCCTTGTGAGTGACTGAGGCCCCAAAAACCATGCAGCGAGCTCACCCAACTGATGTAGAGTCACGGATATAACGGCATGTCCACAGCGATTGACACGGCGAATGCGACCGAGGCGAAGCCGGCGGCGGCGATCCCGATGAAGAACGGATCGCAACGGCTGGAAGCGCTCGACGTATTCCGCGGGCTGACCATTGCCGCCATGATCCTGGTCAACGACCCCGGCACAGCGAGCGCGATGTACTGGCCGCTGGACCATGCCGATGAGTGGATGACGGCGCATCCGTCAGGCTGGTATCCCGGGAAGTGGTGGATTGAGGCTAACCGCTGGACGCCCACCGATCTTGTATTCCCGTTCTTCCTGCTCATCGTGGGCGTGTCCATGGTGCTGTCATTCAGCAAGCGGCAGGAGTCGGGCGACTCGCGGCAGAAGCTCATGCTGCACGCAGGGCGCCGCAGCGCGGTGATCTTTGCTATCGGCTGGCTGATCCGCCTGCAACCATTTTTTGATTTCACCCACATGCGCTGGCCGGGCGTGCTGCCGCGCATCGCCGTGGTCTACCTTTTTGCATCGTTGATCGCGCTGTGGAGCGCGCGGCGGGCGCGAATTTTATGGATTGCCGGACTGCTCATTGGATACTACCTGGCATTGCGTCTGATCCCGGTTCCGGGATGCGATCAGGCAGCGTGGGCCACCGAGCATTGCAGCCTGGCCGGATGGGTCGACCGCAAACTGATGCTGGGACATCTCTACCGCCCGGACTTCGATCCTGAAGGTTTGCTGAGCACGCTACCCGCGATCGCCACGACATTGCTAGGCACACTGGTAGGAGATTTTCTGCGCAGCGCGGCGAGTCTCTCGCAGAAGATTCGCGGCCTGGCTCTGGCCGGCGTGCTGAGCGCGGTGGCCGGCTACGCGTGGCATCCCTTCTTTCCTATCTCCAAGCCGCTGTGGTCGAGTTCCTACGTTTTGTTTACGGCGGGCGCGGGCTGCCTGTTGCTGGCGCTGTGCCTCTGGCTGATCGATGCACGCGGGTGGCGCGTGTGGGAACGCCCGTTCTTGTGGCTGGGATCAAACGCCATCCTGGCCTACGCGCTGTCTGTTTTTTTTGCCAAGGAAGCGGCAATCATCAGAGTGGCCGACGGCGCGCGGCGAATCGGCGTGCAGGCGTGGATCTACCTCCACTGGTTCGCGCCTTTTGCGCAGCCGAATAACGCCTCACTGGCTTTTGCGATTTTGTACACCGCATTGTGGACCGCGGTGGCGTGGGGCTTCTATCGCAAGCGAATCTTTGTGAAAGTTTAGCGGCTGCCAGCGTCTACGCTGATGCAGCCGCTATTTGATTTTGACAGTTCTTCCTACCAATACGTCAAGCTCACATTGTCCAGCCAGACGGAATACAGAGTCGCGTTGACGTCCGCATCGGGCTGGAAGGCCACATCCAGGCCGCTGGTGTTGTCGCCTACGTGTGGCATGCTCATGTTCACAACGGCGCGGTTGCCGTTCACTGTGACCGCGGTGAAGATGGCGTTGCCCCCGGAATCGCGCTCAAACTCCCAGATCACGTGGTTCCAGGTGTTCGGCGCGGGCTGAGCGCAAGGCGCGCTGGAGGCGGCCCAGCCGTGTGTGTTCGGGTCCCATACCCGCCACAGGTTTTGTCCAGCGAACAGGCACTGCGTGGAGAAGTTGTAGCGGCTGCCGTTCGTGCTCTGGCTCACGGTGAACTCCAGGCCCTGCGCCGCCGAGGGGTTATCGACATAAAAGAACGCGTCGTAAACAAAATGGGTGGCACTGTCGAAGCTGCCGAGGTACTTGAACCACATCACGCCCCCGTAAGGATTAGTCCCGGCCAGCAGCTCAAATCTGGCCGCAGCGCCACTCAGCGACGGGGAAGTAACGTCCTGGGTCAAAGAATAGACCGCGGTGGGCGTGTTGGTGCAGCTGCCGGTGCAACTCTGCCAGCCGCTCAGTTTTTGCACGCCGGAGATCGTAGTCGAATTGGGCGTCGGGGACGGCGTTGCTGACGGTGTCGGGGACGGCGTAGGTCCGCCGGACGGGGGCGTAGGTGATGGACTCGCCGGCACGGGCATGGACGCGTTGGTTAAAGCGCCTTTCCCGCCGCATCCGTCGACAAAGGTTGAGACGAGTAAAGCCACAAACACAGCTAAGAACAGATTTTTTGGTTTCAGCTCTTCTTCTCCTGGGGGTGTGAGTTGCACAAACATTCCTGCGGATTCTATAGAGATCCAGAGTTGATGCGGGATTTTAAAACCCCTAGTCAAAGCGGACTAGCTCCCTTGAACTAAGAGCGGAGGCACGGCGTAGTCACCCGCAGACGCTGTCCTTTGGTGTCTGTGGGAAGCGCGTCTGTGGAAAGGTGCAAGCAACTTTGATCCTGGAAACGAGTTCTTAATATCCAGCAGTACGGAATCGATCCCCTTTTAAGTGCAATGAAGATGACCTGCAAGAGGCTCTGGGTTCTGTGCTTTTTTATATTGACCGCTGCTATTTGGGCCCGCGGTGACGCTGCATTGCTCCTGGAGGAGCCATACGGCGGTTTCGGACAGGTGAATCCCACCGGACACGCGGCCGTCTATCTCCCACGAGTTTGTGCGGTTACGCCTCTGGTCTTGCGCCGGTGCGCGCCCGACGAGAGCGGAGTCGTCATCAGCCGCTACTACAAGGTAGCAGGATACGACTGGGTGGCCATACCCCTCACCGCGTATCTTTATGCCATCGACAACCCCGCCGATATCCCCGACCGTGCCGATGTAAAGCTGGTCAACGACCTGCGCGATAACTACCGGCGGCGTTATCTGGAAGCGCTTGCCCCCGACCGGGCGAACGGAGCAACTCCGGGGGGAGAGTGGCCGCAGTTGGTGGGAGTGGCCTTCGACCGCAAGATCTACGGTTTCCAGATTGAAACCACGGAAGAGCAGGATGATGAACTGATTCAGTTTCTGAACCAGCGCCCCAACAAGAGGATCCGTCGTAACCTGGCTACGTTCCTGGTGTCGCGCAATTGCGCGGACTTCGCGCGCAGCATCCTTGATTTTTACTATCCCCATTCGGTCCGCCGGAACCTTATCGCCGATCTGGGAATCACCACTCCCAAGCAGGTGGCCAAGTCGCTGGTGAAGTACGCTCACCGGCACACCGAGTTGGAATTCACGAGCTTTGTGATTCCCCAGGTTCCGGGCAGCCGGCGTCACAGCCACCCGGTGGATAGCGTCACCGAAGCCGTGGTGCGATCCAAGAAATACCTGGTACCGCTGGCCTACCTGCATCCCTTCATTGCCGGCAGCGTGGTGGCGCTGTATTTCGGGGAAACGCATTTCAATCCCGCGCGGGAAGCGGCGCGCTATCCGGCTTCGCCGCAGATTGCTGCGCTGCTGGAGACACGGCAGAAGGCTTCTGCCGACTTCGCTCCCGGATTGCCTTAAGAGACTCCACGAACCGGCCCGGCCGCTTTTCATTCTCTTTTCATTTCCACATCATGACGCTCTCCGGCGCCGGTAATACCTTGGCGATGAAAAGCGGGACCGGTGCAGGGGTACTCCGGACCGCCAACCCAATTTCCATCACGAGGTTCGATATGAGAATCAGAAATGTGGCAAACCAATTCCAGTATTCCCTGGTGGCTCTGGCGCTGATCAGCGTATGTTCGGCGCGCGTACTGGCCCAGACACCGCACTCCCACGCCGCTGACCAGCAGACCACGATGACTGCGTCGCAGAGCAGCCAGGCGGCCGCCCTGTTGCAGATCGTGCGCGACGCTACCGAGCGCTTCAAGGATGTAGCTGTCGCCGAGCGCGCCGGGTATTCGCTGGCCTTCGGTTGCGTCAGCGGGCCCGATTCCGGGGCCATGGGGCTGCACTATGTGAACTTCTCGCTGGTTACCGGCGGCATTATCGATCCCAGAAATCCGCAGATCGTGATCTACGAGCCGGGGACGGACGGAAAGCTGCACCTGATCGGCGCCGACTTCCTGGTTTTAGCCAAGGATTGGGACCAGGCGCACCAGGATCCGCCGCAGCTTATGGGGCAACTGTTCCATCTATTCGACAGCCCCAACCGGTTCCGGCTGGATCCCTTCTACACGCTGCACGTGTGGGCGTGGAAAGAGAATCCCAATGGCGCGTTCGTGAACTGGCATCCCAACGTTTCCTGCGAGGCGTTCTCCGGCGCAACCAACAATTGAGATGTGCCCGGGATTAAGGAACAACAGTCTCTTCGGTCGTTGTCGTTGCCGATCGAAGAGACTGTTTTTGGACATCAGTTACGATGCGCGCAGGGCAATCATGGGGTCCACTCTGGTGGCGCGGCGGGCTGGGATGAAACAAGCCGCGAGCGCAACAAAAGTAAGGACCGCAGTGACGGCAATGAATGTCAAAGGATCGGTCGGCCTCACGCCGTAAAGCAAGCCGCCGATCGCTTGCGAGACAATGAGGCCGCCCACTAGCCCAGCCGCGGCGCCGGCCATAGCCAGGCCGAGCCCCTGGCGCAAAACCATCTGCATGATGTGACCGCGCTGCGCGCCCAGAGCCAGGTGAATGCCGATCTCGTGGGTGCGCTCGCTGACCAGATAGGAAATCACGCCGTAGATCCCCAGCCCGGCAAGAAACAATGCGGCGAGAGCGAACAGCCCGATGGTCTCCAGTAAGAATCGCCGCACTGCGAGCGAGTCGGCCAGAGCATCGGTGAGGGTTTCGGCCCCAAAAACAGGAAGATCGGGATTGACCGCGTGAACCTGGGTTCGAACCTGGGCGGAAATCTGAGCCGGGTCGGGGTTCCCCCGCAGAAATATGGCCAGATGTTTTTCACCCTTCTGGTACAAGCTGGCATAAATCTGGGGAGTTCCCTCGTTCTCCAGCGAGTCGGCGCGAGTATCGGCGACAACGCCTACCACGGTGATCCAATCACCCGGTTTCCGCGACAGCTTTACATGCTGTCCCAGAGGATCTTCCTTCGGCCAGAAGTTCCGCGCCATCGCCTCATTGATGACGGCAACCGGCGGTGCTTTTTCATGGTCGGAGTCGGTGAACAAACGCCCGCGCAGCAGGGTCATTCTCAACAGGTGAAAATATTCCGGCGTGACCACCGTGCCGTCCACCCAGGAAACGTCGTCGCTTGGCGTGCTGCGCCCTTCGATGATCAAGGGAAACTGGTTCTGGTCCTTGTGATGGTGGTCAAAGGGGACGGAGGTGCTGTTGCCCAGGGCGGCTTCCTGCACGCCCGGAAGCGCGCGGCAGCGACGCAGAACTTCGCGCAGGAACGGCGCTTCCTGGGCCGAGGTGCCGTAGATATCCGTGGTGGGATCGTTGGGGTAGGGAAGCCGGGTACGAATCATGGTTACACCCTGATGATCAAATCCGGGCCGCACTTTCAGCACGTCCCAGAAGCTGCGCAGCAGCAGGCTGGCAGCGATCATCAGGATGAGGGAAAGAGCAAACTCGGTGACCACCAGCAGGCGTCGAGTGCGCGCCTGGGCTCGCGAGCCGGCTGAACCGCGCCCCTCCTGCTTGAGCGTGTGCATCAGGTCTAGCCGCCCGGCGTGCAAGGCCGGCGCCAGGCCAAAAAATGTTCCCGCAAGCAGAGACGCTCCCAGGGCGAAGAGCAGCACTTCCCAGTTGATGGATATTTCGCTTAGCCGGGGCAGGCTCTCCGGCACCAGCTGCAGCAGAAATTCCCTGGTGAAAAAAAGAATCAGCAGACCAATCAGGCCGCCAAGCAGGGAAAGGAACAGGCTTTCGGTCAGCAACTGGCGCGTCAGCCGGGCCCGGCGAGCGCCCAGCGCCTGGCGGATGGCCATCTCGCGTCCGCGAGCACTGGCCCGCGCCAGCAGAAGATTGGCGATGTTGACGCAAGCGATCAGCAGCACCAGCCCTACTGCGCCCAGGAGAAAATACAACGACCAGCGGATATTGCCGACCACGGTGTCTCTCAACGGCACCAGCCGGATGGTCCAGGCCAGCCGCTCGGGATAGTCGACCGGGTATTGCTTCTGCAGCGAAGCCACCAGGGCATCGATGCGGCGCTGCGCGTCGGCCAGCGTCAGCCCCGGTTTCAGGCGGGCGATGGCGCCGGGAATGTGCTTGTTGCGCTGCCGGAAGGTGGAGAGCGGTGTGGCCGCGAAGCCCATGGCTGCCCACACCTCCACGTTTCTTTCTTCCGGTGTCCGGCCGGGGGCATGAAAACCCGGCGGCATTACGCCGATCACGCGATAAGGGTCCGTGTCGGCCCATACGGTCTGGCCCACAATCTCTGGGTCAGCGGCGAAGGCGCGCTTCCACAGACCGTCGCTGATGACGACCTGCAGGTTGTAGCCGGGCGTGGGATCGTGAGGATCGAAGGTGCTTCCCAGTTGCGGCTTCACGCCCAGCAGCGCAAAGTAGTTCACCGCCACCGACATCAGGCGGACGCGCGCCGGCTGCGACGAGCCGGTGAGATTGTTGTCGTCAAACCAGACCGGCGAGACATACTCGAAAACCCCGGAGCGCTCCAGGTCCCACCACTCCGGCGTCGACAGGCCAACATCGCGCGCGCCGACTCCGGGCAGATCATCCTGGAGGGCTACGAGCTGCTCGGCGTGCGGGTAGGGCAGCGGGTGCAACAAGGCGGCGTCGACCACGCTGAAGATCGCCGTAGTCGCGCCGATTCCCAGGGCCAGCGTAAGAATCGCGACGATCGTGAATCCCGGGCTCTTGCGCAGCAGGCGCAGCGCATAGCGGAGATCCTGCCAGATCGCCGCGAAGGCGGACTCCCAGCCGGCTTCGCTGACCTGGTCCCGGACGGCGGTGGCGCTGCCGGCTTCCGCTCGCGCCGCTCGCGTGGCTTCCTCGCGGCTGAGGCCGTCACGCATCTTCTCTTCGGCGGCTGCCTCGATGTAGCCACCCATCTCCTCACTCAGATCCCACTCTTCACGCTGTTTGCGAAATAGAGATCTGAATCCGGCAGCGAATCTTCTGAGCATCGGCATAACAAAAGCTCCGTAACGCTTCATGTTTTCCTATGTCTCGCGCAGAGCCGACATGGGGTCAACCCTGGTGGCGCGCCGCGCCGGCAGATAGCTGGCCAGCACAGCCACCGCCATCAGAATTCCGGGTGCGACCAGGAATACCGTGGGATCGTGCGGACGAACTCCGTACAGCAGTGTCGCCATGATCGACGCCGTCGACGCCGAAAGGATCACGCCGACGATAATTCCCACCGCGGCCAGAAGCGCGCCTTTTTGCAAAAACAGTTTCAGGACATCGGCGCGGGTCGCGCCCAGCGCCATGCGCAGGCCGATCTCCCGCGAGCGCTGGCCGACCATATAGCTCAACAGCCCGTAAATGCCGATCGAAGCCAGCAGCAGGGCCACACCGGCGAAGCCGCTAACCAGGTCGGCGGAAAAGCGGCGCGGCGCGAGCGAGGCATCGAGCACCTGGTTCATGGTGGAGACGCCGAAGACCGGCAGGCCGGGATCGATGCTCTGGACTGCTTCCCGAATCTGCGGCTCCAGCGCGCTTGCCGGAAGAGTAGTGCGCAAGGCCAGGCTGAGCGATCGGCCCGGTCGCTGATACAGGGAGATATAGATGTGGGGAGCGCCGTCTACGTCCAGGCCATCGTGCTTGATGTTGTTTACGACGCCGACCACCGTCATCCATGGCTGTTTCGGATCCGTTCCAAAGCGCAGGCGCCGGCCCAGGGCCTCGCGGCCTGGCCAGTAGCGGCGCGCCGTCCACTCATCAAGGATCACCACCGGAGGCTTTCCGTCTTCGTCATCTTCGGTGAAGAAACGCCCGCGGGAGAGCGCAGCCTGCATCAGGCGGAAATAGTCCGGGCTGACGCGAATCTGTTCGGCCCGCAGATCCTGTGACGATTCCAGCGGGCGGTCCTCGATCACGACGCGGCCGCGCGCCGTGGCGTCGTCATGCACCGCCGACGGCAGCTCGGAGGTGATGGCCGCCATCTCGACGCCGGGAAAAGCTCTCACCCGCCGCAGCAACTCGCGATTAAAAACGTTTCGGGGAGCCGGGCCAAGATACGGATCGGCCTTGGGATCGTTGGGAATGGGAAGCCAGATGCTGGCGGTGACCACGTGAGCGGGATTGAATCCCGGTTGTTCCTGCAACAGGGTGCGCAGAGTGCGCAGCAACAAGCCTGCGCCCACCATCAGCAGAACGGCGAATGCCAGCTCCGCGACGATGAGGAGATCGCGCATGCGGCCGGTCCTGACGCTGTAGCCGGCTCCGCGCACGCCCTCGCGAATAGCCGCCGACAACGCCGATTTCGCGGCTTCGATCGCCGGCGCCAGCCCGAACAGCAGGCCGGTAAAAAGCGAAACAAGCAACGCGAAGCCCAGCACCGGCCAGTCAATGCGAACTTCGCTCAGCCGCGGAATGCCGGTCGGCATCAGGCGCAGGATCAGCCCCAGCGTGCCGAACGCGGTTACCAGTCCGGCCAGGCCTCCCAGCCCGGAGAGCAGCAGGGACTCGGTCAGCATCTGGCGGATCACGCGACGCCGGCTGGCGCCCAGCGCCATGCGCACCGCCATCTCCTGTTGCCGTCCCGAAGCCCGCGCCAGCAGGAGATTGGCAATGTTCAACGACACAATGAACACGATCAGCATCACCGCGCCCAGCAGCACCAGCAGCATGGGACGAACCGGGCCTACCAGCGACTCCTGCAGCGACTGAATCTCTATCGTCCACTGGCTTTGTGGCGGGTAGTCGGTGGGAAATTCGCGGCGGAGTTCGGCGGCCATGGCACTCAGCCGATCCTGCGCCTGCCGCAGCGTGATGCCCGGCTTGAGGCGACCTATCGCGGCGGGCATGATGCGGACGCTCCGTCCCGGCTTGGGAGCCGGATCGGCGCTGAATCCGGCAGTAAGGAACACTTCCGCGTTTTCCGATAGCGAGGGACCTAGATAGCGGAATGCGGGAGGAAGAACTCCGACGATGGTGTAGGGATCGTTGTCCAGCCGCAGGACCCGTCCAAGAACGCTGGGATCGGCGCCATAAGAGCGGCGCCACAGGCCATCGCTGATCACCGCAACCGGAGCGAAGCCGAGCGCGAAGTCCTCAGGGCCGAACAACCGGCCAATTTGCGGCGTCGCGCCGAGCATGGAGAAGTAGTTGGGATGGGTGACGGTGAACTCCAGGCGCTCCGGATGCTCGGCGCCGGTCAGGTTCACGCTGCCTCCGCCGATGGTGCTCACATCTTCGAAAACGCCGGAGCGTGTTCTGACATCGTCGAGTTCGGGCACGGAAAAGACAACGTCGCGCATGCCCACGCCGGGATTGTTGAAGTAAATTCTTACCAGGCGGTCGGGATCGCGGAAAGGAAGAGAGCGCAGCAACACTGCGTTCACGATGCTGAAGATCGCGGTGTTGGCGCCGACGCCCAGGGCCAGCGTCAAAATGGCGACTGAAGTAAAGCCCGGACTCTTGAGCAGGAAGCGCCAGCCAAAGCGCGCGTCCTGCCAGATGCCTTCCACGATCGATTCCCAGCCTGCTTCGCTGACCTGGTCGCGGACGGCGGTGGCGCTGCCGGCTTCCGCGCGCGCCATGCGCATGGCTTCTGTGCGCGGCATGCCGGCCCGAATCTTTTCCGCCGCCGCGGTTTCGATGAAGCTGTTGAACTCCGCTTGCAGTTCGTCATTCACCTTCTGCTTCCCGAACAGCCCGCGTATTCCATGCACGAATTTCCGCAGCAATGCCATAACCCGGCCTTTCAAGCCTCCAGAATTCTCGTGATCGCAGCGATCTGGCGGCTCCACTCCTTGGTTTCTGCTCTGAGCCTCTTGCGGCCGCTTTCGGTCAGCAGGTAGTACTTGGCGCGGCGGTTGTTCTCGGTCTCACGCCACTCGCTCCTGATCCACCCCGAGCGCTCCAGCCGGCGAAAAGCGGGGAAGAGCGAGCCGGGGTTCACCTGGAAGACGCCTTTGCTGATCTGCGCGATCCTGGTTCCGATCCCGTAGCCGTGCATCGGTTCCAGCGCCAGCGTCTTCAGGATCAGCATGTCCAGCTTGCCCTGCACCAGATCCATAGTCTTATCGCCCCCTGTTTTATCGCCCAACGCCGTCTCCTTTAGACAAACAAGTGGAATCATATGCGCCTTCTCTAGATTGTCAAGAGGAACGCCGTTTAGTCAGACGTGCCCAGGAAGACTTGGTGAGCAGGGAATGGACGTCCCAGGGGAGGCCGGGCCGGTTAAGCGTTTTTTCTGAGAAGAATGTGCGTGGCTTTTTCCCCGGCCACAATCTTGAACGGCGTGAAGCCCAGCTTAGGCAGATTGAGCCCGGAAAAGAGAGACTCGCCTTCGCCCAGGAAGACCGGCGAGATGGCAAGGTGCATCTCGTCAATCATGCCGGCGGTCAGGTAGTTGCGAATCACGGAGACGCCGCCGCCGATGCGCACGTCCTTGCCCGGCGCTGCTTCTCTGGCTTTCTTCAAGGCCGAGGCCAGGCCGTCGATGACAAAGTGGAAGGTGGTGCCGCCTTCCATCACCAGCGGCGCGCGCGGATAGTGCGTGAGGACGAAGACCTCTGTGTGGTACGGTGGATTCGCCCCCCACCATCCTTTCCATGACTCGTCTTTCCATGCGCCCCGCACCGGCCCGAACATGTTGCGGCCGAGAATCCACGCGCCGACGTTCTCGAAAGACCGCAGCGCAAAATCGTTGTCGATGCCGCGTGTGCCGCCGTCCTGCCCGTGCATCTTCCTGAAGGCCTCAGTGTCCTGAAACCAGCCGTGCAACTCGAGGCCGCGCACTCCCAGAGGATTGTTCAGATCCTGGCGCGGCCCGGCGCCGAAGCCGTCGATGGAGACTGAGAATGCCGCGACTCTGACCTTGCTCATCTTGCGTTACTCCGATACCACAATTGTAGCCACGGTAAAGAGTCTTGCCCGGGTGCGGAGAAAGCGCAGTCGGACGCGGATGGGACCGTATCTGCGTGCATTGCCGATTGCCTATGTCGGGATGTGGACCACCACGTCGACCTGCGAAGGTACCGGTATGCCCTCGCGGGTTGCCGGACGATACTTGAATTCGCGGATGGCGGAGAGCAAAGACTGCTGGATCGTGGGCGCGACGTCGCCCGCGGTGATTCTGGCGTCGGCCACGTGGCCGCTGGTATCGATGGTGATCTCGACCACTACATACTGCTCAAAGTGCGGTGGAAACTGGTCGGCAGGGAACGAGGGAACCTGCCCCGACATCTGGAACGGCAGTTCATACCGGGGAAAGGGAGAGAAGCCAAAAGTGGTGCGGAATTTGAAATTCTGGATGAGCGCTTTCGTCTCCAGGCGTGCGCGTTCCCGCAGCCGCTCGCCGGTCAGGCCCTCGTCCGTGACTTCCGCGCCCGGGTTGCGCGGCTTGCTGCGCGGGCGTGCATTTTTTTGAGCCATCTGCAGCGGTGAGCGGCGCGCGGCTGGTGGAAGATAGACTGCAGCCGGCCGTCCACGGGCGGTTCGCGTTTCCGGAAAAACGATCACCGGCGCCTGGCGCGCGACCAGCTGCACCACGGTCAGCGCCGCCAGCACCAGGCAATGGACGACGATCGATCCCAGGAGAATGCGCGAGTCGGGCACGGTCTGGCCGTGAATGAACCGCCGCCATCGCCTGTTCAACGAACCCTGACCGTTCATACCCGAGTTCATTTTACTAACAGATGATAGACGGGCATCCGCATCTCAGGTGATCGCCAGGGCAACAAAACAGCCCAAAAGGGGCGGTTAGTGCCTTCCCTAAGTACTCACCGCTATTTGCTTCTTTTGGCCTGCGACAGCTGCGGTGTTCAGAAAGCTGCTCACCTTGGACCACAACTCTGTCTGATGTCCTACGCAGAGATGGCCGCCTGTGCGGTAGCTCCGCGCCCCGCGAATGTTCTTTGCCGTGTATCGAGCTCCGGGGTAGGTCTTGTACAGGCAATTCTCAACGCCGAATACCAGGGTAGGAACGTTAATGCGTTCCAGATCGAAGCGCGGCAGAGATTGGGCGATGGCGGCCTCGTTCTGCAGACCCTTCTTGCGGCGGCTGATCGGTTCGATGTGGGTCAAGAACGCCGTGAGGCGTGCCTGTTCATCAGCCCCGGCTTCTTCCACGTCCTCCGGCGGCGTGCCGAGAATGGTCTTGAACATCGCGCCCGGCGCCAGCTTCGTCATGCTCCAGAAAACGAAATCAGAGCTGAGCATGGTATTCAGCAGTGCCTCCCTGTAGGCCGGTTGCTTTTTGGCCGGTGCATCGGCCCGGCCGGCGCTGTAGGCGAGAGGCACTCCCAGGACCATCGCCACGCAGCGCTCGGGATGGCGCAGGCAGAATTGCATGGCCGAAGGCGCGCCTGCCGAGACGCCGATTACCGCGACCTTGTCCACATGCAGGGCATCGAGCAGCCAGGTGTAGGCGTCGGCCTGGGCCGCGGGAGAAGAGTCCGCCTGCAGTGGCGTCCGCAGATAACCAAATCGCGATGGAGCGATGATCCTGAAGCCGTTGTCAAGCAGAGGATGGGCAAATTCAAGGGCCTGATCGAAGCCGCCGCCGGCTCCATGAATTACCAGCACCGGGGCGCCGGTTCCGCTGGCGGCGTATTCAAGCGGGCCGGACGGAGTGCTGATCAGCCAGCTTCCTGAAGAAACCCGCGCCTCAGCCGCGCGCAGCTCGCGACGGTAACGGGAATAGACCATGGCCCCTGCGGCCGCTGCCAGCGACACAGGGACCAAGGACAGAATGGTCCGCAATATTTTGCGCTTTGTGGGGGATCGCATAAAACATCTCCTGCTTTTATGCGAAACCGCGGCCGTGTGCGCGGCTATGACCGCGGTCACACATCCCGGACTGCGTGCTTCGCCGGGAGGCAGAGCCGGCCGGCGCGATGCCGCGTTCTCACCAGAAGGTCAGAGTCACGTTGTCAAGCCACACGGAATATGGGGTGGCGACGACGTCGGCATCGGGCTGGAAAGAAACGTCCACGCCGCTGGTGCTGTCCGAGTCGTGAGGCATGGTCAGATTGACCGGCGCGCGTGCGCCGTCGACGGTGACGGCGGTGAAGACCACGTTGCCGGATGAATCGCGTTCAAATTCCCACACCAGGTGGGTCCAGGTGTTGGCCGCAGGCACGGCGCACGGGACGCTCGAAGCCACCCAGGCCGAGGTCGCCGGGTTCCACACCCGCCACACCTGTCCCCCGACCAGCAGGCACTGCGTGTAGAAACGGTAGCGGTTGCCGCCGGCGCTCTGGCCCACGCCGAACTCCAGCGCCTGCGCGGCCGCGGGGTTGTCGACGTAGAAAGACAGGTCGTAAACAAAATGGGTCGCGCTGTCAAAGCTGCCCACGTAGTTGAACCAGAGCGCGCCGCTGTAAGGCTGGGTTCCGGCCAGCAATTGAAACCTTGCCGAAGATCCGCTGAGCGAAGGCAAGGCCATGCCCTGCGTCATGCTGTAGACCGCGGTGCCGGTGCCGGCGCACGATCCCGTGCATACTCCCCATCCACTGTGCTGCTGGATCTCGGAGACAGTGGTGGAGTTCGGTGTCGGCGAAGGCGAGGGCGAAGGCACGGGCGAGGGCGTCGGCACGGGCGATCCCGCCGGCGAAGGCGTCGGCGTGGCCGGCGGAGCGAGGCTTGAGCTGGAGCTGGACAAGCTGCCTCTTCCGCAGCCCACCAGGCTCCAGAACACCAGGGTTACAGACAACAAAGCGATACTCAGGACGACTGACTGCTTCCGTGGTCTCAGTTGATTCCTCCAGAGGAACTCTTCTGAGTGGCGCGATGGTTGCTGCGGATTCTACTCACAATCCAGAGTAGCTGGAGCAGGATTCCCGCCTTAATCCGCGAGCAACTGACCCTATTGGAATCCTAAGGGGAACGACGTAGGCACCGCGCGCGGCTCCAACGCCGGCGGCGAAATGCAGCACGCCGTCGCCGGAGCCCGCATACCGTGGATCGCGTGCGCGATGCCAAGTGCGGCCGGATTCAGGCGCCGAAGCCGGCTCAGAATCCGTCTTGGCTGATTGCCGAATGCTGATTGCCGAATGCTGAAGCTTTGGCTTCCTGCGGCGCCCGCCGCAAGGGCAGCCGGCAGCCCGCGGGAATGACCCCTGGGTCGCCGGTTGCTTTCGCATGTTCGCCATGCCGCAAGACCTTGCCGCTTTACAATTTAAGTTTTCAAAGAGCTTCTCAATTGTCCGCATTTTGCGGCTCAAACTGCCTTGGAATTACCCCTGTTTCAGCTACCGAAAAATTCGTAACTCTTTTGCTTTCAGATCACCTGGTGACAGATCGGCAAAATCGCTCCCTGCCACCCCCTCCCCCCGGTTTCAATCCATTTCAATCCACTTCAATCCAGCGCAACCCAACTTTCGCCGTGTAAAGCCAAACCGTAAAAACGCTTGATGAATCGCTACTGGACCACGACGAGGCAAGCTTCATAGCAGCAGCTACGGTATATAATCGCTACAGTATTGTCAAGGAAAAAAAATATTCTGCGCGACCGAGTTCCCCGCGGGGCGTCGTCCGGTTCGTGCATCCCCGACCCGAGGAAGCGGATCGGTTTGTCCGCGGCGCCAGTCCCGAAGGGACGTTACAACCTGTAACCCGGCACGGCAATGCCGGGAGGCTAAAGAAATCGTTGAGTCCCGAAGGGACGTCGCAGCCCGGAGCTAGCATGGAACCGGAAAGCGCGAGCGCCGTAGGCGCGACATGAAGTAGCCCAGGGCGTGAGCCCTGGGTACGAGGACAAAATCGAGTGAGCCCCGGAAGGGCGACACAAAAGATTTCCGCCGAGGTGCTATATATACCTTGACACGTATATTCCCTGTGGAGTATATGTAGAGCGTGGAATCCGTATTCAACATCATTGCCGAGCCCAACCGCCGCGCGATCCTGGGCCTCCTGGTCTCGTCACAACAGTCGGTGGGAGAGATCGAGCGCCGGCTGCGCATGCCGCAGCCGACCGTGTCCAAGCACCTGCGCGTGCTGCGCGAGGCCGGTTTCGTGGAATCCTCGGTGGACGCGCAGCGCCGCCTCTACCGGCTGAAGCCTGAACCTTTTCAGGAGATGGAAGCCTGGCTGGCTCCGTTCCGACGGCTCTGGTCCGCTCACCTGGATGCTCTCGAACGCCACCTCGACCGCATGGATCAAACCAAATCTACGAAAATGAGAAGAAGGAGAAGATAGATGACCGATCGCGAGCAGTACGCACCGGGTCCCGCCGGCGGGGCGCGGATACAAAAGAAAGATGGAGAGAACTGGACGCTTGTTCTCGTGCGGGAGTTCCATCACCCGGCGGAAAAAGTCTGGCAGGCGCTCACCCAGCCGGAGCACCTGCGCGAGTGGGCGCCCTTTGACGCCGATGGCAGCCTGGGGACGGCCGGCGCCATGGTGAAGCTCACCACCGTGGGAGCGCCCACGCCGCACGTTACCGAAACCACGGTCACGCGCGCCGAGCCTCCCCGGGTGCTTGAGTACAACTGGGGCGGTTTCGATATGCGCTGGGAACTCGAAGCTCTGGGTGGCGGGACGCGCCTGACGCTGTGGCACAACATCGATCGCCGCTACATCGCGTGGGGCGCCGCGGGCTGGCACATCTGCTTCGACGTTCTGGATCGTCTGCTCAGCGGAACTCCCATCGGACGCACCGTTGGCCCCGCGGCCATGAAGGTCGAGGGCTGGCAGCGGTTGAGTGCCGAGTACGCCCGGCAGTTCGCCGCGGAAACGCCCGAGCAGTCAAAGTCTGCCTGAAGGCCCGCTCGTACTCCTACCGCGCCAGTACCTGGCGCGGTGGGGACCCGCGGTTCGCGAGGGGACCGCTGGACGCTGATGGCCATCTAAGATAGATGAGAGATCTGGAGCTTGACATGGAACCTGCCTCGGCATTCATCGAGCAGAAGATCAAGGAACTTGGAGACTGGCGCGGGTAATCCGGAACGAAGGGAGGGATCCCGACCGTTCGGCTGTCCTGTTTACAGAATGAAGATCCACCTCATCGACGGCACTTACGAACTCTTCCGCCACTACTACGCGCTGCCGTCGGCCAGGGACAAAGACGGGCGCGAGATCGCCGCGGTGCACGGGGTGGTGAACTCAGTGCTGGCCATGATCAAGAGTGGGGCGACGCACGTGGCCGTGGCCACTGACCACATCATCGAGTCCTTCCGCAACCAGCTGTGGGCGGGATACAAGACGGGCGAGGGCATTGAGCCCGATCTGTGGGCGCAGTTTCCCCTCCTGGAAGAAGCGCTGGCGGCAACCGGGGTGGTGGTGTGGCCCATGGTGGAGTTTGAAGCCGACGACGCGCTGGCGGCGGCAGCAAAGGCCGCTGCCCAGGACCCGCGCGTAGAGCAGGTGGTCATCTGCACGCCCGACAAAGACCTGGCGCAAATGGTGAGCGGGGAACGGATCGTCCAGCTCAATCGCCGGACCGGCGCCATTCTCGACGAACGCGCGGTGGTGGCCAAGTTCGGCGTCACGCCCGAATCCATCCCCGACTACCTGGCTTTGGTGGGCGACTCGGCCGATGGGTACCCGGGGCTCAAGGGCTGGGGCGCGAAGTCGTCGGCGGCGGTGCTGGCCAAGTTCCTGCATCTGGAGGCTATCCCGCACGATGCGGGCGACTGGCACGTGAACGCCAGCAGCGCCGGCTCGCTGGCCGCGACTCTGCGCGACAACTTTGAGCGGGCGTTGCTCTTCCGCAAGCTGGCCACGCTGCGGACGGATATTCCGCTCTTCGAGGACGTTGACCAGCTTGGAGTAAAGCAATCAGCACTCAGCGGTCAGCCCTCAGCCAAACCGAAGCTAGCAAAAGCGGTGGCCGCAGATAAACGCAGATGAACGCGAGACAAAAGAATTGTCATAGTTGCGCGCAATCGCCGTAATCGGAAAAGCAAAGAATAGCGAGACTGACAGCATGGATTTTAAAGGGTACTTCTGCCACCCCTCTGTGCTCCTTGGTGCCCCTCTGTGGTGAAAGGGTTTTTTACGTCCTTAACCAGCTATAGGCGGCTAGCTTTTGCGAGATTCAATCTATACTGTGCGCTGTAATTCGTGGTAGTTGCCAGGAAAGCGAGCTGGACCATGAAACTCTTTCGTCTATCCGCGGTATTGCTGACTACAGGGTTCGCCTGGGTTCCTGTCGTGAACGGCCAGGATAATCGACCATCATCCGCAAGCACTCCTGGCGCCAGCCAGGCTGAGAAGGCGAGCCTGGCGGCCCCGCTTGTCCGCAGCACGACGAACCTCGTGGTGGTGGATGTGATTGTGAGCCACAACGGTCGTTTCGTGAAAGGCCTGCCCAAGGAGGCGTTCAGGGTTGTGGAAGACAGCCAGGAGCAAGAGGTCAAGAGCTTTGAGGAACACGGTCCCGACAATGCCGGCTCCGGGGCCAAGTCCGAGCTGCCCCCGAATACCTACAGCAACGTTCCCGAATCGCCTGCCAATGCGATCAATGTTCTTCTGCTCGACTCCATCAATACGCCTATCTCCGACCAGGCTTACGCGCGTCGCAAGATTCTCGAGTATCTGCAGACTGTCCCGGCGGGGACGCGAATTGGCGTCTTTACGCTGGCTTCGCGGCTGCGGCTGGTCCAGGGTTTCACCACTGATTCAACCGTCCTGCTGGCGGCGGTCACCAAGGTGATGCCGACGCAATCGCTGGCTCTGCCCGGACCTCAGGGCGAAAGTGCTGCCGATCGATTCTCGGCTCTGCCCAACATGCAGAACAACCTTGCCGGGTTGAGCGGCATGGATCAGGTAATCCAGAGCCTGCACGAGTTTGAAGCCGACGAGCAGGCCAACCTGATCGATCGCCGGGTGCAGATCACGCTGGACGCCTTGAAACAACTGGCGCTGTATCTAGGTGCTTTGCCCGGACGCAAGAACGTGATCTGGTTTTCGGCGTCTTTCCCGCTCAGCCTCAGCCCGGGGATGGCGTTCGATCCTTTCAAGTCGCTCCATGCCTACGGCCCTCAGTTGCAGCAGGTGAGCGATTTGCTGACGGCAAGCCGCGTTGCAGTCTATCCAATCGATGCCCGAGGCCTGATCACGGCGCCTATGCCGGTGAGGCAGAATCGTCCTGCGGCCGTGCCGGTTGGCGCGGGCCGTACAGGAATGATCGATCCCAATGCGTTTCCCTCGGATCCTTCGCAGTCGGGCGACCGAAACAATGCCGAGCTGGCCACAATGCTGCAGCTGGCCGAAGAGACTGGCGGCATCGCTTCGTATAACAACAACGGGCTGAAGCAGGCTCTGGCGCGGGCCATCGACAACGGCTCTAGCTACTACACGCTCACGTATTCTCCCGAGGATAGGAAGTTCGACGGGAAGTTCCGCAAGATTCACGTCAAACTTTCCGGGCACAACTACACCTTGACCTACCGGCGGGGCTATTTCGCCGACGGGCCGTCGGCCCACAGCACGAATGCTTTGCTGGCGCTGAGCTCGCCGGCGTTGCAGCCGGACGCACCGGCGTACTCGCAGATTCTGTTCCGCGCCAGAATACTCGCCGATGGAGAGCCGGGAACTGAAGGACTGCAGTCGGTGGGACCGGCTGGCGATCTGGCGGGCAAGTTGAAACCGCCGATCAGGCGCTGCTGGATCGAGTACAACGTGGATTTGCATCAGGTGAGCGCGGAGATTAACGCGGAAGGGTTTTATCGATCGAACATTGAATTCATGGTGATTGCGTACAACCAGAACGGCAAGCTGGTGAATGCCAGCCGCCGCGCGCTGAAGCTGGGCATTCCGCCGTCCAAGTACGACGAAGTGTTGCAATCCGGATATCCCGTGCACGATGCCATCGATCTTCCCGAGGGCCAAGTATGGCTGCGGCTTGCGGTCCACGATATTGCGACCGACCGTATTGGGTCGCTCGAGGTACCGCTGCGAATCAGCGCGAAGGCGGCGAACTAGGATTTCTCACCACAGAGAACACGAAGAAACACGGAGGAAAGCCGCCCCTGGGCCGTCGGCTTTTGGCTTTGGTGCTTGCTCCTGGCTCACGCTCCTGTTCAATCAACGAGATCAGTGTTATCAGCGTAATCAGTGGTGAGCTTTTGCCTCCGAGAGCCAAAGCTAGCGGCACGAAGCCAAGACCTGTAATATGTTGTGCGCTCGGAATGCCGAGCTGGATAAAGGGGTTAACGCCATGAAGATTTCCGTCACCGTGAACGGAACCACGCACAAGAGCGAGGTTGAGCCGCGGATGCTGCTGGTCCACTACCTGCGCGACGTCCTGAACCTTACTGGAACCCACGTGGGGTGCGAGACCTCACTGTGCGGCGCCTGCACGGTGCTGATGGACGGTCAGGCGGTGAAGTCGTGCACCGTGCTGGCCGCGCAGGCCGACGGCGCCACGGTGACCACCATCGAGGGCCTGGCGCAGAGCGGGGAACTGCATCCTGTTCAGTCCGCATTCTGGGAGCATCACGGTCTGCAGTGCGGCTACTGCACCCCGGGCATGATTATGGCGGCCACGCAGATTCTGCAGCGTAATCCCGATCCCACGGCGGAAGAGATTCGCCACGGGCTGGAAGGGAACTTGTGCCGCTGCACCGGCTACCAGCACATCGTGCAATCGGTACAATGCGCGGCCAAGAAGATGAAGTCGAAGTCGTTGGCCACCAGATAAGACCACCACGGAGGCACGGAGACGCGGAGGCACGGAGAAATTGGAGCAAGAAAGCAGGAGCTGTTTTGCAGCAAATGAACGCAGATGTTTTTGGATGTTGCTAAAAACTAAGTACTGAATACTAAGTACCAAAAGTCGTTCGCTCAAATACGTTTCGTGACCAGTTGAAGCTTGCGGGAGAAGAATTTATGCCCAAGTTCGTAGGTAGCAGCGTAAAGCGCACGGAAGATCCCCGGTTGATTCAGGGGCTGGCCCACTATGTGGACGACATCAAGCTGCCCGACACTCTGCACGCCGTTTTTGTGCGCTCCATCCACGCCCACGCCAAGGTCAAGAAGATCGATACGGCCAGGGCCGAGCGGCTGAAGGGCGTGGTGGGTGTGTACACGTCCAGGGACGTCGGCAAGATCGGTCCGGTGCCCTGCGGCGCGGCCATTCCCGATATGAAGGTCCCTGAGCACCGTGTGCTGGCCACGAACAAGGTCTACTGGGTCGGACATCCGGTGGTGATGATAGTGGCGGAGACCAAGTACATTGCGCGCGATGCCGCCGACCTGATCGAGATCGATTACGACGAGCTGCCTGCGGTTACCGACGAAGAAAAGGCTGCCAATCCGAAATCCCCGGTGATCCACGACAAGATCGGCAGCAACATTGCCTACAAACTGACGGCCGGCGAAGGCGACATTGAAGCGGCGCTGAAGTCGGCCGACAAGGTCATCAAGCACAAGATTCTTCATCGCCGGCTGGCGCCGATTGCCATGGAGCCGCGCGGCGTTCTGGCGCGCTACTATCCCGGCGAGCAGGAGTTGACGCTGTGGACCTCAACGCAGATTCCCCACCTGGCGCGCACGCAGGTCTCGCTCATGCTGGGTATTCCGGAGAACAAGCTGCGGCTGATCGCGCCCGAAGTCGGCGGCGGCTTCGGCTCCAAGCTCAACGTCTACGCCGAAGAGGCGCTGCTGGGCTGGGCGTCAATGCAGACCGGCCGCCCGGTGAAATGGATTGAAGGCCGGCGCGAGAACATTCAGGCCACCATCCACGGACGCGGCCAGACCGGATACATCGAGATCGGCTGCAAGAAAGACGGCACCATCACCGGCTTTCGCTACAACGTGTTTGCCGATATGGGTTCGTACTTCCAGCTGCTCACGCCGGCCATTCCCACGCTGACCGGACTCATGCTTTCCGGCTGCTACAAGATTCCCGCCATCCAGATGAACGTGACCGCGACCTTCACCAACAAGATGTCTACCGACGCGTATCGCGGCGCGGGACGTCCGGAAGCCACCTACGTGATCGAGCGCGCGATGGACCTGGTGGCGGCGGACCTGAAGATGGATCCGGTAGAACTCCGGCGGAGGAATTTCCCCGCGCCCTTCGGCGGCGATCAGCCTTTCAAAACCGCAACCGGACTCTTCTACGATAGCGGCAATTACCAGGGCGCGCTGGACAAGGCGCTGAAAATGGTCGACTACACCAAGCTGCGCGATGAGCAGAAGAGAGCCCGCAGCGAGGGGCGGCTGTTCGGCATCGGCGTCTCTACCTACGTGGAGATCTGCGCCATGGGCCCGTCGCCGGCGCTGCCTGCGGGCGGCTGGGAGAGCGCGACCGTCCGCGTCGAGCCCACCTGCAAGGTCACCATCCTTACCGGCGCGTCGCCGCACGGCCAGGGTCAGGAGACTTCTTTCGCGCAGATCGCCGCCGACGAACTGGGCTTGCAGGTGAGCGACGTCACCGTAATCCACGGCGACACGGCTATCGTGCAGTACGGCATCGGCACTTTCGGCAGCCGCGGCACCGCGGTGGGCGGCACTGCGGTGTATATGTCACTGCAGAAACTGAAAGAGAAGGCCAGGAAGATGGCGGCGCACCTGCTGGGCGTGGACGCGGCGCAGGTCAAGTTCGCCGACGGCAAGTTCACCGGCGGCGGCAAAAGCGTGACCATCCAGGAGGTCGCGCTGGGTGCGCACCTGGCCAAGAACATTCCCGCAGACATGGAGCCCGGGCTTTCCGCGACCTCGTTCTTTGAGCCCAAGAATTTTACCTTCCCCTTCGGCACGCACATCTGCGTGGTGGAGGTGGATCGCGAGACCGGCGAGATTCACTTCCAGCGCTACGTGGCGGTGGACGACTGCGGTAACGTCATCAATCCCATGCTGGTGCACGGCCAGGTGCACGGCGGGATTGTGCAGTCCCTGGGCCAGGCGCTGTATGAAGAAGTGGTGTATGACGATCAGGGCCAGCTTACCAGCGGCAGCCTGATGGATTACGCGGTGCCGCGCGCCTCGCACGTGCCGTGGTTTGAGCTGGACAGCACGGTGACGCCGTCGCCGGTGAATCCCATGGGTGTGAAGGGCGTGGGCGAGGCGGGCAGCATTGGCGCGACGCCGGCGATCGTGGCCGCGGTGGTGGATGCCATGGCGCCGCTGGGCGTGCGCCATCTGGATATGCCCATCAAGCCGGAGAATCTCTGGCAGATCATCAGCAAGGCCAAAGCAGGGGCCGCATAAAGGAGCACACATGATTCCGGCACAATTTGATTACGTCGCTGCCAAGAGCCTGGGCGAAGCACTGCGTCTGCTCAAGAAACATAAGGACTCCAAGATCCTGGCCGGCGGACACAGCCTGCTGCCGGCGATGAAGCTGCGCCTGGCCCAGCCCAGCGTGCTGATCGATATCGCCCGGATCAAGGACCTGTCGTACATTCGCGAAAAGGGTGGGAAGATTCACATCGGCGCCACTACCACGCACTTTCAGATCGAGACTTCCGACCTGCTGCATCGCGTCTGCCCGCTGCTGCCGGAGACCGCGGTGAATCTGGGCGACATGCAGGTCCGCAACAAGGGAACCATCGGCGGAAGCCTGGCCCACGCCGATCCCGCAGCCGACTGGCCCGCAGCGGTGCTGGCGCTGGGCGCGGAGATCGTCGCCGCAGGACCCAAGGGCGAGCGCGTGATCAAGTCCGATAAATTTTTTGTCTCGCTGTTCACTACGGCGCTGAAATCCAACGAAGTGTTGAAAGAAGTCCGCTTCGCCGTGCCCAGGGGAAATACCGGGCAGGCTTATATGAAGTTCCGCCATCCGGCCTCGGGATTTGCGGTGGTGGGCATCGCCGTCAGCCTGAGTGTCGACGGATCCGGAAAGTGCCAGAGCGCGGGGATCGGCGTGACTGGAGTTGCGGCGGCGCCGTATCGGGCCAGGGCCGCGGAGGACGCGTTGAAAGGAAAAGCGCTGGATGCACGGACCCTGGCTGCGGCCGCCGAACACGTGGCCGACCTCGACCACGCCAATACGGACCTGTTCGCCAGCGGCGAGTACCGCAAACATCTGGCGCAGGTCTATGGCCGGCGCGCGTTGGAGACGGCGGCTTCTCGGGTGAAATAAAGGCGATTCGGTAAGAAGATCTCAACGTAGAGACGCGGCATTGCCGCGTCTCTCTCTTTTAGTCGCCCGCTGCCGCGGACATGGCGGCGACAATCTCAGTTTCGCGTCCCGGTTGCTCCAGCGTTCCCAGAGCGTAAGTGGTCACGTTCTTGACCGTCGCGAAATCGGGGCCGCGATAGCAGACGCACATGTGATGGGCCGCTGAGCGCACATAAACGCCTTTGGCTTGCGCGTGCTGCATCATGTCTTCCGCGATCTGCTTGACCAGCAGCTCCTGAAGCTGAAAGCGCTTGGCGCGGCAGTTGACCAGGCGCGGCATCTTGCCGATGCCGATGATGTAGGTGCCTGGTTCGTACACGATGTCCACCTGCCCAAAGAAGGGCAAAAAGTGATGAGCGCAGAAGGCGAGGAAAGGAATTTTATCGGACGAGACCAGCCCGTGATGGCCGTCATGCGGCGTCTCGATGGTGATCTTCAGAATCTCGCGAGGATGCATGGAGTATCCCGCCAGCAGGCTGCGGTAGGCGCGTGAGATGCGTCCGGGATTGTCGCCGAGCGTGTTGCGCAAATCTCCCGCGGCTTCCGGCCAGTCTTCGGTGACAGTCTCAATCCACTCCAGCAGCTTGCTGTCCGTGTGCTGGTCAAAGCTCATCTCGGGATGAGCAAGGTCCATGCCCGCCATGAAAGGTAGGTAATTTTCATCGTTGGCCATCGTTGTCGTCCCGATCGCAGCGAAAGAGTCCTACGAGCTTACACGAACTTTCGCGATTCGCGCCTCGTGAAAATGCCGGTACGAGCGTAGGCGCGGAGCCATGTCTTCATGACAGGGCGATTACCCCTCGTAGCTCCTCACGAACTCCACCAGGCTGCGCACCGCGATTCCCGACGGCCCTTTAGCGATCCAGCTCTTGTTGTCGTCAATCCACGCGGTGCCGGCAATGTCGAGGTGAATCCAGGGAGTGTCGTCCACGAACTCTTTGAGGAACATGGCTGCGGTAATCGCGCCGCCGTAGCGGCCGCCGGTATTCATGATATCGGCGATGCTGGAGCGGATGGACTCGAAGTATTCGGCGTCCAGGGGCATGCGCCAGAACTTCTCGCCGGCGCGATCGAGTGCGCGCGCGAAGTGCTTATAGATGTCGTCATCGTTGGCGAAGACGCCCGCATTCACCATGCCCAGCGCCACCACGCAGGCGCCGGTCAGAGTGGCGGCGTCGATCAGGTGGGTGCAGCCGAGAGTGCGCGCGTAGTGCAGGCCATCGGCCAGCACCAGGCGGCCTTCGGCGTCAGTGTTGATGATCTCGATGGCCTTGCCCGACATGGCGATCTGCACGTCGCCCGGCTTCTGCGCTTTGCCGCTGGGCATGTTTTCCGTGGCGCAGACGATGGAGATAACTTTGACTTTAGGTTTGAGCAGGGCGATGGCGCGCATGGCCCCGATCATGGCCGCGCCGCCGGCCATGTCGTACTTCATCTTCTCCATGCCGTCCGCGGGCTTGATGGAAATTCCGCCGGTGTCAAAGGTGATGCCTTTGCCCACCAGGCCGAGCACCGGCTTCTCCGGCGCGCCCTGCGGTTCGTAGCGCATCACGATCAGCCGCGGCTCTTCGTCCGAACCCTGGGCCACGCTCCAGAACGCGCCCATCTTGAGCTCCTTGATTTTGTCCGGACCCATGATCTCGCACTTCAGGCCAACGCTCTCGCACATCTTGCGCGCGCGATCGGCGAACATGGTGGGCGTAAGGCGGTTGCTGGGTTCGTTGACCAGCTCGCGGGTGAAGTTCTGCGATTCGCCGATGATGCGCGCCTGCTCCAGCGCTCGCTGCAGCTTTGACTGATCGGAGCCGGCGGCAGCGACGATGCTGACTTCCTTCATGCGCTGGTCTTTGCGCTCGCTGCGATAGGTATCGGGATCGAAGTCGGCAACAATGGCTCCCTCACCCATAGCCCGCACTGCATCCTCCGCGGCGATCGATCCCGTGGGCAGAACCAAAGCGCAGCTCTTGATGGATCTTGGCTTGAGATAACGTACAGCGGCTCCAGCCGCTTTGCGCAACTCGACCTGACTGAAACTCTTGGCCTTCCCGCCGCCGATGATCAGCAGCCGCTTTGCATTGACTCCCTGCGGGCGATGCAGCAGCGTGGTTTCCATAGCTTTGCCGGTAAGCTCGCCCGATCCCGCCAGGTCGGCCACGGCTTTCTCCAGCGCCGCATCGCTCACGGTGAGACGAGGTTCGTTCTTCTGTTTGTCGCCATGATCCAGCGCGATGACCACCAGGCATTCACTATCAACTTCGGCCGCATTTGCGGAGATAAGACGCAGATCCATGATTACGTTCCGGCTCCTAGTTTTTATTGCTTTCTCGAGCGGGCGACGGCCTCGCGGGCCTCGCGGTCAGCGGTGCGCCGGCGCTCGGTTTCCCGCTTGTCCCAGGATTGCTTGCCCTTGGCCAGCGCGATCTCAACTTTGATCTTTCCATTCTTAAAATACATGCGCGTGGGCACCAGCGTATAGCCGCGCTGCTGGCTCTTGCCCAGAAGTTTGCGCAACTCGTCGGCGTGGACCAGCAGCTTGCGCGTCCGCAGCGGCGTGTGGCCGGCGTAGCCTGCGTTCTCGTAGGCGCCGATGTGCGCGTTCAAGAGCCACAGCTCGCCGTCTTTCACCAGCGCGTAAGCATCTTTCAGATTCGCCCGGCCGGCGCGCACCGACTTCACTTCCGAGCCGGTCAGCACCATGCCCGCTTCCATGCGTTCTTCAAGAAAGTAATTGTGGCCGGCTGCGCGATTGACGGTAGCGTCGCGCTCGCCCGAAGCGATCGGGTCGCGCTTAACGTGCTTAGGCTTGTTTGGTTCAGTTTGAATGCTCTGGCGGGCCATGGCAGCTTTCTGCTGCTTGCAGCAAAATTTTTATGCTACCACAGCGCAAGCACCGCTTCGGGAACCGTTCTTAGCTACAGCGAAGAAGGCAGTGATATAATCGGGCCTTCTGAAAAAGTCCAATTTCGGTCGATGGCCCCCTATTGGCCTGAAAAAAAAAGAGTTAGACTGACCCGAAAAAGCAGGAGTTTTATGCGGAGAGTAGCCACAGTCCTCCCCTTTGTGCTGTTGTGTTCGGCGTTGCTCACGGCCGGAGATTCGGCCAAGTCTCTGTTCAAGCAAGGTGTGCAGGCGGAGACGCGGCAGGACTACGAAGCCGCGTACGACTATTACCGGCAGGCCTACCAGCTCAAGCCGAGCGAACTCAAATACCGCGTGCCCTTTGAGCGTTTGCGTTTTCAGGCGGCGGCATCAAAAGTTCATCGCGCGCAAAGGCTGCGCGACGACGGAAAGCTGCAGGAAGCGCTGGCCCTGTTCCAGCAGGCGGCCTCCATCGATCCCAGCAACGATCTTGCCGGCCAGGAAATCCGGCGCACGCAGCAGATGATCCTGAAGCAGCAGGGTCCGGCGCCCGCGCCGCCCCGGAGCGAAGACGATTCTCTGCGCAAGCGGCTGGATGACGCCACCGGGCCGGTGCGGCTCAATTCCGTTCCCAACACTCCGCTGCCGGCGCTGGAAATGACCAACGACTCCAAGGTGGAGTACGAAACCATATGCAAGCTGGCCAACCTCAACGTATTGTTTGATCCGGACTACACGCCGCGCCGGCTCTCCATCAGCCTGCGCAACGTCACGCTGCAGGAGGCGCTGGATATTCTGGCGCTGGATTCGCGCACCTTCTGGCGTCCGGTGACGCCGAACACCATTTTTGTAGCCGCTGATACTCAGGCCAAGCGCCGCGAGCTGGAACAAAACGTCATCAAAACTTTCTATCTCGGCAACGTCTCCACGGCCACCGACCTGCAGGACATCGTGAATGCCATCCGCACCGTGCTGGAGGTGCAGCGCATCCAGCAGATCCCGTCGCAGAACGCCATCGTCATCAAAGGCACTCCCGACCAGCTGGCGCTGGCGCAGAAAATGGTGGATGACATCGACAAGTCGCGGCCGGAAGTGGTGGTGGACGTGATCGTTGCCCAGGTGCGCCGTGACAAGGTGCGCAGCCTCGGCATCCTGCCGCCGCAGAACGCCAGCGTGGCTCTGCAGCCGCCCAACGCGGTTGCTGTGGCCTCGCCCAGCCCCGGCGGAACTACAACGTCCATCGGCCTGAACTTTAATAACATCCAGCACCTGAATTCCACCAGCTACGCGCTCACCATCAGCCCGGTGCAGGCCGAGGCGCTGTTTAACGATACCGATGCCAAGATCCTGCAGAGCCCGCGCATCCGCGCTACCAACGGTGAAAAGGCCACGCTGAAAGTGGCCGACAGAATTCCTATCGCCACCGGTTCGTTCGGTACTCCTACCGGAATCGGGACCGCCATCGGCGCGGTCGGCGTGAACACTCAGTTCACCTACACTGACGTCGGCGTGATCATGGACATCACGCCTACCGTTCATCCCGATGGACAGGTGACGCTCAAGACTTCCCTGGAAATTTCTAACCTCAACGGATCGGAGAGTATTGGCGGCGTCACCCAGCCCATCATCAGCCAGCGCAAGGAAGAATCGGTGATGCGCCTGAAAGACGGCGAGATCAACATGCTGGGCGGCATCTATGAGAACCAGGTCACCACGACCACCAGCGGCACGCCCTTCCTGGGATCGATCCCCATCCTGAAATACATCTTCTCGCAGGAGACCAAACAGGTCACCACCAACGAGATCGTCTTCCTGCTGATCCCGCACGTGGTGCGGGGTCAGGAGTTGAGCGACATGAACCGGCGCGCGTTTGACGTGGGTACGGGAACCTCCATCGATCTGCACATGGCCGCGCGTTCGCCTGAGTCGGCGGCCCCGGTTCCGGCAGCAGCGCCTGCACCGGCGCCAACGGTAAGTCCTCAGCCGCCTGCGGCCGCGCCAGGCACTCCTCCGGGAGCCGCGGCTATGCCGCCTGCGTCCGGCAATCCGGCAGCGCCGGATAGCGGCGGTGCGCCGGGACAGATCAGCCTGCGTCTTGATCCCGGAACTCTGGCCCAGCCTCAGGGCAGCGTGTTCGCGTTGAATGTAGTGATGGCACACGGGCAGGACGTAAGTGCGGTTCGCACCGAGATCGCCTACGATCCCAAAGTCATGCAGCTAATGAGCGTCACCGACGGGGGATTCCTGGGTCGGGATGGCAGGCCCGCCCCGCTCCAGCAGCGTAGTGACCCCGCCAACGGCCGCGTTGTGATCAGCGCCGTGCGCCCCCCGGGAAGCCCCGGAATATCCGGCGACGGCACGGTTTTCAACCTTACTTTCTTAGCGAAAGCTAAGGGATCGAGTACGGTTTCCATCGCTGTTTCTGAGGCCGGCAACAGCCAGAAGCAACCCTTGCAGGTTCAGGGTTCGCAGGCTTCGGTCACGATAAACTAGAGACGGGAACCTAGTAGCATGCAGCTTCGATTGCAACGCGGGATGACGCTGTTGGAGATGATCGTGGTCATCACCATTATCCTCATCCTGATGACCGCGGCCGTGCCCATTACCCGGCTCGCTGTCCGCCGCGAGCGTGAAACCGAACTGCGCCGCGACCTCTGGGAAATGCGCTCGGCCATCGACCGCTATAAGGACGCAGCCGAAAAGAATGCTTTCCAGATCAAGCTGGGAACCGAGGGCTATCCCCCGGACCTGGACACGCTGGTGAACGGGGTTGATGCTCAGGGCGGCAAGAAGCTGCGCTTCCTGCGCCGCATTCCCATCGATCCGATGACCGGCAACAAAGACTGGGGTGTGCGTTCCATGCAGGACGATCCCACTTCGGACTCCTGGGGCGGTCAGAACGTGTTCGACGTTTATTCCAAATCCAACGGCACGGCCCTGAACGGCACCAAGTATAAAGACTGGTAAGCAATGAGCGTTGCACTCAAATCGCGCGCGCGCGGGTTCACACTGATCGAGATGATCATCGTGGTCGCCATCATGGCCATCCTGCTGGGCATCGCCGTGCCCGTGTACAAGATGCACCTGCTCCACGCCCACGAGGCCGTCTTGCGCCAGGATCTTTACAGCATGCGCATGAGCATCGACCAGTACACCCAGGACAAAAACAAGGCTCCGCAGGCCCTCAGCGACCTGGTTGATGCCGGCTATCTTCGCGCCATCCCTAAAGACCCATTCACCGATTCCGGCGAGACCTGGCAGGTAGTGCAGGAAGACGTGATGCAATCCCTCGATCAGACCCAGCCGGGAATTACCGACGTCCACAGCGGCTCGAACCTGACGGCTTCCGACGGCACCGCTTATAACACCTGGTAGGCTGTTAAGAATCAGCCGCCGGGATTTGCTACCATTCCTGTTATGCCGGTCGACACTGATATCCAGACAACGCAGTTGCCGCCCCTGAAAGCGCCGCGCGGCAAAGAATTAACCTGCAAAGCGTGGCCGCAGGAAGCGGCCATGCGCATGCTCATGAACAACCTGGATGAAGAGGTCGCGGAACGCCCGCGCGACCTGGTGGTGTATGGCGGCACCGGCAAGGCCGCGCGCAATCTGCCCAGCCTGCAAGCCATCCTGAGTTCGCTCAAATCGCTCGAGAATGACGAGACGCTGCTGGTGCAGTCGGGGAAGCCGGTAGGAATTTTCCGGACCCACGAGTACTCGCCGCGCGTGCTGATCGCCAACTCCAATCTGGTGGGACACTGGTCAAACTGGGAGAAGTTCAACCAGCTGGAGCGCGCCGGCCTGATGATGTACGGCCAGATGACTGCCGGATCGTGGATCTACATTGGCTCGCAGGGGATCATCCAGGGGACATTTGAGACGTTTTCCGCGGCCGGCGAAAAACATTTTGGCGGCGATCTGGCAGGCAGGCTGATCGTGAGCGGCGGCATGGGTGGCATGGGCGGCGCGCAGCCGCTGGCGGCCACCATGGCCGGCGCCTGCTTTTTGGGAATTGAGGTGGACCCGGAGCGCATCAAGAAACGCCTGAAGACCGGCTACTGCGACTTCATGGTCAACCACCTCGACGAGGCCTTGCGCATCCTGAAGAACGCCGTGCGCAAGAAGGAAGCTGTCTCCGTCGGACTGATCGGCAACTGTGCCGATGTGGTTCCCGAACTGGCCGACCGCGGCGTGCTGCCCGACATCCTGACCGACCAGACCTCGGCCCACGATCCGCTGAATGGCTACGTGCCTCGCGGCATGCCTCCGGAGCAGGCTCTGGAGATGCGGCGTCGCGATCCTCAGGGCTACACCGAGCGCTCGCTAGATTCAATTGCCCGCCATGTGGAGGGCATGCTGCGCCTGCAGAAAATGGGCAGCGTGACTTTTGACTATGGCAACAACATCCGCACCTTCGCCCACCAGCGCGGCGTGAAAAATGCTTACGATTTTCCCGGATTCGTGCCCGCCTATATCCGGCCGCTCTTCTGCGAAGGCCGCGGCCCCTTCCGCTGGGTGGCGCTCTCCGGCGACCCTGCCGATATCGCCGTGACTGACGGCCTGGTGCTCGAACTCTTCCCCAACAACCGCATCCTGAGCCGCTGGATCGATCTGGCGCGCAAGCGTATTAAGTTTCAGGGCCTGCCGGCGCGCATCTGCTGGCTGGGCTATGGCGAACGCGCCCAGTTCGGCCTGGCCATCAACGACCTGGTAAAAAAAGGGAAGATCAAGGCTCCCATCGTGATGGGGCGCGATCACCTCGATTGCGGCTCGGTGGCCTCGCCCTACCGCGAGACCGAGTCCATGAAAGACGGCAGCGATGCCGTTGCCGACTGGCCGCTGTTGAACGCACTGCTTAACACCGCCAGCGGAGCGAGTTGGGTTTCAATTCACAACGGCGGCGGCGTGGGCATTGGCTATTCGCTGCACGCCGGCCAGGTTACCGTCGCCGACGGGACTGACGCCATGGCCCGCCGCATCGAGCGCGTTCTGACCAACGATCCGGGAATCGGCGTGGCCCGCCATGCGGATGCCGGATACCAGGAGGCAACTGAGTTCGCCGGCCGCAAAGGGATCAAGATTCCCAAGGTCGCGACCGAGACACAGGGACGTTGACGGGTCCGGCGATCAAAAAACTCTACATTTGCCAGGAGCCGGCGCAATTCCGCGCCATCTGGTGCCGCAATTTTCCTCTGTGCCTCCGTGTCTCCGTGGTAGGTTCTAGTGTTGCCATCGAAACGCTCATCACCTTACCTGCTGCTGGCTAACATCGGCCAGCTCGTGACCGTGCGCGGCGAGAACGCTCCGCGGCGCGGAGCTGCCCTCAAAGAAATCGGAGTCATTGACGATGCGGCGGTCTTCTGTGGCGGCGGAAGAATCATTGCCGCCGGCAATCAGCGCGAGATTCTGCAACATCCCTGGCTCAGGAAACATCGGCGCAAAGTGGAGGAGATGGACTGTCGTGGTGGTGTAGTGCTCCCCGGCCTGGTGGATTGCCACATTCACCCGGCGTTTGTCGCGCCGCGGCTGGTTGATTTCGAAAAGCGTATCGCCGGAGCCGGCTATGAGCAGATCGCCGCAGCCGGCGGCGGAATTCGCTCCAGCGTCGAGGCGGTGCGGCGGGCGACGCGCGAGCAATTAAGCGCGCGAGTGCTCGCCGGGCTTCAGGCCATGCTGCGACGCGGCACGGCTACAGTAGAAGCGAAATCCGGCTACGGGCTGACGGTGGAGGACGAAATCAAGTCGCTCCACGCAATCGCCGACGCGGCACAGCTCTGGCCGGGAACGATTGTTCCCACGCTGCTGGCCGCGCACGTTGTCCCGAAAGAGTTTGCCGGTCGCAAAGAAGAATACGTAAAGCTGGTCTGCGAGCAGATCATTCCCGCCGCGGCCAAAAAGAAGCTGGCTGCGTTCGTTGACGTATTTTGCGAGCGCGGCGCATTCACTCTCGGACAATCCGATCGCATTCTGGCGGCCGCGCGCCGGCACGGGCTGAGCACCCGCGCTCACGTGGGGCAGTTTACGCAGTCGCGGCTGCAGCCGCTGCTGGAGCATCAACCGGCTTCGCTCGACCACCTGGACCATCTCGCCGATGAAGACCTCACGGCGCTGGCTCGCAGCCGGACCGTCGCCGTGCTGCTGCCGGGGGTGAATTACTTTCTTGGGCACAAGGATTTTCCGGCAGCGCGGCGGTTGATCGAATCCGGTGTCGCCGTGGCTCTGGCCACCGACTACAACCCCGGCAGCTCGCCCACCCCCAACCTGCCTTTCATCATCTCCCTGGCCTGCACTCACCTCAGCATGACGCCCGCCGAGGCCATCGCCGCCTCGACCATCAACGCCGCCTGCGCCTTGCGCCTGGAAGGCCGTAAGGGAAGCATCGCCCCCGGCAAGGACGCCGATCTGGCCTTGTTCGATATTGCTGACCACAGGGAAATCGCTTATTGGTTTGCGTGGAACCGCTGTGTTGAAATGGTAATTTCCGGCCAAAGGCTGGAAAAAGAGTGGGGAAACGCCTGAACAACTTTGGGCTCGCGATCCCGGCCGGAGCGAAGCTGGTGGTGGTTGCGCTGGTTGGCGTCCTGAGCATCGCCCTGCCCGCCCAGGAAGGCCACGCACCCGCGAGCCTGCCAACCCCGCAACCTTCACCCACCGCGCAGGCGGCGCCAACTGCGGGAGCGTCGCCGTCGCCGACCCGGGAAGCCTCGCCATCGCGAACTCCGCCGCCCGCAGACCTTACCCCGGCCTTCGTTCCGCCTTCTTACGATGAGATCGTGGTCACCGCCGTGGGCGACGTCATGCTTGGCACCACCTTCCCCGACGATACCGGCGGCGATCTTCCTCCGAATGACGGCGCCGCTCTGCTCGATGAGGTCACCCCGATTCTCAAGCACGGCGACATCGTCTTCGGCAACCTGGAAGGGCCGCTGGCAGACGGCGGCGAGTCGGTCAAGTGTCACGGCAAGAAGGTCGGTAGGTGTTTCGCTTTCCGCGTGCCCACCCGCTACGGCGCTCATTTGAAAGCGGCCGGCTTTACCGTGATGGGCCTGGCCAACAATCACGCCATGGATTTCGGGGCCGAAGGCCGCGAAAGCTCGCGTCACGTGCTTGATGAGCAGGGAATCGCTCACAGCGGCGAGGTCGGCGACATCGCTCATCTCACCATCAAAGGCCGCAAGGTTGAGGTCATCGCCTTCGCTACCTATCCCAACTCCTACAACCTGCTTGAGCTCGACGATGCTTTGAACACCATCCGCCAGGCGCGCAGCGAAGCCGAGCTGGTGATCGTCTCCTTTCATGGAGGCGCCGAGGGCGCGACCCACCAGCATGTCCTGGCCGGCGACGAGACATTTCTCGGCGAAGATCGCGGCGACCTGCGCCACTTTACCCATGCCGCCATCGATGCCGGCGCGCAACTGGTTGTGGGCTCGGGCCCGCACGTGGTGCGCGGTATGGAGATTTACCAGGGCAAGCTCATCGCCTACTCGCTGGGCAACTTCGCCACCTACGGCCCCTTCAATCTCAGCGCTGAGAACGGCCTTTCCCTGGTGCTGGAGGCCCACATCCTGCCCGACGGTACATTCCTGCGGGGTCAGGTCTATCCGGTGAAACAGGAAAAGCCGGGAGGTCCCAGGCTGGATGCGTCGCTGAGTATTGTTCCCATACTGCGTTCGCTTTCCCGCGCTGACTTTGGGGCCAACTCCGTGGTGGTAGGGCCGCGCGGCGAGCTGTGGCTGCCGGGCACGATTGTGCCCGAATGCAGCAATGCCCCGGACCTTTTAGAGCAACCTGTAGGTGGTCGGCCTTGCGCGATCTTCCCGTAAAATCGCAGCAGGCTTGATCTGGTGAGGCACGGCGAAAGTTGCATACGAAAGACATCATTCGCAGTCTTTAGGAGAGGCATGACTGTCGCTAATAAGTGGATGTGGACTGTTTTATTTCTTCTGCCGGTCGTCGCCGGCGCGCAGCGGCTCCCCGAAACCATCGTTCCCCAGCACTACGACCTGAGTTTCACTCCCGATCTGCAGAAGGCCACCTTCACCGGCGAGGAGACCATCGAGGTCCAGGTTGCCAGCCGCAGTTTAGTGGTGGTGCTGAACGCGCTGGAACTGGAGATCCAGCAGGCCGAGGTCACGCAGGGCGACAAGCCCCAGATCGCACAAGTCAGCTTTCAGCCGGAGAAGGAACAGGTCACGCTGGCGCTGCCTGCACCCCTGGAGCCGGGCCCGGCCACTGTCCACATCAAGTTCAGCGGCATTCTCAACGACAAGCTGCGCGGCTTTTACCTCTCCAAGACTAAGCTGCGCAACTACGCCACCACGCAATTTGAGTCCACCGATGCCCGCCGCGCCTTTCCCTCTTTCGACGAGCCCCTGTTCAAAGCGAAGTTTGACATTACGCTGATCGTCGACAAAGACGATACCGCTATTTCCAACGGCCGCATCATCGCCGACGTTTCCGGTCCGGGCCCGGACAAGCACACCATCAAGTTCTCGACCACCGCCAGGATGTCCAGCTACCTGGTGGCCATGGCCGTGGGCGATTTCAAATGCAGCGAATCGACCGCCGACAATATTCCGATTCGCGTATGCGGCACGCCCGACAAGCAGCCCCTGCAAGCAGCCGCGCTGCGCTACGCCGGCGAGATCCTGAAGTTCTACGATCAGTATTACGGTATTCCTTATCCCTTTACCAAGCTCGATGTCCTCGGCCTGCCCGATTTTGAGGCCGGCGCCATGGAGAATACGGCGGCCATTTTTTATCGTGAGTCGCTGCTCTTCATCGACGACAGCAATGCTTCTGTGGGCAGCCGCCAGGCGGTGTTTGAGGTGCTGGCCCACGAGATGGCGCATCAGTGGTTTGGCGATCTGGTCACCATGAAGTGGTGGGACAATACCTGGCTCAATGAAGGTTTCGCCACCTGGATGGAGCTGAAGCCTTCGCAGTCGCAGCACCCGGAATGGAACGCGGCTGTGGACGCGGTGAAGGCCAACAACAAGGCCATGGAGCTGGATGCCGTGAAGAGTACCCGTGCCATCCGCGCCCACGCCGATACCCGCGACCAGATCGAGGAGATGTTCGATCCCATCTCCTACGAAAAGGCTGCCGCCATCCTGCGCATGGCGGAGTCTTACGTGAGCCCGGAGGTCTTCCGGCGCGGCGTGAATGCGTACCTGCGCAAATTTGCTTACGGCAATGCCACGGCTGAGGATTTCTGGACCGCACTGACTATGGCTTCAGGCCGCCCGGTGGACCGGATCATGAAGGCGTTCATCGACCAGCCCGGAGTGCCGCTGATCCAGGTGAAGACGGCCTGCGTGACTCCGCCGCCGCAGCCTGCGCCAAGACGCAAAGGCCGGCGCGCGCGCAAACCCATTCAGCCTCACCCCAAGACGGAGGTCACGCTTACCCAGCAGCGTTTTACCGCCGATGGTTCCACCGGCTCCGAGAAAGACCCGCTCTTTCTGGTTCCGGTCTGCATCAAGACCAGCGACAACAAGCCCTTTTGCCAACTGGCGGGCGACCGCAAGCAGGTTGTTCCGGTGGTCGGCTGTTCGCCCTGGGTCTTCACCAATGCCGGCGCCTTCGGCTACTACCGGACGCAGTATGACGCCGACGATTTCCGCAAGGTCACCCAGGCGATCACCACCGGGCTCACCACCGCCGAGCGCGTTACCCTGGTGAACGACGAGTCCGCGTTGGCGCAATCGGGCCGCGAGAAGATGGGCTCATTCCTTGAACTGGTGGGCAAGCTGAACTCCGATCAGGAGCATTCTGTCGCCGAAAGCTATCTTCCCGCCTTGCGCCGCATCAACGATTACCTGCTCACCGACGCCGACCGCGATCTCTTTCACGCCTGGGTACGGACCACCTTCCGGCCCATGTTCGACAAAGTGGGCTGGACTCCGGCGGCCGCCGAGACTGACGATATGCATCAGCTGCGCGCCAATCTCATCGAGATCCTGGGCGCGATCGGCGAGGACCCCGAGATCATCGGCGAGTCCACCCGGCGCGCGCGCCAATATCTGCAGTCTCCAGCCTCAGTGGATCCCACACTGGCGAGACCTCTGCTGGCGGTTGCGGCGCGCTTCGGCAACGCCGATCTGTTGCAGGAGTACACCGCTTCGCTCGAGAACATGAAATCGCCGGAGCAGTTGTTTAACGTGGGCCTGAGCCTGAGCGCGTTTCGCGATCCGCAGCTGATCGAGCGCGTCCTGCAGTTCAGCCTCTCTCCGGCGGTGCGCAGCCAGGATTCCATGGAGCTGGTGATCTCGGTGCTGAACAGACCGGCAGCCTCCGCTACCGCGTGGCCGTGGATCAAGGAGCATTGGCCTGACCTGCAGAAGAAACTGCCGGATGCCGCGCTGCTCGGCGTGATCGAAAGCGCGGGCTACCTGTGCGATCCCGCCGCCAGGGCGGATATGCAGCAGTTCTTCGCCGGACGCATGCAGGGCAATGAGCGCCTGCTGCAGCAGTCACTGGAGCGGATTGACGCGTGCATCAACTATCGCGCCCACCAGCAGGGGGACCTGGCCGGATGGCTGCAGCAGCACGCCGCAGGGACATCGGCGGCCCGGTAAAATTACCGCACCTCTACGGGGCCCCACCGCGTCTCCTGGTGCGTGTCGCGACAACCCGCGCAGCGTATTCTCAACTCCGTGGACGATGCCCAGGTGAGCTCAGGCGCGATTTCCGGTGAGTCTTGCTCAGCGACAAAGACCTCTTCGGCGCTCGCGCGTCCGGAAAAGAACCCGTAGCGCAGCCCAGTCCCGGCGGAGCGAAGGTTGACGTGAACGAAGAATGGCGACTCTTCCCCACAGCGCCGGCGCATGACCGCTGCCGTCCATCGTCCATCCGGGCTATCAACCTGGGCCAGCAGCTCTTCCGTGCACGTGGGGTGAGTGTGCAGGTAGACCAGGCTGAGCGCCCCCAGCATCAGCAACATGGCGGCCATGAAGGCCAGGGTGCTGAGGATCATCTTGCGCGCGAATGGGTCCATCGGCTTTTTCATTAAGCCGCGCGCTCGCGTATTTCCCGCCAAAGTTCCATTCTGCCCGCGCCGGTGCTCGCCGAATACGGCACAATGCTTTCTACCTCGTGATCGCGCGCCAGGGCTGCCAGGGTTGAGCGCAGTTTGTTGGCGGAAAGCTTGTCACTTTTTGTTCCGACGACGAGGAACTGGCGTCCGGTTTCGCGCAGGAAATGAATCAGCTGGGCGTCAGGAGCCTGGGCGGGAACGTTGACATCGATCAATACCACTGCCAGCTTCAGTATTCCGCGTTCTTTCAGGTAGGGCTCGATGAACTTGGGCCACTCGGCGGTGATGGAACGCGAGATTTTGGCGTAACCGTAGCCTGGCAGGTCCACCAGCACCAGTTCCGGCGCCGGCTGCGCCGCTTTCCCGTAAATGCCGATGAAATTGATGGTGCGCGTACGTCCTGGCGTGGAACTCACGTGGGCCAGTTTTTGTCCCAGCAGGGAATTGATCAGGCTGGATTTGCCGACGTTGGAGCGGCCCAGGAAGGCAAATTCCGGCGGGCCTTCAGGAGGAAAAGCGCTGGGGCTGCCGGCCGCGGTCAGGAATTTGGCGATGATGGGTTTCACGGTCGGCTTCCCGCAAGAGTACGGAGCGTAGAGAAAAAAGTAAAGCCGATCTCGCCGCTTTCGACCGCCTGCGTTTAATTGTTTTCTTGTTTTGCCCGGATGGAGAAGGCGGGCAGCACCTGGCCGTCATCGGTGGCAACGTCACCGGGCAGGAAATCCAGCTTCTGCCTGGTTTTCTTCAGCAAGTCTTTCGACGCGCCCTGGTACGAGAGCTCGACGCGGTGAGGATCGATCTTGCCGCTCACCCCTGCCTTGGCCGTAGCTACACCGTAAGGCGAGTCGCCGTCGAAATAGACGCACAGCCCGATTTCTTTGTCGGGAGAGATTACGCAGGCGGCGCTGCGGCCCGGCTTGGCTCGGGCATCCTTCATCTGAAAGAACGGTCCCAGATCGCCGTCTTTTGCGGCTGCGCCAAAATTGTTTAACGCAACAAAAATGCCAATGTAGTTATTCAGCGGCCGATGGCGCACGTTGTCGGCGACATCGGCGGCGATCTTCACCAAGGTAAGCGCCCTATCTTTTTCCGCGCTGTCATTGTTTTGTGCGGCCTGGCCGGTCGACGCAACCGGAGCAAGAAGCACCGCGAACAGAAAGATGAGGGCTGATCTCATTCCCAACACTATACAGCCATGGTTGCCTGCGATTACTGAGTGGTGATTTGAAAGCCGGTCAGGCCGGCGCCGTAATCGGTGGTAACGGTCTGTTCGGTGAACTTGAATTGCCGGCTGGGCTTCTGCAGCATTTCCCTGGTGACGCGTCGATACGCATCATTCGCGTCGCCGAACTTGCCGTCAGTACCGGCCTTTACCGCCACCAGTCCGAAGGGCTTCTTGTCGTCAAAATACACGCAGATGGCGTCGTCTTTTTTTGGAGAAAACAGACAGACAGTGGTGCGCCCCCCGATCGGTATGGCCTCTTTGACCTTCATAAACGGGCCGAGATCACCGTCTTTGGCGGCCTGGTCAGAGTCCCGATAGGTAACGAACACGGCCAGAAAATTGTTCAACGAACCTTGCTGGACGTTGCCGGCGATATCGACGGCTTCTCTGACGTAGGGAATAGCTTCCTTGCCGTCGGGATCGAGCTTCTGGGCCTGGATGGCGGGAGAGGCGGCTAGTCCGGCCACGAAGGCGAGTGCGAGGGCGATTTTCATGGCAACAATATATCGCGAAAATACAAAGCCCGCCTTTGCGGCGGGCTCTGCAGCGGTTGAATGCTCGGGCTGTCTATGAATACCTTTCCACCGGCAGATCTTTCGGTGTTGCGGCCGGGAGCGGCTGGACAGCTTCTTCGGGGAATTCGGGCAGCGGCTTTTCCAGGGCGACCTTCAGCACCTGGTCCATGTTCTCCACCAGATGGATCTTCATCTGGGTGCGGATGTTGTCCGGCACTTCAGGCAGATCTTTTTCGTTCTCTTTGGGGATGATGGTTTCGCTGATTCCGGCGCGCAGAGCGGCCAGGAGTTTCTCTTTCAGACCGCCGATAGGCAGCACTTTGCCGCGCAGCGTGATCTCGCCGGTCATGGCGACATCGCGGCGCACGGCAATCTTGCTCAACGCGCTGGAGATGGCAGTCGCCATGGTGATGCCGGCGGACGGTCCGTCCTTGGGAATGGCGCCCTCGGGCACGTGAATGTGAATGTCGACGTTGCGGTAGAAATCCTTGGGCGCTCCCAGGCGCGCGGCGCGGGAACGAACGTAAGACATGGCGGCCTGCGCCGATTCCTGCATCACGTCGCCCAGCTGGCCGGTGAGGGTGAGCTTGCCTTTGCCGTCGACGATGGCCACTTCCGTGGTGAGGATGGAGCCGCCAACTTCCGTCCAGGCCAGGCCGGTGACCAGGCCGATCTCGCTCTTCTCGTGCACCAGCGTGTCGCGGAACTTGGTGACGCCCAGAAACTCGTTGACGTTCTCGCCGGTGAGGGGGATGGTGTATTCCGCGCCTTCTTTCACCACGCGGCGCGCGACCTTGCGGCAGACGTTGCCGATCTCGCGCTCCAGGTTGCGTACGCCGGCTTCGCGGGTATAGCTGCGGATGATCTCGCGGATGGCGTCGTCGTTGAATTGAATCTGTTTTTCCGTCAGGCCGGCGGCATCGCGCTGCTTGCGCACCAGAAACTGCCGCGCGATCTCCACCTTTTCCAGTTCGGTGTAGCCGTGGAGGCGAAGCACTTCCATGCGGTCCTGCAGCGCCGGAGGGATGGTGTGCAGGACGTTAGCCGTAGCTACGAAGAAGACCTGCGAAAGATCGTATTCCACGTCGAGGTAGTGGTCCTGGAACATCCAGTTCTGTTCGGGATCAAGGACCTCAAGCAGCGCCGCCGAAGGGTCGCCGCGGAAGTCGGAGGCCAGCTTGTCGACTTCGTCGAGCATGACCACGGGATTCTTGGTGCCGGCCTTTTTCATCATCTGGATGATCTGGCCGGGCAGAGCGCCGATGTACGTGCGGCGATGGCCGCGAATCTCTGCCTCATCGCGCACGCCGCCCAGCGACATGCGCACGAACTTGCGCCCAGTAGCCCTGGCGATGGACATGCCCAGCGAGGTCTTGCCTACTCCCGGAGGTCCGACGAAGCAGAGAATGGAGCCCTTGGGATTCTTGACCAGCTGGCGCACGGCGAGAAATTCCAGGATGCGCTCTTTGATTTTTTCCAGGCCGTAGTGATCGGCGTTGAGAATCTTTTCCGCATGGTCGATGTTGCGGATCTCTTTCGATTTCTTCTTCCAGGGCACGGCCAGCAGCCAGTCGAGATAATTGCGTGAAACCGTGGACTCAGCCGACATGGGCGGCATGGCTTCCAGCTTCTTGAGTTCCTGGACGGCTTTTTCCTGGACTTCCTTGGGCATGCCGGCGGCGTCAATCTTCTTCTTGAGCTCGTCAAACTCGCTCTTCTCGCCGCGGCCCAGCTCTTTCTGGATGGCCTTGATTTTCTCGTTAAGGTAGTACTCTTTCTGCGCCCGCTCCATCTGCCGCTTCACGCGGGTCTGGATGGTGCGGTCCATGTTGAGCTTTTCGATCTCGATATCGAGGACGTCGGCGATGCGGTTTAGCCGCTCCACCGGCTCGAAAATTTCCAGCAGCTCCTGTTTCTCTTCGATGGAGAGCTGCAGGTTCTGGGCGATGGTGTCACTCAGCTTGGCCGGGTCCTGCATGCCGCTGATGATGACCGGTTCGAGATTTAAAGATTGGCAGAGCTTGACGTACTGATCAAAGAGCCCGTGGACGCGCTGCATGGCGGTGTCCAGCACGGGCGAGGCTTCGGGAGCGTACTTGACGGTGCGCACCGTGGCCTGAAAATAGCCTTCGTCGTTGGTGAGCTGCAGGATCTTTCCCCGCTCCACGCCTTCCACCAGGACCTTGATATTGCCGTCGGGCAGCTTCAGGTTCTGGACGATGTTGGCGATGGTGCCGACCTGATAGATTTCGTGGGGCTTAGGCTCATCAATGCTGGCATCGTGCTGCGTGGCCAGAAAGATCTTGCGGTCCGCGGCCAGGGCTTCTTCCAGGGCGCGCACGCTGGACTCACGGCCGACGATGAACGGCGTCATCATGTAGGGGAAGATGACGACATCCCGGATGGGCATCATGGGCAGCTTGCGGGTCTCGAATTTTTCCTTATTTTGGGTCACTGATTGCCTCGTTTTATGCAGCCGGGAGGAAGTTGAGTCCTATAGCCTCACTATGAACAAAGAATAACACGAAGGTAACCCACAGACAGCTTACAAAAGTTTCTAGGAGTGTGCAGAAGGGATGGAAAATTTACCGACACGAAGAACGTAGCCCCTTGGGAAAGCGGGCGTGTTCTCAATGATTTGCGGGAGGGGCTTTTAGAGTGATTGGCTTCGCTCACGTCGGCCCGCGATGCCGCGCCGGGATCGCTAGACGCTGATACTCGGTTAGGGTCAGCAAGAGCTGATCCCTAACCGGCTTTTTCCATGGCCTGCAGCGATACGTCGCGCCGCTCGACCATTTCCTTGCTGACCTCAAAATCCTTGATTTTCTTCTGGCTGGGCAGGTGGTACATGAGGTCGAGCATGAGTTCTTCAAGGATCATGCGCAGGCCGCGCGCGCCCACTTTGCGCTGCATGGCTTCCTTGGCGATGGCCTGGAGTGAACCGTCAGAGAACTTGAGCTTCACGTTTTCGAATTCGAACATCCGCTGGTACTGCTTGACGATGGCATTGCGCGGACGGGTCAGGATTTCGATCAGCGCGGCTTCGTCGAGATCGTTGAGAATTCCCACCACGGGCAGGCGGCCGACAAATTCGGGAATCAGGCCGAAGCGGACCAGGTCCTGGGGCTCGGCGCGGGAGAGTAATTCAGTATCGCGCTTGTTGGCTTCGGTAAATTCGCGCTCCTTCTCCTCGCTGGTGCGGAAGCCCATGGATTTCTTGCCGACGCGGCGGCCAATAATTTTTTCCAGTCCGACGAACGCTCCGCCGCAGATGAAGAGGATGTTGGTGGTATCGACGGGCGTGAATTCCTGATGAGGGTGCTTGCGTCCACCCTGGGGAGGAACGTTGGCGATCGTGCCTTCCAGAATCTTGAGCAGAGCCTGCTGGACGCCTTCGCCGCTGACGTCGCGGGTGATGGAGGGATTCTCGTCTTTGCGTCCGATCTTGTCGATCTCATCGATATAGATGATGCCGGTCTGGGTGCGTCCCACATCCCCGTCGGCGGACTGCAGCAGCTTGAGGACGATGTTTTCCACGTCTTCGCCCACGTAGCCGGCTTCGGTCAGCGTGGTGGCGTCGACAATCGCAAAAGGAACGTCAAGCATGCGCGCCAGGGTCTGCGCCAGAAGAGTCTTGCCGGTGCCAGTGGGGCCGATCAGAAGAATGTTGGATTTGGTGAGTTCGACTTCGCCGGTCTTGGTGCGATTCAGATGAATGCGTTTGTAGTGGTTATAAACGGCGACGGAAAGCTTCTTCTTGGTCTGCTCCTGCCCGATCACATATTCGTCAAGGAAGGTCTTGACCTCTTGCGGCTTGGGCAGATGGTTCGGCGCGGCGGCGGCGTGCGATTCAGTCCGGTCGTCTTCCAGGATGGAGTTGCAAACGGCTACGCACTCGTCGCAGATGTAGGCCCGCGGATAATCGCTGGGCGAGGAGATCAGTTTGGCGACCGCATCCTGCGACTTGTGGCAGAACGAACAACGAAGCGTTTCTTCCGGCGACCGAGGCTTCACATCCATACTCCTTGTCTTCGGCTGGACCTAAAACATCCTTACTTATTCATACGACGGCCAGAGGTCCATCCCAAGTGACGTTGGTACTCATTTGTGCTTGTAGATAATATCGTCAATTATCCCGTATTCCTTCGACTGCTGGGCGGTCATAATAAAGTCGCGTTCAACGTCCTTCTCAACCTTTTCTAATTTCTGCCCGGAATGCTTCGCAATCAGCTGATTGGTGATCTCCCGCATGCGCAGGATCTCCCTTGCATGTATATCAATATCGGTCGCTTGACCACTGAGGCCGGACATTAGCGGCTGGTGAATAAGTATCCTAGAAGTAGGTAAGGCGAAACGCTTATTGGGCGCGCCCGCACAGAGCAGCAGGGCGGCCATGCTGGCGGCCTGACCGCAGCAGATAGTCATGACATCGGGGCGGACGAACTGCATGGTGTCGTAAATCGCCATGCCCGCGGTGATGGAACCGCCGGGAGAGTTGATGTAGAGCTGAATATCTTTCTCCGGATCCTCGGCTTCCAGGAAGAGAAGCTGCGCGATCACCAGGTTGGCAATCGTGTCATCGATCGGCGTGCCAATGAAAATAATGTTGTCCCGCAGCAGCCGGGAGTAGATGTCGTAAGCGCGCTCTCCGCGGCTCGTCTGCTCAACCACCATCGGTACCAGTGCCATACTGCCTCACCCTCCCACAGAGTTCGTTGCGCCCCGGGATGCGACCATCACCCAGTCTTGCCGTACAGAAAGTCTAACGCTTTTTCGCTGCGCATGCGGCCGCGGATCCGCTCCAGAGCACCTTCTTTGGCAAGACGCTGCCGCACTTCTTCGGGGGTTTGTTTCAGCTGCTCGGCCAGGTGGGAGATCTCGTGTTCCAGTTCCTCGTTGCTCACCTGAATATCCTCGGCTTCCGCGATTCTCCCCAGCAGCAGGCTGGACTTCACTTCCTTGACCGCGGCTTCGCGCTGGCCGGCGCGCAGTCGGCCGAAATCCATGCGTTTCATGTCTTCGGTTCGCATGCCCTGCGCGGCCAGAGCTCGCAGGCCCCGCTCCAGGCGCAGGTCAATCTGGTGCTCCACCAGCGCCCTGGGCACGGCGAAGTCGTGCTTCTCCAGGAGTTTTTCCACCAGTTGTTCTTTGGCCGCCTGCTCCGCCTGGACCGACTTTTGGGTCTCCATGTTTTCCCGCATGCGCTGTTTGAGCAGGTCCAGGGTCTCGAACTCCTGGTTGAGCTCCCGGGCGAAAGCGTCGTTCAGGTCGGGCAAGACCTTCTTCTTTATCGCGTTGACCTTCACGTGGTAGTTGAACACCTTGCCGGCCAGCCGCTGATCGTGAAAGTCGGCCGGGTAAGCGACTTCAAAGCTGCGCTCCCCGCCAGGCTTTACGCCGCGCAGGTTTTGCGAGAATTCAGGAAGAGTATTGGCGGCCCCGATTTCGACCATGACATCGTTCATCTCTACCGGCTGGGCTGCGGGCGATGCTGCCTCGGGCGAGGCGGACTCGCCTTCTTTGCCGGCTCCCGACGGTTCGGTCGCGGTCTTACCTTCTTCCTTTGCGGTGGCAGTGAACGAAACCTGCGCGAACTCTCCGTCTTCGGCGCCACGTTCTTCGTTCACCGGGTCAAAGCTTGCTTGCCGCTCCTGCAGGTGCTTAAGCTCGGCGTCCACTTCCTCGTCGGAAACTTTGGTATCGGGTTTTTCGACCTTTATATCGCGATAGCCGGCCAGCTCGAAATCCGGCAAGACTTCAAAGACTGCTTTGAAGCGAACGGCCTCTCCGGCGCCGGTTTTGAGGTCATAAATGAAAGGTTGAGAGACGGGACGCAGCCCGGCATCGATCACTGCCTGGCGAAAGTATTGGGGAACCAGGGTTTCCAGAACTTCGCTGCTGATCTCGCTGGAGAAGCGGTTGCGCACCACGCTGGCCGGGACTTTGCCTTTGCGAAAGCCGGGGACGCGCGCTTGCCGGGAATAAGCCTTCACCACCGCGTCTTGTTCTTTGCTTACGACATCGGCTGGTATCTCTACGCTGACCTCGCGCCGGCAGGCCTCTTCCATGCTGTCAGCCACGTCCCCTGCTTGACCGGCGGGCTTGGCGGATTCTTCGCTTACCGCAGCAGTCTCGGTTGTCTCTGTGGTCTCTTTTTCGGCGTCCAAGCAGGTTTCCTTTGAATGCGGCGCCGGACTGGCGCAACTGAAGATTTCCTCGCACAACCCCCAAACGCTCAGTTTATGGGACGTTGCTGCAATGGGTCAAACGCCTGCAGCGCCGGCGAATCGAGCTATATGGCAGAAATTGCTCGGCCTGCAGAATTGCTCCGCAAATGAGGCAATTTTCCCGAAACGAACGTTGACGGGCATTGTTCTTCTTTCATGTTGCATTCCGTCATCGCCGGGCAAATACTGTTGGAAACCAGGAAAACTGAAACGGAGCAGGATGCGGCCCGCAGTGCTGTCCATCTCGGAGGAACGTGTCATCGGACCCATCCGCAACACCGTACTGGCCCATGCCGGCTATGGCGTGATCCCCGTCCCGACCGCCAAGTCCGCCCTCAAGATACTGCGGCGCCGCCACGTTTGCGCCATGGTCATTGCCAGCTCGGTTCCCCGCAAAGAGCGGCAAATGCTGTGTTTGGAAGGCAAGAGGCGCGGCGTCGCGTCGGTGGTCCTGGATTCTTACGGACAGCTCAACTCGACCCAGGAGCACGAGGTTTACTTCAACCCCCTCGACGGCCCTGACGCCTTCCTCAAAGTACTCGCAGCTACCGTGCGGCGTGAGCATCAAATGTGCCTCGGCTGAGAAGTTGTTAAACTGTGGTGGATGTCTTCTGCAGCAGCCCGATCCCAGCCTCTGATTCCCGCTGACCTGCTCCAGTTGCGTGAAGAGATCGTCGCCTGCACCAGTTGTCCGCGGCTGATCGCGCACTGCCGCAAGATCGGCCGGGAAAAACGCCGTGCCTACATGGACTGGCAATATTGGGCCAAACCGGTTCCCGGATTTGGCGACCCGCAGGCACGCGTACTGATTCTGGGATTGGCGCCGGGCGCCCACGGATCGAACCGGACAGGAAGGCCCTTCACCGGTGACGGCTCGGGACATTTCCTGTATCGCGTCTTGCATCAGGCCGGGTTTGCCTCCCAGCCTACGGCCACTCACCGCGACGACGGCCTGCGATTGATTGACGCTTACATCACCGCGGCCGTGCGCTGCGCTCCTCCGCAGAACAAGCCTACGCCCAAAGAAATTGCCCGCTGCGCTCCGTTTTTGGACCGCGAGTTTGCCATCCTGAACCAGGTCAAAGTGGTGGTGGCGCTGGGCAAGATTGCTTTTGACGCATACCTGAACTATCTGAAACGCGCCGGAGCGATCGCTGGCAAGTCGGGTTTCGTCTTCGCCCACGCCGCACGCTATCCTCTGCCCGGCGGACGAATCATGCTTTGTGCCTATCATCCTTCGCTGCAGAACACCAATACCGGCAAGCTGACGGAAAAGATGCTGCTCGATGTGTTCAGGCAGGCAAAGCAGTTGACCAGCACTTAGCCCGCAGCGCGATCACGCTTCACGTTTTCGGAGCCGGTGGATGGCCGGACCACCATTTCGCGCAATTTGGTGGCAAGATCGAAAAGGCGAAAAGGTTTTGGCAACAGCATTATCCTTAGAACCACCAGGCAGCTGCGCGAGTAGTCGTTAGGAGACTCTAACCAGAATTCTCGCTCCCGATGAAACACAATTCCTAATCTCCACACGGAAGCCGCGCGCAATGCGGCCACGGGTTGCTAGCCGACGGCAGTTTTTTCTTCCGTGATCGCGATTCACAATTTTCTGCAAGGGATGCTTTGGTTTGTTTTCCTCGATAAGCGTTTGCCAGACGCTTTGCCCGCATCTAAAAAAGAAAAAGCATTAGCAAAACAGGGAAACAAAATTGAGGAAGAAAAATTCGGTTATGGCAATAAAAGTCACTGTCCAGCTTGTCGTCTTTGCGATTCGCGACTCGGCCCTGCAGGTGTTGCTGGCCAAGCGGCAAGGCAAGACACTCAAGAATGGCATGGGGATCCCGGGCACCTTGCTTCACCAGGGGGAATCGTTTGAGGACGCGGCAAAGCGGACTCTTAAGAGCAGTGTGGGCGCCGATGAAATCCATCTGGAACAGCTCCACTGTTCGGTGAATGCCAGGAGAAACGGTGGTGGCGGACGCGGCTTCAGCGTGGCCTACTTTGCGCTCCTGCCGGCGGACAAAGCCCGCGCGATGAGCTCAACATCATGGCGTGGCTTGCGAAATCTCTCTACGCTCGGTTCAACACAGCAGCGTATCGTGGACCATGCGGTTAGACGGCTGCGCAAACGCGTTGAACACAACACTGCCGGCTTTCGTCTGCTGGCCAGAAAATTCACCCTGCCCGAACTGCAGCAGATGTACGAAGCTATCCTGGACCGGGACCTGGACAAGAGGAATTTCCGCAAGAAGATGAGTTCTCTTGGTGTGCTGCGGGCGCTGCCGGAGTGGCGGCGCACCGGACGCAAGCCGGCCCGCCTCTACACCGTGGCTGCGTCGCGGCTGGAGAAGCTGGAACACAAAGAGATCGCGCTTTAGGAACTGTACGCAAGCACAATGCGAAGGGACGCAACTGGTGTTGCGTCCCTTCGCTTCTGTTCAGAAGCATTTCGTCGCGCCCGATGCGTTAGTGCCGTCTCATTTCTGCGCCACAAGCGTGCGCGCCCGCTCCAGTTCCGGACGGTCAGAGTTGCTGCCGGCGCAGTTCTTGATGAGCTGGGCGTAGTAGCCCGCCGCCTTTTCTTTTTGCTGCGCCAGTTCGGCTGCGTGCGCTGCGCCGTAGAGGCCATTGAAGCGATTGGGATCGGTCTTGAGGGAGGTCTCATACTCGGCCAGAGATTCAGCGGGACGATTCATGTCCAGCAGCATGTCGGCCAGCATCTCCCGCGCGGGAAGCTCGGTCTCACGTTTTCCAACCTGGTCCTGTTCGTCGGCAACCGAGCGCATGAGCCTCACCGCATCCTCGTTCTTTCCCTGCGCGTAAAACGTCCAGGATTGCACGATGTCCCGCTCGTGCTTCATCCCATTCGCCATATAGGGTTTGGGCCCCTTGCGGATGGTTTCGAGGAGCTGGTCGTAGTGTTCCAGGGCATCGGCGGCGACCGCAGCGTCATGGAGATGCCCGGCGGCCACGGCGCGCGCCCACCACGTGACCACTTGCACGTACGGGGCGGCGGATGTCGCCGGTTGCAACTTGATGGCGTCTTCCCATCGCCGCGTCTCGATCGCGTAGTTGGCCGGGAAGTTGGCCATCATGTCGTCGTAGTAGTCGTAGAAGTCAGGCATCAGCTGCGCGCGCGGAATTGCGGCCACGCTTTCGACAACGGCTTTGGCTTTGGCGTCGTCTCCAATCTGCAGGTAAGCGTACTGCAGGAAATCCATGGAGTGCAGCTTGTGATGAAAAACGTGCAGGTGCTCGGCTTCCATCTTGTCGGCGGCAGCGATCGCGGCCAGGTTGGAGTGGATGCTCTCTTGCCACAGTCCCAGCCGGGCAAAGATGTGCGAAGGCATGTGCACGGCATGCGGAGAAGAGGGCGCGATGGCTGCGTACTTGCGCGCCGCGTCAAGGCCGAGAGCGGCCATGGATGGATTATCGCAGGCGTGAATGATGTAATGAGCGACTCCGGGATGGTCCGGTTGTTCGGCAAAAATCTGGTTGAGGATGGCTACTGCCTTCCGTTCATTCACCTGATGCGGATCGCGGTCGGGAGCGGAGGAAAGCAGCGCCAGGGCATAGAGCACGCTGGCCTCGCGGTCCTGGGGATAGCGATCATGGATCCTTCCCATGGCGCGGGCGTAATCGGCAACCCGGCGCTTATGGTCCAGCTGAGAAGATTGGCGATAGAAAAGCGCGATGGCGGCGATGTAGTCGCGCTCGCGCTGGGTAGCCGGCTTGAGCTGCCGCGCTTTCTCCAGCAGGTCGTGCCCGCTCTGGAGGTCTTCTTTATTGGGCCGGCCCCACAGCTGGTGAAACCGGGTCATCGCCTGGCCCCAGTAGGCCATGGCGCATTTTGAATCGGCGGCCGCTACTGCTTTGAACTGGTTGTCCGCCTCTTCGTATTCGAAAGAGTAGAGCAGAGCCAGTCCTCGCTCGAAAGGCTTCTGCGCGGCAGCCGGGCAGGAGATGGGGAAGTTGACTGTGCCCAGCTTTTCGCCGGTATCGTGTGAATCGTGATGGTGGACGTCATCAGCGAGAAGGTTAAGCGAATAAAAAACAGCAATCAGGGCAAGAACAAATGAGCGTAGTCTCACGGTATGAAGACCTCGAACGAAGATTAGCTGGGGTGGGCATGAGTGTCAATCAGACCCGCCAACCACCCCGGCATGGCACGGGCGAGGCTTTGTTTTACTAGAGACGAGACTGATGATTACTCTTCATCTTTATTCTGCGAACGCACAGTTCCGCGGGCTGTAAGAAGGCCCGCCTCAAGCTTGATCTCCGGCTGGTTCGACTGTTTCAGCTGTGTATTGAGCGCCGGAATATCCTGATTCTTGATCGCCTCCCAGTGGGCCATAATTGGGGGCAGATCTTTCTCCAGCTCGCTGACGCCGGCGGTGGCCTGAGTGCTGGGTGCTACATCGGCTTCCTGGAAGACATTGAACAGAGCCAGATAGCGCGTGCGCATCATGCCCAGAGTCGGCGGTTCAGTCCCGGCGCCGGGACGCCGCGGCGTACCGCCTACGACCGCCTGAATCTTCTGGTCAAGCTGATCGACCGCGGCAGCCAGCGTGCCCTCACTCAGCTTCTTGCGAATCTCTTTGAGTTGCTTGCGTGCGCTGTTGGCCTCTTCCACGGCGGGCGCCAGTGTCTGTAGTTGCTTGTAGAGAGCCATGGAAAGCTTGAACTGGCTGGCGAGCGCTGCCGCCGAGGTCTTCACCCGCGGATCCATTTTCACGGTAAGCGGCTGCGGGTATGACTTGCCGTTCGCCGTAAGGACCACCGTGTACTTTCCTGGCATGGCCCAGGGCGAGGTAGGCTGGGGAGCCGTATTGTGGGGGACGGCGGCGATGGGATATTCCGCTTCTACCCCCTTCAGCGGCGCGTAATGCATGTCCCACAGGAAGCGATGCGTGCCGGCCGAAGCGGAAAGAGTTTGCGGGGGCCGCACCCAATAGGTGGGAATGCTGAGCATGGGATCGACGGGTTCCGGCTTGTCGGCGCTCGAGTATTTGCGAACAGTCGCTCCGGCGCTGTCCTTGATCTCCAGGGTCACCGGACTGGAAGAAGCCGATGCAAGGTAGTAGTCGATTACGGCTCCATCCGGAGGATTCTCTCCGGCGGCGAAGTCCGGTGGGAAAGGCGTGTCGGTATTCATGTCCCAGCGTACGCGGATGGCAGTCTGCGGTTGAAATAGGAAGGCATCGGCGGAAACCACCTTCTGCTCGATCTGCCGCAGAGGAGTGATGTCATCGAGAATCCAGAAGCCGCGGCCATGGGTGGCGGCGGCCAGATCATCGTCTTTGATGATCACATCGCGTACGGAACTGGCGGGCATGTTGAGGCGGAGCGACTGCCAGTGATCGCCGTCATCGAAGGAGACGTAGACGGCTCGCTCGGTTCCGGCAAAGAGCAATCCACGGCGCTTGGGATCCTCGCGCACGGCGTTCACGTTTTCGTTCGTGGGAATGCCGGCAACAATCTCCGTCCAGGTCTTGCCGGAATCGCGGGTGCGGAGAATGTGCGGGCGAAGATCGTCGAGCCGCAGCGTGTTGATGGCGGCATAAGCCGTATGCGCGTCAAAATGACTGGCTTCGATCAGCGAAACCTTCTGGAACGGCTTCATGTCCGGCGGCGTGATCTCAGTCCAGTGCGCGCCGCCATCGGTGGTGAGGTGGATGAGGCCATCGTCAGTCCCTGCCCAGATGCGATTGATATCGAGCGGCGAGGGCGCAACCGTATAGATCACGCCGCGCTGCGTGGGCTGCGCCGTGGCTTCATTGCGATACTTGCCGACGCTGGCCGGCACTTCGAAAGTTTTGCGAGTGAGGTCGGGGCTGATTTGCTGCCAGCTCTGGCCACCGTCGCGCGTTTTCCAAAGAGTATTGCTGGCGAAATACAGCGTGTGGGGATCCATCGGTGAAAAGATCACCGGCTCGGTGCGCAGGACGCGAAAATCCTGCCCGCGGAACGGCTTGGGCATGATGTTCTGCGCCTGACCGGTGCGCCGGTCATAACGAGTGAGCTTGCCGCCGTAAACCAGGTCGGGATCAAGCGGGTCGGCGGTCACGTAGCCATACTCCTCCGCTGCCACCGGATGCCAGTCGCGAAATGTGATCTCGCCGTCGTCGCCGCGGCTGGAGACACAGGCGGAGCCGCTTTCCTGCTGGCCTCCGCAAAGGCGGTAGGGAAAGGCGTTGTCGGCGCTGACGTGATACATCTGCGCCGTGGGCTGGTTATACCAGGAACTCCATGACTGCCCGCCATTCACGGTGATGATGGCGCCTTGATCGCTGGTGATGGCGATGATCTGCGGGTTGTTGGGATTCATCCAGATGTTCTGGTAATCGTCGCCGCCGGGCGCGCCGCGGAACCCGGTCCAGGTCTTGCCGGCGTCGGTGGATTTCCACGTTACCGTGCTGGTCACGATGATCGTGCTGGGGTCCTTAGGGTCGATGATGGGAACGGGAAGGTCGCCGCCACCTATTCGTCCCGCAGGACGAGAATCGTCGGTCATGACGGCCCAATTGGCCCCGGCGTCCTCGGTGCGGAAGAGTTTCACTCCTTCCTTGGTGGCAACTGAAGCCACCAGAATTCTGGGATTGCTCTGGGAGATGGCGATGTGCGCCTGAATGATTCCCTGAGGCAGACCGCCGCTGAGCTGCTGAAAGCTTTCTCCGTTATCTGTGGATTTGTAGATGCCGCCGCTGGCGCCGTTCCACGATCCGTTCTCCCATGGGCCTTCGCGCCCCTCCCACAGCGTGGCGTAGATAACCTTGGAATCGCTGGGATCGATCAGCACGTCGTCGGCGCCGGTGTTTTCATCTTTGCGCAGCATGGGCTGAAAGTATTTGCCGCCGTCCACGGAGCGGTAGACGCCGCGCTCCAGATTGGGGCCGTAAGGATGACCGGCGGCGGCGACGAAGAGCCGGTTGGGATCGCGGGGATCGACGGCGATCTGGGGAATCTGCTGGGCATCGCGCATGCCCATGTGCGTCCAGGTCTTGCCGCCATCCGCGGAGCGATAAACGCCATCGCCCACCGAGAGATCAGGTCGGTGCAATCCCTCGCCGCTACCGACATAAACAATGTTGGGATCGGAGGGGGCAACGGCCACAGCGCCGATTGAGCCGGTGGGCTGATCGTCAAAGATCGGCTTCCAGGTCCGGCCGTAATCATCAGTCTTCCATACTCCGCCGTTGCATACCCCGATATAGAAAACATTTGGCTGGCTGGGCACTCCAGAAAGGGCACGCGTCCTGCCACCACGGTAGGGGCCGATTCCGCGCCAGTGCAGTGACTGGAGAAGAGCCGGATTCAACTGGGCGAGGGGGGCAGGCTGGGCCTGGCGATTGACGTCCAGCGTCCTGGCAGCTTCCGGCGACAATGGCCTTTGCGTTTGCGGGTTGGACTGCGCCGAGCCCCTTGCATGGATAAGTGCAAGGATCAAAAGAGCTATGTTGAACGTGGGACAGCCGAACCGGGCTAGAAGTCGATCCACGCTGGTCCTCCTTAAAATTAGAAAGAGGAGGATACAGCAAAACCGTCCCCATTAAGAACAGGCTTCCCACACGGGCCTATCTCCCCAAGTGCAATTTTGGTCTTTTGTTAAGTCAGAGCCTCCTTTTGCATTAGATTTATTACAGAAATGCTGATATAAATCTTTCCAATCTGCTTAGAAAGAATGATGTTGTACGCATCTCTATCGGCGGAGGAACTGGTACGTCTCTGTGCTGAAAAAGGGAATGATGAGGCGTGGGAGGAGTTCGTACGCCGGTTCCATAGTGTTATAGGCTCAACGGTTACCCGCGTAGCGCGGCGGTGCGGAGAAACCAGCGAGTCAGTGATCGACGATCTCATTCAGGAAACCTACCTTAAGGTGTGCGCCGACCAGAAACGCCTGCTTCGCGATTTTCAGCCGCAGCATCCTGAGTCCTTTCAGAACCTCCTGCGGGTTACGGCAGCCAATGCCGCTCGTGATTATTACCGTGCTTTGCGCTCCAGCAAACGGGGATCAGGCCACCGCCAGGAAGATGTGGCCGAGGTCGAAAACTTCGTTTGCGATAGTCATGCTACCGGATCGAAGCAAATTGAGACGGAGATCCTCATCCGTCAAATTGACGAATGGCTTGCTGCTTCATCTTCTCCTACAGCCGATCGCGACCGCCGGATCTTCTGGTTGTACTACCAAAGAGGTCTAACGGCCGAAGCCATTGCTGCTATCAGCATTTTCGGCTTGACCGTCAAGGGCGTGGAAAGCATCCTGCACCGGCTGAAGAAAGCGGTGCGACTGGCTCTGGTAAATGGCCATGGCGGAACCCCCACCGAAGGTTACCCGGAAAAGCTGAATATCAAACGGCCGAGCGAAGGGATTAAAAGATCGGCTGCGTTCTTAGAGGGAGAAGGGCAGTCGTGAGACCGCCGGATGCTCATCTTTCTCCGTCGGAACTCGCATCGTTGCTCTTGGAGGCAACCGATCGGGACGATCTCAGCAGCGCTGAACGCGGGGCCGAGCGCGAGGCGCAGCAACACCTGGACGGGTGTGCTGTCTGTCAGGAAATGGCCACGAAGTATTTTAAGGTCGATGCAACGCTCGCGAGTCTGCGCGCTCAGAGCTTGAATCCAGTCAGGGTGGCTGTGCCGTCCGCGGAATGTCCCGCAGAGGAAACGTGGCTGCGCCTGGCGACAGGTCTGTTGGACCAGGCCGCCGCGTCGCTGCTGGTCGCCCACGCTGCCCAATGCGCATATTGTGGCCCGCTTTTGCGAGAAGCGATGGAAGACTTGAAGCAGGAAATCGCGCCGGAAGAACAAGCAGCCCTTGCTCGTCTGCCGAGTGCAGGCGCCGCCTGGCAACGGCAGCTGGCGAAAAAGCTGGCCGGCGGGAGTGTTGACGAAAGCGTGCTTCCATCGGGCCAACGGGAGACGGCGCCGCAGAATCCGACGGTGGTCCCAACGCCGTTGCCGGCGCGCACACTGAAACCTGAGACCGGCCGAAACTTCGCGTGGTGGCCGCGAGCCGTGGCCGCGGCCGGCCTGGCGGCTATTGTGGCGATCGCCGCGACGGTGTGGTTCAGGACCAGAGAGCCCGATGTCAATCATCTGCTGGCCCAGGCTTACACGGAGCAGAGGACGGAGGAGCTGAGGATCGCGGATGCCGGTTTTGCCCCGATGCGCGTTGAGCGTGGCCCCGCTGGAGGCGCTCAGTCCCGATCCCTGCTTAGCCGTCCCGCGTCACTGCTTCGCGCGGAGGAGTTGATTGCTGCGAAACTGGCTGCCCGCCCGTTCGATGCTTACTGGCTGCACGCCAAAGCGCGCGCCGACCTGCTCGACGGGCACTATGAAGCCGCGATGGAATCACTGCAACGCGCGCTGGAAAGCGACCCGGGCGCTCCTCAGTTGCTTACCGACCTGGCGACCGCCTATGCGCAACGAGCCCGCACCACGCATCACCCCGAAGATGACGGGAAAGCTATAGAACTGCTGGGCACGGCCCTGGCGCGCACGCCGGACGACGCAGTGGCGCTGTTCAATCGAGCGGTGATCTGCGAGCGGTTCTTTCTCTACACGCAGGCGCAAGATGACTGGCAACGCTATCTGCGCCTGGATCCCAACGGGCCATGGGCAGACGACGCGCGGAGGCGTCTGGCTGACTTGCAACAAAGAATGGAAAAGCGCAAGCAGAGCCTGGCTGCGCCTTTGCTGTCGCCTTCCGAGCTGGCAAAGTCCGGCCTGAATGACGAAGTTAAGCGCCAGGTCAACGATCGCCTGGAAGAATATATGCTCGTTGCGTTGACTGACTGGCTGCCGCGCGCCTATCCCGCCGATGCGCGGGCAGAGGAGGGCTCGTCGAATTATCGAAATGCGCTTGGTTTTCTGGCGACCCTGGCCAGCGCAGAGCACAACGACGTGTGGCTCAAGGACCTGCTGGAGGCATCGTCGTCATCCAGTTTCCCTGCCGCGCTCGACGCACTGGCGAGCGCTATTCGCGACAACGATCGCGGAGACAACATGGCGGCGCGCCGCGACGCTGGAGAAGCGGAACGTTTTTTTCGGCGAGCGGGCAATCCCGCTGGCGCGCTTCGCGCACGAGTGGAATACCTCTTTGGTTTGCATGATGCTCAGCAGGGCATTCCCTGCCTCCAGGCCGCTCGCGGCCTGGAAGACGACTTACGGGCTAAACCGTATGGCTGGTTGCAAACGCAATTTCACCTCGAGGAGGGAACCTGTTACGGGCTGAGCGGCAACCTGGGACAAGCGGAAGAACTGTATCGTCAGGCGGCGGGCGAAGCCGAGACACATCGTTATCCGGTGATCTTTCTGCGCACCCAAGACCACCTTTCCGGTTTGAACGGCGCGGCCGGAAATCTCTCGGCGAGCTGGGAGCGAACCGAAGGAGCGCTCTCGCGCTTCTGGTCGGGAACTTATCCCCCGATGCGCGGCTACAACCTGTACTACAACCTTTACGAATTCTCCCGTTTCACCCGGCAGCCCCATCTCGAGATGGCGGCCTGGCGTGACGGCCTGGCGCTGAGCGAGTCTTTCCCCGACAACATACTGCGGGCCATGGCGCATTCTGTCATGGGCGATGCCGCCATATCCGCGCAAGAACCTGCGGTGGCCGAAGTCGAGTTCAGGAAGGCCGGCGCTCTTTTTGGTGCGTCACCGCAGATCAAGTCCACGCGCATTGCTCGCATTGATGCAGAAACTCGTCTTGCATCGGTTCATGCCGCCCAGGGTGATGCGCGCGAGGCCCTGGAACTTCTGCAGAAGCTGGCCCCGGAATTGGAGGAACTTTCCGATACCGCCCTGCCTGTGCTCTTCTACACAACTCTGGGCGCAGCGCAAGCCGAAGCGGGCCACGGACACGAATCAGAGGCGGCTTTGCTTTCCGCCATTTCTTTTTCGGAAAGGCAAATCCGATCACTGCCGGGAGAGAAGGCCCGGCTGCAGTGGATCCAGCAGTCTTCCGCGGCCTACCGGAATCTGGTTCAACTGCGCCTGCGCCAGGGCGACGTGCGGGGCTCACTCGAGTTGTGGGAGTGGTACCGAGGGGCCGCTCAACGCGCCGCGAACCAAGACTCCAGCTATGGTGCGACTTTCTCAACCATAGGTGCCCAGTTGAACAGGCTGCATGAGGTGGCAGACCAGTTGCCGTCACTTCAGCAGGGTTCGTACATTTCTCTGGCACTCCTGCCAAAAGGAGTCGCGGTTTGGATTTACGACAGCCGAGGCATCGACGGAAAGTGGGTCGAAACTGATCCCGCAAGCCTGGTGGATCGCATCGAGCGCTTCCGAAGCCTTTGCGCCGATCCCGGCTCCGCCGAGGCGGACATCCGGCGCAGCGCGGGTAAGCTTTATGACATTCTTCTGGCTCCGATCGAGCCGAGGCTGTCTGGGCAGCGTGCGCTGCTTTTCGAAGCGGACGATGAACTGGGACGCGTTCCATTTGAAGCTTTGGTGGACGGGAGAGGCCGGTTCCTGGGCGAGGTTGCTCCGGTTGTGGTTGCACCTCCGCTCTATGATCGAGCGGGCCTGCGGAGTTCCGTCCCGATTACCAATCGTGCTGCGGCGCTGGTTGTGGCCGTGCCGGAATCCCAGGCCTTGGCGCTAGGATCTCTGAGCACCTTGCCCGACGCGATTGCGGAAGGCGAAATGGTGCAACAGCACTTCCAGCTTTCACAGATGCTGCGTGGGAAGGAAGCCACCACAGCGTCCGTACTTTCGCGGCTGGCCCATGTTCAGGTCTTTCATTTTGCGGGTCACGCCTTCAATCTGCGACTGGGCACGGTTCTGCTTCTTTCCGATGCCCCTTTGGGACCGGCCTCGCTACAGCGAGGCCGTTTCCCAAGGCTTCAGCTTGCGGTTCTTTCCGCGTGTGACACACAAGACGGTCCGGCGGGCAATTACGATCCTGACGGTCTGGTCCGCACTTTTCTGAAAGCCGGCGTACCCCATGTGATCGCCAGCCGGTGGAATGTGGACTCGGTCACGACGCTGGAGTTCATGAAGTTGTTTTACCAGTCATTGCTCGATGGAAAATCGGTTAGCGAATCGATACGGCGCGCAGAGATCGAACTGCGTTCTCGCCCCGGCACCTCACATCCTTACTTCTGGTCGGCTTTTTCCGCGTTCGGCGCAACCTGACCCCGGTCTTTTAAGGAGACATTGAGATGAAGCACCCCAGGCTTTACTCCCTATGGTCTCGGCTCAAACCTGTTCTTATTTCTTTAATCTTATTTTTGTTCGGCACCCTGTACTCGCCTGCCCAGCAGCCCTCCAAGGCAAAGCCAGTCGAATTCCAGATCATGGTGAACGGGCCCTGGGCCTACGTGGCCGATCCCAATCCCAGCCGCGACCCCAACCCCAACGCGGACAAGCACAAGCGCGTGGTGGTGGTAGCTCCCCTGGGCGCCAGCCATCAGGGTTTTGTGTACGCCGGTGTAGATGCCAGGAGCGGTGACGTGGGAAAGGTCGACTCCGGGCTGTATTACCTCGATTTCGACAATCGAACCTTTGCCGGATCGCAAGCCGCCGACGATCTGCCGCCCATGGTCTACCAAACACCACCTGTGGATCCGGCCAAGATCGAGGCTGTCCTTTATCAAGGCGCCAGCCGGCTGGCCATCTCGCTGCCTGAACCGGATTACTTTACGACTTACGTTGGTCAGTACGGCCTGGGGCTGGCCGAGTCCAAGGTGAGCGGCAAGCACATCATGCCATCGGCGCCGCCCCGAGAGTACACCATCTGGATGGTGCTTCACTATCAGGTCACCCAGTCTCCGGCGTCGGTGACTTCCAACATACCGGATCCGGCGAGACCGCGCGCCCGCCGCGCGATCGACGTCAAAGACAACGGGATCAGCATCGTGATGCGCGCCGCAGTGCCACCTGTTGACATGCGGTGCGACACGCTGTCGCTGGAAACTTTCGCCGAATCCAGGAATCTCTGGGGCATGGTGCATCACGCCAGATTCCCGGAAGAGCTGGATAAGAAGGGGACGCAGAACCGCGGCGTCTACCACTACGAGTGCGCCGAAGATTTCACAAAAGAAATGCCGGCCAGCCCATCACCCTCTGCCGCACGAATCACAGAGATTCCCGGCGAAAGCCAGCGTGTGGACGAACGCGCATCGCCTGATGGGCGCAGCCCAGGATTGCATAATGCCAGTTATGTTCCCGGTCGAAGCACGAATGACGATGAAGATCTCAACTCGCAGCAAGCCACCGACGCAGGGCCACTCCTCAAGAAACTGGGTAGGGTGATGACTGTTTCCATGGGCAGCGCTGATTGCCATGCCGCGCAGATGAGCATCAACGGCGCCCTTCAATAAGACCAGAACCGAGGCAGCACCGTTATCGCAAACCCGGATCCCGGAAAAAGTTCTGTGTTGGTCGCAAAAGAATTATGCGTCCCGGCGACTGAAAGGCCTTGCCCGCCGATTCACTGTCAAAAATCTATATCAATCTGAAAGGTTGCAGGCTTTCGTTCGTCAAATAGACATGACCTCGGGAACCTTGCGTCGTTGGCCGCCTGCGACCCTGATGAATCACGCCGGGCGTAGTAACATCAGAGAATCACCGGGAGACTCCGAGAACTTGGAATTCAACGGCACCGAAGCAGTCAGGGCAGTTTCTCTGGTCCGGCATTACAAGCTGGGCGGCTCGCTTATTCCGGCCGTGGATGGTGTTAGCCTGGCGGCGGACCACGGCGAGTTCATCGCCCTGCTGGGGGCTTCAGGATCGGGGAAGTCCACGCTGCTAAACCTGATTGCCGGGCTGGACCGCCCGGATTCGGGCGCCATCGTGGTGGAAGGCCAGGATCTGGCCACGTTCGATTCACTGAGTTTGGCGCGCTACCGCCGGCATACGGTGGGCATGGTCTTCCAGGCGTTCAATCTGGTGCCCAAGATGACACTCTACGAAAACGTGGAGCTGCCCATGCGCTTTGCCGAGACTCGCCGGCGGGAACGCAAGGCCCGCGCCCTGGAGGCGCTGGAAAAGGTCGGCCTCACAGACCGCATGCGGCACCGCCCGAGCGAGCTGTCTGGCGGCGAGCAGCAGCGGGCGGCGCTGGCGCGAGCGCTGGTCAACCGGCCGAAAGTATTACTGGCCGATGAGCCAACCGGCAACCTTGATTCGAAAACCGGCATTGAGATCATGGACCTGATTCAGGAGCTGAATCGCGCGCTCAACATGACGGTGATCATGGTGACGCACGAGCGCCAGCTGGCCGAGCGCTATGCCGCGCGCATGATCTTTCTGAGCGACGGCAAGGTGCAGAACGAGACGGCCAATCATAAGCTGGGAGCGGCGCGGTGAAACTTTACGACATGGTGGAACTCGCCGGCCGCAATCTGCGCGAAGCCGGCTTGCGCAACTCGCTGACTACCGTCGGGATTTCCGTGGGCGTGGCGTCGCTGGTGGCCATGCTCTCCTTGGGGATCGGACTGCAGCAGTTCTTCAACCGCCAATTGGGACGCTCCGGACTTTTCGATTCCATTTTCGTTGCCCAGCGCTCGGAGTTCCGCGGACCTCGAGCCCAGCAAGTCGATTTGACGCCCCCGAAGCCGCTCGACGATGCTGCCCGGCGATCCTTTGAAAAAGTTTCCGGAGTCGATGAGGTTTATCCGTATGTCAGCGCCGTGGGTGAGTTTCGGCTGGAAAGGTCCAAGCCCGAGGATTCGCACTTCAGCGTGATCGGCGGCCTGCCGGCCTCGGCGCGGGGTTCGGAAGCTTTCGACGATTTCCAGGGCGAGTTCTATTCTTCGGGCGAGGCGCCGGAAGCGATCATTCTCTCCGACTTCGCCCGCGTGCTGCTGGGCTTGCCTCCGCAGCCGCAAAACGCCGAGCAGAAGCTGACGGCCGAGCAGGCGCAGCAGCTTCTAGGCAAGACGCTGGTCCTGCGTTACGCGCAGCGGGCCGCAGATGCGGCTCCGCAACCTACGCCGTCGCCCAAGAGTCAGAAGGACGAATCCAGCGATGATGACTCCGACAGTTCGGCCTTCAACGTCATACGCAAGCAGCAGGACCTGAAAATCGTGGGCATTGTGAGCAGCGAACCTTATCGGGGAATGCGCCAGGGACGGACGTCAGTGCTCCTGCCTGTGGGTTTTGCGGAAATGCTGAACATGATCCAGCCCGGCGACGTGCGCAGCCTGATCCGCCCCGGCATGGGAAAGACCTACAACAACATCGTAGTGCGGGTTTCGAAGAGCAAGGATGTCTCCGCGGTTGAGGACCAGATCAAGAAACTGGGATTCAACGCCTTCTCCATCATGGATGCGTCACAAAACCTGAGCCGGGCGTTTTTCTTTCTGGATACGTTCCTGGCGATCTTCGGCAGCCTGGCCCTGGCGGTGGCGTCGCTGGGAATCGTGAACACGCTGGTGATGGCCATCCTGGAGCGGCGGCGCGAGATCGGCATCATGAAGGCGCTGGGCGCCAGCGACAGCGATGTAAAACGAATTTTCTTTGTCGAAGCCGGAACCATGGGAATCCTGGGTGGAGCGCTCGGCGCCGGCCTGGGATGGGTGATCGGACGGGTCATCAACTTGGGCACGAATGTCTACATGAGCCGGCATGATTTCAAGCCGCAGGATTTCTGGTATGTCCCCCTGTGGCTGGTGATTACTGCGTTGGTCTTTTCGGTCGTGGTGAGCCTGTTCGCAGGGCTTTACCCGGCTTCACGCGCGGCCCGACTCAACCCGGTTGAGGCGCTGCGGCATGAGTGATGCTGGATCGGGTGAGCGGATCATCGGGGAATCGGGTGATCTGAAGTCGGCAGAATTCAGCGCGTCCCCGCGACTGGCCCTGAGTGCTCAATGCTGACAGCTCCGCTGCAGCTGCCGAAACGATTGGTGTTTCTTCTATTCCCGCTGGTGATCTTCGCCACGTCGTGCTTCGCGGCTGAGCGCGTGCAGTGCGCTTCGTTGAAGAGCCGGATCCTGGCCAAGCCGGTCGGCTACTGCGCCATGCTGCCGCCCAGCTATGACGCCCAGCCAGGCACAAGGTTTCCCGTACTTTATTTCCTGCACGGCCTGGGAGGCGATCAGTCATTCCTTGTTTCCAGCGGCGGCTGGACGATGATTGAAGATGCCTGGGAGCAGAAGCATTTTCCCGAGTTCGTGCTTATTACTCCCAACGCCGATACTTCGTTCTATATCAATGCCAAATCGGGGCAGGTGAGGTACGAGGATTTCTTCATCCGCGAGTTCGTGCCGGCGATGGAAAAGAAATTCCGGCTGCAGGCGACGCGCAAAGGAAGGGCTATAAGCGGCGTCTCCATGGGCGGTTACGGAGCGCTGCGTTTTGCCTTCAAATACCCGCAGATGTTTTCCTCGGTGGCGGGAGTGATGCCGGCACTGCTGGAACAGCTGCCGCGGGGCTCGCAGAACGCCGGGTTCACCGCATTCTTCGGGACTGCGTTCGGCTCGCCGGTGGATGAAGCCTTCTGGAAGGCGAACACGCCGTTTGTTTATGCGCGGACGGCCAATCTGGCGGGCCTGAAGATTTACGTCGATTGCGGGGATCAAGACAACTATGGCTTCGACGGCGGAGCGCGCGCGCTGGACAAACTGCTCACGGCGCGGCGCGTGGCGCACCTCGTCCATATTTATCCCGGCCAGCACGACTGGCAGTTTGTGGCGCAGCACCTGCTGGAGTCGCTCAAGTTCCAGGCACAGGCGTTTGGGAAATAGTGGAAGCGGCTGCCACTAGCCAGACGGCGCCGCCCTTGGAATAATGGGGACAAACATGAAATGGCTGATCATCACCCTGGCCCTGCTGGGAGTCATTGTGGCCTCGCTGGCCCTGCGCGAGCATTACAACACCGGGGCCTCGCCCTGCCGCATCGACGACAAGTGGGATTGCGGGGTCGTCAACCACAGCTCGTACGCAGTCTTCCACAGGATTCCGGTGGCGCTGATCGGGATCGGAGGCTACCTGCTTCTGGGCGGGCTGGCTTTCGCGAGAGCGTGGAAATACCTGCTGGCGGCGGCATTCCTTGGGCTACTGTTCTCACTCTACCTGACGCGCATTGAAGCCAGCATTCTTCAGGTGTGGTGTATCTACTGCGTCAGCTCGCTGGGCATCATTTCGCTGATTGTGGTGTCATCGCTGATCGCAATCCTGGTACCGCGAAGAGCCGCTGCGCAGGGCTGAGCACGGCTTCACCAGCTGCTGTCCTCGCTACGCTCGGGATCTCAGAAAAAGTCCTTGTACCTGTGTAACCTCGCACGGCGCTGAATCCGGTTACAATCTGAATCAACACCAGCCCCTCGCAAAAACTTTCAAGAAGGAGATCAGCGATGAAGAGCTTTTTACTTTGCGCCGCTTGCCTGGTGTGCTGGCTGGGCGCGAATTACGCTCAGGAGTGCAAGAAAACGGAATACAGCGCCGAGCAGCAGAAATACTTGGATGACGCGGTGCAGAAATTTGCCTCCTGCGGCCTGCCGCTGGACGACGGCTGCCGCATCACCCTGGCCCAGGCGATGGAGCAGATCTATGGAGTGAAAGACTTTGGATCGGGCTCCAGGTACATGACACCGGCCGAGATCACAAAGAAGGTCTCGGGTGATACAAGCTGGGAGCATGTGGGCAACGCATCAGACCAGAACGCGCTGAAGACGGCGCAGTCGAGCGCCAACTGCGGCAAGGCGGTAATCGCTGTGCTGGCCTCCGACACGGGCGGACACGTTGCGCTGATTCTGCCCGGTGCTGTTTCGCCATCAGGCATGTGGAAACTGGATGTTCCCAAGTCGGCCAGCTTTTTCACCCACAGCCCGAGCAAATCGTTCGCCGGGAAACCGCTTTCGTTCTCGTTCCCCAGCCCGCAAAACGTGGAGCTTTACGCGAAGAAGTAAAAATATGTGGCAAGATTATCTTGCCATGCGAACCTGGCGTTCGACTAAGGGGCAAGTGTTGCTGCCGGGGCCGTTGCGCAGGAAGTTGGGGATTCGACCCGGAGACCCACTCGAAGCCAGGATCGAGGCAGGTCGAATTGTCCTGACTCCGCAGAAAAGCCGCCCCCTCAAGACCAAGTTAGTGACCGACCCAGTCACCGGTCTTCCCGCGTTGAGCGCGGGCGAGAAATCGCCAACTCTGAGCAGTAAGGTGGTCGCGGAGATCCTGGCTAGCTTCAGCGGAGCAGGGAAGTGAAGACTTCCAGCACAGTGCTCCACACCGTTGATTCAGGATCGATGATCTCAAAGTGTCCGACATCGGGGAGCGAGAACAACTCAACTCGCTCGCCGGAGCTCTTCTTGCGGTCCGCGTAGCCCTTGCCTATTTCGTAGGGGACCGAGTCATCGGCGGTGCCGTGGACCAGCTTCTGCACCGCCTCAATCTCTTGCTCCGCGGGCGAGGCTTCGCGGTAATGCTCGGGAGCCTGCTGGGGCGAGCCGCCTAGAAAGTGGACGACGGCGTCGTTGCTCAAATGGAGTTCCCAGGCGCGCCGGAGGTCGAGGATTCCCGCCAGAGATACGGCACGGGTGATCGACTTCTCGTGCGCAGCCAGGCACAGCGCCAGTTGACCGCCGGCGGAGTGGCCGGCGACGCACAAGCGGCTGAGATCAAGCTGCTGGGAGTCATGCTGGCCGTGAAGAGCGCGAAAGGCCGCGCGCAGGTCTTCAAAAGTTCCCGGCCAGCCTCCCCGGGGCTGACCGACGCGGCGGTATTCGACGTTCCAGGTGGCGATACCGGCCTGGCGCAAACTATGGCAGAGGTGCGCGGCGTGGGTAAGGTCATAGCCGGCTCGCCAGTAGCCGCCGTGAATGAAAAAGACGACGGGATGCAGGCCCTTGCCTGGCGGAAGGCGGACGTCGACAAACTGGCTGACAGCGGGGCCGTAGGCGAAACGAAGATCGGCTGGCGGCGGCTTCCGGGTAAGAATGGCTTCGCTTTGCACGAAAGAGCAGTATATGTCAGCGGCGTTGGGATCGAGAGGGACAGCGGCGAATCTTCAGCACTTTCTAAGTACGAAGATTGCAGGAACAGGCAGAAGTGCCTGTGCCAAACAATGAGCGCTCTCAGTCGGCGCCACCGATTCCCCCGAAGCGCGGGCGGTCGCCAGGGATGCGGGAATCACCCAGCGTCAATGGCGGCTGATCGGTCTCAACGCCATCCTCCAGAGGCACGTTCATATGCAGGAGCGTGCCGTCTTCGACTGGCACGAGTGGACCGAGCCGGCGCAGGATTGGCATCCAGGTTTGTTCAATTGAACAGGGCAGCCGTTTGGGCTGAACCCGCACCATGGGAAGCGGCCCGCCGGAGTTCAGCAACAGGGATGCGACGGGGCTGCCAGTCAACACGCTGTGCCTGATAAGCACGCGGCGCAGGCACTCATTTTCTTCTTCAGTGCAGGCCGCCATTTCCACGAAGTCGGCGTTGCAGGCCGAGGGCAGAGCATGCTCCTGAAGCAGGTAGGCCAGGCCTCCGGTCATCCCCGAACCGAAATTGATTCCTGTCGCGCCCAGCACCACGGCGATGCCACCCGTCATGTATTCGCAGCCGTGCTCGCCAACGCCTTCGACCACGGCCAGTGCGCCGCTGTTGCGGACGCCAAAGCGCTCTCCGGCGCAGCCGGCAACGTAGAGTTCGCCGGAAGTAGCGCCGTAGAGGACGGTGTTGCCGGCCAGCACGTCACCGCGGAGAGCGGCGTGAGTCCCGGCGTCGATGGAGATAACGCCTCCGCTCAAGCCCTTGCCGACGTAGTCGTTGGCCTCCCCCGCCAGAGCGAAGGCGATGCCGGAAGTCAGAAACGCGCCGAAGCTTGGCCCAGCCACGCCATGGAAATTCAGATTGATCGGCGCCGACTCCAGCGCCGCTGCACCCAGTTCAGTGAGCACCTCGCCGCTCAGGCGCGCTCCGATGCTGCGATCGGAGTTCACGATGGGGAACGTCCCCTGCAGCGGCACGGTGCCGTGATGCAGCAGATGCGAGAGATCGCGAGCCAACCCGTAAGCGGTGCGAGTAATGCCCGGACCTTCCGGCGATTTCGCTGGCGGGCGTAGAAGGTCGTCGATCCAGCCTGAGTTTTCATCCTCGCGCACGCGCAGCAAGGAAGCCTGGCCGACAACTTCGTCGATGGAGTGCGCTCCCAGCCGCGCCAGCAGCGCCCGAACTTCGGCGGCCATGCCGCGGAAGAAAGCTTCCACCATCTCCGGCTTGCCGGCGAAGCGGGCACGAAGAGCTTCGTCCTGCGTAGCGATTCCGACCGGGCAGGTGTTCAGATGACATTGCCGGGCCATGACGCAGCCAATGGCCAGAAGCGCGGCTGTGCCGAAGCCAAACTCATCGGCGCCGAGGAGGGCGGCGACGATGACGTCGCGGGCAAACTTCAGGCCGCCGTCCACGCGCAGGCGCACGTGGCGGCGCAGGCCGGCTTCCACCAGCGTGCGGTGGGCGTCACGCAGTCCGAACTCCCAGGGCAGGCCGGTGTTCTTGATGGAGCTGAGGGGCGAGGCGCCGGTGCCGCCGTCGTGCCCGCTGATGGTGATCACATCGGCTCCGGCCTTGGCCACGCCGGCGGCGATGATGCCGACACCGGCGCCGGAGACCAGCTTCACGCCGATGCGGGCCTCAGGATTGACCTCGCGCAGGTCATGGATAAGCTGCTCCAAGTCCTCAATGCTATAGATATCGTGGTGAGGAGGCGGCGAGATCAGCGACATTCCCGGCACGGCGCGACGCAGCCGCGCGATATAGGGCGTAACCTTCATGGCGGGAAGCTGGCCGCCTTCGCCGGGCTTGGAACCCTGAGCCATCTTGATTTCAATTTCCTGCGCGTGCACCAGGTATCCGGCGGTGACGCCGAACCTTCCTGAGGCCACCTGCTTGATCCGGCAAGCGGCCTCAGGTTCCTTGGAGTACAACTCTGGGTCCTCACCCCCTTCCCCGGTGTTGCTGCGCGCGCCCAGGCGGTTCATCGCCAGCGCCAGCGTGCGATGAACTTCAGGACTTACGGCACCCACCGACATTGCCTGCGTACTGAATCGGCGAAGCAATTCCTGTTCCGGCTCAACGCTGGAGATCTCGGCGCCGCCGGGAAAATCGATGGCCAGCAGATCGCGAACTGCGAGCGGCTCGCGGCCGGAGGCCAGCTCCTCGTACTGGTGATGAGCTTCAGGATCGCCGCTCTTCACCGCAGCGTGCAGCTTGCGCATTAGTTCGGGCGAAGTTCCGTGGCCCTCGCCGTCTCTGCGGAAGCGGAAGTAGCCTGCGTCTTTGAGGACCTTGGCGGCAGGCGCGGCGTCGGCGAAGGCCAGCGCGTGGTTGTGGAGGTAGTCTTCCAGAATGTCGTCTAGCGACGCGGCCTCGGCGAATTTCGGCGCGTCTTCGAAGAACTCACGGCAGAGACGCGAATCCAGGCCGATCACTTCGAACAACTGCGCGTTACGGTAGCTGGCCAGGGTGGAGATTCCCATGCGCGAGAGAACTTTTCTGAGACCGGCGTTGATCGCGGTGCAGTAGTTGGCTTCGCCGCGCTCATTTTTCCCGGCAGCGATCTGCAGAGCGAGATAAGGGCAGACGGCGGTCGCGCCCACCGCGAGCAAGAGAGCGATGTGATGGGTGTCGAGCGCCTGGGCGGTTTCGACGATCAACGGAATATGGAAGTTGCCGGCGCCGGCCATCTCCTGCCAGACCGCGGCGGCAGCCAGAAGGGCGGGAAGTGCGGCGCGATCCTTGCTGCAAGCGCGATCACTGAGGATTACGAGCCCTGGCCTGGCGCCAGTGCTCCATCGGGCTTCACGCCGGATGCGATCGAGGGCGCTGTAAGCGGCAGGGAGAGCGGACCCGGAAGCTGCAAACGTCAAATCGATAACCTGGCAAGGCGAAGCGCAATTTTGCAGCGAGTCCAATTGCTGTGCCGTCAACAGGGGCGAATCGCAAACCAACTCCGGACCGATCGAAGTCTTGAGCGACATCACGTGCGCTTCGCGCAAAGGATCGATAGGAGGATTGGTGACCTGGGCAAAGCGCTGCTTGCAGTAGTCCCAGATGGGCCGCTTCAGGCGCGACATGAAGGCGGGCGGAGCATCATCGCCCATGCTCCAGATGGCTTCTTTGCCTTCAGCCAGCGGCTCAAGCAGGTAGCGTACCTGGTCTTCGCTCCAGCCGGCTGCGGCGGCGATTCGTTCCGGTTCAGCGATAGACTGTGCGGGGGTAGATGAGGCCGCCAGTGGTTGCTGTCGAATTCGGGAAGTGATTGCAGCGCGGCTGGCCAGACGGCGCAGAAGTTCACGATTACGGAAGATCTTGCCGGAAGAGATATCGACCATCATCATCTCGCCCGGGCCCAGCCGCTGGCGTTCGACAACTTTTGCTACATCGAAGTCGGCGATCCCGGTTTCCGATCCCGCGACCAGCCAGCCATCGGCGGTGCGGGTGTAACGCATGGGACGAAGGCCGTTACGGTCGAGCTTGGCGCCAACCATGCAGCCGTCGCTGAATACCAGCGCGGCAGGACCATCCCAGGGCTCGTGGGCGGACGCAACCGAATCGAGGTAGGCGCGAATTCTGCCGTCCACTCGGGGATTGTTTTCAAAAGCTGGCGGCGTCATGGCCAGCATGGCCGCGTCCGGGCTTTGCCCCTGGCGAACACGGATTTCCAGCGCATTGTCGAGACTGGCCGAGTCACTGACGTTCTCTTCCAGAGCCTGGAACCAATCACCGGCGTCGAAAGTCTTCTGAATTTCGTGCTCGCGGGCGCGCATCCAGCGGCGGTTGCCGACGATGGTGTTGATCTCGCCATTGTGGGCGAGAAAACGAAAGGGTTGCGCCAGCGACCATGAAGGCCGGGTGTTGGTGGAGAAGCGCTGGTGAAAGATGGCAAACGGGCTCTCGAAGTCGCGCGAGAGCAGGTCGGGATAAAACAAAGGCAGCTGCCACGGCGATAGCAGGCCCTTATAGACTACCGTCCGCGAGGAAAGCGAAACAAAATACGCACTTTGGCGCAGAGCGCTTTCTGCGCGCTTGCGCAGCAGGAAGAGCCGCGATTCCAGAGCGTTCTGGTCGCAGCCGTCGTTGGCGGCGACAAAGCACTGCCAGACGGCGGGCAAGGTTTCTGCGGCGCGCGAGCCGGGAACCGAGGTGTTGACAGGAACCTCGCGCCAGCCAGGCACGCGCAGCTGCATCTCCGAGCTTAGAGTTTCCAGACCGCGGCGGACACGGCTTTCTTCCCCGGGACGAATGAAGAGCATGCCCAGGCCGAAATGCTCAGGGAGAGCGACTCCCAGTTCGCCGGCGGCGCTGCGAATGAATTTCCGGGGAATCGCCGTAAGGAGGCCGGCGCCGTCACCGCTGGAGCCGTCGGCATCCACACCGCCGCGATGCGTCAACTTCTTGAGCGCACTGAGCGCGCGCTCCACCGCCTCGTGCGAGCCACGGCCGTCGAGCCGCACGATGAAGCCGGTGCCGCAAGCGTCGTGGTCGGGATGGCCTTGCGCAGAGTATGAGCGCATCATACTTCTTGATATCCGGCTGACGAGGAAAAGGGAAATAGAGAATTTGGATAGAACGGATTCGGAAATCTGCAGCACTAGCCGATCGGGTGATCGGGTGATCGGGTGATCGGGTGATCGGGTGATCGGGTGATCGGGTCCCATGCTCCAGGCACAGAATTGCAAATCCAGCAAGAAATGGTTTAACTGTTTTCATCTCGATTGGAGCGCGGCGACGATTTCTTGCCGGCGCTCGCGATTGTGATTTTCCTAGGAGAAATTGTGTTCATTGAAGAGGCCGCTACTTCAGTGCTGGGGCGATGGGAGAACTTCTACGTAATAGTCGGCTCTTCGGCGGGGGCGCTGACAGGATTGCAGTTCGTGGTGATCGCGCTGGTCGCCGAGGCGCAGGTGGCGCGCAGCATGCTGGAGATTCGCGCTTTCGGCACGCCTACAGTCGTTCACTTTTGCGCGGCGCTGCTGATCTCGGCGATTGCCAGTGCCCCGTGGGATTCGCTCACCGGCATCGCCATAGCATTGGGAATCTGCGGCGCTGCCGGCGTGGTTTACGTGTTCACAGTGATCCGGCACGCGCGGCGGCAGACCGGCTATAAGCCCGAGGCCGTGGACTGGTTCTGGTATGTATGGTTCCCTTTGGCCGCGTATGTGGGACTGGCATGGGCAGCGCTATTTCTGGTTCGCTACGCAGGGATCGCCTTATTCACTGTTGCCGGCGTGACGCTCCTGCTGCTCTTTGCGGGGATACGCAATTCCTGGGATTCAGTGACTTATATCGCCATCGAGCATATTGGCAAAGACAAGAAACCCGCTGAGGACTAATCGGCCGAAGCATTCCTAAGTGCCGAATCGCTCCGCTGCACGCGCCTTGGCCCTGGCGGCCTCCTCTTCGCGATTGCGGGGCGGCGCCGTGGTTTGCAGCGCATGCAGCAGGCGGCTGGCGACTTCAGCCACTTCGTCGATAGCGCGATTGAAGGGGTCTTCGTTGGCTTTTGAGGGTTTGTTGAAGCCGCTGATCTTCCTCACGAACTGCAGCGAGGCGGAGCGGACTTCTTCGTCGGTAACCGGCGGGTCAAAATTGAAAAGCGTTTTGATATTTCTGCACATAACTCTTCCTGAAAGTTCTTCTTCAATTATGCATCTTATGCGGCAATTCGCGGCGCGCCATGTCGACAAATGACGACGCCACCCGGGGTAGGCTGCGGTCCTTGCGGTAGACCAGGGCCAGCTCGCGCCACAGGTCCAGGCCTTCGATGCTTAGCAGGCGGCATTCGCCGGTGCGCACGCGGTCGCGGGCAAAGCTGGCGCAGATGAGCGACACGCCCAGCCCTGAGGCTACGAAACGCTTGATCATGATGACGCTGGTCAGCTCCATAGTGATGTTGAGGTCTTCGCGATAAGGCCGCAGGTTCTTCTCGATCAGGCGGCGGATGGAACCGGTTTTAGGCACGATCAGCGGCTGCTGCGCGAACTCTTCCAGCGTGACCGACTTGCGCTTGACCAGCGGGCTGCCCGGGCCAACCATCAGCAGGATGCGGTCGCGAAACACGGGAACAGACTCCAGGCTGGGCGACTTCACGGGAAGCGTGACCACGCCCAGATCGACCGCGCCTTCTTCCACTTTTTCCGTCACCTTGTGGGTGAAGCTGCGGTAGACGCTGATGCGGACCTTGGGAAAGGCACGATGGTACTTCTTGAAGACGTCGGGGAGCACGTAGAGAAACGTGCCTTCGTTGGCGCCGATGGAGAGCGTGCCGGTGGGCGTGCCGTGATGGTCGGTGACGGCGTGCAGAGAGTTATTGCGCAGGGCCAGCATCTGCTGTGCGTACTGCTGCACGACTTGGCCGGCCGGGGTCAGGCGAACGCGCTTGGCGCTGCGGTCGAAGAGCTTCTGCCCATACTCCTGCTCCAGCTGGCGAATCTGCGCGCTCACGGCGGGCTGCGAACGCAACACCTTTTCTGCGGCCCGGGAGAAGTTTCCCAGCTTGGCCACTTCAAGAAAAGTTCGGAGCTGATCAAAGTCCATGGGCTTTGCTCGGTGTCCTACTTCAGTTTCAGGGAATCACCAGCGTAACCCGAAAGCGCGTTTTTGGGAAATAGGAGCGGGACGCCGCAGCGCGGATGCGGCGAAGGAACTTCAGAGCAATTACAGGCGCCAATCAGCGGGTTACTGCCTCATAGACGATCATGCGCGCCACCGGCTTGCCGTCTTCCTGCTCTTCGGGCGCGTAGACGCGGTGGGTGCGCTCGTCGACGGCCAGGCTGTGGACCCTGCGCTGTACGGGGAAGTCCTCCAGCTTGCGGTAGTGGTCGGGATCATCCTGCTGGAAGACGGAGATGGCGCCGCTGTAGCAGGCCACATAGATTCGCTTCAAGCCGGGATCGAACTTGATTACATCGGGGCCGCCAGCCATAGGAAGAGAGGCGACGACCGTTTGCTTCTCCAGATCGAAGACGGTCATCAGGTTGTTTTCCTCGCAGGAGAGAAAGGCGCGGCGGTGTTCCACGTCGAGCGCCATGCCGTGATTTCCCTTACAGGGTTTGACCGGATAGCGGGCGACCACGGTGTCAGTGGCGGGATCGATAGCGGCGAAAATGTTCTGGTCCTGAAGATTCAGGTAAACGAGTTTGCCTACGGGGTCGAACTGCGGCATGCCGGTTTCGCTCTCGAAGCGCAGAGTCTTGACGACCTTGTCATCGCGGACATCGATCACGGCCTCGGCCTTGCCGCGCTCGTCGGAGACGTAAAGCTTGTGGAAGGGCGGAGCGTAGGCGCTGCCGTCCGGCTTGTCTTCGGTGGGAATTTTGGCGGTCACCTTCATCTGGCGCAGGTCGATCACGCCGATTTTGTTCTCATGCCAGTCCGAGGTGTAGACCTTGTGAAGATCGGAGACGTACTCCACGCCTTCCACGCCGGGGACGTCAGGGATGGCCTGCACCAGCTTGTTGGTCTTGAGATCGATCACGTAGAGGATGCCGGCGCCGAGATGGGCGGAGAGCAGGTAGCCATCGTCGTAGTCGATGGTGAGGTAGTCAAAGCGCTTGCCGGGCGGGCCGGGGAGATCGAGGGTCGCGACTTGCCTGAGGGTGGCGCCGGACGCAGCAGCGGCAGTGATCGTGTGCTGTCGCCAGCCGAGGGCGGCGATGAACGCGGCTGCCACCAGCAGAGAAGCGGCAGACAATTTCAGAACGCGCATTGAAGGTCCTCCATTATTCCGGCCGCTACGGTTTCTTCGAGTTGGTCTGATCGAGGGCCGCGCGCAGGCCTTGGGCGAGCTTGACGGCGTCGTCATTGGCCCAGAAGTGCATGAAGAACAGGCGTGGCTGCTCGTGGAGCATGTGGCTGTGCACGGCGGTGACAGCGATGCCGTTGCCCGCCAAAGCCTTAATCACGTGGTTGACTTCACTGCCGATGAGAACGAAGTCGCCGGTAATCGCGGCCTTGCCTCCGCCGGTAGGCTGGAAATTGAGCGAAGTGGCAAGGCCCATGGAACCGGGAATGGGCTCGCCTCCTTCCGTGACTTGCTCCGCGCGGGGCACGCCGAACTGAAGGATTCCTCCGTTTACCTTTCCCTTGCGGCCGAGAGCCTGCTCGACCTGGGCAACGTCGATCCCAATGTCCTGCTGGGGCGCAGAAGCAGGGGCACTGTCCGGGCCGGGAGTCTTGGTTTCGGCCACGCCATCGTGAATTGCTTTAGCGAGGGAGGCGGCGTCGCCCATGCCGTGGATGTGCATGTACATCACGCGCGGGGATTCGTGAAGAACGTGATTGTGCAGCGCGGTGATGTCGATGCCGCCGGCCTGCAGCTTGCTCATTACCGCCGGGACTTCATCTTCGGTGAGCACCAGGTCGCCCATGACCAATGCGTGCTTGCCGGGATTGTTGAACGCGGCCCAGGATCCCAGAGCCAGCCCGGGCTTCACCTGCACGCCGGCTACGGTGACAGAGAGGTCTTTGCGCGGCATAGAGAACTTGTAAGCGCCATCGGGCTGCGCCTGCCCGGAGCGTCCCATGGCTTGTTCGACGTTTTTCCAGGGATCGGGCGTGGGCGTTTGTCCCGTGACGAAAGAGGTCAGCAGAAATAACGGCAGTACATGACGAGATACGTAATTCCTCATGGTTCCTTTCCAATGCGAGTCCGGTTACCTGATGGGAGCACCATCTAATGTTATAGATATAACAAGCGTACGTATAGATGTCTGTCCTCAGAGGAATCTACGTCCGGGAGCGTCCATGGTTCTCCTTTCGTTAGTGTTGATGCATGTTTCCGGCAGGGCGAAAGCGCACGAACAATATTGCTCCGGCGGGATGGCTGCCGTAAACAGGGCGGAGAAAGCCGGGCGCGTCATAGAACGTCGCCTGGCCGCCGAGGGCGGTGGCCAGTCCACGGACGAACTGAAACTCGTGGTCGTAGCCCAGGGTGTAGGCCTGGATGCGGGTGAGAAAGCGTTCGTCGAAGCCCGGCGGTTCGGACGCGATTCCGAGCAGCAATTCGTTGGTGCGGTCCACGTTTTCAATCCGCCCCCAGACGCGTTCGCGATCGGCAAAGTGCAAGGTGGACTCGGCCAGGTAGCCGTTGAAGTTCTCGACGGTGGGCAGGATGTGATTGCGTCCCCAGATGAGCGTGCTGGTCCAATTGCCGCGAGCCAGCGGGCGGTTGTACATGAGCGAGGCGGTCATGCGCCGCATGTCTTCCGCGGGATGGAGAGCTTCAGGGCTGACGAGATGAGCGAAGGAATACTGCGCGCTCCAGTTCTGTCCGGGCTGAACGGTGAGGCGGGTGGACCAGGAATCGATCTTGCCGGAGTCGAGGTCCCAGCGAAACTCGTCGGGCTCGCGGCCGTGAAAGCCGGAGGCTTCAATGCGCATCAACTTCCAGGCCAGGCCGGCGGTGACGACGTCATCGGCGATGTGGGTGGAGTCCTGGAGGTGGTGGCCAAGCGAGGCCAGCGGGTCTTCCGAGGCTGATTCGCGATGAGCGTAGGCCGTGGGACCCATGGCGGGATCGCCCATGGGAGCTGCGTAGAAGGAAAGAAGCGCGTTCTTTCCGAGGCGCAGATCGTAGATCGCGGCCAGCTCCATGAAGAAGTCGTGAGGATGCTGGCCGTCATTGATGGGCTTGCCGTACGCCGTCTCGCCCTGCTGGAAAAGCTCCGGATAGCGCTCTCCGGTGACGGTTCCCGGCTCCAGGCTCAGCATGGCGCGCAGGGTGACCGGCCGCGGCCGAGCTGCCGCTGGGCCATGGGCATGAACCAATTGGTGGAGAAAACTTTGTCGTAACCGCGGGGACCGCTCTGCTGTTCGGCGTTGATGAAGGCGGCGCCGTGAAACATCAGCATCCAGCCGCCTTTCTCCAGCATGATCATGGGATGATCGACAGAATTTGGCTCCGCCGAGGTTCCGGAGAGGGAGTGAAGGAGTATTTCGTCAAGAAAGGGCGGCGAGGGAGCTTCCGGAGAAGCGGTTTGCGCCGGCGCGCGCAAGCCAACCGCGGCGAGAAGAAACCAGACACAAAGAGCCAGTGGACGATTCATGGGTCTACCTTGTAATTCTCATATACTGTTCGACGGTTGCAAAGGAGGCGGTCTTGTTTAGACGAATTCATATAGCGGTCGTGATCTTATGCAGTTCGTTGTGGGCGGCAGCACAGACGTCTACTCAGCCGCCGCTGACGCTTACTTTACAAGACGCGTTAACGCGGGCGCGAAGCAACAGCGTGCAATTTCAGGCGGCGCTCACCGACCAGGGTGTAGCCCGCCAGGACAAGGTGCAGACGCGGGCGGCGCTGCTGCCCAGCCTGAACTACAACACCGCATACCTCTATACCGAGGGCAACGGCACGCCTTCGGGACGGTTTATCTCCAACAACGCGGTGCACGAATATCAGAGCCAGGGCAACGCCCATGAGGTAGTCAGTTATTCGCAGTACGCCAATTACCGGCGCTCGCAGGCGCTGGAGGCGGTGGCGCGGGCCAAGGCGGAGATCGCAGCGCGCGGGCTGGTAGTGACGGTAGTGCAAAGTTACTACGGCTTGATCGCCGCGCAACGCAAGTATTCGAGCATTCAGCAGGCCGCGACCGAGGCGGAGAACTTTCTGCACCTCAGCCAGAAGCTGGAAAACGGCGGCGAAGTGGCGCACGCCGACGTAATCAAAGCGCAGATTCAATACCAGGGACGGCAGCAGGACCTGCGCGAAGCTCAGCTAGCCATGGAGAAGGCGCGGCTGGACCTGGCGGTTCTTCTCTTCCCGGACTTCAACCAGAACTTCACCCTGGTCGATGACGCGCAACTGGCGCCGCCGCTGATGAGCTTTGAGGACTTCTCGCGCGCGGCGGAGGAAAAGAACCCGGAGCTGCACGCGGCCAACGCGCAATTCCAGGCGGCAAGTTTTGAGCTGTCATCGGCGCGAGGCGGATACCTGCCCAGCCTGACCCTGGACTACTTCTACGGGATCGACGCCACCCACTTTGCCGTGCATACGGACGGGGTTCGCAACCTGGGCTATGCAGCTACAGCGACGGTGAGTATCCCGGTCTGGAACTGGGGGGCAACGCACAGCAAGGCGGTGCAGGCGGACCTGCGGCGCGCGCAGGCGAAACGCGAGCTCTCGCTGGCCCAGCGCAAGTTGCTAGCCGAGATCCGTTCCCTATACAGCGAGGCGGAGGCGGCACGCGCGGAACTCGAACTCCTGCAAAGTTCGGCTGAGCTGGCGGCCGAAAGTTTGCGTCTAACTAATCTGCGCTACCAGGGCGGCGAGGCCACGGTGCTGGAAGTGGTGGACGCTCAGAATACCCTGACGGGGGCCCGTAACGCCTTCAGCGACGGCCAGTTACGCTACCGGACGGCGCTGGCCAATCTGCAGACCATGACAGGTACAATGTAAAGCGCTCCCATGGCTATCGACTGCCACAGATTTAGGAAGCTGTCTCCGGTGGCCGGACTCTGCCTGGCGGCCGCTGCCTGCTGCTCGTTCTCGGGCTGCAGCAAAGGCGAAAAAGAGCCGACAGCGGAGGTTTCCGTACAGGCGTCTGTGGCGCAGAAGAGCGATATTTCCCGGGTGATAACCGCGGAAGCCGTCGTTTTTCCCATTCAGCAATCGGCGATCACGCCCAAGATCAACGCGCCGGTAAAACGGTTTTTGGTGAATCGCGGACAAAAAGTCCAGAAGGGGCAGCTGCTGGCGGTACTGGAGAACCGCGACCTCTCGGCGGCAGCGGTGGACAACCAGGGCGCATTCGATCAGGCGCAGGCTACGTATGAAACCAGCGTGAAGAGCACGCTGCCCGGGGACTTCGAAAAAGCGCAGCTGGACTTTGACACCGCCGGGCAGGAACTGGACGCCCAGGAAAAGCTCTACGCCAGCCGCGAAGACCTGTTCAAGCAGGGAGCGCTCCCGCGCAAGGACCTGGACCAGGCCAAGGTTTCGCTGACCCAGGCGCGCAGCGCCTACAACCTGGCGAAGCAGCACCTGGACGCGCTCAACGCGGGAGGTAAGCAGCAGGCGATGAGGTCGGCGAGCGGGCAACTGCAATCAGCGAAGGGCAAGCTGATGGGCGCGCAGGCATCGCTCAGCTATTCGGAAATCCGCAGCCCGATCGAGGGCTACATCACCGACCGCCCGCTGTATCCAGGAGAGATGGCTTCAACCAGCACGCCGCTGCTGACGGTGATGGATACGTCGAAGATCATCGCCAAGGCGCACATTCCGCAATCCGACGCGATGCTGCTGCGCAAGGGCGACAAGGCCGCGATCGAAGTGACCGGCGGGGAAGACAAGATCGCGGGCACGGTTACGCTGGTGAGCCCGGCGCTCGATCCCAGCAGCACGACGGTTGAGATCTGGGTGCAGGCGGCGAATCCGAAGCAGCAGTTGCGCCCGGGAACCACAGTCAAGCTTTCCATGAACGCGCAAACGGTGCCCGGCGCGCTGGTGATTCCCGCGGCGGCGCTGCTCAACGCCAACGGCGACACGGCGCAGGTGATGGTGATTGACGCGCAGAGCGTGGCGCAGAGCCGCGACGTGAAGACGGGAATCCAGAACGACCAGAACGTGCAAATCGTGGAGGGGCTGAAGCCGGGCGATCAGGTAGTGACCCAGGGAGCATACGGCCTACCCGACAAAACCAAAGTCAAGGTCGAGAAACCGGGAGCGGGCGAGGCGGCCGGCGATGCGGGCAAGGCGGATAAAGGAAACGACTAGCCTGCATGGCAGAAGGACCTTCCATCAAGAACGGCATCGCAGCCGGCGCGGCTCCCGAACGGAACCGCTGGTTCGTAAACGATGCCAAGTCGGTCATCTTTATCATCATCGTGATTTCGCTGGTCGGGATTTACCTGGCCCGGACCATCCCGGTTTCGGTTTTTCCTTCCACTGATTTTCCGCGGGTGGTGATCGGCATCGATAACGGGGTGATGCCCATCGACCAGATGATGGTGACGATCACGCGTCCGGTGGAGCAGGCGGTCAACAGCGTGCAGGGGCTGGAGTCAGTGCGGTCGATCACCAGCCGCGGCGAGGCCGAGGTGGACCTCTACTTCAACTGGGGAGTGGACATGTATCGCACTCTCCAGCTGGTGGACGCGGCGCTCTCGAAAGTAGAGCCCGAGCTTCCGCCGGGAACCAGGATTCAGAGCCACCGGCTGACGTTTGCTTCATTTCCAATTCTCGGTTACAGCCTGACCTCCGACAACGTTCCCCAGACGCAACTATGGGAGATGGCGACCTATGACCTGGCCCCTCGACTGAATCGCCTGAATGGCGTGGCGACGGTGCTGGTGCAGGGCGGGCAGGAGCCGGAGATCCAGATCACGCCCGATCCGGCAAAGCTGCTGCAGACCTCGATCACCGTGACCGACATTCTGGACACGGTGCGCAAGACCAACCTGATTGACTCACCGGGACTCTTTGAGCGCAACCATCAACTGGTGCTGGGACTGGTCAGCGGCCAGGCGCAGAAGCCGGAACAGCTGGCGCAAGCGGTGATCAAGAACACGGCGGCGGGGATTCCGGTACGCATCGGCGACGTGGCGCGGGTGGATCGAGCGGTGAAGCCGCTTTATACCATGGTGCGGGCGGACGGGAAGCAGGCAGTGCTGCTGAGCATCAATCGCCAGCCGGACAGCAACACGGTGGAAGTGGCCGACGAGGTACAGGCGGAGGTCAAGAACATTCTTAAGACGCTGCCGCCGGGCGTTCACCTGGATAATTTCTACGATCAATCGGGAATCGTGCGCGACTCCATCAGCAGCGTACGCGATGCCATCCTGCTGGGCCTAATTCTTTCCGCGCTGGTGCTGGTGCTGTTCCTGCGCGACTGGGGCAGTTCGCTGGTGGCGGGGCTGGTGATCCCGGTCACGATTCTGGTGACCTTCATCGTGCTCAAGATGCTGGGGCAGACGTTCAACCTGATGACGCTAGGCGGGTTGGCGGCTGCGGTTGGATTGGTGATCGACGATGCCATCGTGGTGGTGGAGAACATAGTGCTGCACCGCGATGCCGGTGAAGACCGGATGGAGGCGATCCGGAGCGCGCTGTCAGAGATCACAGTTCCGCTGATCGGGTCCACACTGACGCCGATCGTCGTGTTCCTGCCGCTGATCACAGTGAGCGGGGTGCTGGGAACTTTCTTCAGCGCCCTGGCGGTGACCATGTGCGCGGCGCTGCTGACTTCGCTGGTGCTGGCGCTGACCTGGACTCCGACGCTGGGCCGCTACCTGATCCGCCGCCATGCCGTAGTGCCGGCCGCCGGACCGCCCGATCCCGACCTGGATCAGGAGATGCGCAAGCTGATGGCAGCCGAGGAAGCCACCATCCAGGGATTCTTCAGGCGAATCATCGAATTTTACGAGCGCTGGCTGCGCAGGGCGCTGGAGCGTCCGCTATGGCTGGCGGGCGGGTGCGTGGTTCTGATCATTCTGTCGTACGTCGGCTACAAGACGCTGGGCTCGGAAGACCTGCCGGCGATGGACGAAGGCGGGTTCATTCTGGATTACTGGATGCCGGCGGGAAGCTCGCTGCAGGAGACGGACCGTGTCATTTCACACGTGGAGCAGATTCTGCGCAATACGCCCGAGGTGGATAAAACTTCGCGGCGGACGGGGCTGGAGCTGGGGCTCTCGGCGGTCACGGAGGCCAATCGCGGCGACCTGACAGTGAAGCTGAAAGCCAAGCGCAGCCGCGGCGTTGATGAGGTCATCGACGATGTGCGCACCCAAATCGAACGCCAGGAGCCGGCGCTGACGGTGGAGTTTCCCCAGATGCTGCAGGACATGATCGGCGACCTGACGGGCGAGCCGGAGCCGGTGGTGATCAAACTTTTCTCTGAAGACGAGAAACTGCTGGAGCAGACGGCGCCCAAGGTGGCGGATGCGATCGAAAAAGCGGGGACCACCGGCGGCAAGAAGCACATTGTCGATATCAAGAACGGGATCGAGAACACCATCAGCGGCCCGGCGTCGCAGTTCAACGTGAATCCCACAGTGGCCTCGCGCGCGGGCTTTACTACCGAGGAAGTTTCCACCGATGCCCAGGCGCTGCTGCAGGGTGTCCCGGCGGCGGCGCCCTTGATCGCGAATAACCGCGCCTACACCATCCGCGTGCGTTTTCCGGAGCAGAACAGGTCGTCGTTCGCGGCGATGAACAACACGCTGCTCACCAGCTCGACGGGGAAGACGGCGACGCTGGGGGCGCTGGCGTCAATCGCCGAACTCCCCGGTCAGACGGAAATCCGCAGGGAAAACCTGCAGCGCAAAGTTGAGATCACAGCGCGGCTGGAAAACATGAGCCTGGGCGACGGAATGAAAAAAGTCCAGGCGGCGGTTGACGGCCTGAAGCTGCCTTCGTCTATTCGCGTAGTGTATGGCGGGCTGTACGAGCAGCAGCAGCGCGACTACCGCGACTTGGAGATTATCTTCCTGCTGGCGGTGGTGCTGGTATTCACCGTGCTGCTGTTTGAGTTCCGCAGCTTCTCGGCGCCGGTGGCCATCCTGACCTCGGCGCTGTTGTCGACTTCAGGCGTGTTTCTGGCGCTGGCGATCACGGGCACCACGGTAAACGTGGCGTCATACATGGGAGTGATCATGGTGATCGGCATTGTGGCCAAGAACGGCATTCTGCTGCTGGACGCCAACCAGAAGTTCGCGCACGCGGGTTTCGAGCCGGAAGAGGCCATGATCCAGGCAGGAAGACGACGACTGCGCCCGATCTTCATGACGGCGCTGGCGACTGTGGCGGGAATGGCGCCGCTGGCACTGGGGCTGGGATCGGGATCGGAGATGCTCAAGCCGCTGGCGATCGCGGTGATCGGCGGCGTACTGGTTTCTATGGTGCTGTCACTGATTGTTACTCCGGCGGTTTTCTATTACCTGGGGAGAAAGAAAAGGCCGGCAGTCAGCGCCTAGAGCGCCTTACTGTAAAATATCCTTCGATTTGAAAATAGTAGATTTACCAGCAGTTACTGGGCCCGCCGGATTGGCTAAGAGAATCCGGTTGATTTATTAGGATGGCGGACATATAGTCCGCGTCGCGAATGCGCCGCCTGATTTCCATTTCGGCTATTTGTGCTTTGCTCGCCCTGCCGGCCGCGCCGCTGGTTGCGGCGTCCTGCCCGCACGCGCGGATGGCGACGGCGTGTCACCGCACCGAGCACGCGCACGTTCATCATTGCGAGACGATGGATGATGACGCGAGCGTCCAGGCGGCTGAATCTGAATCCGAAAATCGCGTGATCGCCGGCAGTTCGGCATCTCAGGACTGCCCGATGGATTGCTGCTCGGCGAGCCAGCGTACCGGCTCCATCGCGGTAACAGCGAGCTTCGAGGTCACGCAGTTCGCAGCATCGGAACAGAACCTTCTTCCAGTTCCGATAGTTTTTTCTACGCCGGGATTTTCTTCCCACACCGATCGCGGGCCGCCCACGGCCTGATCGCGCGCCAGCCGGCCGGCGCTCGCAAGAGCACCGTCACTGGTTCGTCGCGCGGCTTCATCCGCCAGCTTGAACTGCAGTCATCCCGTTGTCTAGACGGCTCGATTCCAATGTTCTCAGGTTTTTTGGGCGCGATGAAAGGAAGCGATCGTGGGTGTGAAATACAAAACGTTGTTAAGCGTTCTTGTCTTGCTTTTGTTGTGGCCGGAAAATCGCAGTTACGCGTCGGTGTTCGGGGCGGTGAAGGTGATCGTGCATGATCCGCAGCACCGCCCGGTGAAAGGCGCGCAGGTAACGGTGGAGAGCAGCACCTCGGCGTTCAAACAGAGCGGAACCACCGACGAAGAGGGAGGGGCGACGATCCTCAACGTTCCCGTAGGCGAGTACCGGGTAAAAGTGGTTTCCAGGGGATTTGCTCCGGCGGAGCAGGCAGCGCTGGTGAATTCCGACCGCGTGCAGGAGCTGCACTTCGCGTTGGCGATGGCCGCGCATCAGGAAACGGTGGAAGTTTCGGGAGCGCCGGAGCTGGTGAATCCGACATCATCAACCGCGGACACGGTCGTGGCGCGGGCGGAGATCGAGCGGACGCCGGGCGCCGATCGCACCAACAGCGTAGCCATGATCACGGCTTTCACGCCGGGAGCGACCGTCGTCCACGATCAGCTGCACGTGCGCGGCGGGCACCAGGTGACGTGGGCGATCGACGGCGTGGTTGTGCCCAACACCAACATTGCCAGCAACGTGGGTCCGCAGTTCGATCCCAAAGACGTGGATTACGTGGAAGAACAGCGCGGCGGATTGAGCGCGGAATACGGCGACCGCTCTTATGGCGTGTTCAACGTGGCCACGCGCAACGGTTTCGAGCGCTCGCATGAAGCCGAACTGGTTACCAGCTACGGCAACTTCAATTCCACGGACGACCAGTTGAGCTTTGGCGACCACAACGACCGTTCGGCCTACTACGTCAGCGTGAACGGCAACCGGACCGATCACGGCCTGTCGACGCCTGCCAGCGCGGTGCTGCACGATATGGGCGCGGGAGGCGGGGTGTTCACGTCGCTGATCCTGAACAAGACGCCGAACGATCAGCTGCGCTTTGTGGGCGCGGCGCGAGGCGACTTCTATCAGGTGCCCAACGATCCGGCGGCGCAGAACCAGCTGGGCATTCGCGATCGCGAGCACGAGCAAGACATCTTCGGAAACTTCTCGTGGCTTCACACGCTCGGTCCGGGACTGGTGTTTCAGCTGGCGCCTTCGTACCACTACAACCGCGCGGCGTTCGATGGGCTTGGCGACGCTGCTGATCGCGTGGTCACCACCGATCATCGCGCATCGTCATACCTGGGCGGGCAAGCTTCGCTGACCGTGGTCAAGGGCCGGCACAACGCCAAGCTGGGACTCTATGGTTTTGCCCAGCACGACAATACTTTGCTGAGGCTCATCGGGAACCAACCAGCCTCGGATCCAACACTGCCACCAATCCCGGTGGACTTTGGGCCGTCGCGGCAGGTCGTGAACGGCGACCTGGAAGCGATTTTCGTCGAAGACCAGCTCAAAGTAGCGGAGTGGCTGAGCATCAACGGCGGCGTACGACTCACACGTTTCGCAGGACTGGTGACGGAAACCGCAGCCAGCCCGCGAGGCGGTGTAGCGATTCAGATTCCGCGCCTGAAGTGGGTGCTGCGAGGATCTTACAGCCGTTTCTATCAGGCGCCGCCGCTGGATACTATTTCCAACACTCTGCAGAAGACGGTCCTGAACCCGGCGGGCGACGGTTTTATTCTCCTGCGCGGGGAGCGCGACGAGCAGCACGAAGTGGGAATCACAATTCCCATCGATGGCTGCGCTATCGATGCCGACAACTTCCGCACCGGGGCGCACAACTACTTCGACCACGATGTGATCGGCAATTCCAACCTGTTTTTCCCGCTGACGATCGCGGCGGTCCGGGTGACAGGAACGGAAGTTACGGTGCGCGCTCCGAAGCTGTTCAAGAAGATTAACGTTCATCTGGCGTACTCGCATCAGTCCGCGGAAGGCTCGGGCGGGGTTACGGGCGGTTTGACCAGCGTTACGCCGCCGGCGGCGGGATTCTTCTTTCTGGATCATGACCAGCGAAACACTCTGAGCATGGGGTTCACGGCTTCGCTTCCGCGGAGTGCGTGGATTTCGGGCAACATGAGCTATGGCTCGGGATTTCTGAATGGCGATGGTCCGGACCATCTTCCGCAATACGCGACGTTCGACCTTGCTGCCGAAAAGTCGTTTGGCGAGAGCTGGGCGGTCAAGCTGACCGGCACCAATTTGGCGAACAAACATTACTTCGTCGATCTGAGCAATACGTTCGGCGGATCGCACTTTGGCGATCCACGGATGATCGCCTTGCAGGTGAAGTACAGGTTCCATTATTGATCGAAGGAAAGAGAGCCTGGTGTTGACTGCGCTCTAGGCTTAATAGCTGATTTGGGCGTGAATGCTGCAGCGGGAGCAGGAATTATCGCGGCGAGGTAATGGCCTTTCTGATCGCGGCTTCAGGGGCATGATCGTTGAAGACCACGTGACCATCATTGATCGCCAGGCCGAGGTTTTTCCAAAGGCTATCAAGGTCCATTGGCGAAGGCCGATCGCGCATCTTTGCGTACAAAGTTTCGAGAACGCGGGTGCCCGTGCCTTTGTCGCCGACGGCCAGCGCCTGTTCGATATCCCAATCCTCAGTGATGACGCCGCCGTGATCCATGATGGCGCGCAGGGCGTCGCGCAGGCCGTAGCGATCGTGACTCTGCTCGCGGATAGCGACATCGGCGAACAGGCAGAACATGGCGCCGCCCCAGTAGGTGCGTCCCCAGGTGGGCGTGCGATCCAGACCTTCGTCGCCGGGCTCGGGCTCGCCCTTGGGCATATCGCGGATGAAGACACGCCACATCTCAGCCAAGGGGATCTGGCCAGCAGCGGCACGCGCCACCGGCTCGACGTAAGTGGAGATGCCTTCTTCGATCCAGTGGTGGTTCTCCGCCATGTTGGGAAAGGCCAGATGGATCATCTCGTGCGTGAGCACCCAGTCGTCGTTAAGGGCGTCGACGGTGGCATCGCGGCCCACAGAGACCAGGATCAGGCCGCCGCCGCGCGGATAGGTGACTCCGTGTCCTACGCCAGCGCCATTGCCGGAACGGATGCGCAAGGTCAGATGCGGAACCGGGAAGTGTCCGTAATACTGCGCGACCGCGCCGGCAGATCCCTTGACCCAGTTCAGCAGATCGCGGGAAGAGAGCTTCATGGCTTCGGCCGGCAAAGTGACATCGATGGTCGCGCCAGGAACCGTGAGAGTTGTTGTGTTGGCTTCCATTGGTGGGCTCTGCTGGCTGAAGCAGTCGGCGACAAGTGCAGCGCAGAGCAGTACAAGAAACAGAAGTTCCCGGCAAAAGGAGCGGAGGCGGTGACGCAAGAGGGTCGAAGAACGCATTACGTCGCCGGCGCTGACTCTGTTTTAGCTTTTGCGCGGTAACGTTTGATCAGAGTGTCGAGTGAGAACATTCCCGGACCGAAAGCGAGAATGATCAGCGATGCGAACAACAGGGTGTAGGGCGCAGCCGCATAGAACTTGTCAGGATCGGAGATGATGGAGCTGAGCGCTTCGCGGTCGGCGATAACGTAGGCCATGATCATGTCGATCAGCAACGGCAGCGCGATCAGCCGCGATGCCAGTCCGAGAATAAGCAGGATTCCGCCCACTGCTTCCAGCCAGGCGATGAAGTGGGCGTTGAGTGAAGGCGCGGGAACTCCCAGGCTGGTGAAATAGTCGACGGTCTTGGATATGTCGGAGAGTTTGCCCGAGCCTGACTGCCAGAATTGCCAGCCCCAATAAACCCGTATGGCCAGCAGCAGCGGCGACTGCAGGCTGTTCGCGACTTTCAGGAAGAGCGCGTAGAGACGGTCGGCGGTCTTGATCAGCGATCTCACCCGGCTATTAACTTTCGGGATGGCAGAACCATCCCAGCGCCGCCCAGTTGGCGAACCAGTCATGGAGGTGCACGGTGATGTGTTCGACCTTTTGATTTGTCCAGTTGACGGTGACTTCAATCGCCGCCGAAAGCGGTTTGCCTTCCTGGATGGCGCGGAGCAGGGCAAAGGCTTCCGGCTGCAGCCGCTTGAAGTAGACTTCGTTCTCCTGGCGATGGACAGCGAGATAAATCTTTTTCGGCTTGGGCAGGGAGACGCGCTTTTCACGACGGCGGTCCGAGTGCTCCATGATCACCACGTTGCTGGCGATATCGGTCTCCGGTTCAAGGTGGCCGCGAATGCTGAGCAGCAAGTCGTCAACCGGATATTTGAGATCGAGCAGCCGCAGATAAGGCTGAAGGTGCAGGACGGGGTCTTCACCCAGCTTTCCGAGATCGGCTTCGGCCATCGTGGGAAGCTCGGCGCTGTCGAAGACGTCGATGTCGGCCCACTCCAGCCGCACCATGTCGAGGGCGATGCGTTCGGTCTTAGGCGTGAGCTCGGGATGCTCGCGCAGCCACGATTCCAGTCGCGACCCCAGATTACGCAGCGTGAACGACTGTGACGGGCGGTCGGTCAGATAGCCGGTGATCAGCTTGTCGAACCGGCGCTGTCCGATCACGGCGCGGAGTCCGGGGAAGTCATCGGCCAGCGACGACAGAATGCGGAACCAGTAGACGCGGTTGTAGATTTCCAGGCGCTCCACGGAGGTGAGGCGATCGTTGGGCTTGATGATGCGCTCGACGATTTCCTTGGTGGGGCGGCCGTCGAGGGTGCGCTTGCGCATCCGCTCATCGGCGGTGAGCGGCTGGCGAATCACTTCAAACATGTCGCGCTGCAGCTGGTCGAGATTGGTGTTGCTCATGAGGCCACCGCCGCGTTCTGGGGCAGATGCTTTTTGGCTTTCAGCGCCTCGGCGTGAACTTCCTCGAAGGACGGGATGCGATCGTCCCACTCCAGCAGCGTGGCGGTCGGCCCGACCAGTTCGATGGCGCGCTTGTAAAGCCGCCAAACAGGATCGATCACCGGATGATCGTGCGTATCGAGAATATATTTCTCGTACTTGGAGTGGCCGGCAATGTGAATCTGGGCCACACGGTTGTGGGGAACGTTCTCCACGTAATCCAGCGGATTGAAGTTGTGGTTCCGCGAGGAGACGTAAATGTTGTTGACGTCGAGCAGGATGCCACAGTCGGCGTCTTCGGCAACTTCGGTCAGGAATTCCCACTCCGTCATTTCCGACACGTGGAATTCGGCGTAGCTGCTCACATTCTCCACCGCGATGGGAACTTCCAGGAAGTCGCGCGCCTCGCGAATCTTCTGGGCAGTGCGCTTGGCGGCTTCGAAAGTGTAAGGCATGGGCAGCAGGTCATGGGAATAAGTGCCGTCCACGCTTCCCCAGCAGAGGTGGTCGGTGAGCCAGGGAGTTTTGGTGCGCTTGACCAGCGTTTTCAGGCGGCGCAGGTGCTCGCGGTTCAGATCCTCGGCGGAGCCAAAGTACATGGAGACGCCGTGCTGGACGACGCGGTAGCGATCCAGGATCTGGTCGAGGACCTTGAGCGGACGGCCGCCATCGACCATGAAGTTTTCCGAGATGATTTCAAACCAGTCGACGACCGGCTTCTTGTCGAAGATGTGCTGGTAGTGGGGGATCCTCAGGCCGATGCCCACGCCGTAATCCGAGTATCCATTAAAACGATTTGCGGGCATAAAAACAGGGTATCAAAGCGAAGATGAAGAATGGAGGACCAGTAGCTTGTTGACCCCGGTCCTCCCTAAAGCAGGGAAACCGGGTTACTCTTTGGCCATGGGCTTGCCGTCGGTCCGGCACTCGCCTTTGCCTTTGCAGTCGTTCTTGCCCTTGGTAGCTCCGCAACCACCCTTGCCTTTGCAGGAGTTTTGGCCCTTACAGGCGTGTTTGTCTTTCTTGCTCTTGGTGGCTTTCTTGCCGGACGCGGCAGCTTTGTCTTTATCGCCACCGGTGTTCTGCGCCATAGCACCCATTGTGCTTCCGGCAACAAATCCCGACAGGGCAGCGCCCATGAGCAGTGCTCGCATGGATTTCGTCATGAGGGTAAAGCTCCTTTCGTTGTCCTCTCCAGTACGCTTTTATCCGGGCTTTTGGATTGGCATCCGCAACTGATTGTCATCCTCAAGTCCGGGTCTTATTTCTGCAAACATTGTCCGACGGCACGCACCAGCTCTCCGCAACCGGCAAGCCGGCGTTCTTCGGACCCGATGCCCAAATCGCGAAGCGATTGAGCGGGGGAAATGGTAACACGAAAGAATGTGATTCGTCCCTCAAAACCCGATTGCACCGGATGTTAGAACGTAAAAACCCTTAGTTCGAGGCCGTTGCGGTTGAAGGAAATGAGGAAAGTCAGTTATTGCGCTGCACGAGATATCGCGCCAGCTCCTCCAGCGTGGCCGCACGCAGACCGAACTGATTGAGAGCGCGGCAGCCGGAGTCGATCAGCGCATCGGCCTTTCTGCGCGACTCTTCGATCCCGAACAGAGCAGGGTAGGTGGCTTTCTCCGACGCAGTGTCCTTGCCCGCGGTCTTGCCCAGCTGCTCGGAGGACTGGGTGACGTCAAGAATGTCGTCGGCGATCTGGAAGGCCAGGCCGATGGCCCGGCCGAAGTCGCGCAGGCTCCGGATTTCCGCAGGCGACGCGCCGGCGTAGATGGCGCCGCTGACCAGGCTGGCGGTGATCAGCGCGCCGGTCTTGGAACGATGAATATATTCCAACGTGGCGGGATCGGGAGCCTGACGCTCGGCTTCCAGGTCTTTCACCTGGCCTCCGATCATGCCTTCGACAGTGCCGGTGCCGTGCGAGATTTCGGCGATGATGCGCACGCGAGCTTCGGCGGCGACTCTCAGTCCGGCGAGAACTTCGTAAGCGCGGGTCTGCAGCGCGTCGCCGGCGAGGATGGCCAGAGCTTCACCGTAAACCACATGGCAGGTGGGCTTGCCGCGGCGCAGATCGTCATTGTCGAGGGCGGGAAGATCGTCATGGATCAGCGAGTAAGTGTGCAGCATCTCCAGGGCGCTGCCCAGGTCTTCAATGCCCGCGGGCAGGCGGCCCGAGATCAGGCGCGCGGCTTCCAGGCACAGGACAGGCCGCAGCCTTTTGCCGCCGGCAAAGACACTGTGGCGCATGGCCTGATGGATGGATTCCGGACGCTCGTTCGGCGAAGGCAGCAGTTTGTCCAGGGCCTGATCGATCATCTGCTGGCCCTGCTCAAGGGTTTCCTTCAGCATGGATGCTGAGTATAGCAAGAGCAACTCGCACTGTTGACGGCGGACAGCCGAGCCCGCGGAAGCGTCGTTCGATGCACCAAAAGCGGGCAGAAACCAAAGGACTATGAAGCTCTGCGGACTTGTGTACCTTGGATTCAAATGTAATCGGACCGATCATGCTCAATAACACGGTTGAAATCTCGACCGGCGAGCGCAACATGACGAAGTTCACAAAGTTAGCCGGGCCCCAGAAGCAAATCGCGGTGACGTTGGTTGCGGTAGCAGCAGTTCTCATCAGCGGGTGTGGCGCGCAGAGAAGTTATCACTTCACGCCCAAGTCGGTGACCAGGATCAATTACGATCCCAAACATTGCACGGAGCTGACAGACGGCCGCTTCAAATGCAAGGAAGTGGTGTTTACCGTCGCCAGCATCGATGCCTCGGGAAGCAAATAGGCCGAACATAGAGTTTTAGGGTCGAACACAAAAGTAAAGGTTTAGGGACGAATACAAAGTTGTAAGGGTCGAACACAGGGTTTAGGGTCGAACACAAGGTTTAGGGTCGAACACAAGGTTTAGGGACGAACACAGGGTTGAAAGTTCAGGAGCACAGGAAAAACAGCCGGGCTCTGCTACCCCGAAGTCGGGGGATGTAACACAAGGGACAGACAAGGCCCATCTCACAAAAGAGAGCGCCCACAAAAGGCGCTCTTTTTTATTGATCAACTCGGTTGAAAACGCTACCGAAGACCAGACCATGAACTTCTATAACCAGGATGAAAATAGCGGTCGTTCATGGCGAACTTCCCGGCCAGGTCGTAATAGAAAGGGATCTCACGTTGCCTGCTATCAGCGCGGTCGATTTGTCTCTATAACGCAAATTTCACACGACCTTCATTTCATTTTGTTCGTTTTTTCTTGTGATTCCTGTGTAATGCCTGCCTGAAAGGAAAAGTCCCCATGAATCTGTCTCCTCGGCGTTGCCTGGCCTGGCTGCTGCCGGCGTTTGTTACTTTCGGCGTTCGTCCGCTGCTGGGCGAAGGGAATCCCCAAAACGCCAAACACATCATCATCGTTATGCAGGAAAACCATTCTTTCGACAATTATTTCGGCGCGCTGGCTTATGCGCCGGGTAGCCCGTACCACTCGCCGCGGCCCAGCGAGGACGGCGACCGCGATCGCGACGATCGCCAAGGCTGCGCCAGGAACGACCACCGCTGCGTTGATGGCCTCACCTGCACCGTGGATAGCTCCGGGAATCTTACCTGCCTTAATTCCAATATCGACGATGACGGCCACACCGTCCTTGCCTTCCACGATTCGCGGCGATGCGTCGCCCCGGACCTGGACCATGGCTGGGCCGGCACCCACAATGAGGCCAACTTCAATCATCCCAATGACACGCTACGCTTCAGCTTCAGCGACGGGTTTGTCCGCCAGAACGACGCTACCGAGCAGCACGACAACTCGGTTGAAAACTTTACCGAAGACCAGACCATGAACTTCTACAACCAGGATGAGATCCCTTTCTATTACGACCTGGCCGGGAAGTTCGCCATGAACGACCGCTATTTCTGTCCCGCGCTTGGTCCAACATTCCCCAACCGTTCCTTCTTCATGGCCGCTACCGCATTCGGCCATCTCACCACCTCAGAGATCTTTCCTCCGCCGGGCGGGTACAAGCCGATCACCGGCACCATCTTCGATCTCCTCGACAAGAACCAGGTAAGCTGGGCGGACTACTTCCAGGATGTTCCCCAGGGCGGCAGCTTCCGTCCGTTTCCCGGCGATCCCCACTTCCTGCCTCTGGCGCTATTCCTGGCCCAGGCTGCAGGCACACCTGGCGCCGGGCCTCTGCCTTCGATCTCTTTTGTCGATCCCGACTTCGGAGTCTTCGGCAAGGAAAACGACGAGCACCCGCCTACCGACATTCAGCGCGGTCAGGCCTTCGTGTCACAGGTGGTCAACGCTGTCCGCAGCGGGCCGTTCTGGAAGGACTCCATCATCTTTATCACCTATGACGAGCACGGCGGCTTTTACGATCACGTAGCTCCTCCTCGCGCACGCCAGGGCCACGCCCGCACGCCTGACGGCATCGATCCCGGGCGCTGTGCCGATGCCTCCAACCCTCCAGCCAGCCAGCAGCCCGGCGGCGGGGCGGAGTGCACAATCAGCCTCGGCATCGAGAAGAGCTTCTGTGCAGCCTTTGCCGCCAACCCTGCCGGGCCGTTCCCGGACCAGTGCGCCAGCTTCGATCAACTCGGCTTCCGCGTCCCTTTCCTGGCGATTTCACCGTTCTCCAAGCCCCATTATGTGTCCCATACCGTGGGCGATCACACCTCCATGCTCGCGCTGATTGAGAAGATCTTCCTGAGCTCGGACGCGGACCACGACGGTGACGCCGGTGGCCGCCAGCACCTCACTCTGCGTGACCTGCACGCCAATACTCTCGAAGATATGTTTGACTTCGAAAGTTCACCGTCATTGAATACAGCGGTGGGCGCCGCTGCGCCCCCGGCACAGGACTGCACACCTCACTAGCTCTTATCGACGGATGAGCATGTGACTAGGGGCCTGCTCCCAGGCCCCTTTCCTATCGCATGGTGTGGTGGCAGTCTATTCGTGTCGCAGCGCGACTATGGGATCGACTCTGGTCGCGCGGCGCGCCGGAATGTAGCATGCCAGCAACGTCACCGCCGCCACTAACAAGATGATCCAGATGAATGTTGCAGGATCGGTGGGAGTCACTCCGAACAAGACTTTCGCCATCAGCCGCGTAGCGGCCAGTGCCAAGGCTACGCCCGCTGCCACGCCGACAGCCGCCAGCATCAGACCCTGTTTGCAGATCAAAGCCAGAACGTTTCCGCGGCTGGCGCCAAGAGCCATGCGAATGCCGATCTCACCTTTCCGCTGACTGACGGAATAAGAAATGACGCCGTAGATCCCTACAGCGGCCAGAACCATCGCCAGGCCTCCGAAGAATCCCAGCAGAACCGCTTCCAGCTTCGGCTGCGCTACCGATGTGGACACGATTTCATTCATGGTGAGCACGTTGGCCATGGGCAGGTTCTTGTCGAACCGGGAGATGATCGACCGGATCGAGCCGACGAGAGCTTTGGGATCGCCCTCAGTCCGCACGGCGAACGCGGGACTCATGGTGGAATCCTCCTGCAGGGCGGAAGCATAGACCAGCGGTTCTGGCTTTTGATCCAGGCCGCCATAGTGCACGTCGCTGACAACTCCCACAACTGCGAACCTGCGAAGAACAGCTCCGCGAGGAATTAACTCTTTCGGAATCAGGTTCACCGGCGGATTGAGCATGATCAGCCTTCCAACCGGATCGGCATTGGGCCAGTACTTGCGCGCCAGGGTTTCATTAATTACAACCGACGGAGTAGTTGTGGCTTGGTCGTGTTCGTCCAGGAAGCGGCCGTTGACCAAGTGAACGCCGAGAGCGCCGAAGGTGTGGCCATACACTGCGCGGTATTGCACATGATCGGTTGCGTCAAGCGACGAGGGAAGAGGCCGGTCCAGAGCCACAAAGAACTTGGACCAATTCTCTCCATTTAAAGGCAGGTTGGAGATGATCCCCGCTGCTTTGACTCCCGGGAGATGTTCAATTCCCTCCACCGTTTCACGGAAGAACTCGGCTACCCGCGGCGGGGAACCGAGCCGGGCCGGATCGGGCTGAGGATCGTAAGCATCGGGAAGGCTCACGTCGAAGGTCAACATCTGTCCGCGGGAGAATCCGCTATCGACGTCGAACAGCTTTTGCAGACTGCGAATCGCCAGGCCGGAAGCAATCAGCAACACCAGCGCCAGCGCTACCTCGCTGATCACCAGCCCGCCGCGCAGCCGACCGTTGCCCACCCCGTGTCCGGTCCTTCCGCCTTCTTTAAGTGATTCGTTCAATTTTACGGAACGCGAACTCTGCAGCGCTGGAATAAGGCTGAAGAGCAGTCCGGTCACAACTGAAACTGCTCCGGTGAGAAGCAATACCCACCCATCCACTCGTACCTGGTCAATGCGGGGGAGCACGCTGCCTGCCATCGGCAGCAGGCCAAGCGAAAAGTAGGCCAGAGCCAGGCCAATGGCCCCGCTGATCAACGCCAGCACCAGGCTCTCGGTTATGAATTGGCGCACGAGACGGCCGCGGGAAGCTCCCAGCGCGGAGCGAATCCCGATCTCCTTTTCTCTTCCTGAAAAGCGCGCCAGCAGCAGATTGGCCAGATTAGCGCAGGCGATTAAAAGCACCAATCCTACAGCGCACAGCAGCACCAGTAGCGCGGGACGTGAATCCCCCAGCCAATCCTCAGCCAGAGACTTCAATCCCACGCCGATGTCTCTATTCTCCGGAAACTGCTCCGCGATCTGCAGCATGATGGCGTTCAAGTCGCTCGCCGCCTGGGCCTGGGTGATTCCGGGCCTCAGCCTGCCTACCATGTTCACGAAGTAGTTATTGTGCGTGTCCATGTTGTCGCCAGACTTCCACGCCATCGGAACCCAGGCTTCAACCTTGAAGGCCGAAGTATAGAACTCCGGCGGCATGACTCCGACGATCAGGTAGGGATCTCCGTCCAGGCTGAAGGTCTTGCCGGAGATATCCGGGTCGGAATTGAGGTGGCTGCGCCAGAAGCTATGGCTCACCACCATTACCCGGTGTGCGCCAAATGTCTCTTCGCCGGCGAGAAATGCTCGCCCGAACCGCGGTTTGACGCCAAGAGTGCTGAAATACTCCGGGGTTACGACGGCAGCAAGCAAACGTTCCGGTTTGTCGCCGCCGGTCAGATTGAAAGTCGCGTGATAGAAAGCGGAGAGACTAGCCAAAGTGTGATTCTGGGAGCGCAACCTGCGGAAGTCGGGTGGTGAAGCGCCAAACTTGTCGAGGCCCTTGCTCGGAGCGGTGTTGGAGATACTGATCAGCCGCGACGGTTCCGGGTAGGGCAGCGGCCGCAGTAGCACGCCGTTGACCACGCTGAAAATAGCAGAGTTGGCGCCGATGCCCAGCGCCAGAGTTACCGCTGCCACTGCAGTGAACCCGGGATTTTTACGTAGCATGCGCACACCATAGCGCGCATCCTGAAACAAAGTCTCCAGGAAGGGCAGGGTTTCCTGTTGGCGATAGTTTTGTCTGGCTTGCTCGATTCCGCCGGAGCTAACCAGGGCATGGCGACGCGCTTCTCCGGGTGTCATACCGCGCCGCTCATTTTCTTCCGCTTGCATTCTCAGGTGACTCTCGAGTTCGGCTGCCAGATCAGACTCAGAGCGCCTCTCGCCGAGGAATCCCTTTATGCGCCGGAAGAATTGCCGCAGCGCTTTCATGATTCCTCCTCACGCGGGAGAAAACGGGCAAGGATGGCCGTCGTTTTCTGCCAGTCCCTGGCTTCCCGCTGCAGATGCCGCCGGCCGGCGCGAGTCAGGCGGTAATAGCGCGCCTTGCGGTTGTTCTCGGAAAGCCCCCATGCGGCGGCGATGTAGCCTTCCTGTTCTAGTTTGAGCAGCGCGGGATAGAGCGTTCCATATTGAACCACCAGCGAGTCGCCGCTGATTTGCTCGATGCGCCTGGCGATGCCGTATCCGTGCAGCGGCCCCATGGTATCCAGAGTGCGCAGCACCATAAGCGCCAGCGTGCCCTGCCAAACTTCGGTCCTGTCGCCCATGCTTCTCCTATTGGTTAACTTCTGGAGCCTACTATTATTTCTATTGGAAAGCAATAGGGAGAGATGTCGTGGGCGAGGGTGCGATTGCAAGCGTCTGTGTTTGGCCGATGGTGAAGTAAAAAGTCGCGCCCTGGTCGGGAGCGGCCTTTGGCCAGATCAATCCGCCAGGTTTATAGAGGATGCGCTGCACGGCAATTCGTCTGGCACGCGAACTCGGCCGCTATCTTGAAGCGTTGACGGTCAGGCTTTCTGAGTAGACATTCGACCGTTTTTACCGTCTGCTTGTTTTGTGCAAAAACCTAACTCCGATGGCGTTCTTCGGCAGGACCTGTAACATACCAACGGCAAGGAGAGCTCGTGAAGCCTGCCCCTGCGTTGTTCCTTCTGGGTCTTTCTTTCCTGTTCACCGCACTTCAAACTCATGCTGCGGAAGTTCGCGGCAACGTTGCCAACGCGAACGGCGGAGAGCCGCTGCGCCAGGTGCAGATCTCAATCCTTGAACTCAAGCGCACGGTTATTACGAATCGAGACGGGACCTTCCGAATTTCCGCTGTGCCTGTCGGCAAATACACGGTGCGCGCCAGCGCTGTGGGTTTCCGCCTGCTGACCGTAGCCATCGAAGTCGGCCGCGATGATCAGGACCAGGTAATTTCTATCTCGCTGGTTCCCGACTTCCGGCGCACCGATGTTGTTGTAGTCAAGGGCGATGTGTTCCATAGAGACAATCCCGCGATCCCCAGCCAGTTTGATCTGACCGCCACCGAGATGACGGAGTCCGCCACAGTGCTGGTCGACGATCCCTTTCGCTCGGTGCAGGCTTTGCCCGGAGTGTCGCCGGGAGAGAACAACGACCTCTTCGGCCAGTTTTCCGTGCTTGGTGCGCTTTTTCGCGACGTCAGCGTCTACGTAGACGACATCCTCATTCCTGCGCCGTTTCACGGCCTTCCCAATTTCAATAACGGCGCCTCTCTCAGCCTTTTCAGCAGTGAGACCCTCCAGTCGCTGGACTTGATGCCGGTGGCCTACCCTGAGCGTTACGCCGATTCCATTGGGGCAGCTTTATCCTTGCGGACGCGTGAAGGAAGCCGCAGCCGGCCCGCGTTCACAGTCTCCGCCGGGATCGCCGACAGCAGTGTCATCGGCGAAGGAGAACTTGGTTCCGCGAAAAAGGGATCCTGGCTGGTATCGGTGCGGAAGAGCTACCTGAACTGGCTCATTGACAGCATCGGAGACACCACCCTGAGCGACGGCGCGTTTGAAGATGGCAGCGCCCGATTGAGTTACGACCTGACCTCCCGGCATAGCTTCAGCTTCTATTTTCTCGATGGCCATACCGGCGTCAAGGACAACTCGGCAGTGACCCTGAATGACCTGGACACCGGCGGAAATGATATGACCGTGGCCCGTTTGGGGTGGCGGTTCACCTCGTCACCGCGACTACTCTTCGATACGGAAGGCGCTAACATCGGCCAGCGCTATGACGTCCGCAATCTCACCGGGCAGATCCTTGCCACGGACAACTATGGGGAGTGGGTCGGTCAAACGCGAACATCGTGGAGCTGGGCTGCGAACCAGATACTGGAAGCCGGCTTCTCCGGTCGCCGTTTGCGAGATTCCGGCTTCTCGCAGGATTTCAGCTTCCTTAATCCGGTTACGCTGCAGCCAGTTCCTTTAGTGTTCGCCCCCTCGGATGCCACCGGATTGCGCCTCAGCGGCTACGCTCAGCAGATCACCAACCTGCATTCCAATCGCATACACCTGATGGCCGGAATCCGCTGGGACCGCGTGGAGCAGGTGGACGCGCGCCCGGTCTCGGCACAACTCTCGGCCGCGGTTCAGATTACCCCGCGCACGCAGGTACCATTCGGCCTGGGCAGGTATGCTCAGTTTCCGACCTTCCAGGAACTGGCGGAGCCGTGTTCGTCTCTTCCTTTCCCGAAACCAACTGCGCTGCCACGCGACGTCTACGAACGTTCTGACCATCTGTCCTTGGCGGTGGAGCGCTCTCTCGGCGAGTTCACGCGCATCAGGGTGGCAGCCTTCGACCGTGAGAACCATCAGCTTGTAGGCTCGCGAATTTTTTCCGACACCGGCTGCGGCCGCGTGGTTGAGACTGCGAGCCACTTTCCGCTGCCTGGCCCCATCCGCGATTACTCGCGCGGTGTGCAGATCCTGATTCAGCGGCGCAGCGCCAACCGCTTGTCCGGCTGGATGGGATACACGCTGGACTATGCCCGCGAACGCGCAGCAGAGCAAATCCAGTCGTTTACCCCGCCGTTTTTCGCTATCGGACCTTTGATCACCGAACCCACCACGGAAGACCAGCGTCATACGGTTAACGCTTTTGCGAACTATCGCATATCTCCCAGCATCAGTGTGAGCGGGAAATGGGTCTACGGTTCGGGGTTTCCCGTTCCCGGCTTTTCCAACTTTACCGTCGGGAACACATTTGTCACGGTGGCCAACCAGACTCGCCTGGGGGATTACCAGCGCTTGGACTTGCGCCTCGACAAATCGTGGGCCTACGCCCGCTGGAAGCTTACTTTGTATTCCGAAATACTTAACGTCACTAATCACAACAACCCGCGCTTTATCTTTACTTCGTTTCAAGCCAACGGTCAGGCTTTTGGAGTAACCGACAAAGGATTACCCATCACCCCGACCGCAGGCTTAGTATTTCAATTCTGATCAGTCCGCCGGATCGTTGCCGTAGCCGGCGATGACTAAGAAACGCGAAGATGACCGTACCTCGCAATACGGTGCTGTTGGGAGCCTCCGGCCTGGTCGGAGGCTTCTGCCTCCAGGCGGTGCTGGCTGACGCATCAGTCGCGCGTGTCACGCTTTTGAATCGGCGCGAACTCGCGATTGCCGTCGATCCACGCCTTACGCAAAAAATCGTCAATTTTGAAGAACTATCGGCTGCTGATTTTACCGGCGCTGACTCAGTCTTCTGCGCATTGGGCACCACCATGCAAAAGGCGGGATCCAAAGAGGCGTTTCGCCGTGTCGACCTCGAGTATCCGCTGGCTGCGGCCAAAGCAGCGCGCCTGGCCCGAGTCCGGGAATTTATTCTTGTCTCTTCCGTAGGCGCCGATCCCCGGTCGGGCAACTTCTACCTGCGCACCAAAGGAGAGTTGGAGCAGCAGTTGGGCGCGCTGGGATTCACCACGCTTCATATCTTTCGTCCCAGCTTGTTGCTGGGCCGGAGACAAGAGTTTCGCCTGGGCGAGCGAGTGATGATCGTTCTGGCTCCGTTGCTGAACCTTCCTTTGATCGGCGGGCTTCGCCGCTATCGCGCGATCTCCGCGGAAAATGTGGGCAAGGCCATGACTGTCGCCGCACGCAATCAAGGCCCCGGCGTTTTTGTCTATCACTACAAAGAGATTGTTGACCTGGCTTCCCAAACGGTTCCGGCTTGACCTCGTCTAACAAGGGCGAATAGCCTTTCTCTGCCTCGAGGGAAAACCATGATGAAACGTCTTGCAGTTGCGGTTCTATTATTGGCGGCCCTGCCGTCGTTTGCCCAAAAAAATGCTGCTCTCAACGTCGTTCGCCCCGGCGAAAACCTGGTTCTGGAGAACATCCCGCCGATTCCCGCCTCTATTGCGGAACAGGTCGCGCAATACAGTGAAACCCGCTCGGCCGCTTTCGAAGACTGGGATCCGGCCCGCCGCGAGATGCTGATCGTCACGCGCTTTGCCGACGTGCCGCAGATTCACCTTGTCAAAATGCCCGGTGGCGCGCGCACCCAGCTCACTTTCTTCCCGGATCGCGTCGCCCGAGCCCACTATGGACCCGGGGGAACGAACTACTTTGTGTTTGTCAAAGATGTAGGCGGTGGCGAGTGGTTCCAGTTCTACCGCTACGATCTCTTCGACGGCAAAATCACGCTGCTCACCGATGGCAAGTCGCGCAACACCGGCGGCGCTTTCGCCCACGATGACCGGCGCTTTGCCTACAGCTCCACTCGCCGCACCGGTCAGGATACGGACGTCTGGATCATGGACCCGACCGATCCCAAGTCTGACCACATGCTTCTCCAGGTGGAAGGCGGCGGCTGGGGAGCCGCTGACTGGTCGCCCGACAACAAAAAACTGCTGGTCAGCCAGGAGATTTCCGCCAACCAGAGCTACTTCTGGCTGGTGGACGCCGCCAGCGGAGAGAAAAAGCTGCTCACCCCTAAGAACGACAAGGAAGAAGTCGCCTATGGCGGAGGCACGTTCAGTAAAGATGGCAGGGGTTTCTACGCGACCACGGACCGCGATTCTGAGTTTCAGCGCCTGGCCTACTTCGACCTGGCCACCATGCAGCCTACGTACCTGACCTCGGATATCAAGTGGGATGTCGACGATTATGCCTTGAGCGATGACGGAAAAAACCTGGCCTTCGTAACCAATGAAGACGGAATTGCCCGCCTCTATCTCATGAACACGGGAACACGCAAATACCACCCTGTGGCCGGCATTCCCAGCGGCTTGATCGGTGGCGTCACATTTCACAAGAACAACCGGGATCTTGGCTTCGTGGTCAACACCGCAAGATCGCCATCGGATGCCTATTCACTGGACATAGCCAGCGGCAAGCTCGAACGCTGGACCTTTAGCGAGGTCGGAGGCTTGAATCCGTCAACTTTCTCCGAGCCCCAGCTGATCAAGTGGCAGACCTTTGACGGCAAGACCATATCCGGCTTCCTCTACGCTCCCGATCCCAAAAAGTTTCCCGGCAAGCGGCCGGTTATCGTGAACATCCACGGGGGGCCGGAAGGCCAGTTCCGTCCCGGCTTCCTGGCCCGCAACAATTACTATCTCAACGAGCTGGGCGTGGCCCTGGTATTTCCCAACGTCCGTGGGTCAGCCGGTTACGGCAAGACTTTTCTCAAGCTGGATAACGGCATCAAGCGTGACCACACTCACAAGGACATCGGGGCCCTGCTGGATTGGATCAAGCAGAACCCAAATCTCGACGGCGACAAGATCATGGTGACCGGCGGCAGCTACGGCGGCTACATGACCTGGGCCGTTGCCTATGAGTTCAGCGACAAGATCTGCTGCACCCTGCCGGTTGTGGGGCCTTCGAACCTCGTGACCCTTTTGCAGAACACGGAGGCCTACCGCCGCGACTTGCGTCGCGTTGAGTACGGCGACGAGCGCGTCCCCGAGATCCACGACTACCTGGAGCGCACCGCGCCCCTCAACAACTCAGAGAAGATTCGCAAGCCGGTGTTCGCCGTGGTCGGCAAGAACGATCCGCGCGTGCCCTGGACCGAATCCCGCCAGATGCTGGATAAGCTCAAAGGCGACGGCATCACCACCTGGTTCCTCATGGCCAACGATGAAGGACATGGCTACGCCAAGAAGAAGAATCAGGACTTCCAGTTCTACGCCACGGTAATGTTCATTCGCCATTTCCTCCTGGGCGAAAACTTTGCTGTAGCAGGGAACTGAAGGCAGGTCTGCGGAAAAAAGGGCCGCCGGCAAGGTGGCCCTTTTCCTGTTTCATATTGGTCGCTGAGGGTTTTCTCCAGATCCTGACGATGTCTGCGGCATCCCTGAAATCGTCTCTGGGATCATAGTTTCCAGAGTGGCTGACCCTTGCCCCACACCCCTAAAGATTTGAACTGGGCGGACACGAACCTTCGAATCGTACTAGTTTCAATAACTTGCAAGATTTAATTCGACATAACGGCGGCTTAGATAAGAGAATGACGGCTGGCATTTTTCGAAGTTGATGGTAGAACTGCGTCCAAGTCGGTCTCGGCTGAGGTTGCTGTGTGCCGGTTGTCTGGTAGCGGCGGTCATTTTGCTGCCCAACTCCGCTCGATCACAGACTGTGATCGCCGATGTCACCGCGCCCATCGAAGCCGAAACCGGGTTTCTGCAGAGCCGTGGAGCAATTCCGCGTTTCCAGTCTGCAGGCAAGATTTCCGGCGAGGCTCTGACGCCACTCGCCCAGCAACGCGTCGCCAGCGTTCCTTATTTCTCAAGTTCCTTTGCCTTCGAAGGCCGGACATTTCCTTTCACGGCGGTGGGTAAGCGTCCCCAGACCGGCGGCGTCACGGAGATTCCAACCCAGATCGTTGCCGTCTCCATGTTGTTCGAAGGTTTTGTCGACGAACGTGGCGATCCCATTGTTCTCGACGCCGAGGCGATCGTTCCCAGCGTGCAGGCCTCACCCATCTTCCGCAACGCCAACTATCAGAGTGTAGGCTTGACGCAGTTCGCCGACGCGGTGCAGCGCGCGCAATTCTTCCGTGCCATGGCGCCTGACTGGCACACGCTTCTGACTGCTCCTGAATTGCTGAAGCCGGTGACCATCGAAGTACCGCGCGGCATGGCCCACGTCTATCGCAACCGCATCATGGGCGACACCTTTGCCGTGGTAGACACTAATTTTTTTATCTCCCAGCTCAACACCGTGGTCCAGTTGGAGAACCTGCGGCCGGATTCGCTGGCGCTTGTCCTCACCAACAATGTCTTTCTGGCCCCGCAAGCCGAGATTAAACAGTGCTGCGTTCTCGGATTCCACACCTCGTTCGTCGTCGGCGATTCCCGAGATGTCCCGCAGGTGCAGACTCTGGTCTGGGCCAGCTGGATTGACCCCGGATTGCTGGGCAGCAACGTCGCCGACATCACGCCTATCAGCCACGAGATTTCCGAGTGGATGAACAATCCCTTCGGAACCAACGTAGTTCCCGCGTGGCAGCCGCTGGGTGCTCCGGGCGGATGCCAGAACAATCTGGAAACCGCGGACCCTGTGGCCACGCTGCCTAATGCGGCCTATCCCGTCACCATTGACGGCGTGACCTACCATCCCCAAACCCAGGTGCTCCTGCCTTGGTTCACGCGGCAAGGAATTTCAGCTTCCCTGGCCGGCGCTTTCAGCTTCCCCGATCAGGAACTCGTTACCAGCCCATCGCAAAGCTGCGTGATGCGCTGATCGTAGAGATTCTCTTCTACACTGCGGCCGTGTAGCGGCTCTCAATTGCATTCTTAATCTTTGCGCGGCTCTCCGCAGCTGACAGTTTCCCATTGTGTTCGACCGCCTTGGCTGCACGCGCCAGGTCGGAATCCTTGATCACGGCTTCGAACCAGTGCGAGTAATCGCTGTGGCCAAGGTGATAAAGCCACGTCTCGTCGTCAACGCCGTCGGCGATTTGCAGGAAGGTCATCAGGTTTTGCGCGCGCAGGTTCAGCTTCAAGTCCGGGCCGCGGAAATAAAAACTCTGGTCGGGAGAGAGCTCGCCTTCGGCGTAGTTACGACGGTGCCGGCGCCGCTCCGCCTTTGAGGCGTGAACATTCACCAGAGTCGCCGACGGCGAATTCGTGAACCATACCAGCGCCTGGCCCGTCTCGGCCGGCTTCTCCGATGTCTGTGGAACTCTGAACCCGGCGGCCTTGGCGAAGGCCGCCAATGTCTCTGGCGCGGAGTTGCCGGTGACTACGGCGGCGTCGATGAACTTCAGAATCGGAGGTGACACGTGCTCCGGATGAACCGTAATCAGCATGATCCCCTTGAGAGCGGGAGGAATCGTGGTGGCGGCCGGCGTCCACGAGATGGGCAGCAGATGATGCGCCTCGTCGATCACCAGCCAGTGCGGCCGCGCGGTGCGCGTTCGCCATTCCAGAATCCGCGGTAGCAGAGCGGCGAAGTATTCCGGACGCTCAGCTACCGGCAGGGCCATCAGGTTGACGATGACGCTCCGGTCGGGCGACGCCAGTGCCTTGTTGATTGCCTCCGGATCCGGTTTCTCTTTCGCTGTTCCGAAGCTGAGAGCTCCGGCAAAGTATTCGTAATCGCCTTCCGGATCGATCAGGCAGAACTGGTACTTCTGTTCGGCCAGCTGCTCCAGGATTCCGGCCACCGTCGTGGACTTTCCGCTGGCTGAAGGGCCCGCGATCAGGATACCGTTGCGTTGCGCGTGGATGCGAAGTTCTTTTTCGGGTTCGTCCTCATCCGCGGCTGGGCCGCGATATGTCCCCAAAGTGATCGAGTGGCGGCGAAGCCGATCGTCGTATTGCGCAAGATCGTCGCGCAGCAGTTGCTCGGCAATCTCGGTTACGCCCGCTCCATTGCGGTTCTCTGTGTGGACGTCGGCGCGATCCAGCAAAGCGGGCACTGCGTTGGCCACGGCAACGCCGCATTCGGCTGCCGAAAGAAAGGCGTGGTCGTTCTCGGCGTCGCCCAGCGCCACCGTATTGTGGAAGGACAAGTCCAATTCCTCCAGCGCGGCGTGGAGCCCCGTAGCCTTGTTCACGCCCGAAGGAAGAACCATCACTGCGCCCTTGTTGAACACTACCTGCAGATCCAGGGCCAGTTCCCGGATTGCCTCCAGCACTTCATTCTGGTGCGGCGTCCAAGTGGAGACGATCGCGCGGCCGGTTTCAAAAGGAACCTTGCGCCGCTGCAACTCGGCCAGAAAGGCCGGCGGCGGCGGCTCGCAGAGCAGCGTGGTCTCCCGCGTAGCGGGGCAATAGAGCAGCGCGCCGTTCTCCACCACCACGTAGTCGAATAGGCCTATGCGGGGGAAGACATTCTTCAGGTCTGGCAGGTGGCGGCCCGTGACCAGCAACAACTTGCGCCCTGACGCCTTAACTCGCTCCAGCACCTGCACGGACCTTTCCTCTACGGTCCCGTGGTGCGCGAGGGTGCCGTCGTAGTCGGTGGCTAGAGCAATGTAACGCATAGTTTTCTTTTGATGCTGGAAAACCGGTCTTTGCCAACCACGAGCCTCGGCCAGAAGGGATTACCTTATGTTTTTAGGGAAAACGATTTTTGTCAACCTTTTGTCGAATTTTGCGTCTTCTATCGACGTACTGATGAAATATCAAATTTAAGGAGCGGAATGCGATGCAATATCTCTTGTTGATCTACGATGCTGAAGCAAACTGGAACGCCGTAAGCGAGGCCGAGCGGCAGAAGATGTATGGCCAGTACATGGATCTTACCCAGGATCTGCAGAAGAACGGAAAATACAAATCCGGAAATCAGTTGCAGCCGATTGCCTCGGCTGCCACTGTACGTATTCGCGATGGCAAAAAGACCATCACCGACGGCCCCTTCGCCGAGACCAAGGAGCAATTGGGCGGCTACTACCTGGTCGAAGCCAAGGACCGTGATGAGGCGCTGGCCATCGCCGCTCGTATTCCTTCCGCGCGCCTGGGATGCGTGGAAGTTCGCCCGGTCGTGATGCGTTGACCAAGCCATTCTGCTGGTTTGCTTCAGCCGGTCGCTGCCTGAACTCTTGTGGAGGAGGAAGGTTTCCTCCTCCGCTCGCTTTTTGATGTCCGCACCCTGCCGCTGGTTTGCGCATGCGCGACTGAGACGATTTACAATGGTCGCTCTGCTGTTCGGCGTAAATCCCAAACGAGGTGATTAAGATGCGCAGGCAGATTCTCTTAGCAGCCGGGTTGGTGTGCGTGGCAACAGTTTTCACGATGTCCTTGTCCGCGGCTGAACCGCAGTATCAGCTTAAACAGAAATTCGTGATTGGCGGCGACGGCGGCTGGGACTATCTGACCTACGATGCCGCCGGCAAGAGGCTCTTCATTTCCCGCGGCACGCGCGTGCAGGTGGTTGATCCGGCCAAGGGAACCGTTATTGCAGAAATCCCCGATACCGCGGGCGTGCATGGCATCGCCCTGGCGCATGATCTGGGCAAGGGCTTCACCAGCAACGGGCGTGAGAATACTGTTACCGTTTTTGATTTGAAATCGCTCAAGGAAACCTCGAAGATCAAAATTGAGGGCGGCGAGAATCCTGACGCGATTCTTTACGATCCCGCTTCCAAACGCGTCTTTACCTTTAACGGTCGAAGCAAGAACGCAACAGTCATTGATGCCGAAAACGGAGCGCAGGTGCTTACCATTCCTCTCGACGGTAAGCCGGAATTCGCTGCATCTGACGGCAAGGGAACGGTTTTCGTCAACATCGAGGACAAGAGCGAACTGGTGGCCATCGACGCCAAAAAAGGTGCCGTGATCAGCACCTGGCCCTTGACCGGATGCGAAGAGCCTTCCGGGCTCGCGATCGATCAAAAGCATCATCGCTTGTTTGCCGGATGTCACAACAAAGTGATGGCGGTTGTGAATGCCGAGGACGGCAAGGTCATCACCACAGTTCCCATCGGACAGGGTGTGGATGCAAATGCTTTCGATCCTGGCACCGAACTCGCTTTCAGCTCCAACGGCGACGGTACGCTCACGGTGGTGCACGAGGATTCAGCCAATAAGTTCAAGGTTGTGCAGAATGCGGAGACGCAGCGCGGCGCGCGCACGATGGCGCTGGACACGAGCACCCACGACGTCTATCTCGTAACCGCCGAATTCGACGAGCAACCGCCCGCTGAAGGCCAGACGCGGCCGCGGCGGACCATGAAGCCGGGCTCGTTCACGCTGCTGGTGATGGAGCGGAAGTAGAGCGCCGCCCGGCCACGCTAAACCTAGATCGGAGTCGCAGGTTTATTTCAGATACTTGTCAGGCAATGGATGCGCAGGGTCCTCGCCTTCCCAGTAGATGGTGAGGATCCACCAGCGCGCTCCGTCGTTGAACAGCTGAAAGCTGTTGATGCCGCGCGCGAACGGAGCCTCTCCCTTGGCGTGCCGCGATTCGTAAGTGCTCCACACGTGCGCCAGGCGGTCCCAGGTTTCCACCCGGTTGGCTACAGCATTCTCGAAGAATCCTTCCTTGCTGAAGTAGTCCGCGCCGCGCCGGGCGTAATCTTCGGGCGACAGGATATTGGCCGAAACTTTTCCCGCAGCGTCCTTGCGGCTAGGGATCAGGCGCGCTCCGCTATAGAAGAGGGAATTGAAGCGATTCCAGTCGCGCGGACCCGCCGGCCTGGAGATTACGTCATAAACCGCGCTGATGATGTGGTCGATGCTATCGACATCTCCGGGGCGCGCTGGTTGCGCAGCCGGAGCCGCCTGCGACGGCGCTTGCGGCGTTGAATTCTGGCCAGCACTGCCCATCGCCACGGTCAATACCCAAATCAGGAAAAGTGTTTTCATGCGCATAACTCTATTAGCTCTCTCCGTTGCCGATTCGCTAAAGGCTAATCTCAGTGTTCCCGAATATCCTCGCTCATGGGCGCTTCGTCGTCGGGATGTTGCCGCCTCCACCACTGCAGGTAATGCAGGTTGCTGCAGAAACTTACGGGACTGCTTTCAACTCCCGGTAAGGTAATTCCTTCTGCGAATGTCTCATGGCATTCACTGCACACGCCGTTGTTGCAGATCTCGGGTTCCACGTTGCCGTGCCAGGGAACGCGCCGGTAGCCATTCTCGTAGAGTCCTGAAGAGTAGACCGGCCCAATGGGCTTGCGGGTGCGCGTGTGCCAGTTCTGGCAATAGGTAAAAAGGTCGAAGGGCACGGAGAGTCCGCGGATTTCGCAGAACGATAACTGTTGCTCGTCAGGTTCGGGATTACGCCAGATCCCGCGATTGCGGCGGTTGAACCCACAGGTCCCGCAATTGTCCGGTCCTCCATTAGGCATGGGCAGGCTCCCGCGCGCAGGCCATGGCACACCGGCGCCCATGATCGGAATTCCGTTGCCGCCATCCCGCTCTCAAAGTAATCTGCTGACAAAAGGAGAACCTTTGCTTCATCCGGACGATACGGTTCGCCTCCTGCGTGATTTTCCAGAAGCCGGGTTGGCGCAAGGGAAAGAATGCGCCGTTGCGGCCACAATCGGCGATGAGCAGGGGAATGTGCGCGAGGTCGAGATCAGGTATTACGCGGCCGGCGCTGCGTGCAATCTCACTGTCCCTGCCGACGCCGTTCAATTCGTGCTCTCGAAGTCCACTCAGCAGTGGACCACCGTCTTCTGGGGGCTGGAAACGCCGCCCAGCCAGTTTATTGAAGCCTGCCTGCATTGCGTTATGGATCAGGGTTTCCGGATGATGGGCGGCTTGAATTCCGTGGAGCTCAACTATGATCGCGGCCAGCGCTGGTGGAAATGGGGGGAGCCCGCGAACGATCCCGCCGGCGCGCACATTGCCACGGCGGCTTCTCGGTGGGATGGATGTGTGGCCGCATTTTCCGGCCCACAGCGCTTTCATCTGGAGTTCCGGCTCAGAGGACGCGGCGAGGCCTGCATTCTCCTGCATGAGCGCGACGCCGCTTATAACGAACAGATGAGCAACGCCGCCGCCTGCATGAGTCTGGCGCGCGTCTTGCTGAGTCTTCACCAGGCCGCGAAAGCGCAGTTCTGCGCCTTTCCTGTTGCCGATCCCTGGCTGCTCGATGAAGACTGGAAATCGCTGCTGCGCCATCCTTATTATCCCGATCTTTTTCTGCTTCCAGAAACCACTGAGTTGGCCGACCTGCCCGGTGAATTTCGCAAAGCCCGGCTCAGCGGCGGGGGCGCCATTCTCACCACTCTGCCGGTTAAGTTTGCCCCTCATGACCAAGTGCCCGAGCTCAGCGAACGCGACCGCCAGCTCAGCAGCCTGCGCAAATGCGCGTCGCTGGGCGAGAAGTATTACGACCAGATGTATGACAGCCGCCTCGGCCCCACCGGGCTCTACAGTAACGCCAAGGATGCGTTCATCGACGCCATCTCTCTCGCCAACAAGCTCGGGCTCAAGGATCACGCCCAGGCGCTGGACAAGCGCCTGGAACACATCAAGGCGGTTTTTCGGAGCCAGTTTACGTGATGGTTCCCGCGCAGTTATTCGACGCGATCAGGGTGCTGGCTCCAGGGTCCGTATCGCCTCCCTGATCTGCTCCCGCTGCTTCTCCGTGATGTGGAGAAAACGAAATCCATACTGGAAGCCCTGGTGGTAGCGAATCTCAGCCATAATTCTCAACGGCGTTGAAGAACCCGGCAGGTTGAATTCCAGCTCCACCGGCGCATTGCGGTTGAGTTCACCGGCCACGGTTGCGCCCAATCCTCCTTCGCTGATGTCTTTGGTGCGCCCGTGCAGCGTGGCTCCTGAGCGGAGGAGCAGACGCTGGTCCATGAGGTGGCGCGGAAAACCACGAGGTTGTGCCCAGGATGTCTTGTGAGGAGTCGGCATCGCGACCCGAAAACATACCACAACCTTCGCAAATACGCGCGATGGGAGACCATGCTGCCCAGGTTCCAGCCTGATTTTGTGCCGGTCCTCAGTCTTTCGTAAGCTGTGCGATGGCCCAGCGCGCATGTTCAGCCACCACAGGATCGTCTTCGCCGGACATGGCTTCCAGCACCGGCAGAAACTCGCGATTGCCGCTGTTGCCCATGGCCACAGCCAGATTGCGTCGCAGGCCGGAAAACTTCGTGCGTTTGATGGGAGACCCGCGAAACGTCCCCCGGAAATCCTCTTCCTTCATGCCTGCGAGCCACCGCAGATCGGGATGGAAAAATCCTTCCTGGGGCTGAAACTCAGGTGCATTGCTCGCCCGGGCATTACCTGGCTTCCTGTTCCACGGGCAAACATCCTGGCAGATGTCGCAGCCAAAAAGCTGGTGTCCCATGCCGGCGCGCAATTCCTCCGTGATCGCTCCCCGTTTTTCGATGGTCAGGTAAGCGATGCAGCGCGAAGCATCTAGCTTGCCCGCGGCGACGAACGCCTGGGTCGGGCAAGCGTCAAGACAGCGGGTGCAGCTCCCGCAGCGGTCCGGTGCGGGAAGATCGGCCGCGAACTCCAGTGAAGTAAGGATTACACCAAGAAAAAGCCAGGAGCCAAGCTGCTGGTTGATGATGCATGTATTTTTGCCGATCCACCCGATTCCCGCGTAGCGCGCGTAGACCCGCTCCAGGATTGGGCCGGTATCCACATAGCGGCGGGTCGTGATCTCGCAGCCATTTTTGTGAGCCAGCGCACGGAGAGCGGCTTCCACCTGCTCCAGGCGCGGCATCAGCGCATCGTGGTAATCCTTGCTGCCCCAGGCATAGCGTGAGATCCATCCCCGCGCGGGATCGCTGACCTCCGTCGAGCGCGGATGGGCGGTGTTGTAGTTCATCGCGCACACCACCACGGATTTCGCCCACGGAGCGGCATTTCCGGCCGACGCGCGCCGCAGATGCCCTGACTCGGTGCGCTTTCCCAGGTACTTCATCTCGCCCGCATAGCCCGCCTCGATCCATTCCACGAACGCGGCGATCTCAGGAAAATCTTCTTCGCGCACCGGGGCGATGCCGGCGAGATCAAAGCCGGCCGCACTGGCTGCTTGTCTTACCTCCTGCGACAATTGCTCCCGAGTCATCACTTTAGTCATTATGCTCGTTGTTCCTCGATCTTTGCCCTCTCCTGAGCGGAGCTATAATGCATTTTTGGGCCAGGAAAACTGGCTTGATCGGAACTAGCAGCCAAACCGAGCCGGAAGACATCTAAATAACAGAACTGCTGGATGACAGGATTCGTCTGTCTTCCGGCTGGAATCTCAGGGGATCGCGCTCATGCTTTGCACATTCTGTGGAACGGAGAACCGTCCGGAGCACAAGTTCTGCGGCATGTGTGGAGTTCGCCTGGAGCGCCGCAAAGAGCAGAGGCGGGGAAGGCAGATTTCCGGCAACGTCACCTGTCAGGCCTGCGGCCATGTTAATGACACTCAAACCAAGTTTTGCGGCATGTGCGGTGTCCGTGTGGATCGTCGTTCCGGTGAGCGGCGCATAAGTACGACGCCTGATGTCCGGGCCCAGGCCATCGCCAATGCCCAGTTGCCCACGCCGGATATACCTGGTCAGCGGACTCCCACTCCGGTCGCATCGCTGGATGTGCTCGCTCCACCTCCGGCGGATGAACTGGAAGCGCGACGCGCAGCGGAAGCGATCTTTCACAGCCGCCCGTCTCCGCCGCAAACGACAATAGGCGGTCCGTCATTTCTCGGGCTGAGCAACGACACCGAGATTGGGCCGAGCCAGTATCTGCTCGAGGACGAAGCACCCTCCGGCGCAGGCCGCGGCATGGTCTTTCTGGTTATTCTCATTATCCTCGGCGGTCTGGGCTACATGGGTTACCGATCCGGCTACTTCTCCAGCCTGCAAGCCGCGACCGCTTCTAAAAAACAGGCAGTGCCCGCGCCTGTACCCACTCCTCTGGCGTCCCCTGATGTCCAGGCGGCTGCGTCTCCAACTCCGGAGGCATCTCCTGAAGCTTCTGCTGCAGCATCTTCGATTCCTCCGCTTCCCGGGCAGCCCAAAACGGACCAACCCGCTGCCAGCGCGTCTGACGAGAGCAGCTCGGCCGACGCCCCTGACAACACTCCTGCGAGCGATGCGGCGGGGGCGCCGGCAAAAGCCGCCAAAGAGATGCCCCCACCCGCCAAGCGCAAACCCAGTGCTGCACTGATTCAGGCGCAAAACTACTTGCAGGGCAGGGGCGGCGTTCGCCAGGATTGCGATCAGGGTTTGATTTACCTCAAAGCGGCGACCGAGAAGAATGATCCCGCGGCAGCAGTGCAGATGGGAGCGCTTTACGCCAGCGGGCATTGCGTACAGCAGGACCGGGTGATGGCTTATCGCTGGTTCAACTCCGCGCATGAACTGGATCCCGCCAATCCCTGGATCCAGACCAACCTTGACCAGCTCTGGGCGCAGATGAGCCCCCAGGAGCGCAACCAGATCGCGCGCTGATTCCTCTTTAGATTCCCAGCTTTTTGACTTCCTCGTTGTAGTACTTCCGGTAAAGGATGTCCCACTCCTGGGTGCCTTCGGTGATGGTCCGCCGCTGGCTCTCGATCTTCTGCCGCGCGGAGAGATCAATCTTGGCCTCTGCGGCCAGCAGCTCTTCCAGGATCTTGCGGGCTTCCATGCGGATGGTGTTGCGGTCTTCGACGAAATCAACCTGTTCCATCTCGGCCAATGCGTCCGCGATGGTATGCGCCAGCTTGTTGACCTTGTCGCGAGAGAGTCTCACAGCACCGCCTTGTACTTGCTCACCAACGCGCCCTTCACCTTCTTGAACATCTCCTGGTAGCTGGCGCCGGCCTTCCGCAGCTCGTCGTCATATTGCTCCAGGATCAGGCGCACTTCGTCGTTGATGCGGTCTTCGAGCTGCAGCTCTTCCAGCATGGCTGTGTTCAGCGCTGCCGAGACTCCCGCCACATCCTTGGTCGCGATGAAGTCGGCTGCGATCAGTTTTTGGGTTACTTGCCGGGCCAGATACCCGACATATTCCTTGGAAAAGAGCATTGCGATTTATGCCGTATCTTCTTGAAATAAATAGTGTAACACACGGGTTTTTGGGCGGAATCCCGCGCTCCCGTTGTAGGATTATCAGGTCGATTCTGCGGCTTGGTCTTTGTCTTTACTGAGTGTTGCTTTTTTACGTCGTCGCGACAGGATTCGCCGCGCGCAGCCATTCTTCCATCTTGCTATGCTTGACCAGGCCGGGCTGTTGCTTTACCAGCCGGCCGCCGAAGAAAACGGCGAAGTTGGGAATTCCACGAACATTGAAGCGCGCCGCCAGCTCAGGATAAGCGTCGGTATCGACTTTCAGTACCACGGCTTTGCCCGCCATGTCGGCAGCCACCCGCTCGACTTCAGGCGCCGCCATGCGGCACGGCCCGCACCAGGCTGCCCAGAAATCCACCAGCACCGGGACCCGCGACGATGCCACGGTTTCGTCGAACAGCTCAGGATCGGCTTCCAGCGGTTCGTCGACAGCGGATAGCGGCTGGTGACAGTCGCCGCAGCGTCCGCTATCGGCGAGATGCGATGCCGGAACGCGATTCTTGCGTCCACAACCTTTGCATTTCCGAATGAAGGGCATGACGACCTCGGGGGATTTCGTACCTTAGCACCCTTGATTATAGGATGCGCTAAACAGAAGAAACATCGCCCAACGGCGTGAAATGGAAAACCGCGACATGGACTTGAAGTGCATGGTCCTGTAGCATGACGCGCGTGAAGAAGGCGAAACCCCGCAAGGCTCGTGCGAAAAGCAGCGGCTCGATAGAGACCGTCACAGGGTACCTGGCCCGGGTGCCGCAGCCCGCGCGCGCAGCTCTTCTCACCATGCGCGCCGCCATCCGCTCAGCGGTGCCCGCCGAGGCCGTAGAAGTCATCAGCTACCGAATTCCCGCGTTTAAGCACGAGCGGGTGCTGGTGTGGTACGCCGCGTTTAGCGATCACTGCAGCCTCTTTCCCACAGCGGCGGTGATCGAAGGATTCAAGAACGAACTCAAAGGCTACACGCTGTCTAAAGGGACGATTCATTTCCCGCTCGACAAACCCGTGCCCGTCCTCCTCATCAAGAAGCTGGTGAAGGGGCGAGTGGCGCAAGCGAAGATAAAAGCCGGCAAGGCCAGGTAGCGATCATGATTGGGACTCAACGAATAGTTTTCTGCATTTTTTTCTGCGGCCTGCTGGCTGGTCAGGCTCAGGGGCCGGAGCGCCGCGTGCAGGGAAGCGAGATCGTCTCCGATCATGACCCCAAGGTCCGGATTCGCCTGCCCAAACCAGTCCAGTATGCCGGCGCCGATCGGTGGGTGTTGTATGACATTGCCGATTGCGAGCTGCATGTTTTCGTTGAGGCCGATCAGAACAAGAATGTTCAGCGGCTCTACTGGGTGCAGTTTGAAGGCTTCATCCCGGCAAAACCGGAACTCAAGTACCAGTACGATTCGCCCCGGCACACCAGCATCGGCGGACTGGATTTCTTTGTCGACACCTGGGTCCGGCCCCACGATGCCCCAGTGCGCCCAGGTTCGGACCGCGAGCACGTGCAATCGCTGGCAAGAGCCAAAGGATACAAAACGCCGGCGGGAATGATGTACGTGCGCCTGGTTCACCTGCTCAATGAGCAGAAGCGCCGCGAGCTGATGATTATCTACGGCGAAGACTTGGCGCCCGCGGGATTCGCCGCGGCCGACCTGGCTCCCGATGGCAAGGCCCACGACCGCTGGCCGGCTCTTGAACAGGATCTGATTGAACGAGTCCGGCAGAAGATTACGCTGGAGGCGGCCGCGCCATGACCTCTTCTCGTCTATTGTTTGCCTTCACGTGCGGCCATTCTGTTTGTGTATCGAAATCATTCACCTGTTTCCGGAAGTCTTAACGGAGAAACTTCTATGATTCACATCCTGCTGCTCTGCGCCATGCTGTTTCAGGCGGCGTCGCAACCATCTGCCAAGCCGGCTATTGACAACGAACGGGTCACGGTGTGGGACGTCAGCGGACCTGTGGCGGCGCAGGCGCTTGATTCCGTCGTGGTCTCATTCGCCGGGAGCGCCGAGTTCTTGCCCAAAGGCTCGCCGGTGAAGATCACCGGGCACTCGCTGGTCATCAATCTCAAGGATCATCCGCTGCCGCCTATCGAGAACACCAGCGGTTATCCGCTAGGATTTCCTCGGCCGGGAGCTAAAAAGCTCCTGGAGAACGCGCGGGTTGTAGTCTGGGATTACACCTGGCAGCCGGGCGTGCCCACGCCCATGCACTTCCACGACAAGGATGTGGTGGTGCTTTTCCTGGAAGACGGCGACCTGAAGTCAACCACGCCCGATGGCCAGTCGACGGTGAACGAGTACGCCGCCGGCACCATCCGCTTCAGTACCCGCAACCGCACGCACGCCGAGACCCTGGTCAAAGGCGCGCAGAGGGCGATCATCACTGAACTTAAGTAAGAAGAAACGCAAGTGGGAAAGCGGCGCAGCCGCGAAATCGAGCCTCAGCCAACGTTGGAACTGCCTTTGACTCGAACGCTGCAGTCCGACGCGCGAAGACTCAGCGTAGCAACGTCGAGCCGTCGCGCGGCGTACCCTATAATGATTCTCCAAAATTCCGAGCAAGCCCGGGAGACCCCATGCCCGTCATCTTTTTTCTTCTACTGCTTTCCCTGTGCGCACTGCCGGCGATCGCGCAAGACACCGCTTCCCCGGTCTCAGCTATTGCGGCCCGGCCAGCTGAGGACCAGTTCTCTGAAATTGCGCCGGTCATCACTCATCACCAGATCAGTGTGGCGGGAAAAGAGCTGAAGTACACGGCCACCGCCGGCCGCCTGGTGCTGAAGCCGGAGAGCGGTCCCGCCGAAGCCGCCATCTTCTTTACCGCATACACGCTCGACGGGACCGACGTGCACTCCCGCCCGCTTACATTTGTCTTCAACGGGGGCCCGGGGACAGGCACAGCGTGGCTGCACATGGGAGCGCTGGGCCCGAAGAAAATCAAGCTGGAGCCCGATGGTGGCGTACCCGCTCCGCCTTACGTCACTGTGGATAACCCTGAGACCATGCTCGATCGCACGGACCTAGTCTTTATCGACGCGCCCGGCATCGGCTATAGCCGGATTCGCCCCGACCTGAACAAGAAGTTTTACAACGTCAACGGCGACGCCGATGCCTTCTACCGCTTCATCCGTCTTTACCTCACTCGCTACCAGCGCTGGCGCTCGCCGCTGTTTCTGTTCGGCGAAAGTTACGGCACCACCCGCGCCGCCGCGCTGGCCAATCACCTGGTGGACGGCTACATTCCCATCAACGGCGTGGCCCTGCTCTCCGTCGGCCTCGACTTTCAGACCCTGGCGCCCAGCAACATGAACGACCTGCCCCACCAGGTAATCGTCCCCAGCTACACCATGATCGCTGCGTACCACAAGAAGCTGGCGCCGGAACTGACGCGCGACCTTGACGCGACCATCCAGCGCGTGGAGCAATGGTGCGCCACCGACTACGCCCAGGCGCTGGCGGAAGGCGAGGCGCTGCCCGCGGAGAAGCGCAAACAGATCGTAGCCCAGCTTGCCGCCTATACCGGGCTGAAGCCGGAGTTGATTGAGGAATACAACCTGCGCATCGAGCCGCATGTCTTCATGCACAACCTGCTCAAGGACCAGAAGCTGGAGGTCGGCCGCGTCGACGGCCGCTTCGCCTCGCCCATGCCGCAGACATCGGCGCACGAGCCCTTCTTCGATCCCGCCATGGCCGCCATGTTTCCCGCCTTCAACGCCGCTATGAACGACTACGCCGGCTCCGAACTGGGCTACAAGTCCGATGTGCCTTACGTGATCTGGAACTTTGAAGGCATCAACCGCGCCTGGGACTGGGGCTCGGGCATGGACGGCTACCCACAGACCGCCACCCAACTGCAGTCGGCCATGGCCAAGAACAAGTACCTGAAGGTGCTGGTGATGGAGGGCATGTACGACCTCGCGACTCCGTTCTACGCCAGCGCCTACACCTTCCAGCATCTGCGACTGACACCGGAGCTGCGCAAAAATATCTCCTTCGCCAACTACAAAGGCGGCCACATGGTCTATAACGACGCTACCGCGATCAATGAGATGAAGAAGACGTTGGACGCGTGGTACCGGGATGTGCTGGGAAAATGAGTGGCGAGCTTAATTGCACCCGGCGGAAACGGCGAGTGAGCGCAGCGCAAAGCTAATCCGGAGCGGCAACTGCCACGATCTCGCTCACTCCAGGACATACCAGCGACGCTGTCGCGGGGCTTCGTTCAAATGATCAGCAATCTCCCTCTTGATCAGGGAACCGCCCAGGAAGGACACGGTTCCGAACCAAGCGGCACAGCTGAATGCAATGATGAAAATTGCGCCTCCCAGCGGTGGCAGAGCGGAGGCCACGAGGGCGCCGAGCGCGACTGATGATGCCGCCAAAACAAATGCCCGGCACCGGTCGATGCGAACGATAACTTTTGTAAGCCCGTTATCGCCTGGCTCGCATCGCACTTCGACGCCACTGACGTACCCGAAAGGGTTCACACCAACCCAGTTGGCGTGACTGTATCCTCGCGGATCAAACCCCGCCAGAACAAGCGGTGTCTTGATGGACGTAATGGAGTGATTGTCAGCTCTGTATTTGACCCATTCCTTTGATAGGAGAGTTTTGATTCGCTCCAAAGCCGTGTCGGAGGATAACCTGCAGACGAGCTCGTAGGTCTTATCCAGCATTGGTCTGCCTAACGGTTGCAGCACTAGCCAGTTTAGAAAAAATGGAAATTGGGGTGGGTAGTGGGGGTCGAACCCACGACATCCAGAGCCACAGTCTGGCGTTCTGCCACTGAACTATACCCACCACGGGTGTAGAGCCTCATTTTACACGAACAGCCCTTAACGTCGGGTGATCCGGGGATCGGCTGATCCAGTGATCGAAAAGGCCAAACTCGATGTCGATCAATCCAGATCTTCGGCGGTGCAGGCTCCGGGCCCGTCGGGGTCGCCGCAGGTGCCGCACGGGCCGCCGGTGCTGCAGGAGTCACCAAACGACTCTGACGAAGACTTGCCCTGCACGGCGAAGCGCGAAAGTTGCTGTTCCAGCTTCTTGCTCTCGCATTTAGGACAATGCGCGGCCTTCGATCCCAGTACGATGGCTTCAAAGTGGTGGTCGCATTCGCGGCAAACGTATTCGAAGATAGGCATACAAACCTGCTCGGTTAGAATTTATATAGGAGCTGTCTTTAATTATAAGACCGAAGTCCTGGGAGCGTGCCAGATACCACTCTGTCCCGGCTGTCCGGTGCGCGGTCCTGATAAATGAAATGATGGTTGAGAAGAACCAGTCGCTTCAATTCGAGCCCTTTGTGCCCCGGCGATTGCTGCGCAACCGCCACGCCATGACTCTGGCCGGTAACTTTCTTCCTCGCAAGAGCAGCCTGCCTGAAGCTGAAGAGCAGCTCTTCCAGGTTGAGCCCGAGGTGCAGGTGCTGTGCCACTGCCACTGGCAGGCGGAGCCGTCACGGGCGGCGACCGTGATCATTGTCCACGGCCTTGAGGGCTCGAGCCAGTCGCAGTATGTGATCGGCACCGGCAGCAAGGCGTGGGCCGCGGGTATGAACGTGGTGCGCATGAACATGCGTAATTGCGGCGGCACGGAAAAGCTCGCGCCCACGCTCTACCACTCCGGGCTCTCGGCCGATGTGGGCGCGGTGCTGCGAACGCTGGTGGAAGAAAAAAGCCTGCGCCGCGTGGGCCTGGTGGGCTACTCCATGGGCGGCAATCTGGTGTTGAAACTGGCCGGCGACTGGGGAGGTGCCGCGCCCGCGGAACTCAAAGCTGTGGCCGCGGTATCGCCCGCCGCAGATCTTGGCCCGTCGGCCGACGCCATGCACTCGCCGGGCAACATCATGTACGAATACAAATTCCTGGTCAGCCTGATGCGTCGCCTCCGCCGCAAGACCGCGCTTTTCCCCGGACGCTACCGCATGCCGGTGCGCTGGCCGCGCACCATTCGCGAATGGGACCATGAGGTCACCGCGCGTTACTGCGGCTTCACCGGCGCCGACGATTATTATTATCGCGCCGCCGCCGCGCGCGTGCTCGACAAGATTGCAGTGCCCGCGCTGATCATCAACGCCCTCGACGATCCTTTCATTCGCCTTTTGCCGGAGACGCGCGCCAAGATCGTCGCCAATCCCAGCATTACGCTCCTCGAAACCGAGCACGGCGGCCACTGCGCCTTCCTGGCCCGGGCCAACGGCTACGACGGACGCTGGGCTGAGCGGCAGATGATCCGCTTCTTTCTGCATCACGGGATGAACTAGTGCAGGCCGACTATGCCGTGGAGCTCGGTCGCGACGATCCTGCGCTCGAACTGCCCTGGCGGTCTGACAACGGCTCGGCAGTCTATTACGATCTCAAGAGTCATCCGGAAATGGTCGGCCAAATTCCAGAAGCGGCCGGCTTCCCGGAATTGAGCGCCTTTCTTACTCGCATCAACGCCCGCGGATTTCCTCTGCAGACCGCCAAGTGCGATGCCTGGCACACGCGGGAATTATCGGCAGAAGATGAGGACTTCGGCGCATCCACCAAATTTGTTTCTTACGTGGATATGGTCTTCACCGGTGACGAACCCCGCGTGTCTCTCGCAAAACATGAAGCCTTCGCAAAAACTCTGTGTGAACTGCTGAAGCGCGCCCCGGAAATGGCGGCCTCGGCGGAGCTGGTCATCCGCCGCTGCTATTTCCATGCCATTGATGATCCTGAAAAGTCGGCAGACGGCTTTGCGTTTACCGTGTATGTCTCGGGATTCGGCGAGGACGAAGCGGAGTGCCGCAAGCGATGGTCGATTGCGCTGACCTTGCTGCAGCATGCGCTGGTTCAGGTCGCGCGCTGATTGCTTCTTTTTATTTCCTCGAAACCACCGCGCGGTCGCTGACGCCGGCCAGGAAATTCAGGATGGCGCGATGCGCTTCCTCGGCCTGATCAGTGGTGAAGATGTGGCTGGCGTTCTTCAGTATCACCAGTTTCGAGCCACGAATCTTCTCGGCGATCAACTTTCCGTTGCCGGGAGGCACCAGGCGGTCGCTTTCGCCGTGAATCACCAGCGTAGGCACATCGATTTTGTCGAGCCGGCTGTAGGCTTCCCAGGCGAGGATACCCTGCAGCTGGGCATTGTAGGCTTCTGGAGCGGGAAACCAGGGGCGGCGGTGGGCGATGTCCTCGTCAATCAGCGCCCGCGGTGTCCCGCGATCGTAGATGAAGGGAACGGCGGCTTCCGCCGCCTGTTCGCGCGTCATGTTGCCCCGCGCCATGAGCATGGCGGTAGCCTCCGGATCAGAGCGCACGGCATGCGGCCCGCCGGAAGCGGTGCAGCCCAGAATCAGCGAGCGCACGCGCTGCGGGTATAGCAGCGTAAACTCCTGGGCAATCATTCCTCCCATGGAGATGCCGAAGACGTGAGCGTTCTCCACGCCTGCTGCATCTAGGACGGCGGCAGCGTCGGAGGCCATCACCGCGATGGGATACGGCCCCGGCGGCATCTCGCTGCGGCCTACGCCGCGATTATCCAGCGCAATGGTCCGGTATTTCGCGGCCAGCACCGGGCGTGTGCGGTACCACGCGTCGGAGGGATAGCCCAGTCCCATGATGAGCAGCAGAGGCTCGCCCTGCCCCTGCTCGTCCCAGTAAATTTTCGCTCCCTGATTTGCCACAAATCCCATGGAGCCCTCTCGATTCTGAATGGCGGTTCATTCTAACGCCGGAGGGGACATTTGTCTCTTCCATCGCGCGCTGAGAATAAGAAGCCGGTGCGGAAATAACGCTAAACGGAAGCGATTCGAGCTGACGCGCGCAAATGCTGCCGGCGGGCCCTGAAGCTTCATTTCATCGTGATGCTGGGTGAAAAGGGCCACTCTTTCTTCTTCGCCGAGCGCAACAGATACAGCGCGATTCCCACGCCTGCAAAGAGCAGCCCGCGCAGGAAGAGCGCCCGCTTGTCGACCAGGATGAGGGCAAACCCCGCCAAGGTGATGACGACGGGCAGCGGATACAGCCACATGCGAAACGGCCGGGGCTGATCAGGATTGGTATAGCGCCACACTACGGCTCCCACTGCCTGAACGGCGAAGAGCAGCATGATTCGGATTACCACCAGCGCGCTGACCAGGTCCTTCAACTGAAACACGCAGAGCAATCCGGCCATGCCGCCGAGCAGAAGCACGCTTACTACCGGAAATTTGTGTTCCGGATGGATCTTCCGGAAAAACGAAAAGAAGTTGCCGTCGCGCGCGGCGGCAAAAGGAATGCGCGAGTATCCGGCGAGCAGGGAGAAAACCGAAGCGAATGCCGTCCACATCACCAGGATCGAGACCACGGTGCCGCCCCAGGAGCCGTAAACCACCTCTGCGGCGCGCGCAGCCGGGAAGTTTCCTGATGCTCCGCCCGCCATGGCAGCCATTTCCTTCGCCGGCAGCACTCCCAGCAGGCTGACGTTCATCGCGATGTAGAGGATTGCGACCAGCACGATGGAGAGAAGCATCGATCGCGGGATAGTCCTCTGCGGTTCTACAACCTCTTCGCCGAGAAAGCAGACGTTGTAGTAGCCCCAGTAGTCATAGGCCGCGATCAGGAGTGCTGCGGAGAATCCCGCCCAGAAGCCGGAGGGCGGGGCGTTCGTCCAACCCGGGGGAAAAGCCAGGCTCAGATGGAAATGGGTGAGACCGGTGAAGATCACAAACGCCAGTGCCGCCATCACTCCCACCCAGAGAAACTTTGAAATTCTGCCTAATCCCGCAATTCCTCGGTAGACAAGAAACGTTGCCAGCAGGGCCGCAGCCATAGCCAGAATTGTGCCGGCGGAGAATTCGATCGGCAGGTCAACATCCCCGATCACGCGCAGGTGCAGCGTCGACGAAAAAAAAACGTGGCCGAGAAGCGGACGGAATACCGGCAGGTACGAAGCATAGTTGGCCAGGCCGAGACATCCGGTGGCCATCGAGACCGGAGCGCTGAAGACCAGTTGAAAGACGAAAAGAAACGATAACATCCGTCCCAGCTTTTTGCGGCCGTAGATTTCGTCCAGGTATTCGTACGAGCCGCCGGCCCGGGGCATAGCCGCGCCGAGCTCCGCCCAGATCAGGCCGTCGGACATGGCCAGCACTGCGCCGGCAATCCATCCGAAAATTGCCTGCGCGCCACCCATGGCGGCGACGATTAAAGGCAGAGTGATAAATGGCCCCACGCCCACCATGTCCACCATGTTCAGGGCGGTTGCAGGAAACAACGTAAGGCCGCGGACTAACTGAGGACGACTCTCCGGCGGCTGCGATAGGGTCGAGGACATTGTCCTAGCTTTTCATCAGCAGCCCGACGATGGAAGCCGACATGAGATTGGCCAGGGTGCCGGCGATCATGGCTCGGAATCCGAGCTTGGCCAGCTGATCGCGCTTGTTAGGCGCCAGCGCGCCGATGCCGCCGATCTGGATTCCGATGGAGCTGAAGTTGGCAAAGCCGCAGAGAGCAAAGGTCGCGATCGTAAACGATCGGGGATCGAGCATGGCTCTTTGCGCGCCCAGCTTGCTGTAAGCTACCAGCTCGTTGATCACCATCCGCGTCCCCAGCAGGTTGCCGATCGCCGGGCAATCCTTCACGGGGATACCGATCAGCCAGGCCACGGGATAAAAAACGACGCCAAGAACCTGCTCGATGCTCTCGGGAAACCAGCTCATGTATTTAAGGTGGTGGATGCCGCCCATCATACCGTTGAGCATGGCGATCAACGCGATGAACGAGATGAGCATGATGCCGACGTTGAAAGCCAGGCGTCCGCCGTCACTGGTGCCACGAGCGATAGCGGCCAGCAAGTTGGAGTCCTTGTGCATCTCTTCGTCGGCGATCTTGACTGTACCTGCGGTCTTTGGTTCTTCCGTTTCCGGTACCAGCATCTTCGCCATCAGGATGGTTCCCGGAGCCGTCATGATGACCGCCGAAAGCAGATGCTTGGCCTCGATTCCCTGGGCGATGTAAGCCGCCATGATGCCCCCGGAGACGTGCGCCATGCCGGCGGTCATGATGGTCATCAGCTCCGAATTCGTGCAGTCGTTGAGCAGAGGACGGATAGTGAGCGGCGCCTCCGTCTGTCCCATGAAGATCGATGCTGCCACCTCCAGCGATTCAGCGCCGCTGACTGCCATGAACCGGTTCATCACCCATGCCATCCCGCGGATGATGAGCTGCATGATCCCGAAGTAATAGAGCACTGCAAACAGCGCGGAGATGAAAATTATTGTTGGCAGCACCTGAAAGGCGAAGATGAAGCCGGTCTTCGACCAGTCGGAAGGGAGAAACCACAGGCTGTGCTTGGGATCGGCGGGCAGGCCGAGGTTTCCAAAAACGAAGAACGATCCGGCAAAAGCATAATTCAACAGGCGGTTGACCTTGGCGCCGGCCACGTTCATGATCTGCTGTCCGACATTCGAATAGATCACGGCCAGGGCAAAAACAAACTGCAAACCCAGGCCCCAGGCTACGGTCTTGACGCGGATGGCGCGACGGTTGGTGGAGAAGAGGTAAGCGAGAAAGAGAAAGACGATGATGCCGAGCAGGCCTGTGAATCGCGACATTTGCATCCTTCTCGCCCATCGCACCGCGAGCGAGCTTGTTAGAGTTGTGCCGGAGAATTCCCGTCCATTCTAGCTGCATGTGTCAAGGCGTTCAGAAGCTGGCTTCAAATTCCGAGAAGGCCTTCTCGAGTTCCCACTGCGCTTTGGCTTTTTCGCTCTTCGACAAAAGCTCCCGGCAGGAAGGCGAAGGCTTGGCCGATTTGGGGTTATCGCTGGCGCATGCTCCATTGCGGGACTTGCCGTTCCACAGGCTCTCACCGGGCAGAAAGCTGTAGCTGAGGCCGGCGCGCACGATCTGCTTAAGCTGCGCATAACTCAGGTTGTAAGTTTCAACGGCGCGCTGGTATTCATGGGTCAAGTTGGATCGTGAGACTCCGGGATCGTCGGTGGCCAGCGCCACCGGCACGCCAAAGCGCAGATACATCGGCAGTGGATGACGATCACCGCTGACGCCCAGGATCACGTCATTGCTGGTCAGGCAGACCTCGACCAGAACTTTCTTCTTAGCCATATCGCGCAGCAAAGCCAGCGGATCGGCCTCCTCCATTACGTCCACGCCGTGCCCGATGCGCTCGGCGTGGCCGCGCTCGATTGAGGCCCGGATATGAAACAAGTCTTCAGGCGGGGCGATCACGCGCGTCAACTCGCCGGCGTGCAGGGTAATGTGCACCTTTGGATAAACGCCGTGCAGAAAATCCAGCATCTTCATATGTGCGTTGAAATCGTGCAGGGGAACATACCAGTCCTCGGCCATCACCAGGTTCAGGCCCACAACGCGAGGATCGCGCGCGGCCATTTCGAATCCAGAGAGAATCTGGGCGAAGACCATCTCTTTGGGCAGCCCGCGTGCCACCTGGTAGAGGTAGCGTGCCTGTACACGGCAGCCGGGATCGGCCTGTGGCGTCTGGCAATGGAGCTCTTCCGATTCTTTTGCTTCGATCTGGTCCAGGCTGTGGCTGGCTGTCGCCACGATCTCCGGCAAACCGCCGGACAGAAGCTGCTCGCGCAGCTTGCCCAGGTCTTCATTCCAGCCGGCCGCCGCTCCCACCTTTGCTGCCTGCCCGCCATCAGGGTTGAACATCAGCTCCAGGTACTGCACATTCTCGGCGGCTGCGGTGGACCTGACTTCGGCAATCATCTCCGCCGTGTGGTTGTTGCTGGCGGCGCCGAACTTGCCGAAGGTGGCGAAGAAATGATCGTGCCCGGACTCGCGCCCCGGATTCCAGCCGCGCATGGAGAACGCATCCAGCAGACTGGTATAGAGCCCGTTGTCGCGCGCGACCGCGCTGGCCGGTGGCCGGGAAGCATCGCAAGGCGGGCCAACCAGCGTGTTGCTGGAACGATCGACGCACAGACCGTCTTCAGCGGCCCAGCGGATGAAGCTCTCCGCGTAAATGGCCCCCGAGAGATGATTATGCAGGTCGCCGCCCTTGGGCATGCGCCGCAGAAAATCCATCAGCAGCGAGGGCTGGCGGCGAACCGATTCGAAGTAACGCGAGGTCTTGAGTTCAGGGCTGGTTGCAGGCTGCTGCGCCATCACGGGCAGAGAAGTGATCGCCAACACCAGAAATCCACATAGGCCGCGCAAGGTTTTCTTCGTTCCGTTCATAGCCACCTGCTTGCCAGCATGTACAATTTCCTCGTTTGCCGTCTGACTCTTGATGTGCTCGTAGGATTTTACTTTGTCGGCAGGAAATGCGATGGACCAGTTTCAAAAAGTTGAGGAAGCCGCACGCCTGATCTCATCGCGGACAGCTCTGCGCCCGCTGATCGCCATCGTGCTGGGCTCGGGACTGGGCGATTTTGCCGACGAGCTCACGGAAGCGGTGCGGATCGACTATAGCGATATTCCGCATTTCCACCGCTCCACCGCCGTTGGTCATGCAGGACGGCTGGTGCTGGGCAGACTCGGCGGTTGTCCGTTGGTGGTGATGCAGGGACGAATTCATCTTTATGAAGGGCATCCGGCAAGCGAGGTGGGGTTCCCCATGCGCGTGTTTTCGCGTCTGGGAGTACGCGCTGCGATTCTTACTAACGCTGCCGGCGGAATCAATCTGGAGTATGACCAGGGCGGACTGGTGGCCATTAAGGACCATATCAACCTGCAGGGCCAGAACCCGCTGACCGGCGCCGAGGACAAGCGCTTTGGGCCGCGTTTCATCGATATGACAGAGGCCTACTCGCGCTCGTACCGGCAGTACGCCCGTGAGGCGGCGAAGAAAGTCGGGATCGACCTGCGCGAGGGAGTGTACGTCGCGCTGGCAGGTCCCAGTTACGAGACTCCGGCGGAGATCCGCTTTCTGCGCACCATCGGCGCCGACCTGGTGGGAATGTCCACAGTGCCGGAAACAATCGTGGCGCGGCAGATGGGCATCAAGGTGCTGGCCATCTCCTGCGTGACCAACATGGCTGCGGGCGTGCTCGACAAGCCTTTGAACCACGAAGAAGTGCTGGAGACGGGGAAGCGAGTCTCCGGGCACTTCAAGGCGCTGTTGCGCGAAGTGATCCCGGCGATCGCCGGCGATCTGGCCGGCTGATCCTCGAGCGTTTTCTCCTCAGCGCTTCTCTTCAACCAGGCGCCGCACCAGCGGAGGCTTCTCAGAAGGCCGTTCAGCCGAAATCTTGTAGCTGGCGAGAATCAGCGGCCGCGCGCGTTCCAGGCGCTCCGCCGAGTTGTAGTGCACGGTGCACAGCGGCTCTCCCAAAGAGACTTTGTCGCCGGGCCTCTTGTGGATCATCATTCCCACAGCGGGATCGACCGCGTCCTCTTTCTTCTCCCTGCCGCCGCCCAGCAGGACGCCGGCGGTCCCGATCTGCTCCACCATGATCGAACTTACGAAGCCGGAGCTGGGGCTGGGTATGTCAGTGCGATGTTTGGCGCGGGGAAGAAGGATGGGGTCGTCGAGCGCGGCTGCGTTTCCGCGCTGCAAAGAGACCATCTCCTTGAACTTGGCTTTGGCTTTTCCGGAAGAGATCATCTGCTGCGCCAATTCGCGGCCGGCTTCGAGATCGGGGACGCGCTTGCCCACCAGAAACATCCAGGCGGAAAGAAGGTTGCACAGCTCGCACAGATCGTCGGGGCCGCGGCCGTTCAGCACCTCGATGCACTCGGCCACCTCCAGGGCATTGCCCACGGCGTGCCCCAGCGGCTGGTCCATGCTGGTGATCAGGGCGATCATGTGCTTGCCCAGGCGCTGCCCGGTCTCCACCATCAGTTCGGCGAGGAAAATCGCGTCTTTTTCCGATTTCATGAACGCGCCGCTGCCGGTCTTGACGTCCAGGACCAGGCCATCGATGCCTTCGGCCAGCTTCTTGCTCATGATGGAAGCGCAAATCAGGTAAGGGCTCTCGACCGTGCCGGTGACGTCGCGCAGCGCGTAGAGGCGCTTGTCGGCGGGAGCGATCTCCGCGGTCTGGCCGATCATGGCGGCGCCGCATTGCTTCAGCACGCGGCGGAAATCATCGGCGGAGAGGTTCACGTTGAATCCGGGAATCGACTCCAGCTTGTCCAGCGTGCCTCCGGTGTGACCCAGGCCGCGGCCGCTGATCATGGGAACATACAAGCCGCCGGCCGCCACCACCGGCGCCAGCACCAGAGAGGTCTTATCGCCCACGCCGCCGGTGGAGTGCTTGTCGACCTTGGGCGCCGGCAGATCGGAAAAATCCAGCACCTGCCCCGAATGCAGCATGGATTCGGTCAGCGCCGTCAGTTCCGCGCGCGTCATGCCGCGCAGCAGGACGGCCATCAGCCAGGCCGACATCTGGTAGTCGGGGATGGTGTCGCTGGTGTAACCGTTGATGAGAAATTCGATTTCGCTGCGCTGTAGCTCTCCACCATCGCGCTTGCGGCGGATCAGGTCGGTGACATGCATGGATGCGGCTCAGGATAAACGGAAACTTTCCGGGAGTAAATCCTGGATGGACATTTCCACGTAGTCTTTTTGCCCGCGGAAGATGACGACAGCGTTTTCTCCGAACTCGGCGATCACCTGGCGGCAGGCGCCACAAGGTGAACAGGGAACGTCATTGCCGTTGACGACCGCCACGGCGCGGACCTTGAGCTTCGATCCCTTAGTCTGCTGCACAGCGGTGAAGATCGCGGATCGCTCGGCGCAGTTGGTCAGGCCGTAAGAGGCGTTCTCCACGTTGCATCCGGTGAAAACCTCGCCCTGGTCGGTGAGCACAGCCGCGCCCACATGAAAGTTGGAGTATGGCGCGTAGGCGCGCTTCAGCGCCTGGCGCGCGGCGGCAAGGAGAGATTGGCGTTCGCTGGGAGTGAGTTTGGTGGATGCCATCCGGATTAAATGTACATCATTGCTTAAGGATTGTATTCACCGCGGAGGCGCGTTCTCCGCGGTTCGAACATAAGGTCAGTATCAGTGGAAATCATGCGATTGCGTCTCTGCCGCAGTCACGTGCAGCGGCAGGATCTTCTCCGCCTTCAGGTGGACTACTCCGTCCTGGTTTTGTACGGTGCCTTTTACCTTGACGAAGCGCTCGCGCAGCACGGACATGGGATCGCGGCTGTAAACGTCAGGCATGACGATGATGTTGGAGTTGCCGGTCTCGTCTTCCAGCGTCAGGAAGATCAGGCCCTTGGCCGTGCCCGGGCGCTGGCGGGTGATCACGCATCCGGCTACCACGGCGGGCTTGCCATTCGGCAGTTGGCGCAGCTCTGCGGCGGAGCAGATGCCCAATCGGCGCAGTGAAGTCCGGCGATACGCCATGGGATGCGGCCCCACAGTCATGCCCGTGCCGTGATAGTCGGCGATCAGGCGTTCTTCGACCTCCATGCGGTAGAGAGGAGAGGTGGCGTCGTCTTCGATCACGCTGGCCAGCAGGGGTCCCGGCTGGCGTGCGGCTTTCTCGATCTGCCAGAGCGCGTCACGGCGGTGGAGCTGGTTTTGAGTGCTGATCTGGTTGAGCGCGCCGATACGCGCCAGCATGGCAAGATTGGCGCGGCTGAGCTCGGGCACGCGGCGGGCCAGGTCTTCCGTGGAGGTGAAGGGTTTTAGCTTGCGTTGGGCAACGAGCACTTCGCCGGCGGCTTGTTGCAGGCCGCGGACGTAGCGCAGGCCGAGACGCAAGACAGGTATCTCGCCTTCCAGCGAACAGTTCCATTCCGAGCAGGTTACATCGATGACCTTCACCTTCAGCCCGTGGCGTTGCGCGTCTTTCACGATGGTGGCCGGCGAGTAGAAGCCCATGGGCTGGTTGTTCAGCAGTGCTGCGGTGAAGGCCGCGAGGTAGCGGACCTTCAGAAATGCGCTGGCATAGGCCAGCAGGGCGAAGCTGGCGGAGTGCGATTCAGGGAAGCCGTAGAGCGCGAACGAAGAGATGAACTGCACGATCGCGTCCTGAGCTTTGGCTTCGATTCCGTTCTGCGTCATGCCGGCGCGCAGCTTGATTTCTATCTCTTTCATACGCTGCTGCGACCGTTTGTGGCCCAGTGCGCGGCGCAGCTCTTCAGCTTCACCGCCGGTGAAGTTGGCGCAGATCATGGCCATGCGCAGCAGCTGTTCCTGAAACAGGGGCACGCCCAGCGTGCGCTCCAGCACCGGCTCCAGCGACGGATGAGGATAGGTCACCGGCTCCTTGCCCTGCCGCCGCCGCAAGTAGGGACTGGTCATCTGTCCGGTGATGGGGCCGGGGCGGATCAGCGCCACCTGCGTGACCAGGTCGTAAAATTTCCGCGGACTGTTGCGCGGCAGCGACGCCATTTGCGCCCGGCTCTCGATCTGGAACATGCCGATGGTGTCGGCGCCGCGGATGACCTCGTAGATATCTTCGGCGTCGGGCGGCAGGTGGGCGAGATCAACCTCTTCGCGGTAATGATCGCGGATCAGTCCGATGGAATCCTTGAGCACGGCCATCATCCCCAAACCCAGCAGATCGATCTTGATGATGCCGAGGTCGGCGCAATCGTCTTTGTCCCATTGCACAACCACGCGGCCGGGCATGGTGGCCGGCTCCAGGGGAACCACGGAATCGAGCGCGCCCTGGCAAATCACCATGCCGCCGGAATGCTGGCTGAGGTGCCGCGGCAGGTCCTGCAGCCGCACGCAGATGTCAAGATACTTGGCGATACGGTGGCGAGTAAGATCAAGCCCGGCGTTGGTGAAGTAACGGTCAAAAGTATCGTCAGGCCCGCGCCACTCCCATCCCCCGACCAGCGACGAGAGGCGGTTCAGCGTCTCCACATCGAAGCCAAAGACTTTGCCGACCTCGCGCGCGGCCAGGCGTCCGCGATAGGTGCAGACGTTGGCGGTCATGGCGGCGCCGCGCTCGCCGTAGCGCTGGTAAAGATACTGGATGGCTTTTTCGCGTTCGTCCCCGCTGGGCAGGTCGAGATCGATGTCCGGCCACTCGCCTCGCTCCTCGGAGAGGAAGCGCTCGAAGAGCAGGTCCATGCCGATGGGATCCACCGCGGTGATACCCAGCGAATAGCACACGGCGCTGTTGGCTGCCGAGCCGCGTCCCTGCACCAGAATGCCCTGCTCGCGGCAGAAGCGGATCATGTCCCACACGATCAGGAAGTAGCCGGCGAGGTCGAGCTTCTCAATGAGCTTCAACTCTTTTTCCAGTTGCCGCCGCACGCGTTCGCTCACCGGACGGTAGCGATCCACCGCTCCCTTCATGGTCTGCGCGCGCAGAAATTCATTTTGCGATCCGCCTTCGGGAACGGGATAGCGGGGAAATTCATAGCCCAGCTTTTCCAGAGAAAATTCCAGCCGCGAGGCCAGCTCAACGGTGTTGGCGATGGCTTCCGGAAGATCGGCGAACAGCCGCGCCATCTGCTCCGGGGCGCGGATGTGGCGTTCGCCGTTGGCGCAAAGTAGTCGCCCCGCGGTCGCGAGCTGGTGCTTGTTCTTAATGCAGGTGAAGACGTCAAAAATTTCGCGCTCGGCTGCGGTGGCATAGCACACGCCGTTAGTGGCGAGGATGGGGAGCTTCAGCTCGCGCGCCAGCTCCACCGCAGCCTGGTTGCGCGCTTCCTGATCGCGATGAAAATGCCGTTGCAGCTCGACGTAAACATTATCCCGGCCAAAAGCTGAGATCAGCCGGGAGAGCAGTTGCCGTCCGGCTCCCGCTCCGCCGCTCGCCAAAGCCCGGGCCAGAGGTCCATGCTCGTCGCCGGTAAGGCAGATTAATCCGGCGGCGTGTTCTTCCAGCTCTTCGATCCCGGCCGACGATTCGGTGTGTTTGGGAACGCGGAGCTTGGTGCGCGTGAGAAGGCGGCAAAGGTTCTGGTAGCCGGCTTGCGTGGCGCACAGCAGCGGGTAGTTGCCCGAGCCGGCGGCGTCGACGACGGTGACCTCGGCTCCGACGTGAGCACGAATCCCGGCCTTCTGTGCGCCCATGTGAAAGCGCGGGGAACCGTAAAACCCGTTGCGGTCGAGCAAGGCCATGCCCGGCAATCCCTGCGCGGAAGCGATACCGGCCAGCGCTTCCGGCAGAGATCCACCCTCAAGGAAAGAGAAGGCAGAGCGGGCGTGAAGTTCGGAGTACATAGCTTTTAGCTAGTAGCTTCTGGCTGCTAGCTCTTGTGTTTTTGGTGTTTAGATTTTGGCTAGAAGCTAGCGGCTAGAAGCCAGCAACTGCCTAGTCATACATCCCCTCCACGAACCATTGCCCGGACTGTGCATCGCGAAAAATGCGGTAGAGCCCGGCGACGCCGTTCAGGCTGAGAGCTACGTCCCATTCATCGTGCTGCCAGCGGCCGGACTGGTCCCACCACAATCCGCTGCTGCGCCAGGGGCCGCAGGCGTGAACGACTTTGGCCCTGGCGCCGTTGAAAATAACCGCTGCCGGAATCTCGCTCTTCGACGGCGCCGGGGCAGGCGGGCTGCACTCCACGTACGCCGCCAGGGGAGGACGGAAGCGGCGCAGCACCAGTTGAGGTGCGGGCAGGCACTCGAGAATTTCCTTCTGCTGTCCGCCGCGATTGCGTCCTCTTTTTGCGTCAGTGCTCTCCTCGGCGCGCGCGAGAACCTGAAAGCTGTCGGGACGATGGGAATCGGTGTTGGTGGGGAAGCCCACGCGGTCGCGGTCGTGATCGTCTTTTTCGCCAACGGCGGCGCGCAGCCGGGCGAGCGTGATCTCGAGCTGGGCCGGTTCCGGGGCCAGCGGCTGAAACAATCCGGACTGCGTGGTTCGCACCCGCGCCGGAAAGACTTCCACGCTGACTTTCTTCACCGGCGCCGGCGGAGGATGACCGGCGAGATCAAGCTGCAGAAGCTTAAGAAGAACTTTGCCGTCCTGGGTCGGTACCGGCAATTTCAACGTTCGCCGATGTAAAGCCGGCAGCGGGCTCGCTGCCGGGTCAGCGGCCGGGGCCTGTGGGTTTTGGGAATGCAGCTGGTGGTCGCAATGGATCTCGAGCATCAGATCGAGCTGCAAGTGATCGGTGGCCAGAGAGCGCTCGCGCAGGCGCGAGATCAGCTCGTGCAGAAGACGGTTGATCACGAATCCCAGCGGCTCCAGCAACTCCACTGACTCTTCCAGTTCCACGCTTTCCTGAAATGAAGGCGGAGGCTCGGCGGGAACCAGCTCACGCCTGACTTCACCTCGCGCCAGCCGCTGCAAATGCAAGCCCGGCTGGCCCAGGCGCTGCGTCAGAGGGACGGAAGGCAGCGCAGCCAGGGATTTGAAGTTGCGGATGCCCCAGCTATCCAGAGTATCGAGAATTTCCGGCGCAGGCTCCAGGACCTCGACCGGCAGGCTGGCCAGCCGCAGCGCTTCCAGGCCATCGGCAATCACGGTGATGCCGGCGAAGCCGCGCGCGGCGTGCAGGGCGGCATCGGCATTGGCGGCAAGGGCGGTGTTGGCAGTGAAGCCGAACTCCTCAGCGCTGGCGGCAAGCTGCTTGCCGATCTCAGGCTGCGAGCCCAGAAGCCGCTCGCCGCCGGTGAGATCGAAGATCACGGTTCCGGGAGCGGTGGATTCCACGCGCGGGGAAAAGCCATAAGCACACGCAAGCAGATCGCTCTGCGCCGCGGTTTCCAGTTCCGCCATGCGCCGGCGCAACACCACGCCGGGGCAGGCCTCGGCCTGCAGTTTGGTCATGCCGATGACGATCCCCGCCTGGCGCGCCTGCTCATTGCAGGAAAAAATTTTCAGCAGCGATTCCGGGCCGTCGAGCACGGCGATGGCGTTATTTTTGAACGAAACCGATTCTGTTTCCATCTCCATGTGCAGGGCCGCCTGCACGGGGAAGTCGGGGACGTGGATACAGCCGAATAGCATGAGGTCAGGCCCATCGCGGAATGGCAGTGAATCGTGCGCCGTTGGCTGACTGCATGGGCTTGCGCAGGCGTGATCGTCCGATCTCAGCTTCGCAAAGCAGCCCGGCAAAAAATTGCGCGTGAGAAATTTGTTTTGTCTCCTGATTCTTCATCGCCGACCAGCGAGGCTCGGCGCAGGCCAGATGCAACGTGAGGCCGGCGCAGCTCTGCGCCGCGGGAAAAGGCATCAGGAAGAGCAGGGCTGCGGGCATCTTCTCGATCACGCGGGCAAAGCGGAACCAGGTGGTCAGGGGAACTTTGCGCACCAGTTTTTCTTCCACGTTCCCCAGGTCCACGGCGATCAGACTGAAGCCTCCGTTCTGCACCAGGATGTCGGCAGCCTTGAAGGCCTGCTCCAGCGGCGACAGCTTACGCCGGGCAGCGAGATCACCGGAGCGCGCCGATGGGGTGCGCTCCGGAATGGAGGCGCAGACGGAATTGCCGCAGCGTATCCAGAGCAGGCGAGCAAGGTTTACTCCGGCAGGCTCAGCCGAAGAAGGGTCAAAGCAGTCGCCGGCGTCGACCAGCGCGCAGAATTGTTCGCGACGGGTCATTTGCGACATCAGCGAAACCAGCAGTGATGTCTTGCCTGACGACATGCCCGCCGGCGTGCAGAACTGTGTCAGCGCGCTCTGCGGGATGCCGCCAATATGCCGGTCGAGCGCGGCGATGCCGGTAGGGAAGACCTCATGCGCGGCACGTTCGTAAACCGTGAGCGCGCCGGGAAGACGGCTTTCAACTTGTGCCCGGATTACCGCCAGCGAGGCCATAGGGGATATAATGAGATGCAGGTATTTCGCTTTTTGTTCGCTATCAGGAGAAATACACTAAAACAGTCTTGTGCAGGCGTCAATCGGGGTTTGAGAGATTATCTTTAAGTAGCTGATTTCATGGGCAATATACTGGCAATAATATACTTGACTAACCATGCCCTTTCATGTAATCTGAGCTTGCTATGGAACAGCCTAAGACCTTACAGCAAGCCACTCAACACTTTAGCGATGAGCAGGTTTGCATTCAGACCGTTGCCGCTGTGCGCTGGCCCGATGGTCCGTCCTGTCCTGCTTGCGGCCATAAAGAGCACTACTATCTCAAGACTCAGAAGCGCTGGAAGTGCAAAGAATGCAATAAGCAGTTCACCGTGAAACTCGGGACCATCTTTGAAGATTCCCCGATCCCGCTGAATAAATGGCTTGTCGCGCTCTGGATGCTGTCGAATTGCCGGAACGGAATCAGTTCGTATGAAGTTGCTCGCGCGATCGGCATTACTCAGAAATCCGCATGGTTCGTTCTGCATCGTCTCCGTCTTGCCATGCAGAGAAAAAGCCTCTTGAAAATCGGCGGAAGCGGAAGCCCTGTCGAAGTTGATGAAACTTTTATCGGCGGAAAAGCGCGCAACATGCACCGTTCACGCAGAGCAAAAATGAATGTCCGCTCCCACAGTGAAGCCAAGACCGTTGTACTCGGAATGCTTGAGCGTGGCGGCCACGTAAGAACTCAGGTAATCCGCGATCGTAAAAAGCCGAATCTGCTTCCACCGATCCACGAGAATGTCGCGCAAGGCTCGAATCTCATCACCGATGAGTACCCGGTTTATTTTGACCTTCGCAAAGAGTACGAGCATGAAGTGGTTAATCACCTTGAGACTTACGTGCAAGGTCACGTTCATACAAACGGAATCGAAAATTTTTGGTCATTGCTCAAGCGTGGCCTGAATGGAACTTATGTCGCAGTCGAGCCATTCCACCTGTTCCGCTATGTCGATGAGCAGGCATTTCGTTTCAACAATCGCAAAGGCAGCGACAATAAACCGTTGTCGGATTCGGAGCGTTTCACTCTAGCTCTTTCGCAAATTGCGGGAAAGCGGTTAACCTTCGCAGAGGTGACTGGCAAGGTGGGAGAAACGGCGTTCTAGCCCTTATCGCGGGAAGCGCGGGAGGCGGGCAAAGTCTTAGCCCGCTTTTTCTTTTCCACCATGCGCTGCTTCTGGTATTCCTCTTCTCTGCGCTGCAACTCGGAACGGGGAACGGAGAGCACAGTTTTTAATGCCTTCTCAAACACCTCATACTCACTGGACGCCTTTGGGTTGGACTTCATGTCTCTATTATGCCGGATTTAGTCTACTTTCGTTTGCGCGAGAATAGAGTCTCATCAAATTCTGTGACGTTGTCGGGCGGCTTGCGTGCGCGTTTTTTCGCTTCTGTTTTCGGGGCATCGAACTCAAGATCCAACTGGCCTTCGGTTTCTAGCACTTCGCGCTTGATAGCAGCCAAATCAAGGGGCATCTCAAATCTTACCGGGGGACGCTTCTCGATCAAGTCGGCAACTTCGATGATCTGGATATTGTCTACGGCCTGCCCGGTGAACGTGTTGGTATACCGTCCGGCGCTCTTGGCGTAATCCACCATCGGCTTGGATGGTTTTTCAAGCGTAATCAATCCAGCAATCGTTGCCCTTTGCTGGTCCAGATCACCACGCAATGCCGCTATATCCTTACGCTCGACATGGCCAGACTTGGCCTGTAACACCATTTTCCCAAGTCCTAATCCAGAGGCTTGCTGAAAATAAACGACGCCATCTATCCCGCCGTCAGCCCCAAATTTTTGATGGATGGCGGCACGGTTATTTGTATAAGTGAGAATGGCCCATTTTTCGAATTCTTTGCGAAGTCTGTCATCCTTTTTGTGAGCGAGTGCACGAGCCGACTCCACGTCTCGCGGTAGGCCGCTTATTGCGACGGTTCTCAGCGCCTCCTTGCCAAGCTCATCATCAAGCCTGTTGATGACAGTTGCGATTGCCTGATAGGTGATGTCGATGCCGATCCAGTTCCGCTGCCATCTGTGGGCAACCTCTATCGAAGTTCAGCAACCGCAATAAGCGTCTAGTATCGTGTCCCCGCGATTGCTTGATGAGCGAATGATGCGATCCATGAGCGTTTTTGGTTTTTGAGTCGGATACCCTAGACGCTCTTTTTTGTCCGAAGGCATGATGGGTTGTATAAGCCACCAGTCCTCGGGATGCTTTCCTTTGGGGTTAGGCCTGTATCCCTCATACACCTTATTGTCACGGTACGACTTGTCGTACCGACTGGCAGGACTATTGGTAACATCCTCGGAATACGGGATTCGCACTTCATCAACGTTAAATGTCGCTGTGCGACCTTTGCTATATCTGAAAATGGTCTGATGCTTTCTGGCGAAATCCTGGCGCGGGACTCCGCCGCCACGATAGCACCACGCAATCTCGTTTCTAAATTCTCCGCCCTGCGGCAGGAAAATGGCATCCATTACGAGTTTCAAGTAGTGACCAGCAGTCGGGCTGCAATGCAGATAAAAAGTGCCCGTAGGCTTCAATACGCGATGAATTTCCGCGATACGCAAAGCCATGTTCACGATGTAGGCATTAAGGCCATTTTTCTTAAGCACCGAAGTCAAGCCGTTTACCAGCTCGATTGCTTGCTCTGTGAAACGTCCATTGTGGTTGGAAAGAATCCTATGGAATCCATCATTAGCCATCTCGTTCCAAGTCCAAGTATCGAGGAATGCCCACGCCTGAGCCCGGTCCTGACGTTTTTCCTGATCGTAAATCCGGTTGTACGAGCGCTTAGAATTGAACGGCGGGTCTATGTAGCAAAGATCAACGCTTTCGTTTGGCTGATTCTTTTCCAGTATCTCTAGGTTGTCACCATACCAGAGCTTGTTGTTTTTCATTAGCAACTGCATGGTGTATTAACCATTTAGTACATTCAACATTAATGGTGCAGCCCCTACCATAGAGGGTTAATTCTTGAGTTGATTCTTGACAAGGCTGATTCTTGGTTGCCAAACGGCAATTAAAATTTTCTTATCCCATTACGGGACTGCAATAGCACCCGCCACCGGAAACGCGATGGTCGCACCCTTTGATCCCTTCATGGCAGTGACTATGAGCACAATTGCGCTCACGGACAAACCAAATAGCACCTGCGCGTCGTCAGCCGATAAAGTGATCTCGGGATGCAATATCGGATTGCGATAGTTATCTTTGATGTGCTCGATTACGCTGATTACTTTGACATCCCCGGAGCACTTCTGTAGCGCCTTCACATATGCTCCCCAGTTTCGCGATTTTACCGGGATATCCTTCCCGCTCAGTTTTCTTAAATAGGCATAAATCGCGGATTCAACAGCGCGCATCAAGTGAAAGCCGACAGCGGTAGAGTTGTCGAACAACATGCAGCGGCCAGCCTGATTAAAATCCTCCACTACTTGCGGAGGAACGTCCTTTAGAGCATCTGCCGGAATCTCGCGGCTTGCCTGAGTGAGTAAGATAGAAGTCTTATGCGTTCCCTTTGGATCGATAAAGTAGGTGTCCGCATTGTTCAATTCGGTTTTGAGCACTGTTTCAAATTCTTTGGCGGCCTCTATGATGTTAAAGATTTGGTAATACGGAACTTCGGGGTCGGCGGGATCGGCCCCCGGCTCCGTTGTTGCCTTAAGTTCCTTCATTTTTGCGGCACCATCATTCCATTGCTGCGGGACTACAGCGGTGATCGCTTGGAAGAGTTTGTTTGCTGCGTCTAAACAGAAGTCCAACTGTCGCTGTTGGAAGATGGCAGATAGCACGTTGCGGGCGCTATACCAGCTAATCCACACATCCTTATACATTACTGGCGCAGCCAGATCCGTCAGCGGGTGTATCGCAATCGCCAACTCATATAACTTGTATTCACTGACTTTCTGCACTGAGAGTCCTCCCCTCTTTGGCATAACCAAGGGGTAGCCTAATCTCAATGTAGCAGTTTTCTGGTGGTTAGTCATGTATATTAACACCAATATACTTATCGGCACGGCCGGATTCTCCTATCAGGATTGGGAAGGCGTGGTCTATCCCCGGGACCTGAAACGGCAAAAAATTCATCCCCTGGAATTCCTGGCCCGTTTTTTCGATTGCTGCGAGATCAATACCAGCTTTTACGGGCACATCCGACCCAATGTGGGCAAATCGTGGTGCGAAAAAGCGGTCGCGGTCAATCCGCAGTTTCAATTTACCGCCAAGCTGTTTCAGGGATTCACGCACATGCCGCGTGGCACGCCGCCGCCTTCGCCATTTCACCTTACGGTGAGCGCCGAAGACGAGAAGCTGGCGCGCGAAGGGCTGGATTCGATCGCCCGGGAAGGAAAGCTGGGCGCAGTGCTGATTCAGTTTCCCATCTCCTTCAAGAATGCCGACGACACGCGCGATTACCTGTTCCAGTTGCTGGAGAAATTCAAAACCTATCCGCTCGTGCTGGAGATCCGGCACGAGAGCTGGAACGATCCTGACATTCTGGAGCGGCTGGCGGAACAGGGCGTGGGCTTCTGCAACATCGATCAGCCGCGGCTGGGGAAATCGATTCGCGCAACGCGCTATGTGACTTCGAAAGTGGGCTACGTCCGGCTGCACGGCCGGAACTACCAGGAGTGGTTTCAGTCGGACAACCGCAACGACCGCTACAACTACCTCTACAAGCCGCGCGAACTCGAGGGCTGGCAGGAGAAGATCACACACATCAGCCGGAATTCGGAGAAGACTTTCGCCATCACCAACAATCACTACAAGGGCCAGGCGGCGGTGAATGCGGTGGAGTTGAAGAGCATGCTGTCAGGGAAAAGGGTTCGAGCACCGAGGATTCTGGTGGAGCATTATCCGGAGCAGTTGAAGGGGATTAGCGAGGTGGAGGAGTAATAGGGATCGCCGTGAGCCCCCTTCGGTTTTTGGTGGTGTTGAGTTGTGAGACGCGGCAGTGCCGCGTCTCTACGCAAGAGTTCGTCTAGGTCCTCCGATTTATAATCTGGGCATCCAACGGCGCTCTTTCATTCTCGGCATTCTTCCGGCCATCCGCCTTCTGGCGCAGACCTCGCCCGCGGCCGGGCTCGGCGGTCCGCCCTCCGCTCCTCCAGTGGAGTTCGTCTGTCCCATGCATCCGGACGTGCGCTCGCCGCAGCCGGGAGTGTGCCCTCGTTGCGGTATGAAGCTGGTGGCCAACCTGCCTGAGCGCGTGGAGTACAGGCTCAAGCTGGCGCTTGAGCCGCGCGCTCCGCTGCCGGGAAAGGAGCTGCAGATGGCCTTCACGGTGACGGATCCGCGCACGGGACAGATGGTGACGGATTTCCAGGTGATGCACGAAAAGCTCTATCACCTGTTCATCGTAAGCCAGGACCTGAAATATTTCGTGCACGATCATCCGGTGCAGGGACAGGACGGAGTGTTTCGCTTCAAGACCAGGCTTCCTGAGCCGGGCATGTACCGCGTGCTGAGCGATTTTTATCCTACCGGAGGCACGCCGCAGCTGATCGTGAAGAGCATTGTGTTGCCCGGGCGGGCGATTACGCCGGGGACAAAGCTCGCCGTCGATCTGGGAGCGAAAGACACGGCCAACATGCGCGTCTCGCTGACCATGCAGCCGGAGCAGCCGATTGCCGGCATGAAGACGCTGATGTTCTTCAATCTCGAGCCTGGGGACGGACTGGAGCCATACCTGGGCGCGTGGAGCCACATGCTGGCGGCGAGCGACGATCTGATCGATATGATTCACGACCATCCTGTAATCGCCGACGGCGGTCCGCAGATGCAGTTCAACTTGATCTTCCCTCGCGCCCGCACTTACAAGGTCTGGGTGCAGTTCCAGCGCAAAGGCGTGGTCAACACCGCGGAGTTCAATGTACCGGTGACCGAGCTGAGGTAGATTTCTTCAAATGCAGCAGCACTCGGCCGGAGCGCGGCGCGACCTCGATCCTGGTTCCGGCAGGAAAGAGCAGAGGCTCGCGGAAGTAGTAGATCTGAGAGCCCCAGGAGGAGTTGAATTCCTGGAACCAGAGCAGGGGCACGACGGCGCCGCTGGGTTCGATAGCGATGGCCTGGAGCTCGCCGCCCGGAGGAATGTGCAGGGCGCCGATGCCCTCGACCTCGATTGCCCTTTTGATCGTGCCCACGCCGAGAATGGAAATCTCGGGACCCGCAATGGTGGAGGAGCCGCCGGTCGTCGACGGGAACTCCGGGGCCGGCGGCATGTAGGCAGGATTGCCTTCAGGTTCCCCGCCGTCAACCCACTCGGCGATGATTTCCAGATCTTCCTGGGGCAGGCCGTGGTCATCTTTAAAGTCGCCAAAGCCTTTCACGGCGTTCCACGGCGGCATGCGTCGTTGTAGCACTTGCAGCTTGATGTCTTCCGCCCAGGGGCGCGCTTCGCGGAAGGTCATGAGCGAGGGCTGGGTTCCTCCGGGATGATGGCAGGACACGCAGTTGCGGTAGACCACGCGGGAAACGTCAGCCGACCAGGTGATCCTGGTGGTGTAAAACGAGTGTCCCTGGAGCAGGAGGGCAACTGCCAGCAACAGGCTCGAAAAGAGAAGGACCCGGCGCACGCACTTATTTTAGCGGACAACGCATCGGCAAGGAGTGCATGTGCCACTCTGTGGGGGCTGAATATAACCTCAATCTCATTGCGTCAGATCCATGCCACTAACTTCTCGACGTAATCGCGCAGCATTCGGTATATTGGCTGACCAACGCCAATTTAGGGGAAATGGATGAAACTCGCCAACGGGTCGAACCAGCGGTGGATTGCCCTGCTGATCATTATTGCGTGCCTGGGGCTGCGGGCATCTGCCGCGCAAACTAATGAAGGCGCCGCCATCTACAAGCGGCAGTGTTCGTTGTGCCACGACAATTCGGCCATGACGCGCGCGCCGGCGCCGGCTGCGCTGAAGATGATGGCCCCCGAAGCGGTTCTGCGCGCGCTCGAGACCGGACGCATGAAAGACCAGGGCGCGCTGCTGACGGCGGCGCAGAAGCGGACCATCGCGGAGTTCGTCACCGGCAAACAGTTTGGCCAGGAGAAGCAGGCGCAGACCACCGCCCCGGCTGGGCTGTGTCCGGCAACCAAAGCGGCCTTTGCCATGGCTGCCAACGACTGGAATGGCTGGAGCCCGAATTCCGACAACGCACGGTTTCAGCCGGCGGACCGGGCGCAGCTCAGCGCCGATCAGGTGCCGCGCCTGAAGCTCAAATGGGCCTTTGCTTTCCCTGGCGCGCCCATGTCCTGGGGACAGGCGACGATCGTGGGCGGGCGCATCTTTGTGCCCAGTTATAACCGCCTGGTCTATTCGTTGGACGCAAGCACGGGCTGCCAGTACTGGACATTTGAGGCGGATATCCCGGCGCGAAACTCCATCATGGTCGCACAACTTCCCGGCGAGCCCAAGAAGTTCGCGGCCTTCTTCGGCGACCAGAAAGCCAACGCGTATGCCATCGACGCCGTCACCGGCCAGTTGCTGTGGAAGGTCCACATCGACTCGCATCCTCGGTCGAAGATTGTCGGTTCGCCCGCATACTTCGACGGCCGCGTATTCTTTCCGCTGACCGGTGGCGAAGAAGTTGGACTGGGCGACAAGTATGAATGCTGCACCTCGCGCGGCGGCATCGTTGCCCTGGACGCGGCAACGGGAAAGCAGATCTGGAAGACATACTCCATCGCCGAGGAGCCACATCCCACAACCAAGACGGCGGCAGGCGTGCAGAACTGGGGACCGTCGGGCGCCAGCATCTGGTCGTCGCCCACCGTCGATGTCAAGAAGAAGGTGCTCTATGCCGGCACCGGCGACAATTTCTCCCAGCCCGACACCAAGACCAGCGATGCCGTGCTGGCTTTCGATATAGAGACCGGCAAGCTGCTGTGGTCGACGCAGATCACCGAGCACGATGTCTTCAACATCGTCTGCGCTGGAGAAGGCTGCGGGGAGCACTTGGGACCGGACGTCGACATCGGCGCGTCCCCAATCCTCATCAATCTGCCCAATGGAAAGCGCGAACTTCTGATCAGCCAGAAATCAGGCATGGCGACTGCCATCGATCCTGATCAAGAGGGCAAGATTCTGTGGCAGACCAAGGTGGCCCGCGGCGGGCGGCTGGGCGGAATCCAGTGGGGTTCGGCTTCCGACGGGCAGAACATGTATGCCGCGGTTTCCGACATCGCGCACACCTCCATGGCCGGGATCGGGCACATGGTAGCCGATCCCAAGGCCGGCGGCGGGCTGGTCGCGCTCAAGGCAGATACCGGCGAAAAAGTCTGGACAGCCCCGCCGGGCGTATGCGGCGATCGTCCATCCTGCAGCCCGGCACAGTCGGCGGCGATCTCGGTGATTCCCGGCGTGGTTTTCTCGGGCGCGGTCGACGGACGGCTGCGCGGGTATTCCACGATCGACGGCAAAGTGATCTGGGAGTTCGACACCGCCCAGGAGTTTGCCGGCGTAAACGGAGTCAAAGGCAAAGGCGGCGCGATGGATGGCGCCGGCCCGACCATCTCCGGAGGCATGCTCTTTGTGGGCTCAGGTTACGGAATCTGGGGCGGCCAGCCGGGCAACGTGCTGCTGGCATTCTCCGTGGATGGCAAGTAAAAGCACGCTTATTCCTGACGCAAGGCGAGCATGGGATCAACCGCAGTTGCTCGCCGCGCGGGAACCACTCCGGCGCAAAGCGCCACGGCAACCAGCATGGCCGCCAGTCCGGCGAACAACACGATGTTGAACGCCACTACTCCGTAGAGCAGGCTGCCCATCAGCCGGCTCAGCAAGTAACTCAACGGCGCGCCAATAGCCAGCCCGCCCAGCACCAGCATCCAGGCCTGTCCGATGACGAGACGGAGCACATCGCGGCGCTGCGCCCCAAGAGCCAGGCGAATGCCGAATTCCTGCGTGCGCTGCGCCACCGAATGCGCGAGCACCCCGTAGATGCCGAGCGCAGCCAGCGCCAGGGCAGCGGCGCCGAATATCAGCATCAGGATTCCCAGGATTCGCAGCGGGGCCAGGGAGTCAGAGACAGACTGTTCCATGGTGGTCGAACCTTCGAACGAGATTCTGGAATCGAGCGATCGCGCAGCTGCACGAAGCGCCGTCATTATGCTTTGTTTATCGGCTGAGGTGCGTACCATGAACTCAGAGGCACGTCGCGGCGCCTGCAGATAAGAAAGATAAATCGCGGCGTGCGGCTGGTTGTCCCACCAGTTCTGCTTCACGTCATCTACCACGCCGACGATCGTTGTCCACGGCGCGACGGCTTCTCGCGCTCCCAGCTTGATGCGCTGACCGACGGCCGAGCCTGCCGGCCAGAAGCGGCGGGCCATGGTACGGCTGATAACTGCGATTCGTTGCGAGTCCGGACCGTCCTGATCGGTCAGCGCGCGTCCTTCGAAGAGGGTGATGTGCAGGGTACGGAAGAAATCGGCGCTGGCGCTCTGCAAATCCGCCGAGGGAGCCTCGCTCTGCCTCTGCACGGCGCGGCCTTCGATCACAAACAGCGTCTTGGTGCTGTCCACGTTGCTGGCCGGAGGATTGGTAACAAGCCCGGCGGTCTGCACTCCGGGCATGGCGGCCGCGTTGGCGAGAAACTGCTGGTAGAACGAGCGCACGCGAGCATCGTCAGAATAGTTCTGCTGCGGCAGGTTGATGCGCATGGTGAGCACGTTGCTGGGATCGAAATTGCGGTAAACGTTGGCCAGCCGGTAGAAGCCCTGCACCATCAGCCCGGCGCCGATCATCAACACGGTGGCGAAGACCACCTGAACAACCACAAGCGAACTGCGCAGACGGCGACGCGTGAACCCTTCCGAGCCGCGCCCGCCGGCTTCCTTGAGAGCGCTGGTCAGATTGGCACGCTTGCCGTGGAATGCCGCCCCGACTGCAAAAGCCACGCCAGCGGCAACCGTGAGGACGATGGCAAAACCGGTTACACGCCAGTCGACGCGAATGGCGCTCCAGCCAGCGATCCACTTGGTGTAGTCGACAGGAATGCTGTCACGAATCAGCCTGACTGTGCCCGCAGAGCAAAACAGCGCAATCATTCCGGCCAGGCCGGCGAGAGGCACCGTCTCCCCGACGAAGAGCAGGGCCATCCTCAGTCCGCTGGCGCCGAGAGCGCTGCGCACGGCAAGCTCTCTTTGCCTTCCCACGAGGCGGGCAAACAAGAGATTGACAAGGTTGGCCGCGGCTAGCAGAAGGACAAACATCGCCGCCACCTGCAGCGGCAGGAAGATGGGAGCGGTAAAGTTGAGTTGCTCTTCGCGCAGGCGAAGCAGATTGAAGGTTCTGCCCTGATGCGTGTCGGGAAAGCGCTGCTGCAATCCGGCGGCAAACGCCTGGAGCCGCGACATGGCCTGGCCGATGGGCGCATTTCCCCGCAGGCGGCCGATCACCTGAAAGGCGAAGCCCTTCACGGCTTGCGCGTTGCGTTCAGCCTTGAGTTCCGGAGTGAGCGCCAGCGGACGCCAGAAATCGGTTGCTGGTGGATAGTTGAAAGCGGCCGGCATGATTCCCGCTACGGTCATCTTCTGGCCGTCGACTTCGATAGTCTTGCCAACAATCTCCGGATCGGCGGCAAAGCGGCGTTTCCAGAAACCCTGGTTCAGGATGACCACCTGATCGCGTCCGCGTTCGGCTTCATCGGAGGCGAACAGTCTTCCGCTGGCGGGCTGGGTTCCCAGAACCTGAAAGAAGTTTGGGGTTACGGCGCAATCCACCACGGATTCCGCGTCGCCGGCTCCGGTCAGGCTGGCTTCGCCTTGCTGGAATGCGGCGAGCTCGTCGAATATCTCGCCCTCGCGCTGGAGATCCAGGAAGTCAGCGGGGGCGATCCGGTATTCACTCGTCACCTTGGGACCGGCGGCGCGCAGCAGAGTGATGCGGTCGAGGTCAGGGAAGGGATAGGGGCGCAGGATCAGGGCATTCACAATGCTGAACACCGCTGTGTTGGCGCCGATCCCCAAAGCCAGGGTGATGATGGCGATCAGGCTGAACCCGGGATTCTTCAGAAGTGCCCGCACTCCATAGCGAAGGTCCTGAAAAAGCCGTTCCATACGCACCTCCCGCGTGATAGACACAAATCCGTGGCTCTCGTGAGCAGCAACTTGTTGGCCACTGCCGGGGAAAATCGCGGCCAAGCGATTTCAAGAGTCTAAGCGGATTCGCTGCGGAAATCGATGCGCGCAGCGTGCGCTTGTGGAATTACGCGTTCGAAAATGAACAGGCAAAACGGGAAAGGCTTCAGGTTTTGATTCTTCCTCGAAACCTGAAGCCTTGTTAACCGATCTGAGTTGCGGACAGTTGCTACTGGCTCGTGCTGTCCGAGCTGGTGGTGCCTGCAGGTTTAGGCTGCTGCGCTTTAGGCTGGTCGATTGGGGTACGTGTTCCCGGTTTCTCAAACTTGACCAGGTTGGCGATGTTGGCCTTGGGGTCCACCGAGACGGAGAACCAGCCAATCATCATCTCTTCCCAGGTCTGATCCCCCCAGCGTACTTCCTTGTTGGGATCTGGGTTGTAAGGATTGTTCACGGAGTTGTCGAAATGGGCCGTGCACTCGATCCGCGTTCCGCGCGGCAGCACCATCGGCTTGGCCAGTTGGTATCCCAGCTGCCAGTTGAAGTCGTACTTCGGCACCGACAGCAGCGTCTCCGTCTTTCCGTCAGGATAGATCACCTGGTAGAGGAAATCTTTTCCGCGGAAGTGCATGTGCGGCATCAGGTCAGCCAGAGTAACCGTTTCCTGCAGCAGCACCTGCGATTTCACTTCGTAATTGCCGTCATTGGGCGGAATCTTGAATCCCGGATTCGAAGCTGCCAGCTGGACGTTGCGTAGCTTTGGCGCTTCCTTGGCATAGATCAGCCCGATCTTGGTCTGGTCCGAGCCGGCCGTGCCGTTGGCGGTGTAATGCAGTTGGAGGACGATGTCCGAACCCGCCTTGATCAGTTTAGCCTGGTCGTTAAGCTCCAGGGGCTGCAGTCCCGGAGCGTAGCCAACAAGCAGCTCGCCGATCTCACCGCGGCGGCGCTGTCCGCGCTGCTGCTGGTTCCCGTTCTGCTGGTCGTTGTTGGCCTGCTGCTGGTTCCCGCCTTCCTGCTGCTTGTCGTCCTCTTTTTCTTTCTTGGGGACGAAGAACTCGCCCGGCTTGGCGTCGCGCATCCACTTGGATTCGGGGCTGCGGATGAAAGCAATCACGTGGTGCACAACCGCGCGGTTGCCGGGACGAATCTCCGCGGCTTTCACCCACGTATCCTGGGTGAAATTGCCGGGTATTACGATGTATTGATAGTCGACCGTGCCTTCCGGGGGGACGTTGTAGGCAATCGGCATCTCGATCACGCGATCCGGCTTGCCTATGTTCCAGCCGTCCACGAACTTCACCGGAGCCGGCGCGTCTTTTGGATCGCCGGGCTTGGCGCCGCCGTCAACCCAGGAGACCAGAGTCCTGATCTGCTGCGACGTCAGCTTGCGCTCGTTGGAGAAGTGACCGTACTGCGGATCGGCGTACCAGGGCGGCATCTTCTGGCTCAGCACCGCCATCTTCATGGCGATGGCCCACGGCCGGGCGTCTTCATAAGTCAGCAACGACATGGGAGCCACTTCTCCCGGACGGTGGCAGCTCTGGCAGTTGCTTTGGAGTATCGGTAGCACGTCTTTGTAGAACGTGGTTTTGCCTGGAGGCGGAGGAGCGGTGTCAGTGGCCGCCGCGCCCATCAGCAGACCGCATAGAGAAAGCGCGAATACTGCCAGCAATCCCTGCAAAAGGCGTCCCTTCATGATTGAGATTCTCCCATGTAAATATGGATATTTACCGTTATGAATGAAGGCCTGGGCAGGCACACAATGCCGCCACCGTACAACGCACTTAATATCGTACTCGCGGGCCAAATCCTTGGCAATGAATAATTTTCAGCGCCTGAACAACCATAGTTAAAACCTTTGCCGGCAATAGGATTCTGTATAATCCCTGCCCATGTTACGGACATTCATGACCCTGGTTTTTCTCGGCGCCGGGATCGCCCAATCCGCAGGTCAGGCGGCTTCGCCGACGCCTGCACCCGCGGCTCCCGCATTGGCGCACTTTCATCATGTGCATCTGAACGCAACTGATCCCGCCGGCGCGATCGCCTTCTACACCGCCAAGTTTGACTGCGAGAAGGCCCGCTTCAACGGCATGATGGATGCGGTCTGGGCGCAGAAATCGTGGCTGCTGTTCACCAAGGTAAGCACACCGCCGAAGGCCGAGATTACCTCCACCATCTGGCACATCGGCTGGGGCGCGGAAGACATGAAGGCCACCTTCCAGAAGCAGCTCGATAGCGGCACCAGGTTTGCGACGCCGATCACCGACATCAGCGACATCGGCGGCGGCAACGCCACCGGCCTGTTCTACTTCGCCTACGTCGACGGCCCCGACCACCAGCTGATCGAGCTGAATACTGCAAATCATCATCACTTCGGCCACATTCACCTGCTCAGCAAAGATCCGGTTGCCGCCGGCGAGTGGTACATGAAGGAGTTTGGCCTGGTGCGGCGCGGAAGCGGGCCGCCATCGCGCGAAGCGCGCTTCTACCGCGGTTTCCAGATCGGACCCAGCATGTCGCTCATGATGGACAACGTGAACTTCATTTTCTTTCCCATGGAATACGCCAAGACTCAGTGGCCTGAACTGTGGAAGGACCGCAACGATTTCGAATCCACCGCCGGCCACGTGACCGACCACATCGCGTTCAGCGTGGATAACCTTGACCAGACCCTGGAGCGTCTGAAGAAAGACGGCGTGAAGATCACCGACGGCCCGCACTCTAATGTAGGGCTCAAGTTCGCGTTCATCGAAGGACCGGACCATATCAAGATTGAGCTGGTGGAGGGAGAGGCGGAGAACCCTCACCACTGACGGGACACCGATAGTCAGGCCCGAGATCGCCGAAATCAGACGTAATCGCCGTAATCTGACAAGGGAGCACAAACCCAAATAATCACCGTCATCAGTGGTAGAATTGTCACCCTTATGCAACAGCCCATCTGGAACTTTGAGCAAGAGCCGTACGTCAACGAGCGTCCTGACGAGACCAGCATCAATCTGCGCGCTTATTTCGACCGCATGCCGGACGAAAAGATCCGCCAGTACCAGCCCAGCTGGACTGACGAGCAGGTTACCGAGTGGTGCGGTGATTTCCGCGACGATGGCGCCCTGTTCATCACCTGCTGCGAGCGCGACGTCGACGTAGGTGAATTTCGCCGAGTGCTCGAACAGGCGATCGCCTATCGCGATCGCGTCCGTCCGATGCTGGTGGGTCAGTCGGCGTAATCTCTCGGAAAGCATCCGTAACCGTGTGGCACAGGCACTCTTGCCTGTGCTTCTTTTTTCAGCCAGAACTTTGGCTAATACAGGCAAGTTTCGCTTCTCAACTTCCCCGCGGCCTTAGCTGAAGCCGGCAGCTCGTCACAATCTACACAGTACTCGTGCTTGAGTTCCGGGCGTCCGTGGACGCGGTGGCACTCCAGGCAGGTCTGCGTTGATCCTTTTTCCATCACGCTGCGGGTAAAGGTGTAGGTGTGGCGGTCGGCGGGATTCATGCTGGGATCGTGATCGCGGCTCAGGTCGACCTTGAAGTCGGTAAACAGATCGTCGCCGGCGATGAAGTTGTTGGGGTAGGGAAGACCGCTGGAATGCGAGTGTCCCCCGCGCAGGTGGCACTGCCCGCAAATTGCGACAATCTCTTTAGGGTCTTTTCGCTTCTTGCCCAGTGGCGCCACTTCCGGCTTGGTGGTGTGGTCGGTTTGCAGATCGCCGTGGCAAGCGAAGCAATCGAAGGCGTAGCCGGCGAAGGTGTGGGCCACTGGGTCTACGCCGGTGGTGTGGCAACCGGCGCATCTGGTGGCAAAGACTTCGGGTTGCCAGGTCTTGCCGTCGTTGGCCAGGATAGCGAATTTGCCGTAGCCGATCTGCTTGAGCGCGCGAAAGTGTTGGGGGCTGCCGATCACGTGCGTTGCGTCGGCGGGCAAGGTGCCGACTTTCGGCGGCACGCCGACGGGACGAATGGTCCAGGCATGTGGCTCCTGCTCCCAGGTTGGTCCAACCACGTTGCGATGGCAAAACAGGCACTGGTCGCCGGTCATGAATTCGGGAACCGGTTGCCCTATGTGGTCATGACGCGTGGCAGCGGTCTGAGCGGGAGGATACGGCGAGGTGGAGCCCTGGGCCCGCAGCGTGGCCATGCAGGGCAGCATGAGCACAAACCCGGCGATCAAACGGAAAATTGCATTTCTATGGTTGCGGTGGGCCCTGGTTGAAGTCATCGAACTGGCTTTGCCCCTGGTTTGTCTGATTCAAAATTATGGGTCGCGCTGAAGCGGCCGAAGGGATCACAGGGGCACGATTCAGCCTCGTGCCCCTGGAATTGTCATGTTTGCCTTCGGCCCTAGTCGTTGGCCCGGACCCATCCGTAAGCAGCGTTTTCGCGCAGCAGGCCGGTCTTGGGGTATTCCGCTCTGGCTACGTTGATAATGTCGGGATTGAGCGGGTTGCGTTTAGCTTTTACGTCGACGCCGTAGATCTTGGCGGCGTTCAGTCCGAAGATCTTGGCCTTGTCTTCTTTCGTGATCTTCGAATAACCAAACTTCTCGCACATCTCGTCGGAGATCTGGAACCGCTTGAAGGCGTCGATTGACCACTGCGGCGATCCCCACCACAGGCAATCCGTGCCCCAGATCACGTGGTCGGCGCCGTAGGTCTTGATGTTCTTGGCCATGCCATGCTGGCAGGAGACTGGATCGGCGATGGCCAGAACGTTGAAGAAGCTTCCGATTTCCGGATAGACGTTGTTCATCTTCGGATTCCGACGCTTGATGTCCATCAGGATATCGTGCCAGGCGAAGTCGCCGGTTACCGGATCGATCGAAGCCTTGTACTCCGGCTCGTTCGGGCCGTGCTGCAGAGCTGAGTGATAAATGATGAAAGTGAGGTCGGGGTTGTTGAGCGCAGCCTTCTCCACGTCCTTGGGATTGGCCAGGTGCCCAAGCGTGCGCGACTGGTACGAGAAGCCCTTGTGTACCGAGAAGGTCTTCATCCCGCGCTTGCGCGACTCTTCGTAGAACCAGGCGGCATTCTCGTCGTCGAGCTGAAAGCCGTTGCCCGAACGACCAGGGTCGGAGTGGCAATACCACTTCCAGGAGTTGATCTTGTACTGCTTCAGCTCCCGCTCCATCTGTTCGATGGTGGCGGCCTTGTCCGGCTTATTGGCCGTCTTGTCCCAGTAGTGGTTGGGCGCCAGGTTGCCCTGGCTGAGCGCGCGGGTGGATTTGGCGAATTCATTGATCTGGTTGCGTGACTGCGCCATCAACCAGCTGGGCAGAATGCCACCGCCGCGCGCTTTGCCTTCCAGAACCACTCCCTTATCGTCTTTATTGTTTTCTTTGCCAGGCACTCCGGAGATGACGCATACGTCAGTCTCGGAGTCGAAGTAAAGTTCTTTCAGGTACTGGCGGAAGCTGTAGGACTCCACGTCGTCCTTCAGGTTGAACCCCATGTTCTTCACGAACTCGTTGGTCCGGAAGTTGGGAATGGCAACGCCGTTGGTGAAGTGCGTCTGCACGTCCATGACGAAGTATTCGCCCTTGGGCAGGTGTTCGGAGTACGCCTGCTGGTCCATGGTCTCCGCTTCGTCCACTTCCCACACCTTGCCCCAGACTTTGTTGGAGGCCAGGAAACACGTGGCCAGTCCCATGCTGCTGGCCATGAAGGTGCGGCGGTCCATGCCGAGCTTTCTGGATTTCTCGTCAGCCATCTGCCCGATCAGGTGCTCGACTTGCTTCTGCTTCTGGCTCTGCGGGCGGGGGATGAACTCTTCGTTGGACAAAACTTGCGTCGGCATTGGCGAATCGACGCCTTTCTTGCGGTCGCGCTGGAATTTACGAATCCACATGTGTGTCCTCTGGCAGGGCAAATTTTTTCGGGCAACAGTGTACATCAGTTCGAAAAATAAAGCAGGCTGTTCGTTTTTGCCGCGCGGCATGCATTCCGCCGTCTTCGAGACCCACCCGCGGATAGGTCTCCCATCCGCCCTCCGTGCTCCTCCGCGCCCTCTGTGGTTAAAAGGTTTTTGATGTTCCAGATCCTCTGATCACGGCGATCACCCGATCACCAGATCACGGCGATTCCTTCAAGCCCCCCTTACTTCCTCCCATGGTGTCCCAAGAGGACTGTACTTTCCGCTATCCCAACCCTGCCCAGATGGACACCAGTGCTTTTCCGATCACGGCGATTCCGGCGATCACGGCGATCACCCGATTCTTACCCGTGTCCTTCGTGGTTAAGGGCTCTGGTTTTCCCGATCACCAGATCCCCCGATCACGGCGATCACCCGATTCCTCCAGCCTCCCTCCAAATCCGAATTCCTGTCCACATATTTCTCCGAACCAGCCTAAAATGACGGTTTCAAAAATCCTCGTAAACCATAGATTCGCATCAACATGGACAAATGAAGAAGATTGAAGACAAGTGAAGACTGTTGAAGACAAATGAAGACGGTTGTGGAACCCCAATGCCTGCTGAGCTCCATTGCTTGCTCAGCTAGGGAACGGGTTCGGGCGCGAGGCCGGCGTGGCATCTTCCCATTGGTTGTCTGTCAACGGCCGCTGGCCGGCCATCGGCGTTCATCACAAAGAGTTCGCCGTAAGGCTGGGGAACGCCGTCGTGGAGTGGCCAGAGACCTCTGTGCCTCCGTGTTAGGTTTTGGCCGAGTGCGGAATGCTGAATGCTAAGCGCTGAGTACTGCCTTCTTGTGCTGCTCCAGGCAATCCAGGCTTCCCAGGAACGGTCTCAGACACGCCCACAGCAAGCCGGCGCCGAGCAGGCAGGCGATGGAGAACACTACCAGCATGGAGTAGCGCAGCGCGTCGTCGCGGTGGAAGAGATGCAAACTATTTTTTTCGGGCAATAATGTACATCAGTTCGAAAAAAGAAAACAGGTCGTTCATTTTCTTTGGGCTCCAGCAAAACCAGTCTGGGCATTCAGCCTCGGCCAAAGCAGGTAGACGACCCACAACATTGACGGCCGTTACACCGAACCAGCGGGCTCAGGGTTTTGCGCTGCCGGCCAGGGCGCTTTTAAGTCCCGTAAGCCCCTTAGAATATGTGTGCTCGCCGTTTTGTCACAAAACCTGTTCGCCGCCGGTCATATATTCAAGCGACTGACTTGAGGTGCCGAAGAGGCAGGTGCGAGGATAAATTGGAATGCCCCTCCATGTTCTAAATGACCGCCGCGAAAACGATAGCGACGGGAACAATGCTGTAGAGTTTGAGGTTGGACCCAGACGACCCGTGAGTATCAGCAAAGAAAGCCTCGACAAATTCAATGAACACCGTGCTCTGTTGATCTCGATCGCGTATCGGATGCTTGGAAGCGCGGCGGATGCCGAAGACATGGTGCAGGAAACGTTCCTGCGCTGGCAGAAAGCCACTGAGACGGAGGTGCGGGACCCACGTGCATTCCTGGCCACAGTAATTACCAGACCCTGCATTAACGAACTGCAATCGGCAAGGGTGAAGCGGGAGCAGTATTTTGGCCAGTGGCTGCCTGAGCCTCTGCTGACCGATGCAACATCAGGCACCCCACAGCTGGCTGGAATTGACGGCTCGCTCTCGATTGCCTTCCTGATGCTGCTGGAGAGGCTCGCACCAATGGAGCGAGCGGTGTTCCTCCTGCGCGAGGTTTTTGACTACGACTATTCAGAAGTTGCGGAGATGCTCGGGCAGACGGAGGCCAATTGCAGGCAGATTCTCCGCCGCGCGAAGCAGCATGTTGCCGAGAAGCGCCCGCGCTTTGATGTATCCAGGAAGCAGCAAGAGAGATTGCTGCAACGTTTTCTCCATACTACCGCCAGCGGCGATATGAGCGGACTGCTCGCACTGCTTGCCGAAGATGTCGTGCTTTACACAGATGGCGGCGGCAAGGCGACGGCAGTCCCCAATCCGATTTACGGTGCTGATCGCGTTGCCAGGTTTTTGTTTGGCTCCCGTGAGAAATTCCTTCCCAGGGACATTGTGCGGCGTTTTGCTGAGATCAATGGTCAGCCAGGGATCGTTGCTTATGCGGAAGGTCGCGTATTCGGAGTACTCACGATCGATGCGACAGAGGCAGAGATCCGGCGAATCTATATCATCCGTAATCCCGACAAGCTGGCTGCCATATCAAACCTTCCTGCGCCGCCCGTTTAAATATTGTCTTGCCGAATGAGGGAATCCGCCCTTGTTTGCCCGATCCCGCCATTCGAATGCTCAAGAAGCATTTCGCGAGAGTTCGCGGAGACGATTCAGCAGAGATGACAGAAGATCGTTCGCCTTTCGTTCGCATCGCCTGTCACAACCCTGCATAGCATCCGGTCTTAAGTTGTGAACGATGATTTCCTGGCTCTTCGGACGACGGCAAGAAGGAGCAATTCAATGAAGCTGGTCAATGCAAGGTTGGTTACACACGATGTCGCCGGGTTGGCAAAATTCTACGAAAGAATTCTTGGTGTTACCCCATCGGCAGCGATGACTATGTAGAGCTGCCTACGGACGCCGGAAGCACCATCGCGATATCCAGCAAACGCAGCATCGATCTCTTCAGCGGCAGCGCTGCTGAACCGGCAGCCAATCGCTCCGTAATCCTTGATTTTCAAGTTGGCGATGTCGACAGCGAACGGCTTCGTGTGGGTCGGTTTGTTGATCGATTCGTGATTGAGCCAACGGACCAGCCCTGGGGAAATCGCGCGATGCTATTTCGCGATCCGGACGGCAATCTGATCAATTTCTTCGCTCCCATCCGGCGCATGGCAACCCGGCAACGAAGCACGTGTACTTCCCTGCAATCGAAGACGCAGGAGAAAAGAGGCAAAAAGTTCAATGAACAGTAAAAAACAGACGGCCGGCAGGATCCTGATCGCACTGGGAAGTCTTGTGTTACTCGGGAGCGCGGCAGCCAAGTTCGCGCACATACCCAAGTTTGTCTCCCAGCTCGGAGCTATGGGCTTCGACGGCAACAAGCTGGTTTTCATCGCATTACTGGAAGTGCTGAGCGCGGTGCTTTTTCTGCTTCCATTCACCCGATCGATCGGACTGCTGCTGGTTTCGGCATTTCTGGGCGGAGCAATCGCGACCCACCTGCAGCACGATCAGCCGATTGTGCAACCGGCGATCATTCTGTGTCTCATTTGGCTTGGCACAGCGCTGCAGCATCGAGAGATGCTGTGGGGCTTTGTCTCACCCCTTGGGAGTGAAGCCGCAAGAACCAGGACTGCCACGGAGGCCAGATGAACGCATCTGTGGGACCAAACCCTATGAGCAATCGAACGTCATTCCTAAAGACAACTGACCCGGACGTCAGCGGCCGGTTGGCCGAGCCCAAGTCGGCCGTACAGCTGGTGCCTCTTCGACGGCCGGCATGGCTTTCGAAGACTGTGTGGCCGTGGCAGACATCCGCTCTGCAGGTCGGCAAAACCAGCATCGCCGTGACAGATGTCGGGCGAGGCCCCGTCCTGCTGTTTGTCCATACCGGCTTCTGGTCATTTATCTGGCGCGACGTTATCTTGCGCCTGGCTGCCGATTTCCGCTGCGTTTGCTTCGATGCGCCGGGGACAGGCCAGAGCGATCGCTTTCCGGCCAGCGAGATTACCCTGGAAAGAGCGGCACAGACTCTCAACGCTCTTATTGAGGCGCTCGAACTCCGGGACATCACGCTCGTCTTCCACGATCTGGGCGGACCCTCGGGGATCGCGGGCGCCAGCCGCACCCCTGCCCGAATCAGCGCGCTTTGCGCGGTAAATGCATTCGCCTGGAAACCCGAGGGCGCCGCTTTCCGAGGAATGCTGGCGCTGGCAGGCAATTCGCTCGTGCGTGAATTCGATGTCGCTACTCAGCTGATCCCCAGGATCACCTCGAGTGCTTTTGGCGTTGGGCGAAATCTCGAGCCTGCCAGCCGCCACGCCTTTTACGCAGGCATCGGCCGCCAGGGTGTGCGTACCTTTCATGCCTACATGCGAGACGCGGGAAGGGCGCTGAAGATTTACGAAGAGATCGACCAGGCGCTAGCCGGACCGTTTCGCCGACTTCCGCTGCTGACTATCTTTGGCGAGCGCAACGATCCGTTGAGATTTCAGCCTCGATGGAAGCAACTGTTTCCTGATGCCCGGCAGCTGGTAGTAGCCAAAGGAAATCACTTTCCTATGTGTGACGCCCCTGACTTCGTGGCCGCAGCCATTAAACAATTCCACCAGCGCCCACCTGCCGGGGAGCGCGCGAGGCGAGATGGAAGTCAATGGGGAGCGGCCCCAGGTTTCGTTACGGATCCACTCAAATCAAGGCTGTTCCGGATTGGGAGGAGTGCAACTGATGTCTATTGAGAATGCGTTGGGTATTGATTCGATCGATCCGCATCCACGACGTCGCGTCGAGGTGCTTGATACCGAGATCAGTTACGTGGATGTCGGCAGCGGCGATCCTATCGTCTTTCTGCACGGCAACCCGACTTCGTCTTATCTTTGGCGCAACATTATTCCTCATGTTCGCGATCTCGGCCGGTGCCTGGCTCCCGACCTGGTCGGCATGGGCCAATCCGGCAAAACATCGGCCAGCAGCTATCGCTTTGTCGATCATGCACGCTATCTGGATGCCTGGTTCGAAGCCTTAAAAATCACGAAGGGCGTGATCTTGGTAGTCCATGATTGGGGTTCGGCTTTGGGGTTTCATCGCGCTGCCCGGCTTCCCCAACAGATCGCCGCAATTGCCTACATGGAGGCCATTGCCATGCCCAGACGATGGGAGGACTTCGGCGAAGCGCGGAGCATATTTGAGGCATTGCGCTCAAACCGGGGCGAGCAGATGGTTCTCGACCAAAACTTTTTTGTGGAGACAATCTTGCCTCGCGCCATCTTGCGCAAGCTCAGCGACCGAGAAATGGCCGCATACCGGCAGCCGTTTCTGAAGCGCGAAGACCGCCTTCCTACTCTGGCGTGGCCACGCGAAATTCCGATCGAAGGTGAACCTGCCGATGTCACCGCGATCGTCGAAAGCTACGGAAAGTTCATGTCGCAAAGCGCGATTCCTAAGCTGCTGATCACAGGCGACCCTGGAGCCATCATCCGCGGGCGTACGCTCGAGTTTTGCCGCACTTGGCCGAACCAGAATGAAGTCACGGTCAAGGGAATGCACTTCCTGCAGGAGGACTCGCCTCATCAGATCGGCCATGCACTGCACCAGTTTGTGCAGGCGGTACGCAACTCTGCCGAAGCTCTCCAAATCAGTTGAGCGAGTGACGCATTTCGTTCAGCGAACAGTCACGGGGGGCATGCGGTCCAGTCTTATGGTTGGAACGAGAATCGGCAATACTAAGGAGAACAAAATGGCTAGCGCCGCTACTGAATATTCCGCGAATACAAGCAAATCGTCGCGTCTGGCAGGCATTTTTCGCCGGGCGCCGCTGGTCATGATGGGCGCCATTTTCACCATGATCGGGCTACGTAATCTTGTTTACACAGTTCGCAGCGCCGCGGAAGCCGGGATCAGCTTCACATCGCAAAGCGGGATCACCATCGCCCGCATCGGCTTCGGCGCTTTTCCACTCGCCTTAGCCGTTCTCGCCCTCGGATCTCTGATTTACAAGCGCTGGCGGCTCGCCGGGCTTTACATGGTGCTGATTGTGGACAGCCTGGCAACAGCCGTCAGAATCCTCAGTTTTTGGTTGGACCACTCTACGGCGAGCGCACCACTGTTGATACCCGAGTTCGTGCTGCTCTGTCTTTCGATCATTGCGATAAGGCTGGAACGGTCCGTGACACAATTACGTCCCCCGGGCCCTTGATCAGGTTTGCGGATAAACCAGGACGGCGAATTTGGCAGAACAAACTCAGGCTGCCAGCTTAGCCTTGTGCTGTTCCAGGCAATCCAGGCTGCCGAGGAACGGTCTCAGACACGCCCACAGCAAGCCGGCGCCGAGCAGGCAGGCGGTGGAGAACACTACCAGCATGGAGTAACGCAGCGCGTCGTCGCGGTGGAAAAGATACTGTGTGCCCCAGGCCACTGCGGTTGGTCCCAGCCCCAGCCCCACCAGGTTGAGGATGAACAAGTAGACGGCCGAGGCTTGGCCGCGCATGTTGGCCGGCATCATCTGCTGGATAGCCGCAGGAGCCACGCCGAAGGGAGCTGCGGCCAGTACACAGGCCGGCGCCAGCCAGATTGTCGCCCAGACCGGTGATGGCGAGAGCAGCATGAGGAAATTGAGCGGGAACCAGATGATCCCGATCCACATGCCCACCTTGATATTGGCGTTGGCGTGGCCGCGCACGCGCAGATAGTCAGCGACGCGTCCCGCGCCCACGATGCCCAGCGATCCCAGCACCATGACCAGCACGCCGTAGATTACGCCTACGTTGCGGATGTTCCAGTGATACGTGCGTACGTAGAACTCCGGCACCCAGGCGGAGCTGGCGTAGGCGGTCAGCGAGAGCAGCCCAAAGCCGATGTTGTGCAACAGAAAGGTCTTGCAGTTGCGGAAGATGTATCCGAACACCTGGCCGATGGGCACGGTGGGGTGAGTGCTGCCGCCCCGGGCCTGGGGTTCGCGGATGGTGTAGAGCAGCGGCGCCAGCAGGATTCCCGGAACGCCGACCACAAAGAACAGAATCTGCCAGGGATGTATCTGCCCCACCAGCGGCAGGATCAACGCTCCCTTGGTGGCGGCGTAACCTCGGATCAATCCGCCCAGCAGGAAGGAGAGGCCTGAGCCGATATAGATTCCCGCGCCATACAGCCCGATAGCCGTTGAGAGCCGCTTCGGAGGCACGTAGTCGGTGACCAGCGAGTAGGCCGCGGGCGACAGCGCGGCTTCGCCCACTCCGACTCCCATCCGCAGCGCCAGCATCTGCCAGTAGGTCCCGGCCATCCCGCAGCCGGTGGTGAACAGGCTCCACAGCACCATGCCGATGCAGATGATGGTGCGCCGGCTGTAGATATCCACCAGGCGCCCGATGAGAATGCCGAAGAACGTGTAAAAGACGACGAAGCTCAGCCCCTGCAGGTAACTGACCTGAGTGTCGGTAATATGCAGGTCGCGGCGCAGCGGCCCTACCACCATGCTGAAAATTTGGCGATCGATGAACGAGAAGACGTAGGCCACCATCAGCACGGCGACCACGTACCAGACGTAGAAGGTGGAGCTTCTGGGCTGCGCTTCCGTCTGAGCGGGAATTACGGCTTGTGGTTGGGCTGACATTTGTTTTTTGTTCCCGCTTCTATTCGGTTCCTTCAGTAACGATCGCGTTCCCTCGCGATAAGCTTCGTGTGAGAACTCCTTGCATGTCCCCAACCTGCATTCCCGATCTGATCGCTAGCCGAACGAAATTGCCTGCGAAGCGAGGAGCCCTTATATCACGAAAACGCAGGAGCAACTCTCAATTCTGGACGGTGAATCTGAAGAACACGGAACGACTGCCGGGATCATCTCCCCTTCGCGAAGCTCAGGGTCGGGACTTAATAAGCCGCCTCAAACAGCCCCGCCGCCCCTTGTCCACCACCGATGCACATGGTTACTACGCCATACCGGGCCTTGCGGCGCTTCATCTCGCTGGCGATGGTGCCCACCATGCGCGAACCGGTCATGCCAAAGGGATGGCCGATGGCGATTGAGCCGCCGTTGGGATTCAGCTTCTCCGGATCAAGGCGCAAACGATCGCGGCAGTAGACCACCTGCACGGCGAAGGCTTCATTGAGTTCCCACACGTCGATGTCGTCCTGCTTCGCGCCTGTACGCTTGAGCAGTTTGGGAACGGCGAAAACCGGGCCAATGCCCATCTCGTCAGGATCGCAGCCGGCAACCTGGAAGCCGCGGAAGATCAGCTGGTAAGGAATGCCGAGCTGGTCGGCGCGCTGGCGCGACATCAATAAGGTGGCGGAGGCGCCGTCGGAAAGCTGCGAGGCGTTGCCGGCGGTTACCGAACCTTTGCCGCTGGTCTTGTCGAAATGAGGCTGCAGTGCCAGCAGGCCTTCGATCGTGGTGTCAGGACGGTTGCATTCGTCGCGGTCGCAGCAGACTTCCTTCTCGCCGACCTTCTCGCCGGTCTTCTTGTCCAGCACCGCCATGGTGACTCTCATGGGCGCGATCTCATCCTGGAAGAAGCCTTCCTGCTGGGCCCGCGCCGTGCGCTGCTGGCTCAGCAACGAGTACTCGTCCTGCACCTGGCGGCTGACGTTGTAGCGCTTGGCCACCACCTCGGCGGTGTCGCCCATGACCATGTAGAGGCCGGGCATGCGCTGCTGCAGGTCAGGATTGGGGCTCCAGTCGCGGGGGATCAGGCTGATGCTCTCCACGCCGCCGCCCACGGCGGCGTCGACGTTTTCGTTCATGATCTGGTGCGCGGCCAGGGCGATGGCCTGCAACCCGGAAGAACAGAAGCGGTTGATCGTGGTTCCGGCGACCGAAGTGGGCAGGCCGGCCAGCATGGCCGAGATGCGGGCGATGTTGTGCCCCTGCGGGCCGTGCGGCTGCGCGCAGCCCAGGACCACGTCTTCGATCTCCTTCGGATCCAGCTTGGGGGTCTTGCGCAGAACATCTTTAATACAGTGTGCGGCAAGAACCTCGGGGCGCGTCATGTTGAAAGAGCCGCGGAACGACTTGGCAAGCCCGGTTCTCGAACTGGCGACTACCACTGCTTCTCGCATGTTTTCTCCCGGAAAATCAACCCATAACAACCGTCTTTGATTTTAACCCGGCCGTTCGCTGAGCACCTGCGGGGGAACACTATATGGAGAGTTCATCGCCGCGTCAATGAAGACTTGGTTTACACATCGGCCAGGGTCAACGGCCGGGGAGACTTGCCGTCAACATCGGTAAATCCATACTCCTCCGCCAGAGCGGCAGCCAGCAGTACCTTTCCCGACTTGCTCATTACCTGCGGATCTTTGGCCAGGGCGGCTACGGCACGTCCGATGAACCCGGGCGATTCCGAGTTACTCAAATTCAGCCACTCGGCTGCCGCCATGATCTTTTCCGTGCGGACCAGTCCAGGATAGAGAGAAACGGCTGCCACATTGTGTGCGCGCAGTTCGCAGGCCATGTCCGATGTCATTTTGTCGGTCGCAGCTTTGGCGACTCCATAGGCCGCGTTGCCCACGTGCTTCTGCGCCGCCCAGAAAGAGATGTTGATGATCAGTCCATTACGTTGGGCAACCATGGCCGGTGCAGCCAGACGGCTGGATACATAGGCGGCGCGCACGCCTGCCTGAAACATGGCGTCCCACCGCCACAGAGGCTGCTGCCAAAATGGACGAAGCCAGGTGAACTCCCCGTTTTCCATCATGTTCTCGTAACCGCCCCAGGCGTTGTTGACGAGTACATCGATTCCTTTCTGTTCTTGAAGAACCAGGCGAAATGCCTTCTCCACCTGCTGATCGTCGCGGTGGTCGCAGACGAGCGCTGTGCCCTGCCCTGCGATGTATTTCATATCCTCAGCGCTGCGGCCGGTAATATAGACCTTGAAACCAAGGTTAGAAAGTTCGGTGGCGATTCCTTTACCGACTCCGCGGCTTGCGCCGGTGACGACCGCAACAGTGTTAGACATGGATTACCCCCGAAACTGACCTATCGAGAAGGTGTTCACTCGCGTCAATTCTGTTTCTTGCCCTCCATGGCCGCGCCGCGCTTCAGCAGATTGTTGACCTCGGCCTCGCTGTAACCCAGGCTGCAGAGAATCTCGCGGGTATGCTGGCCTACGGCCGGAGCAACATCCGGCTGAACCTTGTCGACCCCGGCAACCTTGAGCGGGCTGTCCACGGTCGCCACGCCGTTGGTCATTTCGACGAAAAGACCGTGGGCTTGCATCTGCGGGTCGTTCGGAGTCTCTTCATTGCCCTGCACCGGAGCCCAAACCAGGCTGTAGCGGCGGAAAATCTGGTCCCATTCCGCCATGTCCTTGCCGCAGATCATGTAGTCGATGATCTCCACCAGCGCGATCGAGTTCAGCTTGCGCAGTTCGGGAGTGCGGAAGCGCTCGTCTTCGATCAGGTCTTCGCGGTTCAGCGCCCGGCAGAAGTTGGGCCAGTCTTTCTTTGTGTCCAGGCAGCAGGTGAGGAACCGCTTCTGGTCCTTGGTGACGTAGTGATTGACCAGCGGATTGGCGACGGTCTTGCGCCGCGTGCGCGGCAGGAATTTGGCTCCGACGAGCGCCGCCTGGATGAAGTTGGCATTCGACCATGCGCCGTTGGCCAGCAGAGACGTAGAGACCTTGCTGCCTTCGCCGGTGGTCGCCCGGCGATAGAGCCCGAGCATGATGGCCGCGAACAGAGTCATGGCCGTAGGATGATCGCCGAAGCCGGTGGGAGCGCGGCACGGCTCGGCGTCAGAGTTGTGCATGCTGTGCATCAGGCCGGAGCGCGCCCAGTAGGCTGTCTGGTCGTAACCGGGCTCGTCAACGTCAGGGCCGTTCTCGCCGTAGCCGGTGACGTGGGCGTAGACCAGCCGCGGGTTTACCGGCCGCAATTCGTCGTAGCTTACGCGGAATTTGCGTACCAGCGCCGGCTGGTAGTTGGTGACGAAGACGTCGGCGGTCGCCACCAGCTTGAGCAGGACCTCGCGCGCGGCGTCGTCTTCCAGATTGAGCGCCAGGCTCTTGCGGTTGCGGGCGTCGAGCATCCAGCAGAACAGGTGCTCGGTGATGGGCATGCCCGGCATCATGGAGAGATAGCGGTAAGGATCGCCAAGCGGCGGGCGCTCGATCTTGATGACCTCAGCGCCGAAGTCCGACATCACTGTGGCCGCCGCCGGTGCGGCGATGTAGGTGCCGCAGTCGATCACCCGGATTCCGGAAAGAAGTTTCTGTTGTCCGCTCAAAGCAGAGGGATGATACTAAAAACTTTTGCTGTTGGCGAAAGCCGGCAAAAGCGCTCGATCAAGCGGCCGGCACAGGTTGTCGCAAGAGTTTGCTCGCCACCCGCGACAGAAGGCCGATGACCATGCCCAGAAAAAATCCGGGGCAACCGGCCTCCCCGCGATGAACCCCCAAAGAACCCGGCCCCAGCCAGGCCTTCCTATTGTTCATCTTTGCGGAAGCCAGATGCCCCGAATGATGCGTTCACCCCAGGCCCAGACTGCGCGCGGATTTGGCCGCGTTCAATCCCTACAGGGAGCGGAGAAACGCAACCAGGTCAATCTTCTGCTGCTCGGCCAGCCCGAGGTTGAAGCGCCGGTTGTAAAAATTCACCACATCCATCAGCGTGGTGCCGGAGCCGTTATGGAAATAAGGCGCGCGCGCCGCCAGTCCACGCAGGATCGGTCCCTTGGTTTTGCCGATGTCAGCGCATTTGCCGGAGATCATGGCGCGCCCGGGATCGGTTACCCGGAACTTTTGGCCCGTGGCTTTGCACACCAGCGTGTAGATGGGAAGCCCCTGCGTGTTCAGCGGCGGGAGCGCGGGGAAGTCGGTGACGCCGATGTTCAGCGGAGCGGAGAGCGAGTGGTTGCCGGAGTTGGGCGTGTCATGACAAGTGCCGCAGAAGCCCATGATCACCGGCTCGTTTAACGCGTCGTTCAGTCCGGCCACACCGGTGATGGGGATCGAGAGGGTGTTGAAGATCTTCTCTCCGCGGGCAATCGACTCGCGCGCATCTTCATGAGAGGCGTTGTCAGGGAGGCTGCCCCAGCTGTCATAGATGTTGAATATGTTGGAGTCGAAGGGCGCGTGCGTGGGGTTGCCGCCCAGCGGATCGTTGATGCCCAGGAAGAACGGCTGCGTGGAGACGCTCTCCGGCCCGCCGTGGGCGCCGAACTCATCCAACTGGCCCGCCTGATTGTCCCGGCTCTGCGCCGTGTATAGCGCAGTTTCAAACGCCACGATCTGCGATCTCTGCTGAATGGTAAGCGGATTGGCGGCCTGGGCGTGGCCCAGGGTGGCATCGTTGGATTGGTTCGCTAGGTCCTGAAGAATGGTTTGCCCGGGTGCATTCTCACGGCCGTCCCACATCACCGTGCTCAGGAATTCGAGGTTGGTGGAGGGCAGGGGCCGGCGGAACAAAGCCAGCTGCTGTGTGGTGGTCTCCGCGCAGTGATGCGGGTCGCTCACGCGCGTGATCTCGAATTGAGCGTTCGCGGGAACGGACAGCGAGACGCGAATCAGTCCTTTGTTCAGCAGCATGCTGTAGGCCAGCGCGCGCGCCTCTTCGGTCGATACGTCGGCACTTGGACAATCGGCGCCGTCCACGGGACGGAAAATAGGATCTTCGCCGTGCGTGGCTGCGAACCGTTCCTGGATATGCGGCGGCGTTACCGTCCAGGCATCGCCGGGCTGGTGGCAGGTGATGCAGGCGCGACCGTTGGTGCCCAGGCTCTGAAAGAATGGATTCGTGGTATCAATCGAGCCTGTGGTGCTCACGGTGCGCACTGCTCCCGTTGGATCGGGAAAGTCCTGCAAGTTTGGATCGAAAGTTCCCGCGCGAAGGGCGAGCGTCAGGCCAAGCCCACCGGCAAGGCAGATCGCCCAAAAACGCCTGGAACGTAGGCAATGCAAATACCTGGTCACTATCATTTTCTTCTCCCCCATGATCGGCCCGTTATTGCTTAGTCCTAGTTCGGCCCGATCTTTCCATTTCCTTTTCACGCAGCGCCCCCACGCGCTTTGTGGTCATGCGATGCAAACCCCCTTAGCCGTTCACGGGGTCCTGGCCAGAACTACGTTGGCGGCCGCCGCGCGCTTTTTGCGGGTGCGCTGCGCAGTCCTGGTTCCGGGCTTCGCAGAGGTGGAACCTGCTTGCGGCTGTCCTTGCGTCGCGCCTCCGCTGCCGCCGGACGCGACGGTGGCCTGAGCCAGGGTCTGAGTTTTTGTCTTGCTGTTTGCTTTGGACGCCACCGAATGGGCGGCCGTTCTGGTTGCCGGCTTCACGGACTTCGCCGCCTGCTGCTTTTTCGCGGGTGGGTTGGACTCAAAGTGGTCCGGTGAAACCTCGAATTGCGCTAATGCCCGGGCAGAATAACACATGGTTACGGCGACGGAGAGTACCACAAATCTGGCAAGAAACTTACGGACTTGCGACTTCATTTTGACCATTTCTCCTTACTTTTCACTTGCGAATGGCTGGGGCCAGTCAGCTCTTGATCTATTGGTGCTCAATTTGTGCAGACCGTTTCATGGTCAGAGCCCGACGACAGTCGGCGCTTCGTAGAGTTAAGAGCAGGCGCGGCAAAACATTTCAAGTTTTTGGGGCCAGGAAAGAGGCAAATTGAGCAGGACGGGCCAGCTAGCTGTGGGACGGACGTGCTTGCTTCCCCTCGCTCTGGGAGGCGCCACCGCACCCCGCGAGAGACTTGTCACGATGGGGGAACTATGTCATAACGAGCCATGCGCGTACGACGGATGCTGTTGTGTTGTTTCCTTGCCTCCCTGCCTGCGCTCTCCGTGGCCCAGCAGGCAGCTACGGAGGAAGCCAAAATCCTGGGGCTCGAAAAGAAATGGACCGACGCCTATAAAGATCACAGTATTAACACCGTGACCTCGTTGCTGGCGGAAGACTTCATCATCACCGTGGAGGACGGCCGCACCTTCGGGAAGATTGGCTATGTTGCCCACACCGCGGATTCTTCCACCCAGGTCGAAGTGGCGGAAGAATCAGACCTGCGCGTGCACATGCATGGTAACGTAGCCATCGTCACCGGCAGCTACCATGAGGTGGGCACATCACGAGGCAAACGCTATGAGTACCGCGACCGGCTGACCGATGTGTGGATGAAGAACGCGAACAGCCAGTGGCAGCTCATCGCCGCACAGTACGGCGTTCCTGTGCAGCAGTAGGACCGAAGTCGTGGTTTGCGCAACCTCTGACCGCGCGATCGCGCGCCGGCGTACGGTGCTGTGCCGTATTCCCCCCATACAGCTGCTGTTCTCGGCCGAGCTTAAATTGTGCGAGCTGCCTTTATGCGAGGGTTTCGCGGTCAGCGGTAAGCCGCAGCCTGGATGCTGTACAGCTCGGAGTACTGGCCGCGTTTCGCCATCAGATCCTCGTGCGTTCCGACTTCCACCAGCCGCGCGCCATCGAGTACCACGATCAGATCGGCCATGCGCACGGTAGAGAAGCGATGCGAGACGAGAACGGTGATCCGGCCGTGGTTGTTCTCGCCGGTTCCGCGCGCGGCGGCCGCGTAGCGTTCAAAGAGCGCGTGCTCGGTTTCAGCATCGAGCGCGGCGGTGGGTTCGTCGAGCACCAGAAGCAGAGGCTCATCGCGCATGAAGCCGCGGGCCAGGGAGAGCTTCTGCCACTGGCCGAAGGAGAGTTCAACTCCATCGGGCCAGGTGGGACCGAGCTGCGTCTCCAGTCCGGAGAGGAGATGCTGAATTACGTCGCCGGCTCCGGCGCGGTCAACCGCGGCTAACACCGCGGGTTCGGAATCGAGCCGGGGAACATCGCCCAGGCCGACGGTGTGGCGGGCGCGAAACTCGAAGCGAAAGAAATCCTGGAAGGCGCCGGCCAGGCGGTCGCGCCACTCGGCGGCAGCCACGCAGGCCAGCGGAGTATCGTCGGCAAAGATCGCACCGGATGAGGGCTCGTACATCTTGGAGAGCAGCTTGACCAGAGTGGTTTTTCCGGCGCCGTTTTCGCCGACGATTGCCACCACCGCGCCCGCCGGCAAGGTAAGCGAGATATCTTCGAGCACCAGGCGCGACGTCCCCGGGTAAGCAAAGGAGACGTGATCGAGACGGAGCCCCCGGCGCAGCGCGATGGGCACCGGCAAGTCGCCGGCCGCGCCAACCGCTGCCGCGTAATCCTCAAGCCAGGCCAGGCGGCGCGCGCCATCCATCCAGAAGCCGCGCAGAAATCCGATCTCGCCAACGGTCGCGCCGATGTAGGCGGAGAGCCGGGCTCCCGCTGCCAACACCAGGATCACACTCGCTGCCGGAGCTTTCAAACCGTAAGTCACGAATACCACTGCGCCCAGGTAGGCCAAACCGAAAACGGCCCAGGCCAGCGAGTGCCACCACGCCGAACCCCAGCGCGCGCGGGCGATCGGGCCGTACCAGCGCTCCCAGGCTGCGCGGCGCTCGCGAATCAGCCGCTCGCCAATCCCGGTAACGCGCACTTCCTTTCCTGGCGAGGCCGTGGTCGCCATGGTGAAGAGGTGGCGGGACAAGCGCGCCGGCTGCGCGCCACGCTCTTGGGCGACTCTCTCCACCGCAGGGCGCCAGGTCGAGGTCAGCACCGTGGGCACGGCAAACACCGCCAACAGAATGAGCGCGGGATGGATCGAGGCCAGCAGCGCCATGGTCACACTCAGGCGCAGGACCCAGCCCAGCGTGGAAAACACGGACACGTACATGTGGTCGAGCACGAAGACCTGGTTGCGAAGCATGTAGAGCCGGTCAAGATACTCCGGGCGCTCCTGATGCGCGATGGTGGCGACCGATGCCTGCAGTTGTGCGACGTGCCCCTCGAGGGCGATGGTGACTTTGTCGCGGAAGCGGCGTTGCACGCGCGCGCTGATGGTGCGCAGAAACCAGGTGGCGGCGGCTGAGACGGCGAGTCCGACGGCCGAGCCTTCCACCAGCAGCATCCTATGCTCGACCACGCCTTTGCCCAGCAGCATGAGCCACAGGGCGAGCAGAGCATCGGGCAGCGCGGCCAGTTGCGAGAGCACAAAAGCCGCCAGCATCAGGCGGGGTTCGTGACGGTAACCCAGCACGCACAGCCGCCAGGTGGAGGAAAGCGCCGGCGGGAGGGGTTCGATCGGGCCCGGACGATCAGGAGAGGACGTCATACGTTGTACCCTCCTCGTCGGGAACGTTGAAGCGCTGGGCCTGTAGATCAAACATGGTGCGATAGCGCCCGCCCAGGGCCATCAGCTCATCGTGTGTGCCCAACTCGACCACGCGGCCGTGCTCCAGCACGCAGATGCGGTCGGCGTGGCGGACAGTGGAGAAGCGGTGCGAGATAAGAATGGTGGTGCAGTGGCGGGTGGCAGCGAGAAGGCGATCGAAGATTTCAGCTTCGCCACGCACGTCGAGCTGCGCCGTCGGCTCGTCGAGCAAAACGACGCCGGCGCCAAGCGAAACCGCCGCCAGGGCACGTGCCAGAGCCACGCGCTGCCACTGGCCGCCTGAGAGATCGGTGCCCCCGGTATAGCCGCGGGCCAGGACGGTATCGAGCGCGGCGAGCCTGGCCGCCCCCGCCGACTCCAGCGCCGCGTTGACCACAGCATCGGGAACGCCGCTGGGAGCAACGTTATCGCGCAGGGAAAGCTCCAGGCGCATGAAGTCCTGGAAGACGGCGGTAATCCGCGAACGCCACGAAGCCAGATCGAATTCGCGGACGTCGGTGCCGTCAACCTCGATGGCGCCCGACTGCGGATCGTAGAGGCGGCAGAGCAACTTGGCGATGGTGGTCTTGCCCGCGCCGTTCTGCCCGACAATGGCCAGCGATGAGCCGGCGGGAATGGTGAGATCAAGGTGCTCCAGTACAAGAGGCGCCGGCGCGGCATCCCCAGTCTGCGGATAGGAGAAGCAGACGTCGCGAAGACGAATCTCGCGGGCGGGAGTCGCCGCTGCCGGGCGACTGCCGGAAGGCAAGCCGCCGGCCGAACGCATGGCCGGTTCCAGACGCAAAACTGCTGCGACCGGCGCCGAGGCGCCATCCAGGGCCCAGCTGAATCCACCAAAGGCGATCGTGGATACGCCGACAGCGCTCTGCACGTAGATCACGGCTTCGCCCAACGTGATGCGGCCGTGCGCGGCGGCGCTGGCCATCAACCAGAACACGAGAACATTGGCGGCGACAACCAGAAGGATGCTCCAGATCACCGGACGCTCACGCAGACGGGTAGCGGCATATTGCAATTCATGCAGGCGGATGCGGCGGGCGAGGAAGCGCTCGATGGTCCATCCGGCGAGGCCGAAGAGGCGCAGCTCTTTGCTGGCAGGCGGATCAACGGCCAGGCGATAGGCGTAGTCGGCATCGCGCTGGGCGCTGCGCACCTCTTCGGTGTTGCGGTCGCGCCATATCGCGCTCTCGCGGAGAAACCAGTGCGTCCCCGCCCAGGCGCCGACGAGCACGAAGGGAGCCCACCAGGCGAAGCCGGCAAGAATCACGGCACAGGCGATACCGCCGATCACCTCCACCATGCCGCCGGACATGAACTCCATGTTGATGGATAGCGGCGGGCCGGTGATTCCCAGATCAAAATCACGCGCTACGGTCAGGTCGCCGGTGAGCCGGGGGTCTTCCAGATGTCCCATGCCGGGCGGGCGAACACAGGCTTCGGTCAGCCGGTCATAGAGCCATGCGGCAGCACGATCGCCGAGATTGTAGCTTGCCGCCTGCTGGATCGGACTGAGTACCTGAATTAGTACGAAAATCACACCGACAAAGGCCAGAGGTCCTGCAAGAGAGCTGCCGCGCTGAACAGCTCCCACCAGCACGCCCATGGCGATCGCGAAGGCCGCGGGCAAACATCCCCGCAACACAAGAACGATCCACCACACGGCGGCCAGAGGCAGATCAGCCTTGGGCAAAATGGCGAAGAACTGCCATTCCTTCCGTGCTGTCAGGGCTTGCAGCACCTCGCCATTCTGCCACAACTTCCCTTCTTTTCTAGTTCACCGTCAACGACACGGTGGCCGAGTGCTGCACGCCGGCTGACGTGCCCTTCACGGTGATGGTGTAAGTTCCAGCCGGAGTACCCTTGGTGCCGCGGCGGGCGGTGGTAACGATGCTTAGCGTCGATGAAGCCGAACCGCTTCCCGGAGTGACGTTGTTGGGCGTTAGCGAACAGGTTGAAGCAGCGGGCAAACCCGAACAGGTCAGGGAGATCGCAGTGCTCCAGTTCGGTCCCAGGGCAGCTGCGGTCACCGTGTAACTCGCGCTTTGTCCCGCGCTAATCGTCGTTGACGAAGGCGTCACAGAGAGCGAGTAATCAAGGCCAACACCGCTCAACGCAGCTGTCTGCTGTCCGCCGGCGGCGTTGTCGGTAACGGTCAACGTTCCGCTGCGCGAGCCTGAACTTCGTGGGGTAAAGGTCACATGAATGGTACAGCCGGCGCCCGTTGCCAAAGTCGCCGGGCAGTTGTTCGTCTGGGAGAAGTCTCCGCTCACCGAGATGCCGGAGATGCTGAGAGCTGCGTCGCCGGTGTTGCTCAGAGTGACGGCTTGTGCCGCGCTGGCGGTGTTCACAATCTGGGCGGCAAAGTTCAGCGATGATGGCGACATGCCGGCCACGGGCGCAACGCCCGTGCCGCTCAGGGCCACTGCCGGGGCTGCGATAAAGCTGTTGCTGCTCAGGACCAGAGAGCCGCTGCGAGCGCCCCGAGCAGTGGGAACAAACGAGACGTTTATCTGGCAACTGGCGTTGACGGCCAGCGACGAGCCGCAATTGCTGGTCTGCGAGTAGTCGCCAGTGACGCTAAAGCCGCTGATAGCCAGGCTGGCGGTTCCCGTGTTGGTCATAATCACGGTTTGCGTGGCGCTTGATGTCCCCACCAGTTGCGAAGCGAAGGCGAGCGATGTGGGAGAAATCGATGCTACTGGGGCGATGCCGCTTCCGCTCAGAGCGGGCGCAGCCGGAGCAGGGCTGCTGTTGCTGTTGAGGACGATCGACCCGCCGCGGCTGCCCATCGCCGTGGGTGTAAAGACGACGTTGACGGTGCAGTTTGCTCCGGCCGCCAGAGTAGCTCCGCAGTTGTTGGTCTGGCTGAAGTCTCCGGTTGCAGCCAATGAAGTAATGGAAAGCGGCGCGCCTCCTGTATTGCTAAGCGTGATGGCCTGCGCCGGAGTCGAAGTTCCTACCTGCTGCGCAGCAAAGCTCAGCGAGGTAGACGAGAATCCCGCCACCGGAACCACGCCCGTCCCGGTCAGGCTGACCGGCGCGGGGGTGGTGAGACTGTTGCTGTTCAAAAACAGGTTCCCGGTGCGGCTGCCAACCGCCGTCGGGCTGAACACAACGTTAATCGTGCAGCTGCTGCCGGCGGCTAGAGACGAACCGCAGTTATTGGTTTGGCTGAAGTCTCCCGTGGCGGGGAGGCTGGTGATGGAGAGCGCGACGTTGCCGGTGTTGCTCAAAGTGACCGCCTGTGCGGCACTTGATGTTCCCACCGGCTGCGAGCTGTAAGTCAGGGAAGCCGGAGAAAAAGTTCCGATGGACGCCGTTCCCGTGCCTGCAAGGCTCACTGTGGGGATCGAAACATTGCTGCCCACCGTGATAGTCCCGGCGCGGGTGCCGGTAGCAGTCGGGCTGAAAATAACGTTGATCGCGCAACTGGCGCCCGCCGCCATCGAGGTTCCGCAGTTGTTGGTCTGGCTGAAGTCTCCGGAAATGTTGATGAAGTTAACGTTCAGCGGAGCGGTCCCGGTATTACTCAACGTGACGATCTGAGCGGTTGTGTTGGTGTTGACCGGCTGGGAGCCGAAATTCAACGAGACGGGGGAAATTTGCGGCTGGGGCTGAACGCCTGTACCGCTGAGACTCACCGGGGGCAGGGCGGGGACACTGTTGCTGTTCAGAGTGAGCGTGCCGCTGCGGCTCCCTATGCCCGAGGGGCTGAACACGACATTGATCGAACAACTGGCTCCCACCGCCAGAGTGCTTCCGCAATTATTCGTTTGGCTGAACTCGAAAGTGTTGTCGATGCTGAATCCGCTGACGGTCAGTGTAGCCGAGCCGGTGTTGCTCAGCGTCAGCGTCTGACCCGCGCTTGGCGTGGACACCAGTTGCGAGCCAAAGTTGAGTGAAGACGGGGAAACTGCCGCCACGGGTGCCAGGCCAGTGCCGGACAGGCTGATGGGTGACATTGCCGAAGTGCTATTGGACGTGACGGTGAGGGAGCCACTGCGTCCCCCGATGCCCAGCGGCTTGAACACCACGTTGATACTGCAGCTGGCGCCGGCAGCGAGTGAGCTACCGCAGTTGTTGGTCTCGCTGAAATCGCCTGTCATACCGATCTGGCTGATAGTCAACGGGCCATCACCGGTGCTGGTTAACGTGATGGCCTGCGCTGGGCTGCTGGTTCCAACCAATTGTCCGACGAAGGTCAAGGAGGCCGGAGACAGGCTGCCCGCAGGATTGATCCCTGTTCCGGAAAGGCTCATGCTGGGCGACCCGCCGGTGAAATTGCCTTGGGCCGTCAGCGTCCCGCTGCGAGCCCCGTCTGCCACGGGCGTGAAAGTAACCGTAACTGAGCAGGAAGCATTCGCTGCCAGCGACGCAGGGCAGTTGTTGGTCTGGCTGAAATCTCCGGTGACCACAAATCCGGTCAGGTTGATCACGGTGTTGCCGGCGTTGAAGAAAAACACTGTCTGTCCGGCGCTGGTCGAGTTCAACTGCTGGCCCGGGAACGACAGTGAGGACGGGTTGAACAATCCTCGCGTGGCTATGGCATTGCCGGTCAGTGAAACCGAGGCCGGCGAACCCGGGAAGCTGCCCGAGATCGAAAAAGTTCCATTCCATCTTCCCTGTGACTGAGGCGCGAAGGTAACGCTGAAGGTACACGACGTCCCGGCCAGAATCGTAAATGGGCAGTTGTCTACGACGCTGTATGGCGAGCCAAAGCTCCAGCCGCTGATGAAAAATGACGAGCTGGTGCTATTGGTGATGGTGACCGGCAGCGTGGCGCTGGTACTGACCGTCTGATCGCCAAAATCGAGCGCCGTGGGGGAAACGATTGGGGTAGCGCCGGTGCCGCTCAAGGAAGAACTGGCCGGAGCATTGCCGTTGACGGAAACCGATCCACTGCGAGGCCCGGTCGTGGTGGGAGTAAAGGTCACATTGATGGTGCAGCTGGCGGAAACAGCAAGCGATGCCGGGCAATTGTTGGTTTGGGCAAAGTCGCCGCTGGTGACGAGTCCGGAGATCGAGACCGGCAAATCACCGGTATTCAGGTAGGTGAGCGCTTGCGAGGCGCTGGTGGTGTTCTGCGGCTGGGCGCCCAAGTTCAGCGCAGCCGGTGTGAGGCTGGCGGAGATGGTCAGCCCGGTTCCGCTCAAAAACACTGTCGGCGGAGCAGTCTGGAAATTGCCCTGGATAACCAGGCTTCCACTGGCGCTGCCGCCGGCCGTAGGCGAGTAGGTCACGTTGATGATGCAATTGGCGCCAACTGCCACAGAGGAACCACAATTGTTGGTTTGGGCAAAGTTGCCGGTAACCTGAATGGCCGAGATGGCGATCGGCATGACTCCAGTGTTGGTCAAAGTGACCGCCTGGGGTGGGCTGGTGGAACCAATTGCGGTGCCGGCGAAGCTTAGGGCAGATGCAGAAACCGAGCCGGTTACCGATACGGCCACCGTCACCGGCAACGGGGTTGAGACGGTTACGTGGCCGGCGGCGTCATTCATTGCCGCACGCAAAATGTGGTTACCGACAGCAACGGTGCTGGTATCCCAGGAGATGGTGTAAGGAGATACGCTCTGGCTCGAGCCCAGTGGCTGACCATCGAGCTGGAATTGCACGCCGTTGATGGTAGCGGAATCGTTTCCTGCTGCACTCACGCTGACAACGCCCTGCAAGGTCGAGTTCGCCGCGGGAGCGGTGAACACAATGGCGGGAGCGCTGGGATTCACCGCACGAATCGTTGTGTTGGCCGGATTCTGGTAGAGCATCGGCCAGTCGTTGGCCCCAGGATTGGATGGGGCGCCTGTCGTGAGAACCGTGGCGATGCCCTCCAGCAGTGTACCGCTGACGCCGCCACCTTCAATGATGGAGTAGGTCAGAGCAATGTTAGTTTTGCCGTCGACGCCAAAGTCGCCTACCGTGATTTTGACGAGTCCGTCCGGCTGGCTGCCGTCGCCACCCAGTACGTTCCAGGAGCGCTCGAGCGAACCGTCGCTACGGAGGGCGAGGAGTACGGGAGCGTTATACGAGCTGCTGGTAATTATCTGTGCATTGAGCTCAGAGTGAGCTTGGGACACAAGCGTGCCATCGGAATTAGCCGTTACATCGGCGGCTTCGCTGATACTGGTGGGCGCTGCCGGCTGAGCCAGGTTGGCGGCGGCGGTTTCAGGAAAGAGAGGACTGGGCGCATTGCCTACGGTAGTGGCGACGGTCAGGATTTCCGGATAGCCATCATCATCGATGTCAGCGAGGGCAATCGGCCCGAAACCGAGCCATCTTGGGTTGACTATGGGGAAGGCATTGGAAAACGTCGTCCCGTCGGGCTCGAAGGCATACAAGTCGATTCCGTCAGCGACGACAATCTCTTTGCGGCCATCCCGATCCAGGTCTCCGACGGCCAGGAAGGTAAGAGAGTTGTTGGCCAGGGTGAGAGGCCACCCCGCTCTCTCGCTGCCGTCGGGCTGGAGCACGTGCATGATCCTCTGGGTCGGTGTGGCTTGGGTGAAAATCACTTGCAGTTGCCCGTTGTTATCGAGGTCGGCCAGGATCATCTGGTCGGGCGTTCCATCGAAGCTGGGCGCCAGCCACGACAGTGGGGTGCCGTCGGCGGCGAACGTCAGCAGCGAGAAACCGGAAGGCGATGTTCCTGCCTGAACCACGATCTCTTTGTTGCCGTCGCCATGGAGATCTCCCACCAGAACCCTGGGACTGTTGGGCTGTAGCTCCAGGGTGAGGTTTTGATTGGGAACAGGGACAGGGAAGTTAGCCCCGATTTGCTGGCCGTTTTGCGTCCAGACAAACAGATTGGCGGTGTGGGCCAGATGGTCCTCGCCCAGGGCAACGACTTCCGGCCTGGAGTCATTATTGAGGTCCGCAAGCACGATCTGCGCCTGCTGGAAGTTCGCTTTGAAAGGGGGAGAAAGCATTGTAGAGGTGAGATCGGGCTGGAACACATCCAGCCAGTTCGCCTCGCCTTGCAACACCTGCAGCGCCAGATCGTTGTTAAAGTTTCCCGCTGCCGGCTGGAAAATATTTCCATGGTCAAGAGGGAAGATGTTTTGCGCAGAGCCATCGGCGAGGAAGCTCCACAGCTGTGCAGGAAGCGAGCTGCCCAGGTAGAGCGGATTTTCCAGCCAGAGACGGAAACCGCCCGTGGCCGACTGCACCGGAACAATTCCCGAATGCAGGAACGTAGCCTGGTTCAGGAGCTTGGGCCAGTTGGCGGTGAGCAGGCTTGGTTCCAGGTAGACCAACGTCATGGCCTGACTGACGAACCCGGCGTTGTCGACGGAAACGCGAATCGTATAGTAATCGGCTGCGGTGACGGACGAGGTATCCCAATTGCCGAGCGTCCCGTTGCTCACCGGAGATAACCCTCCGCCGGCGAGTGTGATTCCCGTGGAAGTCCAGCCGGATGCAGGATTGATGCCCTCGGCCCAGTCGATGCGGTAATCGGTGAAGCTTGGGCCGGTTGCTGTTCCCGCAATGGGAATTATCACGCCCGGTTTGAACTCGCCGGCCTTGACCGGAACATCGGGAAGTGCAGGACTGCTGATGCTCACGTAGTCGACCACGATCTTGATGCGATCGGCGAATACGTGATTCGACGAGTCGGTGGCGACGATCTGAATGGTATACGGACCGTCGGGCAGGGAGCTGGGATCAAAGACGCCAAGCTGGCCGTTGACGACGGGAGTGCTGCTGTTCTGGAAAACCGTCCACGAGCTGGGCTGCTCTCCTGTTCCGTATTCCACGACGTATTGCGCGAAGCCAGGGCCCTGAGCGGTACCAGAGATGACTACGGGAGTCGCGATGTGGCTGCCACCCGAAGGTTGCTGGATCTTTACGGCTAGAGCGCTGGGTACAGCAAGCGCAGCAGAAGCACCAACGATCCCGTAGCCGGTGTCGAGAGTGAACGATCCGCCACCAGAAGCAGAGGTGCGGATTACCTGGCGTACCTGCTCGTTGGAAAATTCAGGATGTTGAGACAGGATGAGCGCGGCCACGCCCGAGACGTGAGGAGCCGCCATGCTGGTGCCATCGGCCCGGGTATAGTCGCTGTTCAGCGGCCTTCCCAGGCTGGTGCCGGCGGCGCGCAGGGAGAGGATGTCAACTCCAGGCGCGGCCACATCGATCTTGCTGCCAAAATTGGAGAAGAACGCGAGAGAAGAATTCGCGTCAGAGGCGGCTACCGTAATCACCTGCGGCAGATTGGCGGGAAAGAAATTGAGAGCATCTTCCTGGCTGTTGCCGGCTGCCGCCACCACCACGGCGCCCAGGTTGTAAGCGTAACTGATGGCGTCGGCGATGGTTTGGGAGCTGCCCTGGCCGGCCCACGAGTTGCTGATTACGTCGGCGCCGTTGTTGGCCGCGTAAATGACCGCAGGAGACAAGGTGGAATCGAGACCGAAGCCGCTGTCGTCGAGTCCCTTGACGGCCATCACCTGGGCGTTCCAGGCTACGCCGATTACGCCGATCCCGTTGTTGCCGGCCGCGGCCACGGTGCCGGCCACGTGCGTCCCGTGTCCGAAGCGGTCTATTGGATCGTTGCTCTGGGTCGGGTTCTGATAGGTCGAGCCGATAAAGTCCCAACCGCGCACGTCGTCGATGAATCCGTTGCCATCGTCATCGATGCCGTTGCTGGCGATCTCTTTAGTATTGATCCAGATGTTGGCGGCGATATCGGGATGGTTGTAATCGATTCCCGTGTCGACAACCGCGACGACTATGCCGCTGCCAGTACCAACGTCCCATGCTGCCGGCGAGCCTATAACAAGGATGCCCCAAAGATCTGCGTAGCTTTGTCCCCAGCTTCCGCTGCTGCTTAAGTAGGGATCGTTAGGCAGCTGGTTGGTGGCGACTATGTGGTCGGGTTCGGCGAACTCGACTTCGGGATCAGCGTTTAGCTGATCGAGAGCCCGCCTGGCTTCCGCCGGTGATTTCACGGTCAGCTGCATCACATAAGTGCGTGAAATTTCAGGAGGCGCACCCATAGCAGCGAAGCGCGCCGCGCGCCGGGCGAACCTTTGTCTTATGCGGGCGGTAATCTGCGCTTCGCTCTGCCCAGTGGACTTCTTCGCCCTCACCAGGTCCGAATACAACGGGGCTAACCGTTGAATGTCATGGCGGCCCATGAAACCACGTACATGTGCGCTGTGAGCGGCGGCGCCCGTTAACGTCAGGGCTTGCATGGGCAGATCGGCCTCCACATCGTTGGCCAGCGATGGGCGAAGCTTGACCAGCGCGCGCTGCGGCTGGTTGGGCGGCGTGACGCCTGGAGCCGGCTGGCTTTGAAGCGCGCCAACTGCAAAGAATAGGCAGACAAGGACAGAGACTGGGCGGACGAAGGCTTTTCGCACCTGGGCAGCTCCTGGAAAATCTTCTCTGGGCTAAATGGGGTTAACAGACAGGAAGGTATGTCAGAGTTGGGCTCAGCTTCAAGATTACAGCGAGCCCATGGACCAAAGTGCTAAACAGTTTCCAACGTAACCGCTACGCAAAGTTAGCAAGCCAACTCTACCACTAAATAGTTAGTTGTAATCACAAGAGCGGTCACTAAATAGTTAGTTGCAGTCAAAACTACCGATGTGCAGACTAAAATAGACGCACGGTCATTTAAAAGCTCAAAGTTTGTTGTTTTTGTTTCTATAGTAGAGCGTTTCCTTACCCATCGACCCAAACTTAAGAAAGTCACACGAAGGAGCGGGCTCTCCTCTCCGCTATTTTTGTGGAAATTCAGTTGCCAGAATACGATTCGTGATACAACTCGCGTTCCCACCTCGAACCGCGGTGACGAGCCGGCTCGCCCCACTGTCCATTCGCCAAACGATATATATTTGTTAGCCGAAGATTGAGGGGAAGAGGAGCTGGCAGCACGCCGGCGCGACGCATGAGAGTTGCCATCCAGGGAGAGCGGGGATCGTTCAGCCACCAGGCGGCGATAGAGCTTGTGCCGGGGGCTCGGGTGGTGGCGTGTGCGCGCTCGGTGGAGGTCTTTGACGCTGTAGATTCGGGACGCGCCGCGGCCGCTGTGATTCCGGTGGAGAATACCCTGGCCGGACCGGTGGGCGAACATCTGGACCTGCTGCGCGAGCGCGATGTCTTTATTTACGCCGAGCTGCACCTGCGCATCGAGCACAACTTGATCGCCGCTCCCGACACGATAGGAAAGAGAAAACAGATCAAGACCATCCGCCAGGTGCTGTCGCATCCCGTGGCGCTCGACCAGTGCCGCAATTTCTTTCAACGGCATCGCGGAGTAGCTTCGGTCGGCTTCTATGACACTGCGGGAGCCGTCAAGTACGTAATGGCCAACAAATTGGCCGACACCGCGGCCATCGCCAGCCGCCAGGCCGCGCGCGAGTACGGCGGACGCGTTTTGCTTTCCGGGATTGAGGACGATCGCCAGAACTTTACCCGGTTTTTCCTCATCAAAAAGAAAGGAAAACGGCCGCAAGTCATCAAGTCGGGCAAGACCTCGCTGGTGTTCTCTCTACAAAACGTCCCGGGAGCGCTGTTTAAAGCGCTGAGCGTGTTTGCCTTACGCGACCTGGATTTGAGCAAAATCGAGTCCCGCCCGGTGCGAGGGAAGCCCTGGGAATACATGTTTTTCCTCGACGTTCTCTGTGGTGATGACAAGGTGATGGATCTGGCCCTGGAGCACCTGGAAGAAGTGGCTGGATTTGTGAAGGTTCTGGGGGTTTATCCCCAGGGTAAATAGTTGCTGCATACGGGCATGGGGAGTACAATCCATCGGCCCCGGCGCAGGATGATCTGCATCTTTCCTAGTGGTGCTATCATCAAATGTGAGCGTACTCTTATCAAGGATTATATATGCCGTCTAACCCAAAGAAACAAACGACTGAAGCGGCGGTTGTCGAAGAGCCAAAAGCGGTTGATCTGGAGAAAACCAACGATGTCCCGGTGCTGCCGGTGCGGGATACGGTTCTGTTTCCTCATGCGGTGCTGCCTCTGACCGTGGGCCGGGAAAGCTCTATACAACTCATTAATTCATTAGGTGAAGAGAAGACCATCCTGGTGGTTGCGCAGCGGGAAGCGCGTGTGGACAGCCCGCAGCCCACCGACCTGTACAGCATCGGGACCCTTGCCACCGTACACAAGGTGGTCAAGATGCCCAACCAGAGCCTGTTCGTCTTCACCGAAGGCCTGAATCGCGGCCGGCTGGCCGAGTTCACCCAGTGGACGCCGTTTATGCGCGCCCGCGCTGACGTGGTGCCGGACAGCGAAGCCGAGCAATCGCCGGAGATTGAAGCGCTGCAGCGCAACGTGCTGACGCTGTTCCAGCAGATCGTAGCCGGTTCGCCCACCTTGTCCGACGAGCTGCAGACCGTGGCCATCAACATCGAGGAGCCGGGGCGGCTGGTGGATTTCATTGCCTCGTCGCTGCCATTTCTGGCCACCAAGGACAAGCAGGAGATTCTCGAGACGGTCGACATACGCCGCCGGCTTGAAACCATCAATCATCACCTGGCCAAAGAGCTTGAAGTCCAGCAGCTGCGCAACAAGATACAGACGGAAGTTCAGGACAGCGTGCAGCAGTCGCAGCGCGAGTACTACCTGCGCGAGCAGCTGAAGGCCATCCAGAAAGAGCTGGGCGAGCAGGACGAAGCTCAGCGCGACGTGGAAGAGCTGCGCCAGAAGATCGAAGGCGCGGGCATGCCGGAAGAGGTGAAGAAAGAAGCGTTGAAAGAGCTGACGCGCCTTTCGCGCATGTCGCCGATGGCGGCCGACTACTCGGTTACGCGGAACTACATCGAGTGGCTGGCAGTACTTCCGTGGGCGAAGTCGAGCGGCAAGGAAGCCGACATCGTCCAGGCCCAGGGAGTTCTTGACGCCGATCACTACGATCTTAAGAAGGTCAAGGACCGCATTCTCGACTACCTCTCCGTGCGCCGGCTCAAGCCGACCATGAAGGGGCCGATCCTGTGCTTCGTGGGACCTCCGGGCGTAGGCAAAACTTCGCTGGGTCGCTCCATCGCCCGCGCTCTGGAGCGCAAGTTCGTGCGCCTCTCGCTGGGCGGCGTGCATGATGAAGCTGAGATTCGCGGCCACCGCCGGACCTACATCGGGGCGCTGCCCGGACAGATCATCCAGGGTATCCGCCGCGCGGAGACCAACGATCCCGTTTTCGTGCTCGACGAAGTGGACAAGCTGGGGCGCGACTTTCGCGGCGATCCTTCATCGGCGCTGCTGGAGACGCTCGATCCGGAGCAGAACTCCACCTTCCGCGACAACTATCTCGACGTGCCGTTCGACCTGTCGAAGGTGCTGTTCATCTGCACCGCCAACATGCTCGACACCATTCCCGAGCCCCTGCGCGACCGCATGGAGATCATCGAGTTGCAGGGCTACACCGAGGACGACAAGGTGCACATTGCCGAGAAATATCTGGTGCCCAAGCAGATTGAAGAGAACGGGCTCAAGCCGGAGCAGATCGAGATTCCGGAAGAGGCCGTGCGCTTCATCAGCCGGCACTACACTCGCGAAGCCGGTGTGCGCAACCTGGAGCGCAACATCGGAACCATGTGCCGCAAGCAGGCGCGGCGCATTGCCGAGGGCAAGACGGAAAAGCTGGTGGTGACGCCGCAGATCGTCCAGGAATTCCTGGGCGGGATCAAGATCCGCATCGACACGGAAATTGCCGAGCGCACCAAGCGTCCCGGCGTGGCCGTGGGGCTGGCCTGGACCCCGGCGGGCGGCGACATCCTGTTCATCGAAGCCAACAAAATGAAAGGCAAGGGCGGACCTCCGCTGCTCACCGGCCAGATCGGCCAGGTGATGCAGGAGTCCATCCAGGTGGCCTACAGCTGGGTCCGCTCCAACGCTGCTAAGCTGCTCATCGATGAGGATATCTTCAAAGATCACGATATCCACATCCACGTGCCTGCCGGCGCGATCCCGAAAGACGGCCCGTCAGCCGGCGTGACCATGGCGACCGCCATCGTCTCGCTGCTGCGCGACCGTCCGGTGCGTCCGCTGACCGGCATGACCGGCGAGATCACGCTGAGCGGCAACGTGCTGCCCATCGGCGGCGTGAAAGAAAAATTCCTGGCCGCCAAACGGGCCGGCGTGCGCGACATCATCTTCCCCGCCGAAAACCGCATGAACGTTGAGGAAGACCTGACGCCCGAACAACTGGAAGGCGTGAACATCCACTACGTGGGCATCATCGAGGAAGTGCTCGACATTGCTCTGCCAACGTCGAAGCAGGAAGAGAGACAGGACGAAGAGACGCGCGAGAGGGTGCTCACCGACGTGCACTAACTCAATCGCCGTCATCGGGTGATCCGGTGACCTGAAGACCAGAACCGTTTGCCGCAGACAAACGCGGAAGAACGCGAGATCGGAATCTTCACAAGAACAAAGCCTGGGAGCGAATGCGCCTGGGCTTTTGCTTTTGAATTAAATCGCCTGCTAGTCGAGCCGGGAGACTCGGCCGCGTCGCTACGTCGGGATTTCGGGTCGTGGACGGACGGCCGCGGGGGAGGCCCCCGTCCGTAGAGTGTGCGCCACCTCCGCGTGGTACCTTTTTTTCCGCTGGTCCACTCTATCTGCAGCGGCCGCTCACCGGCACGTCACTCGGGCGTCGGCTTGGGACGCACCCTGAGGACAGGTTTATCCCCGTCCGGCGCGGGGGTTTGACGCGTCTGATCGGCTGTTCCACTTGGCGCCGCGGCTACGGGTGAACGCACGGTAAGCACCGGGGTCGACGGCTCCGGGGGCGGGCCCACCGGCTCCAGGCTGGACTTGATGTAATCATCCGCCTTGGTTTCGTAGCAGGGTAGAGGGATGTATCGGCGATCCAGATCCACTCTCGGGACGTGAGGCGAATAGATCAGCGGCTCGTGACGATCGGGTAGGCTGCGCGAGGTTAGATCCGCGACCGTCTCGTCGCAATCCGGATCGCGCCAGGCAGAAACCTCATGAACCACCGAGTAATCGAAGCCTGATTCCGAGAGCCGCGGTTGATAGGGAAGGTAGGCGAAGACGAGCTTGATGAGACTCCACTCCTCGCTGGCAATCTCGGTTTCGGCGATGAGCACCTCATGGCTGGAGAAGAAAGAAGAGCGGGGCTCGGCTAAGGCTACCGCAATCAGGCGCACGCGCATGTGCGCTTTCCGGGGGGGATCGGGCCACCGTAGTCCCACGCCCTGCTTGCCCGCACTCCCAATGCAAGCTGCGGAGGGGAAGCCCTCGCTCATTACGCGAAGAACCGTGACCGCCGCATCCGCACGCAACTCGTCCGGATTGCTCTTCAGCCGCTTGACGGCCGTTCGAACCACCTGCTCCACCGAGACATCGGGTGGAGCACAAAAGCGCGGGACCGACGCGCTCGCCGGGCGATTCCCTCGGCTGGCATCGCGCAAGGACGCGGTTTGCATGACTCCGCTGACAAATCCTATACAGTCTCCGATCCGGGTGAAGTCTTGCTCGCCGGACACACCCTCGTTATTGAAGAACTTCAGGGCTACGGAGCAGTCCCGCAGCAGATCGCTCCCTGTCTCGTGTTGGGCTGCTGCAAAGGTAGGCAACAGCAATATCATTGCGATAAGGCCGGTTTTCATTGGCGCGGACAAATAGACCTGGGTCTGGATCGTTGAATGTTACCTCATTTGGGGCGCTAAGATTAGGGCTTGTTGGGGCAATTGTTCCGGGCGGTGTCGGCTATGTTTGCAATCAACCACTTGCCGTCGCTCCGGACAAGATTGAACAGGTCGGTCCCGCAGTGGTCCACCTTGCCATCCACCAGAAACTCAAACGGGGCCCACACCACTGCCAGATCGTTGTCGATGCGCACCACTGGATCGTGAATGCGTTCTTCAATCTGGGTGGTGCCCGGTCTGGCAACCCGGTCGGTAAAGGCTTCAAAGGTCATCTGCACGGGCTTGCCGTCGCGCATCAGGACCAAAGTTCCGCCGGCCAACAACGGTTTCTTCATGGCCGCGGCGTCGCGCTTGGCCATGCCATCAAAGAGCGCGGTGACCGGCGCAAGAACGGCCTGTTCCTCGGGTGCGGCAGCCGCAGCCTGCCGCGAAGATATCAGAAATACGGAAGTTGTGCCCAGGGCAATCAAACAGACCAGGGGCACTTGGGAAGACGTTTTCATGGTCCCCCGATTGTAAACCGGTGAGGGTGCTCCGGATGTCGTTTTCAACGGCTCGGCGCTACATGCGCGGCGGCGCCATGCGCAACAGGACCTCTGTCCCGCTCTGCAGCTTGAAGTTCTTCTTCCTGGCGGTCATCACAGTGGTCGCTGGAGCCTTGTCGAGGACCCAACTCAGCTTGAGTCCATCGATCCCGATGGCTCCGCTGGAGTCCTCCTGCAGGTTCGACTTGGGACCGTTTTCGCGTTTCAAGTTGGTCGGTCTGCACGGCCGCGCCTGAGTTTGCGCTGGAGGTCATCGGCGCGTTTGCCGTGCGCTGCGTGGGCTCCACGGAATGACTCATCGAGTAGAACGGGTCGTCGGATAGATCGCGCGGCGGCGTGGCCACGGCTGCGATGATGCCCATCAGCGGAACCTCCTGTCCGTTCTTCGGTTTGGCCTTATCGAGCCCGATTGAAACCGCGTTCCCGTCTCTTGCCTCCACCACCGTGGCGAGCAACGCGGTGCCGCGCGGCATGACAGTCTTGCCATTGACCTCAAGATCGCGCGTGAGGTGCAGTGCGACTGTATTTCCTGCCTTAGCCGTCTTGAAGTCCAGTGTCTGGTCCAGGGCGCAGAATCCGATGGCGGCCTCCTGTGCTTCCGCAGCCAAGGTTAAAAGAAGTAGCATCAAACTCGCGGCAACGAGTCCACGCATGATTTGCTCCCCGGTAAGACGCCGGCGCAAAGGGCCGCACGCAGGTAAGCGAGTCTTATCCCCGCTAAGTTTACTCTTGGTCAAGGCCTCCGCGACGGGCAGGAAAAATGTGCGCAGCCGCTGCCGGTGCGCAAGACCCGGGCGAGGCGCGGCACAAAGATCGCTGGCGCCAAAGAGAGCCGTTTTTGGCTGGATACCGAATGCTCAAACAAAAAAAGGCCGGAGTGGCTGCGACGTAGGGACCACTCCGGATGAATCGTAAACTGCGCGTTTTTTGCAGCTCTGTGGCTGCTCTCAATTAGACGCCGTAAACCACGCTCGGGTAGCTTGCGCGGCTAGCGCACACAAAACTTAATCGACCGAAAACCATTGGCACTTTAACTCTTGGCTATTGGCCTTGGGTTCTTAGCTGTTGGGAAGGCGGGGAGTTTCGGGTCCCAGATCTTCCCCAATGAGCTTGCCGTTCGGATCATACCGATCAAGGCGATTCCAGCCGCCTTCCTGCTATCCTTACCTGATGCGGGTGCGGGTGCTACTTTTCGGGCAGCTCAAAGACATCATCGGACGCCGGGAGGATTCTCTCGAACTTGCTCCGGGCGCGAAAGTATCGGAAGTAATGTCGCACTACGCGCAGAAGTACCCGGGATTCCAGCCTATTTCGGCATCTATCGCCTGCTCGGTGAACCAGGAATACGCTTCCGCCACGGCCGTGCTCCGCGACGGCGACGAGGTTGGCCTGCTGCCGCCGGTCAGCGGGGGCACGCCGGATACTAAAGAACTGCAGATGCCAACGTGCGCCATTGTCCGCGAGACCATCGCCACGCAAGAGATAGCCGACGGCATCAAGGCCGGCTCGGACGGAGCGGTGGCGGTCTTTGAAGGCATTGTTCGCGATAACAGCCGCGGCCGGCGCACCCAGTACCTGGACTACGAAGCTTATGAGTCGATGGCCTTCAACGAGATGCAGCGGCTGGCCCAGGCGGCACGGGAGCGCTTCGCCATCCGCGACGTGCGTTTGGTGCATCGCCTGGGACGGCTGGAGATCGGGGAGACGAGTGTGCTGGTGGTGGTGGCCGCAGCGCACCGGGCAGCGGCCTTCGAGGCCTGCCGCTGGCTCATCGACAGCCTGAAGAAGACGGTCCCCATCTGGAAGAAGGAGCACTTTGAAGACGGCGCGGTGTGGGCTGACGGCGAGCCCTTCCCGGAAGAAATTCGGGGGCGCAAATAACCATTTTCCCTCACGTGCATCTAAGGGAAGCAGAATACCTTCTGAAATATAAGGATAGTTAGGATCCTCTACGACTATGAGGCTGACTCGTGCTGGGTTGGGGCAATGGAGTTTGGCTTTATGTTCGCTGCTGGCGCTGACTTCGCTCGCCCCAGCGCAGAGCGGCGAAACGTTTCATTCCTCGCGCTTCCAGGCGCCGAAGAAGGACGCGCCCGGCATGCGCGTGAATGTCCGCCTGGTGAACGTCTTCACCACCGTGACCGACACCCACGGCGCGCCCATTTCTAGCCTGACGCAGGCCGATTTCCGGGTGCTGGAAGACGGCATACCGCAGACTATCAGCGTGTTTGACCGCGAGTCGGAGATGCCGCTGAGCATCGCCCTGGCCATCGACACCAGCGGCAGCACGCGGCGCGATATGCCTCTGGAGATCGCTTCGGCGAAAAAATTTGTGCGCTCGATCCTGCGCCCCCAGGACCGGCTGGCGGTGTTTCAGGTCAATGAAAACGTGGACGAGCTGGTGAGCTTCACTTCCGACACCAGGCATATTCAGCGCGGCATTGACGGCTTGATCCCAGGCGCCGGGACTTCGCTCTACGACGCAATTTTTCTCTGTTCTGAGGCGCTCCTGGATCGCCAAGGCCGCAGAGTGCTGGTGCTGATCACCGATGGCGGCGATACCACCAGCAAGACCAATTACAACGGCGCGTTGCGACGGGCGCAGCAGGCCGAAGCCATTGTGTACAGCATCATCGTGGTTCCGATAGAAGCCGATGCCGGGCGCAACATCGGCGGGGAACACGCGCTCATCCAGATTTCGAAAGACACCGGCGGGAAACATTACTACGCCGATAGCGTGGCCGATCTAGACAGCGCCTTCCGCCAGATCAGCGATGAGCTGCGAACGCAGTACCTGATTGCCTACTATCCCAACCGCCAGGTCTCCGAATCACCCTTCCGCAGAATTCAGGTTGAAATAACCAAGAGCGATCCGGAAACAAAAACGTACCAGGTGCGGCATCGCGCGGGATATTACACGGCGCCGGCCAGGTGACCACGGAGGGTGATCTGGCGATCGGGTGATCGGAAAAGACAAACACGGTGAAGTCCAAGATTCTCGGTGCACTTCTGTTTCTCTAGGGCAGGTTTTCGCTCCGATATTTCTTACTGAATGCATCCTGGCTGCTTTTTTACGCTAAAATAACCCAATGCCCTTCCGCTCCTCATCTGGTTTTGCCGGCAAGAAGAACAACAAGACGCCGCCCCCCGACGACACAGGCATGGAGTCCAACTACCTCAAGGCCCTGGGCGAGAAGCAGACGCCCGTCACCGTGAAGTTGCATTCCGGTGAAACTTTCCGTGGATGGATCGAATACTACGATGTGGCCATGGTCCGCCTGACTCGCGAAGGCGCACCAAACCTCTTCATCTTCAAGCACGAGATCATGTACATCTCGGAAGACAACGGACGCCGCACCCGCTGATGGACGCGGGAGCGGACTACATCACTCCTATGCAGGAGCTGGCCCGGGAAGCGGGAGCGTTGCTGCTCTCGTTCTTCGGCCACGTGGCCGTGGAGTACAAAGGCGAAGCCGACTTAGTCACGCAGGCCGACCGCAATTCCGAAAAGCTGATCGTGGAACGGATCCGCAAGCTGTGGCCGGAACACGACCTGATCGGCGAAGAGGGCAGCCGGCGTGAGACCGGCAGCGACTTTCGCTGGTACGTGGATCCGCTCGACGGCACTACCAACTTCGCCCACGGCTATCCCGTCTTCTGCGTCTCGCTGGCGCTGGAGTACAAAGGCGAGCGCATCGCCGGAGTCGTCTACGATCCCTGCCGCAATGAGATGTTTTCCGCGGGCAAAGGAAACGGCGCACAGCTCAACGGAAAAGGTATTTATGTTTCGCGCACCGAGCAATTGGTTGAGAGCCTGGTGGCGACTGGATTCCCCAGCCACAAGCGCCACAAGAATCCCAATATCCACTTCTACCACCAGATCACGCTGCGCTCGCACGGCGTGCGCCGCGCCGGCTCGGCGGCGCTCGACCTGTGCACGGTAGCCTGCGGGCGCTTTGACGGCTTCTGGGAGTTCAACCTCAATTCCTGGGACACAGCCGCCGGCGTCCTGCTGGTGGAAGAGGCCGGCGGTAAAGTTACCAACTTCAGCAGCGGACCGTTCAACATCGATAGCCGTGAAGTCCTGGCCAGCAACGGACTGATCCACGATGAACTGGTTGCGGAGTTCAAAAAGATCTATGCGGGAAGAGTAGAAGGATTGCCTTCGGCGGCAGAGCACCAAAAATAACAGTCTCTAACCGATTTGTATGGACGGGTGTGCAGTTTCTTACTTCTGCGGCTGGCTGCTTCCCTGCAAATCTTCCAGTAGCTGTTTTGCGTCGGCCGAGTTGGGATTGACCTTGAGAGCCTGCTGATACGCGGCGACGGCTTTCTCGCTCTGCTGCGTCATCTCATACATCCGGCCCAGCATAATGAACCCGGCCTCATCCTCCGGGTTAACCACCGTATATTTTTGCAGCAAAGGGATAGCTGCAGAGTAATCCCGGCGGTCCAGCGCTGCATTCACCCGGGTCCGTATGCTTTCCGTTGAATCTGCGTTCTTCTGTACCAGTTCCTGACCTGCGAAGGAGAGCAGGCCAGCCGTAATCAACAGCGTGGCCAGCTGGAACACCTTGTGATGCTGGGCAAAAGCTCCCAGAGGCAAACCAATCAGGAGACCAGTAACAAATCCTCCCAGGTGGCACATGTTGTCCACATTGCCGCCCATGCCCAGAGTGAAGTTCAGAATGATAAAGAAGAGCATGCTGCTGACGATCGATTTCTTTTCGCCGGCGGAGATGGAAAGATTCCCGAACTTGATGCCCGCCAGCAGCGCGCCGGCAATGCCGAAGACGGCGCCGGATGCTCCAACTTCCAGCCGTCCTGGATTGTAGCCAGTGCTGAGCATCGCTCCTCCCACACCAGTCAGCAGGTAAATGCAGAGCGTTTGCCAGCGGCCAAAGAGCTTTTCGGCAAGCATTCCCAGGCTCCGCAGGCACCACATGTTGAAGGCGATATGCAAGGGATTGGCGTGAACAAAGCCTGCCGTGACCAGCCGCCAATATTCGCCCCCGATTGTCAACGGCCCAAAATTGCCGCCCCATTTCACCAGCTGCTGACCGCTGAAGCCGAACAGGCCGCCGCCGGTGACCAGCATGCCCACAAACACTGCCAGGTTAGTGGCGATCAGCGCCGTAGTCACCGGGTAGTCGCGCATGGTCCCGGTGCTGATACTACTGCGCGCGCGGCTGGTGGCGCGCCCGGCGCAGCGGTCGCACAAGACCGGCGCCAGGCCTTCTTCGTTGACCGGGAGCTCCGCCCCGCATTTCAGGCATTGCGGCATAGGCTACAGGATACCAAGTGATGGGAAGGGAAGCACGAAGAGAGAACGGCTCAACTTACTGAGAAACAGGCTGGACTTTTATGCTCTTTCGCTTAGGGCTTTGGCCATCGTTCGGGCCCTTCGTACTTTTCGCCTCTAGAATCTCGTTAAGTAAGGATTGGGCTTTCGCGTCCTTGATATCCAGATCAGTCGCTCGCCGAGCCGCCTTTTCCGCTCCGTCAAGATCGCCGGTTGCCTTGAGCGCTTGAGCGTACCAGTAGTAGTTGTTGGCATCTGGATCAAGGCGTGAGATGCCCGCTTTAAACATTTCTACGGCTTTGTCCGGTTTGTCCAGAGCCAAATAGACTCTGGCCAGATCGACTTGAACATAGGCATAATCGGGCTGAAGCTGCAGCGCCCGGTCATACTCCTGAGCGGCTTCGTTATAGCGCCCGGCTTCATGCAAGGCGCTCCCGAGCACCGCATGACCGTAGGCATCATTGGGCCGGGCTGCGGCGTATTTCTGTAGGTGTTCAACGGCGCCTTTGAAATCCTCTTGGTCGTAAGCGAGCAGCCCCTTGCGCATCTCCACGGCATAGCTCTTGGCCTTGGCAATCGGGACGAACAATATGACCATCGCCAGCGCTGCAACTATCAGCACGTTTCTGTGCTGAGCGTTTCTTTGGTCTTGAGGAAGCGAAAACGATCTGGCTAGAAAAAACCCTGTGGCCAAGCCGGTCACCAGACCGCCCAGATGGGCCATGTTGTCGACGTTACCGACAAGCCCATAGAGGAGATTGACTAACGAGAATCGGACCACATAACCCAACAACTTGCGAACGTTATCCTGGGGCAGTTCAAGTTTCCCGTAATAGAGAACAGGAATCAAAGTTCCGGCGATGCCAAAGATAGCCCCGGAAGCGCCTGCACCGCCTCTCATCGGATCATAACTCAGGGTCAGCAGTTCTGCTCCAACTGCCGTCCCCACATAGACACCAATCGTCGTAAAAGGCCCCAAAAGCCTTTCCAACAATCGCCCGAGATACCACAGGCACCACATATTCACCAGCAAGTGAGCGATGCCAATGTGGACGAAGGCCGGAGTGATCAACCTCCAGTACTGCCCGGACAAGGTATAAGGCCCGTAAGATGATCCCCAGCGCAGCAGATCCTCACGGGTTGGAGCCATCCAGGAAACCCCCGTTGCTACCATCGCCAGAAATATTGCCACATTGATTGCGATCAGGACGCTTGTTGCGTTGAGCCATGGGGAGAATGGCGTGCCTAAAGGTGCCAGTAGATCCTCCATGCTTCGTTTGGCAGGAGGCGGTTGTTGCGCGCGGCAGGTCTTGCAAAACGGCGAAGCTTCCCCAAAGCTGAAGGTTGGTAGCTGAGCTCCACATTGCTTGCAATTTGCCATCAATTACTCCGACGCTGAAAAACCCGGACTAGCCGGGTATTCTATGCCAATTCTGGAAAGCCCATGGTTTCTTTAGGTCCTGATCTTAGGGTCGGTCGGAGCATCTGATTTCCGGATAAAAAAGTGAACCCGGAACCTGCGGCGAGAGTAGAGCAGAATAGAAACGCCATGAACCTGCTGCAACGATTCAGGGAAGGTGATCTAGACGCGTTCGAGACCCTGTTTCGGCAGTTTCAGGGGCGAATCTACGCCTGGATCGTGCGCATCGTGCGTGATTCCGGCGCGGCCGAGGACCTGACTTTGGAGGTGTTCTGGCGAATCTATCAGGCGCGCAGAAGCTTTGATCCCACGAACGATTTCGGAGGATGGGCTTACCGCATCGCGACAAACCTGGCTTTGTCCCATGTCCGCCGCCATCGCAGGGACAAAACCCAGGAGTTGCCGCCGGAGTGGCCGCAGGAAACGACACGCAACTGCAATCCGGCGCTCGAACGGGAGAAAAGAGAAACGGTCATACGCGCTTTCACCCGGCTGCCGGTCAAGCTGCAGGTGGTGGCGACCTTGGCCCTGGTCGAAGAACTGTCGTATGAAGAGATCGCCGGAGCCCTGGGAATCCCTACGGGCACGGTGAAATCCAGGATTTTCCGTGCGGTGCGGCTGCTGCGCAAACAATTGAGCTGGATGCGAGTTCACAAATGAAACCAGAAAATCACAACCACGAAGAGATTCAGAAAGCCCTGAAAGAGGCTTTGCCGCGCGTAGATGCCCAGCTCCAGCACGACCTTTGGCCGGCAATGCTGCGCCGCATCCAGGAGCAGCCGGAGCTTTCAGTCCCCTGGTATGACTGGGCGCTGGCCGCAGCCATCGTGGCAATAACAGTTCTCTTTCCCAGGATTGCTTTGCTGTTTGCTTATCACTTATGAGCGAGGTGTTTCTTGAACCGTCATCTTTATTTGCGAGCCTATATGGCAGCCATCGTTGTGCCTACGATCTGGCTGTTGCTGGTATTGACCGGATTTTGCATTGCCCGATTCGTCTATCAGGTGCCGGTCCCGATCGAGCGATTCATTCCGTTCCCCATGGCGGTGGTGCCCACTGCCTTTGGTCTCTGGAACATCTTGTATGTGAAATTGCACTCGCATTGGCATCACCCCGTGGGACTGCACGGGATGGCCCTCCCGCTGTTTCTCGGGCCCATCGGTTTTGTCGTGGCGGCTGCCACCGGCATGGCCAGAGTGGTCAACGGCGGCCTGGTTTATTTCGATCTGGTTCGGGTTCCGTACTGGTATCTGCCCATTGGCCCGTTTGTCGCCCTGGCTGTGTACTACCTCATCTGGAAGTACCTGGTGGGCTACTGCAATCGCGTGCTGGATCTGCCGTCTTGAACCCGTCAGATCCCGCCTGCTGCTAAAATTTGACTGTGGAACCTTCTCTTCTTACCCGCCGCATTGAAAAGCGCCCGGACAAGGTCAAGCTGCAGGGACGCATCCTCTTTCTTACTGAAGATCCCGAACTGATCCGCCGCCAGTTGGCGGGCGAGGACCTGCCCTGGGACACGAAGAACCCGCAGAACAATCCCAAGCTGCGCGACGATATCTCCACCGACGAGATCACCCCCGCGCACATCTGCTTCTTCTTCGACGAGACCCTGGGCGAGTTTCCGTACACCGGCCTGAAGTGCGGCAATGAAGTTCCCATCAAGCGCAGCGACGTGAAGAAAGGCGGCTTTGTGGCCGCGGTCAGCGGCAAGCGCCGCGGCAAGGGCTCCAGCCGCGAGCAATCGCCCTACGCCGAGCTATGCGCCGGCATCAAGGTGGTGATTGCGGAGAACATCGAGCGCATCTACAAGCAGAACTGCCAGAACCTGGGAGTGCTCACCTCCACCGACTTCGGCCTGATCGACCGCATTCGCTCCGGCCAGGAGATCGCGTTAGCCGAGTTCACCGCCGGCGAAGACGAGATTACGCGCCAGGTGATCGAGTACGGCGGGCTCTTCCCGTTCAACGTGGCGCGCATGCAGAAGAAGGCGTTCCTGCCGCCGATCTCGACCGGCAAGCGGCCCATGACCATCGCCGAGAAGATCTTCGCCACGCACATGCTCAACGAGAAGAACGAGCCCGGCGTGCCTTACGTGAAGCCAGGCGACACCGGCTTTGCCCGCACCGACCTGCGCTTCAGCCACGAGTACGTGACGCCCATGTCAGCCATCTTCTTCGAACATTTTCTGGGCAAGGACGCCAAGGTCAACGATCCCTCGACGGTCGTCTTCTTCCGCGACCATCTGACATTTCTCGATGAAGTGCTCTCGGAAGAGAAGCGCAAGATGGGGCTGCTGGATCTGGCCGGACAGCTCAAGCTGAAGCAGGAAGACTTTGCCAAACGGCAGGGGATCAAGCTCCATGGCGAGCTCAAAGACCGCAAAGGGTCCGAGGGCATCTGCCATTCGGTGATGGCGGAGAGTTACGCCCTCCCCGGCGAACTAAACGTGGGCTCGGACTCACATACGCCGCACGTGGGCGCGGTGGGCTGCATCGCCTTCGGCATCGGCACCACCGACGTCTTCAATGCGTGGATCACCAAAGACGTGCGCGTGAAAGTTCCCGAGTCGGTGAAAGTGATCTTCCGCGGCAAGCGCCAGCCCAATGTTACCGCCAAGGATTACATCCTGCTGCTGCTGAGCATGGATTACATCCGCAGCGGCAAGGCGCTGGCCAAGGTGATGGAGTACTGCGGCGAGGCCATCGAAGAACTGAGCGTCGACGAGCGCGCCACAATGACCAACATGGCGGCCGAGATTGGCGGCTTCACCGGCATCGTGGCCCCGGACGAAAAGACGGTCGAGTTCCTGATGGAGCGCCGCGGCATGCCCCGTGCGCAGGCGGAGAAATATTGTTTGGGACTGTTTAGCGATCGCGACGCGCAGTACGCGCATGTGATCGAGGTCAACGCGTCCGAGATCTCGCCCATGGTGGCGACGCCCGGCGATCCCGGCAACGGCAAGTATATCCGCGACCTGCACACGCCGGTTCCGGTGGAGATCGCTTACGGCGGCACGTGCACCGCGGGCAAGAACGCCGACATGGATATGTATGCCGAAGTCCTGGCCGATGCGCTGCGCCAGGGCCGGCGCGTGGCCGGCTCCTGCAAATTCTACATCCAGTTCGGCTCGCAGGAGACGCGCGAGTACTGCGTGCGCAAAGGCTATCTCGACGTCTTCAAACAGGCCGGAGCGATTGTCATCGAGCCCAGCTGCGGCGCCTGCATTAACGCAGGGCCGGGGGTTTCCACGCGTCCTGACCAGATTGTGATCAGCGCCCAGAACCGGAACTTCCCCGGGCGCAGCGGTCCGGGACAGATGTATCTGGCCAGCCCATACACCGTGGCCGCCAGCGCGGTGGCCGGGTACATTGTGGAGTACAAGCCGACAGCGCAGAGGGAGCTGGTGGGAGCTTAGTTTTTAGTCCCAATCCCAGCGAAGGGTCCCTACTCTCTAAAACACCTTAAGGCGAGCATTGGCCGGTGACGGTGGCCGGCGGCGATCGGGAGTGGTGAATCGGCCCAGCGCTTGCACGGTGGCGTTTTGCTGTTAGAATCTTTGCTTAAGCCTAATTTCATTCACCATCCCACGGAGAACAAGACCCTTATGGCATATGTGATTGCAGAGCCTTGCATCGGAACCAAGGATACCGCCTGCGTGGATGCATGCCCGGTGGACTGCATTCATCCCAAGAAGGACGAAACTCAGTTCGAAGGCTCGGAGATGTTGTACATCGATCCGGTCGAGTGCATCGACTGCGGCGCCTGTGTTCCGGTCTGCCCGGTGTCGGCTATTTTTGCCCTCGACGACCTGCCGGAAAAATGGAAAGCCTACACCGAAAAGAACGCCAAGCATTACGGCCGCTAGTCGCCGGCCAGCCAGCTTGGAGCGCGCAGTTGGCAAGCTGCGCGCTCTTGTCGTTTGCATTCCGCATCCTGACGCCGCGCAATGTCCAAGCAGTCTGAAGCACTGATTCTGCGCACCTACCCGTTTCACGAAGCGGACCTGCTGGTCACGCTGTTTACGCGCGCGGAAGGCAAGATCCGCGGCGTGGCCAAGTCGGCCAAGCGCTCGCGCCGCCGCTTCGGGGGAGCCCTGGAGCCGCTGACCTACGTCACCGCTCACTGGCAGGAAAAAGAGAAGCAGGAACTGGCGCGCCTGGATTCGTGCGACGTGATCAGCTCGCCTTTAACATCGGTGATGACCTACCCGCGCATTGTAGCGCTCAGCTATGTGGCCGAGGTGATCGATGAACTGCTTCCCGACCGCGAGCCCAGCGACGACATCTTCCGTCTGGCGCTGTCGGTGGTGCGTCATCTTGAAAAAGAATCGGTGTGGAAGCCGCTGACTTACTTCGACCTGTGGATCGTGCGCCTCATCGGGCTGCTGCCCGACCTGACCCATTGCATTGCCTGTGACCAGATCCTGAACGGCAGCCGCGCCTACTTTCATCACATGGCTGACGGCCTGCTCTGCGCGCGAGATAAACGGCTGGCCAGCACCGAGATCACCGCCGATTCGCGTACACTGGCCGCGCAGATGCTGCGAGCACCGCTGGAGAGCTTTGATGGCGCGGAGTGGCCTCGCCAGCGCGGCGCCGACCTGCGCAAGTTCCTGGCTCAGCGCATCCAGCGGCACATCGAGAAGAAGCTGGTGACGGCGGGGATGCTGGAGAAGATATAGCATTCAGCCGGACCAATCTGGCGCATTATCTACCACGGAGTCACGGAGGCACAGAGACACGGAGAAGTTGTCTGGGTCTTCATTGCTTGAATTTATTCCGGGTGACCGTATCCTGTTCGGCTGAGTGCTGACTGCTGAGTGCTCAAAAGTTCATGACTGAAACACTGTCCAACACTTGCTGCGAAACCGGCCGTACCTTCGCCACGGCGGAAGAAGCCCGTGCCAGCGAAGAGCGTTTCCGCGAGATTCAGGCGGCGTGCGACGCCGGCGGAATGCCCGAGCTGCGCAAGGGAGACGTGATCTACGTGGATACGGAACTCTACCTCCATCACGGGCGCGACGATTTTCGCGGCGGCCTGGCCGAGGTGGCGCAGTTCGGCGTCTTTATCCGCAGTAGCTCAACGCCGTTTGTCCGCGTGGTCCAGGAGCCCGATACCCAGCACAACTGGGAGGTCCTGGCTCCGATGCAGAAGAAATTGCGCCAGGAGTTCGGCAAAAATTGGGCGCACCCCGATCCCGACAACCGCCCGGAATTCAACGAGGATTGAAGGGTTCCCTGTGGTCGGCAAAGCCGAGGGACGGTTTTTTTTCAGATCACCCGATCACCCGATTGTGTTGGTCCCCGATCACCGGATCCCCCGATCTATGTCTCCAGTGCCACCACAAACCGTAGAACAGCAGTCCGGTGGAGGTGAACGACATAAAGAGGATGGCCGTGGTTCCGGTGAAGAAGAACAGGAAGTGGCGCAGGTTCATGGAGGTGATGTAGCCGAAGACGGCGGAACAGATACCGGATACGGCGATGATGGTGGCGCTCACGGCGACTTTCGCTCGCGGGCTCGTCTGCAGTTCGGCCGGCACCGGCTGAGGCGGCGTGCGGCGGAGCCAACGCAGGTACCAGATGGCGAGAATCGCCGAACCGATGAGCGTGCTCAGGTGCTGGAGAATGTCATATAGAGGACGCGGGTGGCCGAACTCGTCCACCGCCGGGGCGCTCAGGTTAGGAAAGTTGCGCACGATCAGGCCGCGTTCGTGGGTAATGGAATCCCAGACGATGTGCGTGCCGATGCCCACCAGCAGCGAGAACAGAATGACGGCGAAGCGGCTCAGCGGTCCCCAGCGAAACGGTTCCGCCAGCCCGACCAGCCTCCCCTGGTGGCGCCTGGGCGCCAGGCTGATCAGGGGAGCCTTCATCACCGTGTGGAAGATCCAGAGCACCGCCAGCGAGACCGGCAGGGTGAAGATGAAGGATCCTTTGATGGAGTGAGTGAAGTAACGAGGTGGTCCGAGGTTGAAGTAGTAGTGGAAGTCGGGGGCCAGGCTGCCTACGATCAGGGCAGAGAACACCAGAAATCTTCGGAGAGGAAGAACGGCCGCCGGATGCGCAGGAGTGAAAGGCAAACTTAATCTTAGCGTATCGAGATGGCCCGATCATCCGATGGCTCGATCACCCTCTTTTCTCCGGCTGAATGCCGAGTGCTGACTGCTGAATGCTATGATTTTGATTCATGCCTAAGGCCAATGCCCCGACATATCAGGAGCTGATTCTTCGCCTGCAGGAATTCTGGGCGAAGCGCGGATGTGTGCTGCAGCAGCCCTACGACGTCGAGGTCGGAGCCGGCACCATGGCCCCGGAAACTTTTCTGCGCGTGCTGGGGTCGAAGCCGTACAAGGTGGCTTACGTCCAGCCCTCGCGCCGTCCCGCCGACGGCCGCTACGGCGACAATCCCAATCGTCTGTACAAGCACTTGCAGCTGCAGGTGATCCTGAAGCCGCCGCCGGACAACGTGCAGGAAGTTTATCTGGAATCGCTGGGAGCGATCGGCATCGATCTGCGCAAGCACGATCTCAAGTTTGAAGAGGACAACTGGGAGGCGCCGACACTGGCGGCGTGGGGCGTGGGCTGGCAGGTGATGCTCGACGGCCTGGAGATCACGCAGTTCACCTACTTCCAGCAGTGCGGCGGCATCGATCTCGATCCCATCTCGGCCGAGATGACTTACGGCCTGGAGCGCATCGCGGCGTTCCTGCAGGATGTGGACAGCATTTACGACATCGTGTGGGCGCGCGATCCAGATACCGGAGCGACGGTGACCTATCGCGATGTGCGCTACCAGGACGAACTGCAGATGTCGGTATACAACTTCGAGACCGCCGACGTGGAGAAGACCTGGAAGCATCTGGAAATGTACGAAGCCGAATGCCAGGCGGTGATCGACCGGTTCAACGTTATAAAGAATGCTAAGGCGACGCGCCCCGATGCCATGGCCCGCTTTCCTCTGCTTGGCGCCTACGATCTCTGCCTGAAGTGCTCGCACCTCTTTAATCTGCTCGACGCGCGCGGGGCCATCTCCGTCACCGAGCGTGTGGGCGTAATCGCGCGCATCCGCCAGCTGGCTGTCGGGCTGGCCAAGGCCTTCCTCGCTCAGCAATCGAGCGGCGCCACGCCTCCCGAGGCGATTCAGAAAGCGGGAGTGGCCTGATGCCCGACTTTCTGCTGGAAATAGGTTGCGAGGAAATTCCCGCGCGAATGATTGACGCAGCCTGGAGTGACATGGCAACGCGCGTTGCCGCTCTCCTGATGCGGGAGTCTCTGTTCTCGGCGCATGGGCTGGCGCAACAGCTTGGCCGCAATACCGGAAAACCAGAGATTGTCTTCGATCAGTTCGCCACTCTTCGACGGCTGGCGCTTCAAGTGCGCGGAGTAGCTGCCTCTCAACCCGATGCGACAGAGCAACTGATTGGGCCATCGACAAAAGTCGCCTTCAAAGACGGCAAACCCACTCCGGCCGCCGAGGCTTTTGCCAAGAAAGCCGGTGTCGAGGTTTCCAAACTGGAGAAGATCGCCACCCCCAAGGGCGAGTATCTGGCTGCCACTATCACGAAAAAAGGCCGCCGCGCCGAAGAGATCCTGGGGGAAACACTACCGAAGGAGCTGGCGGCAATCTACTGGCCTAAAAATATGTACTGGCGCGCAGGTAAGCCGGAACGGTTTGTACGGCCTGTGCGTTGGATCGTCGCGATGCTCGACGGGAATATCGTTCCGTTGGAGTTCGCCGGAATCCGTGCCGGGAATACCAGTCGAGGCCACCGTATCATGAGCAGCGGTGAGCAGCAGATTCAGGCAGCGCAGCGGTATGAATCGGTGATGGCCAAAGCTTCAGTCGTCGTAGCCAGCACAGATCGCGAACACAGCATTCGTAAAGCCCTCGACGCGTCCACACGCACTGTCCCCGGCGCGCGCTGGCGCGAGGATCCTGAGCTGCTCAAGACGGTAGTGAATCTGACGGAGTGGCCCTCGGCGATACTGGGCAACTTTGATCCGCAATTTCTCTCGCTGCCGGAAGAAGTACTGGTGACCGTCATGCGCGATCATCAGAAGTACTTTGCGGTCGAGGACGCTTCCGGCAAACTGGCGCCGCATTTTCTCGCCGTGCTCAACACTGATAGTGACCCGGACGGGCTGATCCGCCACGGCAACGAACGCGTGCTGCGCGCCCGCTTCAATGACGCGCAGTTCTTCTGGAACACCGACCAAAAGACTCCGCTCAAGAACCGGGTGGCGATGCTCAAGGCCGTGACCTTCCAGAAAGATCTTGGGAACTACCATGAGAAAGCTGAGCGCATGAGCAAGGTGGCAGCGGCTCTCGCGGGATCGCTAGCCAAAGGTGGATTGAAAGCTGACATACAGGCAGTGCAGCAGTCGGTCCAGTTGGCCAAGACCGATCTCACCACTGAGTTGGTAAAGGAGTTCACCGAGCTGCAAGGAATCATCGGCGGAGTCTATGCGAAAGCGCAGGGATTGCCGGCGACGGTCGCCGACGCCATCTACGATCAGTACAAACCGCAGTCGATGGAAGACTCGGTCCCGCGCACTCTGGAAGGGGCGGTGCTGGCCATGGCCGACAAGGCTGACTCCATCGCCGGGATGTTTGCGCTGGGGTTGATTCCATCGGGTTCGAAAGATCCGTTCGCGCTGCGCCGCCAGGCCAACGGGATCGTCAAGACTGTCGCCGAACACAAACTGCCGGTGAGCCTGAGCGCGCTGATGGAGAGCGCTCGCGCAGCCTACGCGGACAGCCCGGCAGAAAAGAAATTTACTCAGAGCGGCGAGGCTTATGTGAGCGCGATCCGCAGTTTCTTCCGTGAGCGCCTGGAATTTTATCTGCGCGAGACGCTGGGGCTTGCTTATGACGTGGTCAACGCCACGCTGGCGGCCGATGCCGATGACGTGGTGGACGCGGCCGCTCGCGCTCAAGCTGTCGCGAAGGTCAGGCCCTCGCCTGATTTCGAATCGATTTCAGTCGCCTTCAAACGAATGAAGAACATTCTGCGCCAGGCGGCGGAGACAACGAAAAAGGTTGCGGATCCATTCGCTTCTTCAGCTCTGAAAGAGCCGGAAGAAAAGAAGCTGGCGGACTCTATCCCGCAGGTCGCGAAGCGGGTGCTGGAGCTGCGCGGCTCGCGCCAGTACGAGCCTGCCCTGGTGGAGATCTCGCGTCTGCGTCCGCCGGTGGACGCCTTCTTCGACAAGGTCATGGTCATGGTGGATGACGAGAGCCTGCGCGCCAACCGCCTGGGCCTGCTGCAGACGCTGGTGCGAGAGTTTTCTTCGATCGCCGATTTCTCGGAAATCGTGACGGAGAAGAAGTAGCGGCTAACGTAGAGACCGCCACTTCGCTTCTCAGACGCGTCGCCACGCAACGTGTTTGGGTGTTGCCCCATCGGGTTTAAGGTTTCTTAACACTCTCGATTCGCGGTGTGAGCGGCGTCGCCATCTGCTCCAGACGACCTGTAATTTCGCGGCGGGTTCTGTAAGATAGATGTTTTGGGTCTGTCCTCACGCGACTCACAATCCAGCTAGCCATCTCAGGGAGACCAATCATGAGCGTAACTTCCGTTCCCACCCCGCAGACATCATCCAAGCCTGCTTCCCGTGATACCCAGTACGTGTATTTCTTCGGCGGAGGCAAGGCCGAGGGCAACGGCAAGATGAAAGACGAGCTGGGCGGCAAGGGCGCCGGGCTGGCGGAGATGACCAACGCCGGCCTGCCGGTTCCTCCCGGGTTCACTATCCAGACCGAGGCCTGCCGCGAGTACATGAAGACCAGCAAGGTGTCTGACGCCATCGAGGAGCAGAAGTCGGCGGCGCTGGCGCGGCTGGAGGTGCTGCAGAAACAGAAGCTGGGCACGGGCGAGAATCCGCTGCTGGTCAGCGTGCGCTCGGGCGCAAAGTTCTCCATGCCGGGAATGATGGACACCATCCTCAATCTGGGCCTCAACGACGAGAGCGTGAAAGCACTGGCAAAAAAATCCAACAACGAGCGCTTCGCCTACGACTCCTACCGCCGCCTGATCCAGATGTTCGGCAACGTAGTGCTGGATATTCCCAAGCAAGCTTTCGAGGAGGTGTTTGACGGCCAGAAGAAAAAGCGCGGCGTGAAGCTCGACACCGAGCTTACGGCCGAGGACCTGAAGGAAGTCATCGCCCAGTACAAGAACGTGGTCAAGAAAGAGGCGAAGCGCGACTTCCCGCAGAATCCCCTGGAGCAGCTGGCCATGGCGCGCGACGCCGTCTTCCGCTCGTGGAACAACGATCGCGCGAAGGTCTACCGCCGCATCAACAACATCTCCGACGATCTGGGCACCGCCGTCAACGTGCAGGCCATGGTTTTCGGCAACCTGGGCGAGACCAGCGGAACGGGTGTGGGCTTCACGCGCAATCCCGCGACCGGCGTCAAGGAGTTCTACGGCGAGTTCCTGATGAACGCGCAGGGGGAAGACGTTGTGGCCGGCATCCGCACACCAATCCATATCAGCGAATTGCAGAAGACCCTGCCTGACGTTTACGACCAGCTGCGCAACATCACCACGCGGCTGGAGCAGCACTATCGCGACGTGCAGGATTTCGAGTTCACCATCCAGGACGGACGCCTGTACATGCTGCAGACGCGCAACGGCAAGCGCACGGGATTGGCCGCCGTGCGGGTAGCCATCGACATGGTGAACGAAGGCCTGATCAAGCCGGAAGAGGCGATCTTCCGCGTAGATCCCAACCAGCTTTATGACTTCCTGGTGCCGCGGCTGGACGAATCGAGCGGCAACGTGCAAGTCATTGCCACGGGGTTGCCGGCGTCGCCAGGAGCAGCCGTGGGGCAGATCGTCTTCACCGCCAATGACGCGGTGGCCCGGGCCGGCACCGGCGCGGTCAAGAATCCGGTGGTGCTGGTGCGCAGCGAAACCACGCCGGAGGATATTCACGGCATGGAAGTGGCGGCGGGAATTCTGACGGCGCGCGGGGGCATGACCAGCCACGCCGCTGTGGTTACGCGCGGCATGGGCAAGTGCTGCATCGTGGGCGCGGGCGACATTGAGGTCGACGAGAAGAAAAAAGAGATGCACGTGGGGTCGCTCAGCCTTAAAGCCGGCGACTGGATCTCGCTCGATGGAACCACCGGACGCGTGATCAAAGGACGGCTCAACACCGTCCCGGCATCGGCTGAGAATGACGACCTGAAAACCCTGATGGGCTGGGCGGAGCCTTTTCGCACCATGGGGGTGCGCGCCAACGCTGACATTCCGCGCGATGCGATCCAGGCCCGCGCCTTCGGGGCGGAAGGCATCGGGCTGTGCCGCACCGAGCACATGTTCTTCGCCGAAGACCGCATCCCGCACATGCGGGCCATGATCATGGCTGACAATGAGAAGGACCGCCGCGCCGAACTGGCCAAGTTGCTGCCCATGCAGCGCTCGGACTTCGAAGGACTGTTCCGCGCCATGGACGGTTTGCCGGTCACCATCCGCCTGCTCGATCCGCCTCTGCACGAGTTCCTGCCTAAGCGCGAGCAGCTGATGGTGGAGATTGCCAAGCTGGAGTTGACGGACGCCAAATCGCCGGAGCTAGTGAAGAAGCGCGCGGTTCTGCGGCGCGTCGAAGAGCTGCACGAGTTCAATCCCATGCTGGGACTGCGAGGCTGCCGCCTGGGCATTGCGTTTCCGGAAATCACGGAGATGCAGGCGCGGGCCATCTTTGAAGCCGCGGTCAACGTGGCCAAAGAGGGCAAGAAGCCCATTGCAGAAGTCATGGTGCCGCTGACCGTGACGGCCAAGGAGATGGTTAACCAGAGCGCCATTATCCGCGGCGTCGCCGATCAGGTGTTCAAGGAAAAAGGGAAGAGCGTGCACTACCACGTGGGCACCATGATCGAGCTGCCGCGAGCGTGCATAGTGGCGGACGAAATCGCCAAGGACGCCGAGTTCTTCAGCTTCGGCACCAACGACCTGACGCAGACGACGTACGGGTTCTCGCGCGACGACATCGGCACCTTCTTGCCGGCGTACGTCGAGCGCGGCATCCTCAAGAACGATCCTTTCGCCAGCATCGACCAGAAAGGCGTCGGCTACCTGGTGGAACTGGGCATCGCCCGCGGCCGCAAAGTGAGGCCTGACCTGGAACTGGGCATCTGCGGCGAGCACGGCGGCGATCCTGAGTCAGTGGTTTATTGCCACAAGATCGGGTTGACCTACGTCTCCTGCTCACCCTACCGCGTGCTGACGGCGCGCCTGGCCGCAGCCCAGGCGGGAGCCTCAGACAAGCTGAAGGTGGAGGGGGGACGGACGAAGTAGTTTCTGTCCCGAACGCCGAAGGTGGAGGGAACCCTGTTTACGTGAGTGGGCTTAAGAGCAAAGACGTCCGATTAGAGAGAACTACCGTCGGGGCCTGGTGGAGGGTAGGGATCCCTCCCCTTCGCAAAGCCTCCGGGTCGGGACTCCGGAATCACTGAACCTTCTGCAATCTCTCAATCAGCTTCTGGGCCAGATTATCTTCCGACTCCGACCACAGGACGCGGCCGCTGATGCCGCAATTCTGCTCCACCGCGGTGGTGAAGCTCACCAGCTTGTGCACGTTGGCTTTCACGCGGCGCTCGACGACTTCAGAGAATTCAATTTCTTCATAAAGAAACGGCGTGTCCAGTCCAAAATCCACCTGCACGTGGCCGTTCTGCTGGTAGGTGGCATGTTCAAACTTTGCGCCTAAGGCGGTGAACTTCGCAGTCTGCGGCTGCATGACCCAGGTCTGGTCCAGATCGCCTTCCTGGACGGGGACCCAGAGGTCCCACATAGCTTCGATTTCGTAGGCGTTGTCTTCGTTCAGAAACTCCCCGGCCAGCGCCAGCACGCGCTCGGGATCGGCGCGATAGTCGAAGGTCTGCTGGAACACAATCGGCTGGTCCCAGCCGATGCTGTGCACAGTGAGATGCCCGATGCCCCCCTTCTGTTCGGAGAAAGGGAACTGCTTCACCACGGAGAGGAGGCGCGGCAGCATCTCCTGTTCGCGGAAGCTGGGGAACCAGATACTCAGATACAACTGATCAGCCATAATTCCAAGCACGCTATTGTAGTCTTCCCGGCGACCGGGCGTCCTGCTGACGAGACTTTTTTGGTGCGGCAGAGGTGAGGACGAAATTCGAGCTTTTCCGGGATGCAGGCGGCGTCACGCTTTGCCGCGAACCTTGGCCCACCACCAGCGCGTGCCCACCAGCAGGAAGCGCCAGTCGTGAAAGAACTCAGGTTCTTTGCCTTCGAAGGCGTGCCCGAGAAACTGCAGAATCCAGCCGGCCACGAACAAAGCCAGCGCATACATCCACAGCCAGTGAAGAAAGATAGCGGCGATCCCGAGGACCAGCGAGGCCACGATCATGGGAATGCCTAAAGTGTGGCAGAGCCGGTTCACGGGATGCTGGTGGCTGCCGGCATATTGCGCGATCCACTGTTCGTTGGTGCGTCCGCCTAACATGATGGAGGATTATATCGCACGCCGACGGAAAGACGGAGAGAGGCAAGCAGATTGCAATGAGCTCAGTCCTGCTCTTTGGGAGGCGGCGGCTCCAGGCGGTCATGAAACTTTGAAGCCAGTTTCTCCGCGGCTTCCACCATGTTGTTCTCGCGCGTGGTCTGCTTCATGGCGTACTTGGCGGTCTGCGTCGCCGTCCACAGCACTCGCTTGTTTTTTGCGTCGTAGACGGTCATGGTGATCTCCGCGTTGGAGAGATCTTTGCTGGTGCTGCTGGAGCGTTCAGGACGGCCGGTGAGCATGGAGGGGCCGTCGGAAGCGGTGGCGCGCACATCGCTGTCGCCGCCGCTGGTGGCGACTTCAACAATGAGGTCGGCCTTATCGGCGGTCTCAACCATGGTGAAGCGTACCCATCCCTCGATGGTTGACTTGATCACGTCATAGGGAATGCCGTTGCCACGGGTGCGCGTGACCAGCACGGTCTTGGCGTGGGCAAGGCGCTCGGTCGGCGGTTCCGGCGTTGGCTTCTTCTGCGCCGGAGGTGGCTGTTGACAGACAGCGGCGATCGAGCCGTAGATAAAAGCGATCAGAAGCAGAGCGCGAAGGAAACTCGAGCTGCGCATGGCCGGCCTCCGGGGAGAAGCTCAATCTAGGACAAGATTACTCCGCGAACAAGAGCCCAAAGGTGCAATGCGCGACAAGAATTGTTAAGCCGGGCCCGAGGGACCACCAGAAATCATAGACCGCTTCTAAAAGCTGTAGGGGACCTTAAGCAGTCTCCATGCGGGCAAACCACCCGGCTGCCGCGGTTTTCAGGGCCGGCGAGTCCGGGTCGCAGGAAAATCCGGCGAAGCGTTCAAGGGCGCTCATGCGGGCGGTGCGAAGCTGGGTGTTGGTGCATCCCAGAAGAATCGCAGTGTCGCTCACGGAGTGCCCCTCCAGAACCGAAACCACAAAGACAAATCGTTCAAAGGCAGGCAGCTTGATGACGGTTTCGATCATGGCCTCGCGGTCGTCACGCGCTACTCCAACCGACGGCGCCGAAGGAGCAGCGGAAAAAGACTCTGCAGCCCCCGGCGTCGGCTTCGGCTTCACCATGCGCACAGCGTTACGGATGATGGCGCGCCGGGCCCAGGTGCGGGCCCACTGGCGGAATACGGTGTTGCCTTCCAGGCTGTCCTCAAGGCCTGCGACAAGACAAGCGGCGGCTTCCGCGTGGTTTGCGGTCAGGAGATAGGCCAGGGTGTGCAGCGAGGCCATCTGTTCGGTGAAAATAACTTGAAAGTCTTCCCGGGTTGCGCACTCCGGGGCCCGCTCACGTGCTTTTCGTTTGTCTGCCATGCCGAACATTGAATGCCTCCGACTCGCCGACTCTTGTATTTGCGGCCCTGCTCCTGCGGCGATGCGCCCAAGAGTGCAAAATCGACACCAATGTGGAGCTTCCGCCAAGCTATTGATTTGCAGCAGGTTCGCGGGAGCGTTCAGGGGTCCCACGAAAAACCGACTGTGCAGTGCTACATACACTGTCGGAAAAGAGACACGAAGGGATGGGCTGAACGAAATTGGACGCAGTTGGGTGGCGGGCGTCGCGAGTGCATTTCTGCTAGGCTAAAAGGTGCGGCCGCAACGCTGCGAGCAAGACAATGCAAGAGAATGAGAGCACGGAGTCGCCGCAGGTCGGGATGCCGCGAAGAACTTTCCTGGCGTCACTGGCGGTGGTGGGAGCGGGTCTCTACACATGGTGGTCTATGAGCAAAACGCATTCTGCTGAAGCAAGAGTTCCCAGTCAACGGCCGGAAGAAGTAACCATCGTGGAGTTCAGCGATGCGGGCGAGCGCAAAGAGACGGTCCACGTCCCCAAGATCGTGAAGAGCGAAAGTGAGTGGCGGCAGCAGTTGGATGGCAACGCTTTTGACATCACCCGTCATGACGATACGGAGATGGCCTTTACCGGCAAGTACTGGAACAACCACGACAAAGGGCTCTATCGCTGCATCTGCTGCGACACGGCGCTGTTCAACTCGGATACCAAGTTCGAGTCCGGCACCGGCTGGCCGAGTTTCTGGGAACCGATAGCCAGGGAAAATGTGGAAGAGATTCGCGATGCGAGCTTTGGAATGCTGCGCATCGCGGTTGCCTGCCACCGCTGCGATGCTCACCTGGGCCACGTCTTTCCCGATGGGCCACGGCCGACCGGGCTGCGCTACTGCATTAATTCGGCGTCGCTGAAGTTTGTGAAGACGGCGTGATGCTCCTGGTTCCAGACGAAAACCATGAAGTCTTCTCTACAGATCAGCGGCTAACGCCGGTTTTTTTGCGCTCTGACGGCACGACTGAAATCGTGCCCTGATACAAACCGACACCAAAGCAGATTGCCGATAATCTAAAGCAGATCACCCGATCACCCGATCACCCAATCACCAGATCACCGGATTCCATCATCCTCCAAGTTTTTCAAAGAACCTGATGATCGATTCGATCCCGCGATAGAAGTTCGGGATGTGGAACTTCTCGTTGGGGGCGTGCAGGTTGTCGTCAGGCAGGCCGAAGCCCATCATGACGCTGGGAATCTTCAGCACGTCCTGAAAATCGGTGACGATGGGAATGGATCCGCCGGAGCGGATGAAGACGGTGTCCTTGCGGAAGACGTCATGCATGGCCTCGGTGGCGGCCTTGATGTAGCGGTTGTCGGTGCCCACTACGCAGGCCGGTCCCTTGCTGTGGACCTTGATGTTCAGGTCAATGCCCTTGGGCGTGTGCTTCTTCACGAATTTGGTGTAGCGCTTGAGAACGTCGTCGGGGTCCTGGTTGGGGACCAGGCGCATGGAGACTTTGGCGGAGGCGCGCGCGGGGATCACAGTCTTGGCGCCGGAGGCGGTGAAGCCGCCGGGCATGCCGTGGACTTCCAGAGTCGGACGCGCCCAGGTGCGGTAGAGCACGCTAAAGCCGGCCTCGCCGGTGAGCACCTTGGATCCGACTTCGGTCTTGCGATAGTGCTCTTCATTGAACGGCAGGCGCTTCCAGGCTTTGAGTTCATCTTTGCTGGGAGCTTTCATGCCTTTGTAAAACCCGGGGATAAGAATGTGGCCCCTGGCGTCCTTGAGCTTGCTGATGATCTCGACCAGAGCGAACAGGGGATTGGGCGCGGCGCCGCCGTACATCCCGGAATGCAGATCGGTCTTGGCGCCCTGGGCCTCGATCTCGGTGTAAACTAGGCCGCGCAGGCCGACGCAAAGAGTGGGCAGATCGGGAGCGAAGAGCTCAGTGTCGCACACCAGGGCGAAGTCGGCCTTGAGCTTGGCCTTCTCCTTGCGGACGTAAGCGGCGATGGATTCGCCGCCGACCTCCTCTTCGCCTTCGATGATGAACTTGACGTTGAGCGGCAGGCGGCCGTTGTGACCCTTCATCAGCGCCTCGATGGCCTTGATCTCCATCCATAGCTGGCCCTTGTCGTCGACCGCGCCGCGGGCGTAGATGTTCTGATTGCGCTCGGTGGGCTCAAAGGGCGGGGAGATCCACTCGTTCAACGGCTCGGCGGGCTGAACGTCATAATGCGCATAGCAGAGGACGGTAGGCTTGGCGGCGGCGTGCAGCCAGTCGGCGTAGATCAGGGGATGGCCCTTGGTGGCGATGATCTCCACGTTCTCCAGGCCGATGCGGCGCATCTCGCTGGCCACGAATTCGGCGGCGCGGCGCACATCGTCCTTGTGCTCCGGCGCGGTGCTCACGCTGGGAATGCGAAGCAGGTCCTTGAGTTCGCCTAAAAAACGTTGCTGGTTCTGCTGAGCGTAACTGACTGCGGATGAGGCCATGGAAGAGGCTCCTTGTGGAGGAAAAATCAAACTCTAAAGTATAGCGCCTGGGATGAGCTTTATTCGATGGCAGCTTCTTTTCGAGCGCTTTCCCATTGATCATTCAGTCCAACATGTAGGGGATTTCAGCCTGGTCGAGTGTCCGCGTCAGTGGGCGCAACAGCTCCGCTGCCTTCATCGCAACGAATCTAGGAGAGGCTTGGGGCATAAACGGAATATTAGCAAATAACCCGCGGCCTGATTCCTGCATCTCTGGTTAGGACGTAAACGACTGCAATGGCTACCACAATCTATAATTGGCACGTGAGCTCACCATCCGCCGTCCGCAAGCTAGCTGAAGCTGATTTCCCCACGCGCTGGGGGCATTTTCGCATTATGGGATTTGAAGGCCTGTTCCACGGCGACCGCCGGGTGGAAGAAGGCGTAGCCCTGGTGATGGGCGACATTCACAGCGCGCCGCCCCTGGTGCGCATCCACTCGCAATGCCTGACCGGGGATGTCTTTGGGTCGTTGCGCTGCGACTGCCGCCAGCAACTGGAGATGGCGCTCTCTATGATCGCGCAGGCCGGCGCCGGCGTGCTGATCTATGAGATGCAGGAAGGGCGGGGAATCGGCCTGATGGCCAAGCTCCAGGCGTACGAGCTGCAGGACAACGGGCGGGATACGGTGCAAGCCAACGAAGAACTCGGCTTCAAGGCCGACGAACGCGAATTCCATCTACCTGCCGGGATCCTGAAGGCGCTCGGGCTCAAGGCGGTGCGTCTGCTCTCCAACAACCCGCAGAAGGTAGCGGCGCTGGAGGCTGCGGGAGTGAGAGTTACCGAGCGCGTGCCCTGCGAAGTGGAGCCTCACGCGGCTTCCAAGCGTTACCTGAACACCAAAAAAGAGAAGATGGGCCACCTGCTCAGCAAGAAATAAGAGTTCAGTCCACAAGCCTGGCCAGGGACTTCACGTTCTTTGCGGGGAGTTCGCGCAGAGCTGCGCTCACCAGCGCGCGGTAGACCTTGAGGAGCTGCGGTGACTTCCGCAGGTCGCGGAGGTGGCGGCGAATGGTCTGGATGTCGCCGCGCTTGACGGGGCCGCTGAAGGCCGCGGCGGCGCTGCGGTCGAGATAGTTTCTGAGCGTCTGCTCCACGATGGGCGCGATCATCTTTCGCGTCTGCGACCGGCTAAGACCGGCGGCCTGTCCTACCCGCTCGGCGGTGGCGAGGGTGGCTACCAGCAGCGGAGAAGCAAACGATCCCAAAACGTGGTACAGCACCTTGGACTGCTTCCTGATCCTGAAGAACTCCGCGCTCAGCCGCGCGGCGATCTGGCGGGCGCCGGCGACGGCGCGGGGGTCACCCTCAACCGCCAGAGGCACGTTTCTGAGTAGAGGCCTGGTTCCGGGGACAAAAGTCATCAAAGGATGGACAGAAGCCAAGTGGGCTCCGGCGCGACGCAGGGGGGCCAAGACGTCGCCAGCCAGAGCGCCGCTGGAGTGGAAGACCAGCTTGCCTTTCCACCCGGGCTTGCGGGCGAGGAGACGGGCGGTCTGGGCCAGGGCGTCGTCGGTATGGCACAGCCAGATGACGGCGGCGTCGGGGCGGGCATCGGCGATCGGGACCGGCTTAGCGTTCAGCTTCTTTGCCAGCACGGTCGCTCGACGACGCGAATCAGCATTGTCGCGGAAGGCGACCGTTTCAATCCGGTAGCCTGCAGCGTGCAAGGCGGGTCCGAGCACCTGGGCCAGGTTCCCGGAGCCGACCAGCGAGATGGTGGGGAGACGCGATTTGGGTTTGGCCGGCATCCGCTGGCGAGAATAGCATTTTTGTTTTGCCTCGAGCGAAAGCGAAACGTGCCTGCGTCGCGCGCGAAATGAGAGAATCTCTACATGCCCTCAAAACAGAAGAAGCCTGCGGTGCGCGTGATCTCTTCGCGCACGGTGTTCAGCGGCCCGGTATTCAGCGTGGATTCCGATCGCGTGATCGAACCGGGAAACATACGGGTTCGTCGCGACGTAATCCGGCACGCGGGATCGATCGTGATCCTGGCGGTGGATGATCGCGGCAGGCAACCGACGGTCCTGCTGGAGCGGCAATATCGTTACGCCGCGGGCGCACGCCTGTGGGAGCTGCCGGCGGGCCGAATCGATACCGGTGAAAGCGCGCTGGCGGGGGCCAAGCGCGAGTTGCTGGAAGAGACCGGGTACACGGCGCGAAAGTGGCAGCGGGCGCTGTTTTTCTATGTGAGTCCGGGGTTTCTGGACGAGAGCATGGAAGTCTTCCTGGCCCATGGGCTTAAAAAGGGGAAGGCGCAGCCGGAAGAGGACGAACGTATCGCGATTCGCTTCTTTCCTCTGCGCCAAGCCGTAAAAATGGCTATCGGCGGGAAGATTCGAGACGCCAAAACTATCGCCTCATTGCTTTGGCTGGACAAGAAACACAATTAACGATAAAGAAAACAGGTAAATTCCCGATCTTAAGAACCGTGAAAGTTAAAGCGCCTTAATCTGCCAAGAGGCTTCGGCTAGAGATTTAAGAGGTGTCTTAGCGCTTTCGCTTGGTTTTTATTGACACCGGGGAGGTAATCGCGGGAAAATAGCAGCAAAGCCAAAGATGTGGTTTACGATGCGTAACCGGCGGAGAATGGTTTCCGATGGGCAACGCATCTCTCCTAGGAATGGGAAACCAAAAACATAAAAATGAGTCCAGGTAAGAGCTGATCTTCCAGGACAGCTTGGAGTGTAAAAGGATCGTGTCTCGAATTAAAGGTAAAGTGAAATGGTTTAACAACGCAAAGGGCTTCGGCTTTATTGGCCGGGAAGACGGCCCCGATGTGTTTGTCCACTACAGCGCCATCCAGTCCGAGGGTTACAAAAGCCTGCAGGAAGGCGATGACGTTGAATTTGAAATAGTCCAGGGCCAGAAAGGCCCTCAGGCAGAGAACGTTACAAAGCAGCAAGCAACGCAATCCGCCTGATAGCCACCTTCGTCGCGTGACATTGCGGACCCGGAGCTTTACCACCGAGGTCCGGGTCCGATTTGTGTCAGCAGTGTGACGTGTCAGCGCAGCGGCCATGGGGCCGTCCCTCCCGTGCGCTTTCTCTTCCTTTTCCTCTTCCTGGCGATTTTTCACTAAGAGCGCATTCGCTTGCTTACCTTTCCTCGCTGGCATAGTCTATCTACGTGATGTGGCATAGACGATCTATGCCAGCGAAAGTGGGTTGATGGCTCGCGACGAAATACCGCCAGGGACGCTGCACATGCTAATTCTGCGGGTGCTAGCCCGCAACGGCGAACTCCACGGGTTCGAGATTGCCAAGTCCATCGAGCAGCTCTCCGAGGAGGTGCTGCAGGTGGAAGAAGGCTCGCTGTATCCGGCGCTGCAGCGCATGCTGGTCAAGGGCTGGGTAACGGCAGCGTGGGGCACGACGGCGGAGAATCGCCGCGCGCGTTATTACCGCCTGACGGCGGCAGGGCGACGGCAGCTGGAAGAGGAGATCTCGCAGTTCGAGCGGGTGATCGGCGCGATTCACCGCGTCATCCAGACCGCCTGAGGAAGAGCTATGAAATGGTGGAACAGGTTGCTGGAGTCCGGACGAAGGTTGCGCCTGCTGTTCCGGCCGCGCGAGAGTTTTGACCGCGAGATGGAAGAGGAGATGCGGCTGCATCGCGACCTGCGCGCGCGAGAGAACCGCGAAACCGGCCTCGATCCCGAAGAAGCGGCCTACTCGGCACAGCGCCGCTTCGGCAATACCCTGAAGCTGCGGGAACAGGTTCACGAGGCGTGGAGCTGGAGGTGGCTCGACAATTTTGGACGCGACTTGAAGTACGGCGCGCGGCGGCTGCGCCATCAGCCGGGATTCACGACGGTGGCGGTCCTGACGCTGGCGCTGGGGATCGGCGCCAATACTTCGATTTTCAGCCTCATTCAGCAGGTCATGTTCACCCCGCTTCCGGTGGAGCACGCGAATGAGCTTTACAGCCTGGGCGACGATAAAAACGGCTGCTGCGGAGGAGGATTTCAGGGTGACTTCAGCGTCTATTCTTATCCGCTCTACCTCTACTTACGCGAGCACACTCAGGAATTCTCCGACTTAGCGGCATTTTCCTCCGGCGATGAGGCTCTCGGCGTCCGCCGCGCAGGGAACCCCAATGCAGCCCGCGCCTTTCGCGGAGAATCGGTTTCCGGAAACTACTTCAGCACTCTGGGAGTAAAGGCCTATGCTGGAAGGCTTCTGGAGCCCGCGGACGATCAGCCCAACGCTCCTCCAGTCCTGGTGATGAGTTACCGCGCGTGGCGGGAAAAGTTCAGCTCCGACCGGGGACTGATCGGGCAGACGCTGGTGGTCAAAGGCGTTCCCATGATTGTGGCGGGCATCACGCCGCCCGAGTTCTTCGGCGACACTCTGCGCAGCGATCCCCCGGACATCTACATGTCTCTGGCCATGGAAGCCACGCTTCATCCCGAAGCTTCCCTGCTGGAGCACTGGAACGAGTACTGGTTGTACGCGATTGGGCGGCTTCGCCCAGAGGCGCAGCCGGCGCAGGTTCAGGCTCACGTGACGGCCGAGTTGCAGCAGTGGCTGCGAGAGAATTATGTAGCAGAGCGATTCAACTCGGATGCTTACCTTGCGGCGCGCTACACCAAAGACATCAGCAAGCAATACATTGTGGTCATTCCTGCGGCCGGCGGAGTGGCCTACACGCGCGACAACAAACGCGAGGCTCTGCGCCTGCTGATGACCATTTCGTTGCTGGTGTTGCTGCTGGCCTGCGCCAATATCGCCAGCCTGCTACTGGCGCGGGGAGCATCGAGCCGCCAGCAAACGGCGGTGCGCATGGCTTTAGGAGCGTCGCGATCGCGCATTCTCGGCCAGATGATGACCGAAGGCCTGCTGCTGGCGATGATCGGCGGCGCGGTCGGCGCGTGGATATCAATGGCTGCCACGCGCGGGATTCTATCGCTGGCCTTTCATGATGCCGAGTTCATCCCCATCCGAATGGTTCCTTCTCTGCCGGTCCTCGGTTTTGCTTTCGTCGCCTCAATAGTCACTGGCCTGGTCTTCAGCGCCGCGCCGGCATGGATTGGTTCGCAAGCTCAGCCGGTTGAGCCGATGCGCGGCGCCGGACGCTCCACACGTGACCGCTCGCTGCTTCCGCAGAAATCGCTATTGGTGGTGCAAGCGGCGGTGTCGCTGGTCCTCCTGGTGGCCGCCGGCCTGCTTACTCTCAGCCTGCGGCGCATGGAACAGCAAAAGTCCTCAGGTGTGGAAACGCAAGGTCGATTGATGGCTTGGATCAACCTGCCTCGCAACCAGTTTCCTTCGCGCCGGCTGGGCAGCCTTTACCGGAACCTGCAGGAGCGGCTGGCCGGGATTCCGGGCGTGTTGAGCAGCAGCTTTTCCAATGGGACTCCTGTCTCCCAGGGGATAATAGTTGAGCCCATCTCCATTGCCGGGAAGCCGCCGGTTCCATTGCTCGCGAACGGCCGCTGGCCTGCCGAGAATCGCGTCGGCCCGCGCTATTTTGAAACCGTGGGCACGCGGCTGGTGCGCGGGCGCGTCATTGATGAGCGCGATACTTCAGCCTCCCAGCATGTTGCTGTGGTTGACGAAGCCTTTGCTCATTTCTTCTTTTCCAACGAAGACCCTATCGGCAGGCATTTCGGAATCCAGACCCAGGAGCACGGCTCCGACTACGAGATCGTGGGCATCGTCGAGAACGCGCACTATCCCGCTCCCAGGATCATGGCCTATCCAACCTTCTTCCTGCCGCTGCTGCAGGAGGAGAAATATGCCGATACGGCCGAAGAGCTCGAGCAGTTTGATTCCCAATACGCAAACGTAGTAGAGCTTCGCGTGGCCGGGCGACCGCAGGATTTCGCCGCGCCGCTTCGCCGGGCCCTGGCCGCGACCGATCCGAACCTTGTCTTTATTCGCGCCCGTACCTTCACCGAGCAGCTTGACCGGAACTTCGATCAGGAGCGCATGGTCGCCCGGCTTACCACTCTCTACGGCTTGCTGGCGTTGCTGCTGGCTTCGGTGGGACTCTACGGAGTAGCCTCGTACGCGGCCGCCCGGCGCATCAACGAAATCGGCATCCGCATGGCCCTGGGCGCGGACCGCGGCAGCGTGATGAGGATGATGATGGGGGTGGCGCTGCAGCCGGTGGGTCTGGGACTGATGATCGGGATTCCGATCGCCCTGGTGGGAGCGCGGGCCGCCGCCAGCCAGCTCTACGGCGTCAGGATCTATGATCCGTTGACCTTCGCGGCTGCGGTGGTGGTGCTGGGCATTTTTGCCGCAGCCGCCGGCTACCTGCCGGCGCGGCGGGCGGCCTCTATCGATCCCATGTAGGCGCTGCGCATCGAGTAAGCCTGCGAATTCGTTCGCCTGGCCGGCTCTGTACCAACCTCTTCTTAATCGCGGGATTCCTATGTAGCAGGTGCTGTGATGGGAATCTTCCGGTTACTGATCAGCTTGCTGGCGCTGGCCGCAACGGCCTTGGCCGCGGCGCAGAATCAGCCGGCCAACGACAGTGAGAGAGGCGCGGTGCACGCGCAGATGCGCAACGTCCTCTACCGCTTCAGCCCCGAGATTGCGGTGTTCATTCGCAGGCTGGGCGGGGAACTGGTGCCGGCGGGCGGCGCGTCACTGCCGATTTTTGACGACAAGAGGACGTTCAACCTGAAGATTGACGCGGCGGAGATTGCCATCAGCACGCAGGCGCTGACCAGCACGCTGAACTCCTACGTCTTCACGGCAAAAGACGCTCCGCTCAACGACATCTCGGTGGCGATCGATAAAGACCGCCTGCAGATCAAAGGCAAGCTGCATAACAAGGGCGACCTGGGTTTTGAATGCGAAGGCCATCTCAGCGCGACCGAGCAGGGCAAGATCCGGCTGCACGTGGAGAAGATTCGCGCGTTGCATCTGCCCGTGAAGGGATTGATGGACCTGCTGGGAGTGGACGTGGCCGACCTGATCAAGACCGGCAAAGTCCGCGGCGTTGAGGTGGAGAAAGACGACCTGATTCTTGATCCGGCGCTGATTCTTCCTCCGCCGCACATCAGCGGCCGGGTCACGAGCGTGCGGCTGGAGAACGGAAACGTGGTGCAGGTCTTGGGCGACCCGGAGAAATATCCCTGGGAGAAGGTGGCGGAGAAGAATTACATGGCTTATCGCGGCAACCGGCTGCGCTTCGGCAAGCTCACCATGGACAACGCCGACATGATGCTGATCGATACCACCCCGGCAGATCCTTTCGACTTCTACCTTGATCACTACGTGGAGCAACTGGTGGCCGGATACACAAAAAACACCCCGCAGAACGGGCTACGCGTCTTCATGCCCGATTACGCCAAGCTTCACAGAAGCCAAAGTGCAGGACGCCCTGCAGGCCAACCACGGCATGTAAAATGATTGCCATCGGACCAAAGTTGCGGCTTTCGAGACTGATTAACCTGTGCCGATCAAACGCCCGCTATTCCGCTACAGCGTCCTAGCCTTCCTCTTTGCGGCCACGCTCGTCTATGAGGCCCGTTATTTGCACGACGTTCTGCGCGATGCGCGCACAAATGTTGAAGCCGTCGCGCCCGCGCCGGGAAGCAATCGAATCCAATACCTGGACCCCGGCGCGGTCCGCGCGGGCATTCATGCCGGCGACCTGCTGCTAGCAGTCAATGGAGTTCCTTACACCGGCACCGGGATGCTGGGCGACGCGCTGGCCCATGCCCGGCCGGGCGTGGCGATTCAGTTGACAATTCTCTCCCAGGGAGCTGGCGGAGGCGGCGAACGCACGGTTTCGCTTCCTGTCACACAAACCCCGATCCAGTCCTGGGAATTGGCCAGCAACTTGATGCTGTATTTTCTGTTGCCTGCCGCCAGTCTCCTATTGGGCTTCTGGGTGGCGGCGGTGCGGCCGCGAGATCCTTTGGCCTGGCTTCTCCTGCTCCTGATGATGACCTTCCCGCACATCATCGAGAGTTACAAAGCCTGGGGGTGGGGTCCGGGGTGGCGCGAAGCGGGAATGATTTACCACATGACGCTCCAGTGCTCCTTCCCCATTGTGATGTTCCTCTTTGGGCGATTCTTCCCCGAGCCTTTTCCCAAGGGCAGTCGATACGACCTGATCTGGAGAACTGTGCAGTGGGGTGGGGCGCTTCCCTTTGCTCTCTTAGCCGTAGGGAGCGTTATCGTAACCGTCGGGCAGCTTAGCAACTATAAGTCCGTTGCTCCGTTAGTCCAGCTGTTTAAGCCCTTCGATCGCGTGGCGGCCATCCTGGTCTACATTCTGGCGGGGAGTTTCTTTTCAGCGATGGCTGTTAGACTCCGCCTGACTCGATCGGCCGATGCCAAGCGCCGGCTGCGTCTGGTCTATTGGGGAGCCACATACGCCTTCGGTCCTGCCCTGTTCTTAACGATTTTCTCTCTCGTAGCCGGCAAGACGCCGGCCGAGGTCTTTCCCAAGTGGCTTATCGTCGTACTCCTGAGCCTGCTGGTAATCTTCCCGCTGACGCTGGCTTACGCGATCGTGGTGCAGAAGGCCATGGCCGTCGGCGTGGTGGTGCGCCAGGGACTGCAATACGCGCTGGCAAAGAATGGAATGCTCGTGCTGCAGGGGATCGTGGTGACGGGCATCCTCGCCGCGGCTTCAGCTATGGCGGCTGACATACACCGCAACCGCCCGCAAAGGATCACCGCGATCGCCATCGGGGTTTTAGCCATCGTTGTGATTCGGCGCACGCGTGGACGGCTGCGAACATGGCTCGATCGCCGATTTTTCCGCGAAGCCTACAACGCCGATCAGGTTTTGAGCGATTTGAGCGAGCAGGTCCGCTCGATGGTGGAACCCAAGCTCCTGGTCGAAACCGTGGCTTCGCGGCTCTCCAGCATCCTGCACGTGCCCCAGGTGGCGGTCTTGCTCGGCGCTTCCGATTTCTACCAGCCTGCAGTCGCCATGGGTTACGGAAGCGTTCCCGATCTGATCTTCCCGCGCGACCGGGGGACGGCGAAAGTCCTGCAGCGGCGCAAAGAGCCGGCGTATGTCTACCTCAACGATCGTGATTCCTGGTTATATCGCGAGGACGGTATCAGCGAAGAAGAGCGAGGCAAACTGGCGACTCTGCATTCCGAGTTGTTGCTACCTCTTTCTGTGCGCGAGAAGCTGCTGGGATTCATCTCGCGGGGCCCGAAAAAATCAGAAGAACCATACACGGGGACGGATGTTCGATTGCTCAGATCAGTGGCGGCGCAGACCGGACTGGCGCTGGAGAATGCCGACCTGATGCGCGAAATCGCCGCCGAGATCGCGCAACGCGAGCGCATGAACCGCGAAGTGGAGATCGCCCGCGAAGTCCAGGAGCGGCTCTTCCCGCAAAAACTTCCCGCAATTGCCGGGTTGGATTATGCGGGGCATTGCCGGCCGGCTCTCGGAGTAGGAGGCGACTACTACGACTTTCTCGCCCTTCCGCATGGGCGCCTGGGCGTGGCGATTGGCGATGTGTCCGGCAAAGGCATTGCAGCCGCGCTTACGATGGCGAGTCTGCAGGCCTCGTTGCGCGGCGAGGCTACGCGGGCCCCGGAGAACCTGGCAGCCGCAGTCAGCAACGTAAACCGCCTGGTGTACGAGGCCTCGTCCGACAGCCGTTACGCGACCTTCTTCTATGGCCAGTACGATCCCGGGACTCGCCAATTCGACTACGTCAACGCGGGACACAACCCGCCCATGCTCTTTCACTGCGCCGATGGCAGGTGGACAGTCACTCGATTGGATGTGGGCGGAGTGGTGGTGGGCTTGCTCGAAAGCTACCCCTACCAGCAAGGCCGGGTGGCAATGTCGGCCGGCGACGTCCTGGTTGCCTTTACCGACGGCATCAGCGAGGCCATGAACAAAGCAGACGAAGAATGGGGCGAGGAGCGCATGATCAAGGTGATTGAGGCGTGTCAGGGACTGGCCGCTGCGGCGATTCTCCAGCGCATTCTCTCAGCCGCCGACGCCTTCGCCGCGGGCGCCGAGCAGCATGACGACATGACCCTGGTTATTCTGCGTGCTGTAGTCTAAACGCTGTAGCGATTTCTCTGAGCCAGGTTCGTCGATTCTGCGATTTCAAAAACCGGACGTTGGCACCGCCAGCCAATTTGGGGGAGTCGTGCGTCTACTGTGTTCTCCGGTCGGTCAGCAAGCCGAGTTCACCGACCCCGGCAGCACGGATATGGTCCACGGCATCGGCTACCGACCGATAGCGAGTGCGGGCGTCGGCTTTCACGAATACGGTTTTCGTGGCGCGTGCCGCGATGCGATCGCGAATCCTCTCCGTCAGCTCCGCCGGGATGATCTCATGGTTGCCGAGGAAGAGCTGCCCGTCACGGTTGATGGCGACCAGCAGGGCGTCGTCCTTGTCGGCGTCGGGCATCCAGGAGGGGTTGATGGTTCTAGCCAGCTGGACCTGAGGGCCGGGCTGCAGAAGGGGCATGATCACCATAAAGATGATCAGCAACACCAGCATCACATCCACCATAGGAGTGACATTAATCTTCGCATTGACGTTGCTGTGGTTGCGAACCGCAATCCGCATACGCCTCACCGACGGCCTCCTATAGCTAAGAAAAGACACCGGTTTCATCTATCGAGTTCCATAGATTTTCGTCAAAACAGATGGCGACCGAGAACCGCCAAGAAAAGTGGATTTGTGGCGGTGCAGGTGTCGATTGTGGATATCTCGCGCGTCGTAAAAGTGGCTATCCCTGACTTGAGTTGGGTCAGGTAGTCTTGTAAAAAGGTAGGACGCAGGCAGGCGCCGTCATTTCTGAGCAGGACGCGTCAGCCGCCGTGGTGGAGGATCAACATGTCATTCCTTCGCGATTTGAAAGTTGCGCTACGTTCCCTTTCCCGGGCGCGGGCGCTGTGGATCATTGTGGCCGTTACCCTGGCGCTGGGGATCGGGGCCAATGCCGCCATCTTCAGCGTAGTGCGCGGGGTGCTGCTGCGTCCGCTGGCCAATCGCGATGAAGATCGCCTGCTCTACGTGCGGCAGAGCGCTCCCGGACTGCACGACGATCACGTCTTGTTCTCCGTCCCTGAGATCCACGACATTGGCGCGGACCTGAAAACCATCAAGGAACTCGGCACCTTTTCCGCTGTCGATTTCACGATGGTCGGCCTGGGCGACCCGCGCGAGATCCGGGCTGGTGTGGTGGACGGGAACTACTTTGACGTCATGGGACTTCGTCCCGTGCTCGGCCGTCTGCTGACACCTGGCGATGATGGTCCGAACGCCGCCGGAGCGGTGGTCCTTACGTATCGTTACTGGAGCACGTCGCTGCATTCCGATGCTGGGGTGATCGGCAAACAAATCCGGTTGGGCAGCTTTGAGGGTACGCGCACGGCAACCATCGTCGGCGTTTTGGAGCCCTCGGTGCCATATCCGGAAGAAACCGAGATCATCGCCAACATCGTGACCAGCCCGCACCACCTTTCCGCCACCATGGTGCAGGGACGCGTTCACCGCATGACCGAGGTCTTCGCCAGGCTGGCGGCAGGCGCACAACTGGACGCGGCACAGGCGGAGCTGACGAAGGTCCACGCCAACATGCTGGCAGCGCACCCTGACGTCTATAAGCCTTCCGACCACTATCAGGTCACGGTTATGCGCATGCATGACCAGCTCAACTCCCGCGCGCAGACGATCCTCTGGATTTTGCTGGCGGCTTCCGGGTTGCTGTTTGTGATTGCCTGTTCCAATGTCGCCAACTTGATTCTGGCGCGGACGGTGCGCCGGGAAACCGAATTGGCCGTGCGCTCGGCTTTGGGCGCAAGCAATGCCGCACTACGCCGTTCGTTGCTGGCCGAAGCGATCGTCCTCTGCGGCAGTGGTACGTTGGCGGGAGTAGCTATTGCCGCCCCGATGGTTTCCATACTGGCGCGCTACGCGGCGCGTTTCTCGGTGCGCGCGCTCGATCTCAAGGTGGATTTCACGATGGTGTGGATCGGAGTCGTGCTTGCGCTGGTCGCCGCTTTTTTCCTGGCTTTTGTTCCGCGCCTGCCTTCGTCCGACGTTTCGCAGGGTTTGTCGCTGGCGAGTGCCGGGGTAAGAGTAACGGGAGCCAGCCGCCGCCGGCTGCGCGTTTTCGCAGTCACCCAGATCACCGCTTCCTTCCTCTTGCTGGCGGGCGCCGGTGCATTGTTGCGCACTTTGCTGGTGCTGCAGCAAACCCAACCGCCCTTTGAAACTGCCCATGTTTTGGCGGTCAACCTCCCTGTTATGAACTACGGCAAGACTCCGGAACAGGTGCGCGACTTCTACCGCGAAGCCACGCGACGCGTGAGCGCGATTCCGGGTGTGGCCCGCGTGGCCACCGGTTTCAGCGTGCCGTGGCGCGATACGCGAAATTTCAATATAAGGTTCAAATTCACGGTCGAAGGTGCGAGACGTGAGAACGCTCTGGACGATCCGGTGGCGATCTTCCGTGGGATCTCGCCGGGATATTTCGATACCCTCGGCGTACCCATCCTCGAAGGGCGCGATTTCCGCGACACCGACCGCGATGGGTCGGAACGCGTGGTCATCATCAGCCGGAGCCTCGCGAACCGGCTTTTTCCCGGACGTGAAGCGGTCGATCGCCATATCCAGTGGACTGACCCGGTAATGCAATTTATCGGGATCAGCTACGAGCCGCGAAGGATCATCGGCGTGGTTCCCGACGTTGACGATTCCAACATCATTCCTAATCCCGACATAACCATCTATCAACCCACCGATCAGGAATGGGTGAGCGGGCGGTTGTTTGTGCGCGCCAAGAATGATCCCTACGCTCTGGTTCCGATCATCACGCGTACGATTCGCGAGATGTCGCCTGAACAGCCGGTGGAGCGGGCCAGCACTCTACAGGACATTCGCACTGAGGTCATGAGTCCGGACCGCCTCAATGCCATCGTCTTTGGCGGGTTTGCCACGCTGGCTCTGCTCATTTCTGGAGTGGGCGTTGCCGGCGTACTTGCCTTTTCCGTGAGTGGCCGCACGCGGGAGTTTGGAATCCGTCTGGCTCTCGGCGCCCAGCCCCGGAGCATTCTTACCAATGTCCTGGTGGAAGGCGTGGTGATCGGCAGCATAGGCGTGATCACGGGAGTGGTGGTCGGTTTTGTCTTTCTACGCGGGCTCGGTAAATACGTTGCCGAATTGCAGCAGCCGGGAGCTGTACCGTTGATGATCTCGGCGGCGGTGATTCTGGTTTCGGCGTTGATCGCCTCAGCACTGCCGGCAATCCGAGCAGCGAGGGTGGACGCGGTGCAGGCGTTAAGGGCGGAGTAGGGCGGTTGTGATCTTTCGTTGACAGATAAGGGCCGCGGAGACGTGGCAATGCCACGTCTCTACGTCGAATGGCTCGAACTCTTACATTCGTGATCGATTTAAAATGAATTGGTGCCCGCCCTCGACAACAAGACTGTCGCCAACATCCTTTACGAAACTGCCGAGCTGATGAAAGTGGCGGCGGAAGACGGCTTCCGCATCCGTTCCTACGAGCGCGCGGCTGAAGCCGTTGAGTCGCTCGACCAGCAACTGGCGGACATCTACCAGGACCAGAAAAAGCTGCTGGCCATCCCCGGAATCGGCAAGAGCATGGCCGGGCACATCCAGGACATCTTCACCACCGGGAAGCTCTCCGTCCACGAAGAGCTGCTGAAGAAGTACCAGCCCTCGATGCTGCAGCTGATGAAGATCCAGGGGCTGGGACCGAAGACGATTGCCCTGATCTGGGATGCGTTTCACATCTGCGACGTGGAGGGCGTGGCCAAGCTGGCGCGGGAAGGGAAGCTGCGCACACTGCCGCGGCAGAGCGAGAAGAGCGAAGCCAAAATTCTGAAGTCGATTGAGAGCTTCCGCCAGATCACGGGGCGGTTTCTGCTGGACGTAGCCGACGAAACGGCGCGCAAGATCACGGAACTCCTCAAAGACCTGCCGGGTGTGGATAAAGTCACACCGGCGGGATCGCTGCGCCGCGGACGCGAGACGGTCGGGGATCTGGATTTGCTGGTCACAGGCAAGTGCTGCACCAACGAGAAGCAGCGCGACAAGGTGATCGAGGCCATCCTCAAGTTTCCCGGAATCCTGGAGGTGCTGGCCCAGGGCGGGAACAAGGTCAGCTTCCGGCTGCGCAGCGGGCTGCAGGTTGACGTGCGCATTCTGCCTCCGGAATCCTTCGGCGCGGCCCTGCAGTACTTCACGGGATCGAAGAGCCACAGTGTCACGCTGCGGCAGCGCGCACTCAAGATGGGGTACACGCTCAGCGAGTACGGGCTGGCGCGAGTGGACAACGGCCAGAACGTGGTGAGCCAGACTGAAGAAGAGATTTACAAGACGCTGGGGCTGGAATTCATTCCGCCGGAGCTGCGGGAAAATCAGGGCGAACTGGACGCGGCCGCCGAGGGCAAGCTGCCGGCGCTGGTGACGCAGTCCGATATCAAGGGCGACGTGCACATGCACACGGTGGAGACGGACGGGCGGTGCACGATCGAGGAGATGGCGCAGGCGGCGCGGGATCGCGGTTACCAGTATATGGCCATCACCGACCATTCCAAGAACCTGGCTTTCGCCAACGGGCTGGATGACAAGCGGGCGGAAGAACACATCCGCCGCATCCGCGAAGTTGACGCCAGTATGGAAGGCATCACCGTCTTTGCCGGGATCGAGGTGGATATCCTGGAGCAGGGCGAACTCGATCTCTCCGACGCGGTGCTGGAGCAGATGGACATCGTGATCGCCAGCGTGCACTCGCACTTCAACCAGGAGCCGGCGCAGATGACTGACCGCCTGTTGCGGGCCGTCGGCAATGCGCATGTCTCGATCGTCGGGCATCCCACGGGGCGCATGCTGCTGCGGCGCGAGGGCTACAATTACGACTTTGAGCGCGTCTTTGCCGCGGCGGCCAAGGCGGGAGTGGCGCTGGAGCAAAACGCGTATCCCGACCGGCTCGACCTGCGCGACCAGCATCTGCGCATGGCCAAGGCCAAGGGAGCGAAATTTGTGGTGAATACGGATTCGCACCATACCTCGCACCTGGAGAAGATCCGCTACGGAGTGCTGCAACTGCGGCGGGCGTGGCTGACCAGAGAAGACGTGTTGAACACACTGCCGGTGGCGCAATTCGCCAGGCTGATGCGGAGAGGGAAGCCGGTGCTGGCGAAGGTTTGAGATGCGCTGGGGTGACTTGGCTGTAGAATCCAGCATCTCAGCTTAGGAACGATCGAGGAGCAAGTCATGCCAGAGAATGCCAAGTCGAAGCCTGCGGCGCCCGCACCGGACGCGGGACATGTGCCCATCACCGAGGAGTTTGACCGGGCTAAATGGATGCTGCCGCCGGTGGTGCCCATCGTGATCGCGGTGGCGGCGGTGGCGATCGTGGTGGCCATCGTGGTGTTCAGCAATCGCGCGGAGCCGGTGGCCGCGGCCAGCATCGTGAAGGTGGCGTCGGCCGACCAGAGCGGCAATACCATGGTGGGAATCCAGGTGAAGCTGGACAACAAGATTCCCAAGCAGCTATGGATCAAGGACATCAGCGCGGAGTTGGAAACCGCGGACGGCAAGAAATATAGCGACTCGGCGGCGCCTTCGGTGGACGTGGGCCGCTACCTGCAGGCTTTCCCCGCGCTGCAGGAGGTAAAGTCCGATCCCCTGCGCGAGGAGCTGAAGATTCCCGCGGGAACCTCTTTCACCGGCTTCTCCATCTTCTCTTATCCCGTGGACAAAGCAGCATTCGACGGGCGAAAGTCGCTGACGGTCAAGATTGGTTTCTACGACCAGCCGACGTTGATCGCGAAGCAATAGAGTTTTGCAACAGAGGACCACGGAACGCTCAGTCAGCTTAGACGCTTTGGATGTTCGTTCGCCTCCTTCCGTAGCTCGCTGCGCTTCAGACGGCGGTATTCGTTCAATATCAAAAAGATAATTCTTGACTTTCGCGAGCCAGCTATTAAAAATGGCGCGGCGCGAGGACGAGCATTCCTCGGCTTTTTCTGAGGCGCAATAGCGAACGAACGTTCGTCTGAGATCGAACCAGGAGGAACTATGAAACCCCGTCTGCTCGCCGGCCTATTCTTTGCATTCCTTCTCCTTCTCTCCAGCAGCGCGGTCTGGGCGCAGATCTCCACCACCGAAGCGCAGCTCAACGGCTCGGTGCACGATCAGACCGGAGGCATGATCGCGAAGGCCTCGCTGAGCCTGCGCAATGTGGACACCAACCAGGTGTACAAAGCGTCTTCCGGGAGCACCGGCTTCTACATTCTGGGGAACGTTGCGCCGGGGAATTACGAGCTGACGGTGGAGTCGCCGGGGTTTGCCAAGCACACGCAGACGGGAATCGTGCTGCGCGTGGGCCAGGTGGCGACGATCGACGTGGGGATGAAGGTGGCGTCGGCCAGCGAGACGGTGGAAGTGAAGACCGAAGCGCCGGTGATCGAGCCGACGCGCACGGAAGTAAGCCAGGTGATCGCGACGCAGCAGATCCAGTCACTGCCCATCAGCGGGCGGCTGTTCACGGATTTCGCGCTGCTGAGCCCGGGCGTGACCACCGGCCGCATCAGCCTGCAGTCGACCTTCACCGATCCCACGGTGACGCGCATCTCCTTCGGCGGGCAGCGCGACCTGAACAACAGCGTGACGGTGGACGGCGCCGACAACATCAATACCGCCACGGGATCGCAGCGGGCCACCCCCTCACAGGAGGCGGTGAGCGAGTTTCGCGTGGTGAACAACAGCTTTGGTGCGGAGTACGGGCGGGCGCTGGGCGGGATCGTGAACATCGTGACCAAGTCGGGCACCAACGATATTCACGGGTCGATTTACGAATACCTGATGAACAACGCTTTCAACGCCAACTATCTGCTGGGGCAGCCCGGGTTCAATACCTTCCGGCAGAACCAGTTCGGAGCGACGCTGGGCGGACCGATCCAGAAGAGCAAGACGTTTTATTTCCTGAACTATGAAGGCCAGCGGAGAGCGCAGTCGCCGACGTATCCGGGACTGCTGGTCGGCAACCTGGCGGCGATCAACGCGGTGAAGTCGAGCTACGGGCTGGCGCCGGAGAATCTGAACCTGCTGACCACGGCGGACGTGGACAACGGATTCCTGAAGCTGGATCACCAGTTGAACCAGCGTAACCGGCTGTCCGCGCGGTATTCCATCCAGAAAGCTACCAACCTGAACATGCTGGTGGGGCAGACGCTGGACGGCGGCGGCATTGGAGCGCCGAGCAGCGGACGCAACGGCCTGCTGCGCGACCAGGCCGTCGTGGGCTCGTGGACTTCGCAACTCACCAGCACGCGCATCAACGACCTGATGGTGCAGTGGGCGCAGCGCAATTACGGTTTCCCCGGAACCACCGGGCAGCCGAACCTGGATATCCCCAACCTGCTGCTGTTCGGACACAACTTCGGCGCGTTCGACCGCTACGACGAAAAGCGCACGCAGCTGGCGGATACGTTTTCCACCATCGAAGGCAAGCACTACACGAAGTTTGGTTTTGACACCAACTACATCCAGAATTTTGTGATCAACCCAGGGTTCACGCCTGCCCGCGTAATCTTCCCCAGCCTGGGCGATTTTCTAGCTTCCGGGAAAGCGGGCTGGGGAAGTACGCCTTGCCCGCCGCCGCTGGTAGGACTGGTAGCGCCGTGCCTCGCGGCGTTCTTCTGGGGATCGCCGATCGGGACAGGACCATACAATCCGGCGACCGCTGCGCCGTCGCTGCCGACCACGTGGGCGAATCCGTTCCTGCCCGCGGACACCGGGGACTTCTCGTTTCATCTGAACCACAGCTACTTCGGATTCTTCGGGCAGGACCAGTGGAAGATGACGCCCAAGCTGACACTTACTTACGGAATGCGCTACGACTGGGAGACAGGCCTGGGATTCTTCATCAATCCGTATCGCAAAGAGTTTCAGCCGCGAGTGGGCCTGGCATGGTCACCGGACAACAAGACGGTGGTGCGCGCGGGCTACGGAATCTTCAACGACAAGTACAACCTGACCTTCTTCTTTGTGCCGTCGCAGCAGCGGCCGCCGGTGATCCCCGGCCTGCCCACCAACAACAACCAGACGACGGGACAGTGGACGCTAAACAGCATGTTCCTGCCGACGCCGTGCGTGATCCCGGGATGTCCGCCGGGCGGCGGGCTGCCGTTGCCTCCGGGGACGGTGCCCCCGCCGCTGTTGACCTCGGCCTTCGAGAACCTGATCAACAACGGCTCGTTCCCGCTGAACAGCCTGTTCGTGCAGGGTGGAACCATGGTGGACCGCAAGTTGCTGCCGCCGTATTCGGAGCAGGCCAGCCTGGAAATCGATCGCGAGATTGCCAAGGGTCTGACGGTGGATATCGGCTACCTGTTTGTCGCGGGACACCACCTGGTGCGGCCGATCGATCTGAACGTGGGGCCGCCCATTGGAGTTGAGACCGGCACCAATCGCGACATCTACAATTTTGCGCTCAACGTTCCCTCGATTCCCCCGCCGCCAGCCGGCTCGCCGGGGACCAACGGCATTTTCTACTTCACCGATTCCAGCGGGAACTCGGTGTACCACGGGCTGACGCTGCAGGTGATCGAGAAGGCGAGCCAGTATTTCTCGCTGAACGCAAACTACACCTTCTCGCACACGCTCGACGACGGAACCTTCGTGACGTTTGTGAGCACGCCGCAGTCGAACGCGCAGCGCAACCTGGAGCGCGCCAATTCCAACCAGGATGCACGGCACCGGTTCGTCGCCAACTTTGTGGCCGACACGCCGAAGGAGTGGGGACCTCTGCTTCGCGATACCGAGTTCAGCAGCATCATCACGCTGCAGTCGGCGCGTCCGTTCACGCTGTTCGTGGGATTTGACGCCAATAACGACGGCAATCCGGTTACGGATCGCGTTGGCGGCACCTCGCGCAACACCTACCGTGGCGACAGCCTGCAGTCGTTCGATTTCCGGCTGGCGCGCTTCTTCAAGCTGACGGAGAGAACCAAGCTGAACCTGGCAGTGGATGCTTTCAACCTGTTCAACCGGGCCAACGTGGACGAAGTCTTTTCGGTGTACGGAGCGCCGGACTTCGTGGGGCCGATTCCGCGCCACTTCGGCGACGGCATCACCGGGCCCAGCGGCGGAGTAGGCACGCCACGCACGGCGTTCAATCCGCGGCAACTGCAGTTCTCGGCCAAGTTCCAGTTCTAGACTCATTGTGCAACCCGAGGGTCACGCAGAGCAGCGCGTGCCCTCGGGACCCCTTTCTAATACACTCCTTCGCTTGACGCAGTCCCGCCTAACTGGAATACTTTCGCCCGCGGGATTCGGCGCGCGGGGCGCGGGCTTCCGCAATTCATAACGAGGCAGAGTCCAACATGGCCAAGGTCCAGACGGTGCGGGGAGCGGTGGAGTCGTCGCAACTGGGAACCACGCTGATGCACGAGCACGTGTTCGTGCTGGATACGGAGATCCTGCAGAACTACCCGGAAGAGTGGGGCAGCGAAGACCAGCGGGTGGCCGACGCCATCAAGCGGCTCAACGAGCTGAAGTCTCGCGGCGTGGACACCATTGTGGACCTGACGGTGATCGGGTTGGGGCGGTACATTCCACGCATCCGCCAGATCGCCAAGCAGACCAAGATCAACATCATTGTGGCGACGGGGATTTATACCTACCACGAGGCGCCGCTGTACTTCCATTTTCGCGGGCCGGGCACGGTGCTGGGCGGGCCGGAGCTGATTGTGGACATGTTCGTGCGCGATATCCAGGAGGGCATCGCCGATACGGGGATCAAAGCGGGAATACTGAAGTGCGCCACGGACGAGCCGGGGGTGACCAAGGACATTGAGCGCATCCTGCGCGCGACGGCGCAGGCGCATCGCAAGACCGGAGTGCCGATCTCGACCCATACGCACGCACTAAAGCGCGTGGGGCTCGACCAGCAGAGGATTTTCAAGGAAGAAGGAGTGGACCTCACGCGGGTGGTGATCGGGCACTCGGGCGACACCACCGATCTCAGCTACCTGGAGGAGCTGATCGGCAACGGGTCATACATCGGGATGGACCGATTCGGGATCGACAGTATTCTCTCGTTCGAGCACCGGGTGCAGACGGTGGTCGCGATGTGCCAGCGCGGCCACGCAAACAAGATGGTGCTCTCGCACGATGCGGCGTGCTTCAACCACTGGCTGCCGGAGCGGCAACTGCCGGCGGCGCTGCCGCGTTGGAACTACCTGCACATTCACAACGACGTGATACCGGCGCTGAAGCAGAAAGGCGTGACCGACCAGCAGCTGCAGACCATGCTGGTGGATAATCCGAGAAAAATTTTTGAGAAGCAGGGGGCCTATTGAGCACAGCGATCCATCCTTTCGACGAGTCGGATATCACGCGCGGAACCGATGGCATTGCCCGCTACCGGAACCGTCCGCGATCGCTGCTGGAGATGCTGCGCAACTCGGTGGAGAAGTCGCCCAACGCGGAGGCGGTGGTGGAAGTCGGCGGCGAGCGGCTCAGCTATCGGACGTTCTGGGACCGTGCGGCGCGAGTGGCCGGCGGACTGCGCGAGGCTGGCATTCAACCGGGCGACCGCGTGGCCATCCGGCTGGGCAACACCGCCAACTGGTGCGTCGCGTTTTTTGCCACGCAGATGGCGGGCGCAGTCGCAGTGCCGGTGAACACGCGCTTCACCGAGGAGGAAGTCGAGTACGTGATCAAGGACTCGGGCAGCAAGTTCGTCTTTATGCCCGGCCGGGCGCTGCCGGAAGGCGAGAGCCTGGTGGTAGAGAACCTAGAGCAGAAGGACGTGGCCGCGATCTTCTATACCAGCGGCACAACCGGGTTCCCCAAAGGGGCGATGACCACGCATGAAGGATTTCTCTCCAACATCGAGACCTGCCGGCGGGTGAGCAACCTGGCGTTTGACGGCACCATGCGCACGCTGGTCTCGGTGCCGCTCTTCCACGTGACGGGATGCAACAGCCAGTTTCTGGTGGCGTGCGAAGCGGGCAGCGCCACGGTGATCATGACGGCGTTCAACGTGCAGGATTTTCTGAAGCTGATCGGGACGGAGCGGATCAACACGCTGACCTCGGTGCCGGCGGTTTACTGGCTGGCCATGAACCAGCCCAACTTCCGCGAGATCGATACGTCGAAAGTCGAGCGGGTGAGCTACGGCGGGGCGCCGATCGCGCCCGACCTGGTGCTGCGCATTATGGAAGCCTTTCCCAACGCGCGCGTGGGCAACGGCTTTGGGCTGACCGAGTGTTCGTCAGTAGCTACGTTTCTGCCGCACGAGTACGCACGCTCGCGGCCGGAGTCGGTGGGGTTCGCGGCGCCGGTGGTGGACCTGAAGCTGGATGGCGTGCTGCCGGGCAGCGATGTCGGCGAGCTGCTGATGCGCGGGCCCAACGTGGTGAAGGGCTACTGGAACAAGCCGGAGGCGACGGCAGAGACTTTTGCCGGCGGCTGGCTGCGGACGGGAGACATGTCGCGCATTGATGCACAGGGCTTCGTGCAGATCGTGGACCGCAAGAAAGACATGGTAAACCGCGGCGGCGAGAACGTGTACTGCGTGGAGGTGGAGAACGCGCTGGCGGCGCATCCGGCGGTGTTTGAAGTGGCGGTGGTAGGCGTGCCCGACAAGATGATGGGAGAGAAGGTGGGAGCAGCGGTGGTATTGAAACCGGGCTCGAAGGCCGATGCCGGCGAGATCATCCGCTTTGCGCGCGAACACCTGGCGGATTTCAAGGTACCGCAATACATGGTGCTGCGCAGCGAGACGCTGCCGCGAAATCCCGGGGGCAAGCTGCTGAAGAAACATCTGCGGGAAAACCTGGATTGGGGAAAACAGTTGTGGTGAGAATCCTCGAGCGAAGCGAGAGGTCGCTACTCTCCGCGGAGACGGGGCCGAAAATGTTCACCGCGGAGACGCGGAGACGCGGAGAGAATGAGGCGGGTGGCTCGAAGAGAGCCTGAAGCGGCGTGAGTGGGGATAGAGCGTCGGGATTTCGGGCATGGGGAAAGCAGTTGCGGTGAGTCATCTCACGCGGAAACACCGAGTCTGCTCGTCCCAATAGATGCGATCTTTGTTGACGTTCCAGGCTGCGAGCCACTGGTCGTGAACAAATTTCCGTCCATGCTTTTTCACAAAAGCACGCCAGCAGGTTTCGGCCGATTCGATGCACTTCTCGGGTAAAGCGTCCAACCCCGGCATGGTGCGTGTGGCCCAATCAGAATCCGTGAACAGATCGTTCAAGATAAAGTAAGCGATGTCAGCGGCGCTCGTCTCGGACCAGAAATCGTAAATCGGGCGCGTGGTCTTGTGCCGCGTGTCCTGAAGCTGCGAGATGAGCACTGGAATCGAGCCCTTCCCAAAAGAGATGATTGTTTCCATCAACTTTGAATTGCAGTATTCCCGGTCTTGAAGGCGACCCTTGGCGCGGCAAGACGGCCCAATCTCGTCAAAGTTCCAGAGAGGGAATTGTTTTGGCACATTCGTTTTCGCAGGGCTGTCAACCGCAACGACAGCAGACAAGGCGAGGAAGAGAACGAGATATTTCATGAGGAACGCCGACTTTCATTATTGCAGGTCGGTATCGATGCCGAAGCCCGTCGAAGGAGTTTGCGAGGCTTGAGCCTGGCGGGGAAGGGGCAGACGGTTCGCGGCGGTCTCATCTTCATGCGTGCGGAAGGGGAGTTTGAACTTGTGGGCGATTTCCGGCCAGAACTCACGTAGAACGTCCCAGGCCATGTCGTTGCCCACGTTAAAGCCCACGCGCTGCGCGGTGGGGCCAAACCCTCGCGGATTCCCGGGATGATAGAGGTTGGTGACCAGCTTGGTGCTGACCACGCTGAACCACTCGGGATAGTTGGGGACGCGTTTGCCGGAGTCGCTGACGGCAGCGAAGCGATGCCTGAGGGCGTGGCCCAGGCGTTCGCCTGTCGACCCGTGCCCCAGCCGGTAGTAGCGCGGGTCCTGATGAAAAATGGTGGGGTACAAGAAGATGCCGAAGAAGCCGCCGGTGGCGTTATCGGCGAGTTCGGCGGCGTAGCGCTGGCTGTAGCCGGCGGCGCCCTGCCCGTACTGCGGATCGGTATTCTCGGCCTGATCGATACCGGCGCTCCATCCGGCGGTGATGAAGTTGACGGGATCCACGCTGTCATCGACCCAGAGGCGGAATTTTTCACCGGCGCTCAGCGAGCAGGGCTTCAGGCCGGTGTGACGATGCGATGGGGCATGCACGGTGACACGGTCGATCTTCTGCGAGTAGCGCGCGATGAGCTTGTTGAAAGGACCGTCGTAGTCGTCCATATCGAACGGCTCATTCTTTTTGGCGCAGGGAGGCGGTGCGGGGTGCATGGTGGCCACCGGCTCCAGGACCTCTTGCGGAGTGATGCTGCCAAACGAGGGCAGGCGCTGGCTCCAGGCGGGAGAGGCCGTCGCCAAAGAAAGCAGTAGGGTTGTTATCTGCCGGATGCCGTACATCTGTCACGCCGCTTGCCGCGCCGGCGCTATCCCAAAACTTTACCGAAGCGGCTGGATTTCGCGTCAGGTTACGTCCGCTGCTGGCCCCACACCGGCGGGCGGCGTTCCGACCCCTTTCTTTGGCGCAAGTCTAGCAAAATCAAGGTCTTAAAAAGGAACAGAGTTGAATAAGAATTGTTAAGGGTGAGGGCTCTAAGTATCGTTTCTGAACCTCAATATTCTAAGTTGCTCATAACAGTGAGCGGCCAGGATCCCAGGTCCACGCCGGCTTGTATAATGGCACCGATTTTTGGAGAGTTCGATATGAAAGCCTGTTTTGTCTCGGGAATATTCCTGTTGTTCCTGATGGCGGCCATTTCCGCGATGGCCAAGGATACAACACACGCCACAGTGGTTTACGACGATCGCGCCACCGAAGTTGGCGTAGCCGGGTTTGCCCAGACGGGATCGTTGTGGCTGACCACCGCCGACCTCACGCGTGCGACTGGGTTTGCGGTGAAGCCGCAGGGTGTATGCCGCGAGGAACTGTGTTTCCCGCTGCCCAAAGCGCGGATGCAGGAGTTCTTCCGTCCGGAGGGCGCCGCCAAGTCGAGCGGCAAGGGCGGCGCACAACAAGGGTGGTTCAACCTGACGGCGTTTGCCGGGCTGGTGCACCAGCCGGTGGCGCATGACGACGCGATGGCCACGTGGTACTTCGGGCTGCGCTCGGACCAGCAGCATCAGCTGGCTTCGCTGCACGCGCCCGACTTCACGCTGCCGGACATGGCGGGGAAGATGCACTCGCTCTCGGATTTTCGCGGCAAGAAGGTGTTTCTGGTCACCTGGGCGTCGTGGTGAGGGTGCCGCTTCGATCTGCCAGGCTGGCAGACAGTTTATGAGCAGCTGAAGGGCACGAACCTGGAAATCATCTCGGTGGCGCAGGATACCAACGGAGTGAAGGACGCGGGTCAGTGGATTACCGCCGCCCATCCCACCTACACCGTGCTGATTGACGACGAGCACAAGATCACCAAGCTCTACAACATGGTCAACGTGCCTACGGGCGTGTGGATCGACGAAGAGGGCAGGATCGTGCGGCCCAACGAAGTAGCGTTCGTCGACGACCGCTACCGCAACCTCACGGGCCTGGATTCCACGCCGTATCTCAACGCGCTCAAAGATTGGGCGGCGAAGGGAAGCAAGAGCCAGTACGTGATGAGCGGGGAAAAGCTGGAAGCGAAGCTGGCGCCGCCGGATCCGGCGATCGGACAGGCTGCGGCCGAGTTCGGGCTGGGAGAACAGCTCTACAAGTCGGGACATCTCGCGGAAGCCATTCCGCACTTCAAAGAAGCGCAGCGGCTGAATCCCAAAAGCTGGAATTACAAGCGGCAGGCGTGGGCGCTTTCGGATTCCAAGCGCGACTACGGGACCTCGTTTGGCGAAGAGGTGCAGAAGATCGGCGGGGGAAGAAACTACTACGCGGCGCCCGACATCCCGGGGGCACAGCCTCCGGTGACGGGGGGCGATAAGAAGGAGTAGCGTAGGATTCTGCCGCAGATGAACGCAGATGGACGCGGATTGGTCTTTCTCACGCGGCCCTGCGGGCAACAATATCGTTTTATGTTCCTTCCGGAAAGTGCCCCTGGCGGGAAGTTCCCAAAAGCAGAGGACTTAGGGGGGTTTGAGTGCCGCTGGGTGATGCCCGGGCGGGCGAGCGGAAGCGTGCCGTAAGTCACCTGCCAGGGGGCGTCTTAAGGCGCGGGGGCCGATTCCGCGTGCTAGCCTGAGCCCATGACGGGACTCGGTCTGACACTAGTGATCTGGGCCTCCGCGGGGATCGTGCTGGCGGCGATCGCCGGGCTGGCCCTGCGCAGCGTCACGCAATTGGTCACGCGCGGCGCCCGCCGGGGGCGCGCCAGGGTCACCACGGCAGCCACACTGTTCCCCTTTTACTGCATTGCCTGGGCGGCCTTCATGTTCATGTTTCAGGCGTTCATCAGCGAAAACATGCTGCATCGCGATGCCGGAGTCGGCGAGACGTGGCATTGCTACCTGCCCAACGGCTACGCGCTGCTGATGATCGATAACACCAGTCACGGTTGGGTGTATGACCCCAAGATTCAGCCGGGCGACACAGACGGAAAACGCGGGGACGCGGTGGCCAACGTGCGCACGGTTCAGGTGGCGGGGAGATACATCCTGGGAGCCGCGGAGAGCAAGGTTTCCCCTACCGCGGACGACAGCAGCACGCAGGTTGATTCTTTTTTCCTGCTGGACACACAGGCAGGCAAGCACATGGCGTTTAACCACTACCCGGCGCTGGCGTTTCAGGCGAAACAGTTGGGCGTGGAGCCCAACCTGGAGCCGATCAACAGCGCGTACGCGCGCTATCGGGCGTCATGGTTCGACCTGATGGCGGCCTTGATGGCGATCATCCCACCGCTGGCAGGGACCTATTTCCTGGGTAAATCGATTGCGAAGGTACGGCGGACGCGGCCGGCGGTTCCGCAACGCGAGAGCGGATTGGCCGTCCTCAAGCAGGCGTTTGGGAAGAGACGAAGCGTTTCGTGAAATCGCCGGCATCGCCGGCATCCCACCCCCGCAAACCAACACCGGGTTTACCGGGGACCCCGGACATGGCGCGACATCGCCGACACCGGAAATCCAAGATTCTTGCCGCGGTCAGTAGCTCTTGCGGCGGTCGGGGCGGGTCTGGGTTGATGCCGAGCGGCGATCTTTAAGAGCGGCGCTGCCCTCGACCATCGATCCGGTCAGGCCGGTCTTCAAGAAGGCGAGCAGGGCGCTTTTCTCTGCAACGGAGAGATGCAGCGGGACGATATTCTCGTCGAGATAGGGATTGGGACTGCCGCCGCGATCGTAAAAATCAATAACATCTTCGAGCGTGGCCAGGCTGCCATCGTGCATGTAAGGTCCGCGGCGGGCGACGTCGCGCAAGGTAGGGGTTTTGAAAGCGCCCTGGTGGTAGCTCTTGCCGGTGATGGCGCCGCGCCCCGGGTCCTGCAGCGCGCCGTCGCGCCAGGCGACGCCGGTGTTGTGAAATCCTTCATCGGTGAATTGCGGCCCGGAGTGGCAGAGGTAGCACTGGGCTTTGCCGCGGAAGAGGCGCAGCCCCTCGAGCTCAAGATCGCTCATCACGATGGGCCAGCCGGAAATAAACAGATCATAGCGGCTGCCGTCAGAGCGGATGGTGCGCACATAACCGGCCAGAGCCGAGGCCAGCGACTCGCGCGTCAGCCCGCGATAGGCGGGGTCGCGGTTGAACTGCTGCAAGACGGCGTCGATGGTCATGCCCATCTCTTCAGGATTGACGATGGGCTGAAGCACCTGTTCTTCGAGAGTGGCGGCGCGACCGTCCCAGAATTGGGATTCGTCCAGCTGGCGACCGAGAAGTGTGGGCGCGTGGCGCTTGCTGCGCTGCCCCTGCACGCCGACGCTGAGGCGTCGGGAATCAGAGAAGCCGTGCGCGGGGTCGTGGCAGCTGGCGCAGGAGAGCCAGCCGTCAGAGGAGAGACGGGTGTCGAAGAACAGCTTTTTTCCGAGAGATACGCTGGTGGAATCGAAAGTGTCATGTGGCGCCGGCGGGGCAGCGTACGCAGCGTTTGTGTTGGAGTTGGAGGCAGACCGGTATTGACCTTGAGCTGCGGCCACCATCAGCAGGGTGATGACGGGCAGACAAAGCGTCCACAAACCGATGCGCAAATACGGTTTCATTCGACGGTGATAGTCTAACCGGATTTGGAGAGAATAGACCACGGTGGGGCCGTAGATCAACGCGGATACAGGTGTGGGCGCGCCTCAGTCCTCGATCGGCGATCGGTTCCGTCAACGTCGAACCAACCTGACAAAGGCCGGCGTTGTGAACAACGCGGCCGTTCTTTGCGAACATAAGCAAGCGAGGAAGGCGCGAGCTTTCAGCGCGTTTTGCGAGACAGTTTGTCAGTGAATTTATGTTGTGTTATTACTGTAATGATATTATTATGTATCTGCTGCGGAAACAGCAACAAGAAAACCGAGAGACATGGCCGGGGCAGCAGGCGACAAAGATTCTGCCGTGGGAACGCCTTCGAGATCGGCAGGTATGTACGGGAAAGGCAGCTTAGTATTCAGCGGGAGCGATGCATAGTTGAGAAATATGCAGTCCTGGATTGACATGGATTGAAGTGGATTGAAATGGCTTGAAACCCGGGGGGAGGGGGTGGGATGGCCGAGCCGGCCGTCATCCGCGAGATCGCCATGGGTTGCAAGAGCTAAGGAATCAATAAGATCGACGACATGGAAGAAGCCCGGAGAGGGTAGTTTTCAATCCAGATCAAGCCACCAATTGGTCCCGATTGACATGGATTTGCGGGCTGACGTCCACCACGAATTGCTAATTGCTGACCGCTTCTTTATAACGTTTGCTTTCGTTCTTGTTCCAAGGAGCCAAAACATGCGCGAGTCGAAAACTTTGAGATTTTTCATGGTCCTGGCGGTGCTGGCGGTTTCGGCGGGGGCGGTGGCACAGAAGCGGCCGATCACGGAAAAGGATATTTTTCAGTTCAACTGGATCGGCGATCCGCAGCTCTCGCCGGACGGCGCGCGCGTGGCCTTTGTGCGGGTGACGGTGAACGAAAAGAAAGACGGCTACGACACCTCGATCTGGAGCATCTCCACGCGGGGCGATGACTCGCCGCGGAGAATGACCGACGGCAAGCACGATTCTTCGCCGCGGTGGTCGCCGGATGGAAAGTGGCTGGTCTTTGTGCGCGCACCTGACGCCGGCGGCGCTGCGCCTTCGGGCGGGCCGGGCGGCGGACCAGGCGCTGGCGGCGCGCGACAGGCGACTGCGGCAACGTCGCCGCAGCTTTACATGCTGCCTATGAGCGGGGGCGAGTCGTGGAGGTTTACGGAGCTGCCGCGCGGGGCGGGCGGTCCGGTGTGGTCTCCGGACGGGAAGATGATTGCGTTCTCCAGCGACACTTCGGCGGAAGACCTGGCCAAGGCGCGCAAGAAAGACGGCAAGGGCGGCGAGGCAGATAAAGCGGGGGCGAAAGAGGGCAGCGAGGCGAAGACGGCGACCGCCGGCAGTTCGGGTAAAGAAGGCGATGGCGGCGAAGGCGAGCACGAGAGCGACGTGCGCGTGATCACGCGTTCGGTGTACCGCTTCAACGGCGCGGGCTACGTCGACTTCAAACATCCGCAGCATATCTGGGTGGTGACGCCGCCGCAGAGTTCGGAAGACCAGGTCACGCCGCGCCAGCTTACCAGCGGCAAGTACGCGGAACAGGGGGTAGTGTGGTCGAAGGATTCGCAGCAGATCTACTACAGCAGCGAGCAAGTAGAAGATCCGTCGTACGAGCTGCCGCACACCGATATCTGGGTCGTGACCGCAGCGGCTTCGGGAGGCGCGCACCAAAAACTGGTCAGCGTCCCAATGGGCGCGAACCTGCTTACGCTCAGCCCGGACGGCAAGCGAGTGGCCTTCTGCGCGGCGGTGAACGAGCCGGTGCAGTCGTACACCGAGCCCGATCTGTGGGTGATGGAGATGGCGGCGGGCGCCAAGCCCACCAATCTGACGACCGGGTTTGACTACGACGTTTGCAGCGGCGTGGGCGGCGATCAGGGAACACCGCGGGCCGGGGGCGGCGGCCGGCTGGTTTGGACAAGCGACGGCAAAGCGATCGTGACCGTGATCGCAAAAGAGGGGAAGGCCAACCTGGTGGCGTTTGATGCGGCGTCAGGGAAGGCCACTGAGGTGAGTCGCGGCAACCAGGCGGTGGAGCGCTTTGCTTCCAACGACGGATCGACATTCGTGGCGCTGATCTCGACGCCGACGAACATCGGCGATCTGTTTGTGATCGATCGCGGGGGAGCGCAGAAGCAGCTTACGCACGTCAACGAGAAACTTTTCTCGCAGCTGAACCTGACCGAGCCGGAAGAAATCTGGTACACGAGCTTTGACGGCAAGAAGATTCAGACGTGGGTGCAGAAGCCGCCGGACTTCGATGCCAGCAAGAAGTATCCGCTGATTCTGGACATCCACGGCGGCCCGCACGGTGCGTACGGTTACATCTTCGATCATGAATTTCAATGGATGGCGGCGAAAGGATACGTGGTGTTGTATCCCAATCCGCGGGGCAGCACTTCCTACGGGCAGCAGTTTGGCAACATCATTCAGTATCACTATCCCGGCGACGACTTCAAAGACCTGATGGCCGGCGTGGACGAACTGATCAAGCGCGGATACGTCGATGCGAAGAAGCTGGGCGTGACCGGGGGCAGCGGCGGCGGGCTGCTGACCAATTGGGTAATCGGACACACGGACCGCTTTGCAGCGGCGGTGGCGCAGCGCGATATCGCCAGCTGGGCTGACTGGTGGTATTCGGCGGACTTCACTCTGTTCCAGCCGTCATGGTTCAAGGCGCCGCCTTTCGACGATCCGCAGGATTACGTGAACCGCTCGCCCATCACTTATATCAAGAATGTGCACACGCCGCTGATGCTGATCCTGGGCGAGGCCGACTATCGCACGCCGCCGGGCGCTGGCGGGGAAGAGATGTTCCGCGCGCTGAAATATCTGAAGCGTCCGGTGATCATGGTGCGCTTTCCGGGAGAGTCGCATGAGCTGTCGCGATCGGGACAGCCGTGGCATCGCGTGGAGCGGCTGCAGCACATCGTGGGATGGTTCGACAAATATCTGCAGGGCAAGTCGAAACCTGAGTACGACGACCTGGGGCCGATCGCGCCGAGCGGGAAGGCCGCAGAGTGAGGGAACACGAGGATCATAAATTCTGAGGAGCGCCGCAATTGCGTAAGGTGTGGTCCCAGGGCAGAAAAAGCAGCCCGGGCGCAGGTGAGGGAATCTAGAAAAAGGGGCGCTGGTAACGGCGCGAAAGATTTCCGAACAAAGGGGCAAGATGGCACGAATAACCGGTTTGGAAAGAAAACAAGCTCCGTGGCACCTGCGCTGGTTCTATGCAACCATGCGTAAGATGTTCGGCAAAGACCTGACTCCGGTGAAGATGCAGATGCGCGTACCGGGACTGGTGTGGGGCGGCATCGCAATGGAAGCCGGCTTGAGCCGCAAGCGCAGAGTTTCGCTGCGCTATACGCAGCTGGCGAAAGTGCGAACGGCGTCGCGCATCGGATGCCCGTTTTGAGTCGACATCAATTCTGCCGTGGGCAGAAAAGCAGGGTTGAGCGACGAGAAGCTGGCGGCGGTGCTAGGCGATAATCTCTCGGTATTCTCGGACGTGGAGCGGCTGGTGATTGAACTGGCGGACGCGATGGTGACGGCGCCGGCGAACGTGGGGGATGATCTGTACGCGCGTTTACGGCACCAGTTCTCCGAAGAGCAGTTGCTGGAGCTGGCGGGCCAGATTGCGTTTGAGAACTATCGCGCGCGTTCGAACCGCGTGTTTGATGTGGGCAGCGATCACCTCTACCAGCCACAGCCGGCGGCGCAAGCCAAACTGGAAGACGTAGCCTAAGCTGGGCAACGAAGAGCGGCGAATGCGAGAGCAAGCCTTTTGAAGATACCGTTGTAGTTACACTGTTCATTGAATGATTACCCTGCTCTCCATCGTCGCGCTGGGATTTTTCCTGGGAATGCGGCACGCGACCGATCCGGACCACGTGATCGCGGTCAGCACCATTGTGACGCGCGAGCACGACGTGCGGCGTTCGGCGATGATTGGAGCGGCGTGGGGCGTGGGACACACGCTGACGATACTGGCCGTCGGCGGCGCGATTATTCTGTTTCGCATCACGCTGCCGCCGCGCCTGGGCCTGGCCATGGAGCTAGCGGTGGCGGTGATGCTCATCTTTCTTGGACTCAAGAATCTGGGGGGCCTGCTGGCGTGGCCGGCGGAGCGAGCCGGCGTAAAGACGGAAGACAACGCGGAGGCTTCGCACTATCATGCGCATGGCGACTACGTGCATGTGCACAGGCAGCCGCAGGGCTATCACCATCCGCATGATCCGCAGCGAACGCCCATCGCGGTGATGGACCGCTGGTTCAGAAATTACGATCTGTACCGGCTGATGCGTCCGCTGTTCATCGGCATTGTGCATGGCCTGGCGGGATCGGCGGCGATTGCGCTGCTGGTGCTGAGCACGATTGCCAATCTGCGCTGGGCGATTGCGTACTTGGCGGTATTCGGGATCGGGACGGTGCTGGGCATGATGCTGATCACGCTCACGCTGGGATCGACATTCGCCTACGGACAGAAAAAATTCGCGCGGATAGGCCGGCATCTGACTGTGGCCGCGGGCCTGGTCAGCCTGGGGTTCGGGTTGCTGATTGCCTATCAGATCGGCTTTGTTGACGGCTTGTTTATGAAACATCCGCATTGGACTCCGCGATGATTCAGCTCTGTGGCGCGTGTTCTATGGGGGAGCGATACAACGTTTCCCGTGCTGGTTGCTTCCCTAAGAGTGGGGGAGACAGACCCGCACAGCCTGGCTATCGAGCGCAAATCCGAAGTTCATCCGGCACGAGAGGCCGTAGTGCGCGGATTGTCACTGGTGGAAGACGCGGTATACGTGGGATTGGGCGTTCTGCTGGCGCTGGTTGCTGTAGCGCTGCTGGTGATCGCGCTCAAGGGAGCTATCTTTTCCATCTGGCATCATGCTCTTGGCGGGGAGATCGTAGGCCTGCTGGACCAGATTCTGCTGGTCCTGCTGATCATTGAGCTTCTTTACACGGTGCAGGTGTCGTTTCGCGAACATGGGCTGCTGGCAGAGCCGTTTCTGGTGGTCGCTCTGATCGCGGTGATTCGGCGAGTGCTGGTTATTACCGCGGAAATTCCCAAGCTTCCTGAATCGGCCGAGCCCGTCTTTCGCCATGCGGTCTGGGAATTGGGCCTGCTGACGGTGATGATTCTGGTGCTGGTGGGGTCGTTCATCATGCTGCAAAGACAGAGCCGGCGTCACAGCGACTAGAAGGTGAGATGATGCGAGATTCCGTGGGCGGCGCAATGGATGCCGGACATTCCGATGGCGGCAGAACCCGTGTTAATGGCGTTGATCCGCAAGCTGACGGTCTGGGACGCTCTCTGTTACAATTTATTCACGCTCTGAATCGACGTTGGTTTGTGCGTGAGTCCAGACGCAAGCTAAACGAGCCGGGTCACCCGCTGACCCGAGACAAACAAGCTGGGGACGTAGTTCAGTTGGTTAGAACGCTGCCCTGTCACGGCAGAGGTCGCGAGTTCGAGTCTCGTCGTCCCCGCCAACTTCTTTTCAAGGAGTTATCGGGCGTGACACCCGAAACTCCAACCCACGGATTCAACCCACAGCTCACTGCACTGCACCCGGCTTGAAGCCTACAGCCGCCAGGAACGCTCCCTGCGCCGCCCGTGCTTCATCGCTATCTTCCTGCTGAACCGCAATCTGAAGAACCAACGCAACAAAGAGTGTGGTCCGGCTAGAAAGCCGGTTGGTGAGGGTGAGACTAGCCGACAGGAAACGCATCGGGTGTGGATGTAAAGCCGCTCGGGCTTGGTCTGCTCATATCCCGAACGGAGCTTGGATTCACTTCTGGGTGAACCAGGTCATCCCCCGGTCGGGACGCATTGCTGCGCAATGATGGAAACGCTCTGCTGCAAGCAAGTTTTTTTCTATTCTTCCACTCCCGATAACCTCATTGCAGCGTGTGCAAATCGAATACGTGACCCCTTGGTACTGGACGCGATTGAGCGCTGTAGCACCCTCTAGCGAATGCTCGGTTCCTGCCATAATTAGACCTCCTTTTTTTCGTCTCTATCCGATGTTTCTGGTTTTGTCGTTGACAAACCTGCGTGTCTGCTTGAGCGGACGCGTCGATTGGAAAGCCCGTGATTGTCAATTCACAATGACCGGTGCAAGCTCGCAGGGCGCACGAGCTAGGCGCCCTTCTTGGCCGCCCTCCGCCGAATATTGGGAATCTGTTCCTTGCCGGGCTGCGGCGAAGCAATCGCAAGAGAAAAATCGATAATGTAGCGCACCGTGTTGGGGCAGAACAGGCAGGGCGTTTCCTGAATTTTCTGCAGGTCTACGGTGGGCACACTCAAAGGAAATGAGCGCAGGCAATCCGTGCACGTCAGCACAACATAGGGAACTCCGTGAGAATCGTGTCCGTTTCGGGGTATCCACACCGGGGCCGACTCTCTCTCATGATCCACTGCATGCACCGCGGAAGTCTGGATCAGTTCCGTCACAATACGCAGGAGCGTCTGTGGATCGCTTTGACCCTTGGCGTAGAAAGCGTCAGCGATCACGCCACCTGGGACCGCATCCCCGGAGTGGTAGGCGCCGCTCATGGCAATCACGGATACTTGCGGAAATCGGCGGCGTACCACGGAAAGGAACTCAAAGCCGGACATCTGGGGCATATTGAGGTCGGAAAGCACGATGTCAGGAACGTGTCTCTTCAGTTGTAAAAGCGCGTCGAAACCATCCGCGGCAGAACTGACGCGGTATCCCGACGCTTGCAGCAGCATGCCAAAGCTGTAACGAACGGCGCGTTCGTCGTCCACGACCAGAATCTCGTGTTCCGTAGGGTTAGTCATCGAACCCTTCCTTGGTTTTTAGCGGAGATTTGCTAAGAAGAAGGGTTGCATATCAGCAACTCACAAAACTGTACCAAATTGAACACTGAGCAGGGGTACTTGACGTGCGTCCTGCAAGGCCAAACACAATATGGCGCTGGCGATTCCGGCGGCCTGTTAGGCTCCCGTCGATTTCTCGGAGTCAGTTTGCGGGGTCGCCGCCCCCGATTCCGCTCGCGCGCGGGGGAGAAACAATCGGAAGAGCAAAATCAGTGATGCGTCCTGTCCGGGACTTTCTAGAGGCCTTCCGTCACCACGCAAATGCGAATGGGCGCAGGCAAACAACCAGGCGGAATACCAGTTACATCAAGGTGCTTCTGATACAGTAGGGTCGGCACGGGGCACGCAAATCGTATAAATGCGAGGCGGGAAAATCAAAGCCCGGAAGGTTCATATCCAGGGGTGAATGCTAGCGGCGCCGCAAGACTTTTTGCAGGGACTTGTGCACTTCGATGTGCCCGTTGTAGCTGATGAATCCTCGTTTCCTGAATCGGTTCATGAAGACATTGATTCGCGAGCGGGTAGTGCCGACCATTTCCGCCAGAACCCGGTCACTGAGAGGGGGAAGCGTGGCAACTTGTGGACCTGTCGTGTCCAAACGAGATAGCCGCAGAAGCACGCGCGCCAGCCGCTGCTCGGCAGGAGAAGTCAGCAGTTCCGCCACATGATCCTTATACTTGTTGATACTGGACACCAGATAAGACACGAAAGAATGCGACAGCTTATTCCTCTTACGAAGTATACGGAGCATCGATTCCTTTTTGATCTCTCGTACCGAGCTGGCGGTCAGCGTAACGGCTGTGGACATGCGAAGGGGAAGGCCTGCCAGGCATAACTCGCCAAAGAAGTCACCCACCCCCAGAATGGCCGTGACCGCCGGTTTCTGATGTCTCGATCGCGTGGTGAGGCGCACGCCTCCTGCTTGAATGTAAAACAGCGTGTAAGCAGGGGCCCCTTGGGAGTAGATAATTTGTTTGTCCCGATAGTGGGAGAGTTTGCCGCCCAAGGCAGCTCGTGCGGAGGAGCTATCGATGTGCGATCGCGGCTTTTTGATGCGTTTCATGAGATCTGCTTTTACCAGAAGCGTGACACCATTGAATACAAAAAACAATCACGGCGCAAGCCTGCTCGCAAGCTGCGTCGAGCGGTGCTTCCATCAAAATCGTAATGTATTCTGAAAAGTGCAACCGTTTACTTGTGAACAGCGCTCCCTCTTTGGAAGGCATCTGATAGCCCCTCTGGCTTCGTCACGGCAAACTCGCCGCTACAGTGCTTTCCGCGTTCCAGGCGGCGCCAAGAAACACAATCATCGCAGAGATCTCCATCCATACCATCAAGCCTATTACCGCAGCCAGGGCGCCATAGGGGAGTCCAAACTGCATTTTTCGAATGTAAACTCCAGACAGCAAAGTGAGGCACCACCATAGAATCGTGGCCGCGCTTGCTCCCGGCAACACGGACCTCCAAGTGGTTGCGCCAGGTCGTGCAAAGCGATAAATCAGGGCCAGGACGAGCATCGCCAGGATCAAACCCGCAACCGGAAGCATGACGCTCCAAAAGCCGCGAACGAAGGCAGTCTGGCCGAGTCCGAGGGTCATCCATTGCCGCAATGGACGGCTAAAGATACTCAGCACGACGGCCATGAGCCATGCCAGTATCGTCACACAGAACAGAAGCATTCCACGGAGCTGCCGGCCGAGAAAGGAGTGTCTCTCGCGATCGCCATAAATCAAGTGGATGCCCTCCATGATAAGCTTCATCACCTGTGAGCCGACGAGCAGCGTGCCGGCCCAGCCGAGAATCACCCAGCGAAGGGCGTTTCCTTGGTTGTGCAGCAGGAATTCCGATGCCAGCTGCCAGCTGCCGGGAGGAAGAATCGCCGACAGCCGCGCCGGTTCCTTCCCGCTTGTCCCTCCCAGGAAACTGCTCACCAGGCCCAGAGCAAGCAACAGGATTGGAAAAAACGCAAGGAACATATTGAATGCTACAGCCTGGGAAACCATGCCGCATTGTGGGATCACTCTTGCCAGCACCCGAAACAGCTTCTTCGCAAGAGAATTGATCAGCATTGCGCGGGATTATATCGTTCGGGAGCTGAATCGCGCAGGCGGGTTTGTCGGCCTGAATTTGATTTCTCCTGATTTGTGACAGACCTGCCAGGTCAGGCAATAGGACTCACTATGTCCGGTGAGGCGCGAAACATATCGCGCTTCCCAATTAATGCAGCGGCTGTTACCACCATCTTCGGGGCGCGCTGAGCTGCGCGTTTTGCGATTCTTAACCCGCTCGGGCCTGATATGTGCGTCCCGTTGTGCGCGGAATAAAGGAAGCCGACTGCTCTGCGAGCTGGAGCATCCGTGAGCGAGACGCTTCAGCAACATAAGTAAGCTCGATACCCATCAGGCGCTCTTGCGGCGCCAGCCAGCGTACAATGCCGGTACCCAACAATACGTATTGGTCAGTCTTGAAATCGAGCTTGATGTTTACCGGCCCCTCAACCAGGAACTGTTCTGTCTCGATGCAGAAGCCTCCACGACCGACGGCAATCCGATGTTCCTGCAGGGCTGTGGCAAGACTCTCAAAGCTGCCGGTCAGCGTAGGGTAGGCGGCCAGGGCAGGAGGCGTCTGCCAGAGCTCATTTCGGTCCGTCAGGCATCGCTTTACCGCATTGATCACATCGTCGCGTTCGATTGGCTTTTCCAGAACTGCCTCAGCGCCCAGCTCGTAAGCTTCACGTGCTTGTATATTCGAGAAACCGGTGACAAAGATCACCCTGGGCGCATACAACGCTCTTTCTTTGAGCTTTTTTAGGAGGCTGATGCCATCCATCACCGGCATGCGGATATCCGTACATATCAGGTCGATCTTGTGTTTTGTCAGAATCTGTAGGGCCTGCAGTCCATTCTCTGTACAGAATACCTGGCCAGCGACACGTTTGAACCACTCGCCCCAGATCTCCAAGAGTACGGGCTCGTCATCAACAATCAGAATGGACGCTTCTTTCAATTGCATGTGGCCTCCGTTTGTTGCGCCAGGGGAAGACGGAAAGAAAAACAAGTGTGGCCGGTCTCTTCCGTGAGTTCAAGCTCGCCGCCATGTTCCTCTACGATCATGCGAGAAAGGCTGAGTCCCAATCCTGTGCCTTTGCCCACCTCCTTGGTGGTAAAGAACGGCTCCATGATCCGCGTCTTTAGTTCCGCCGGAATGCCCGGCCCGCTGTCAATAATGGAAAACACAACCGAACCATCTCGGACTGCAACATCAAGACGAATCCATCTCTCTCCTGCCTGCTCCAAGACTGCGTCGAATGCGTTCTGAAGCAGGTTGAGCAGCACCTGCGCGATCTGAATCTCCCGGCATGAAACGTGCAACGTGGGATCGATGCTGGGCACGATCAAATTCACGGACTCATCTTTGAAATGTTCCCTGCAAATCCCCAGCGCCTCTTCCACCATCTTAGCGACCGATGTCGGCCCCGGCCTTTCCTGGGAGCCTTCGCGGGCCAGATGGCGCATACTTTTTATGATCCTGGCGATACGGTTGGCAGTGTCCTTGATACGTTCGCTGTTCCGCACGACGATTTCGAGGGACACCGTTCCTTCTTGTCTGATCCTCTGGAGAAGATCCGCTGCCGAAGCATGAATAATCGTGAGAGGATTGTTGATCTCGTGGGCCACGCCTCCAGCCATCATGCCCAGTGCTGCCAGTCGGGCGGACGATTCCAGCTGTGCCCGAGCGGCCGCAAGCTGCGCTTCGCTCCTGCGGCGCTCACTGATGTCCCTAACTAATGCGATGACCGTCAAAACATTTCCAAAACGGTTGGGACTCAGACTGAGGTCAATCGGAAAAATGGAACCATCTTTCCTTTGTGCCTTCAGTTCAAGCAAGCTGCCCATAGGCCGCCTTTCGGGCTTCTGGGCATAGTCGAGCCGATGCTGAGCATGGACATCGCGCTGGGCCTCGGGAACAAGGGTATCGACATTCAGGGTGAGAAGTTCTTCACGACTGTAGCCGAACATCTTCTCAGCGGCGTCATTGACCAGCACGATCCGTCCGTATGTATCGACCTCCAGGATCGCTTCCGGGACCTCCTCCAGGAGGTGGCGAAATCGCGCTTCGCTTTGGCTTATGGGCAGTCTGGTTTCTTCGTCGATCTGCCCGGCGCGTATTGCGCGGCTGCTCATAAATAACCGACCTTCCCCATAGCTGTTTCGTTCACAGCCTGAAAATTACAGGTCAGCACTCGCAAGCGTCATGCCGGGAAGCATACCGTCTGCGAAACTTCATTCAAGGAGCGCTAGCCACTTTTGTGTTGCGCGAACAGAGAACCACTGGACTGTCATCTAAATCAAATGCTTCTCAAAGAACACACGGCCACTGGACTATTGGACTCATTAAAATGAAAGGCAAAACCTGCGATCTTCCGGCCCCCGTTGATTACCGAAAGAAATGTCTTGGGATCAAATTGTCTGAGTTGGTTCGTCGCTACCGCAGGTGTCATGATTGGCCCCTTTTCCAGGGTTCCAAACCGCGCGGGACGCCAAGTTCCTATCATGCAGGCATGAATAAGTGCAGAACTGCCAGCAAGATTGAGGAGAAGACGCCGTTCTTTCGTCACGCTCTCCTTTTAGTTGATCCCTAGTGGCACCAGATAGCTGTGATGAAGGTCACGGTCGATGCGATCCAGGACATTATGCGCAGGGAAGAGCGCTTGCAAGCACGAACAAGCTGGATGTCGCGCGGTTTGCGCTCGTGTGTCCTCGAAGCGCTTGCGCCTTCGGAAAACCGGCAAAACTCGAGGAAGCAAGTCCAGGTGACAGTGGCTGCTGAGGCATCCTGTCCTGATTGAGGAAATTTCACCATCGAAACGGAACGGCCCCGACAGGGCGGAACATTGAGCTTGGCCAACTCATCGGCAAAGAGCGGGTTCTCCGGAAACTCCTCGACAAGTTCGCTGAGCTGAACGCGAGCCACTTCGGGCTTTTTCTCGCGTAGGGCCGCCAGCGCCAGCATGATCTTCGCAAACGGCCGGAGATAATGGCCGCTTGCGGCTGCCATTTCCAGCTGCTGGATTCCTAATTTTTTGTCGCCGTGGATCCCAGCGAAGCCGAGAAAAAACTTCTTGATGCCCGGCAGACTGCCGATGATGTAATTCGCCGTACCCAAGGTAAGGTAGGCATCGGTTCCCGCCGGTGCAGCGGCCAGCAGCCTCTTCGCGTACTTGTCGGCATCTCCTATCATTTTCAGGCTGTCCACCTGATGCTTATCGATCAGACTGGCATAGTCAGCCTGCATACCCAGGCTCAGGGTCATGGAGAATAGTGCGTTCGTATCTTCTGGGGCCGTCGTCAATCGCTGCTGCGCCAAATCCTGGGCTTTTTTGACGGCAGCGAAGAATGCCGCGCGCAGTTCCGGATCGGGTTTGAGAGCGACCTTGCCCAGAAAACGCTTATTGTCGAGGAAGAACGCCGAGGTCAATACGCCCTGCCGATAACATTCCTCAAAAAGGTAAGCTGCCGCTTCCGAGGCGCTCCCAAGAGGATCTTGCGGATGAACTTTCTGCCAGGTCTGAAACTGCGCGTGAGCTTCCGCGGGCTTTAATTGATAAAGAAAGTGAAAGCCCGCCTCGAGTTCCGGCACGTGCAAAACCTCAATCGGCGTCTGCACACCAGTCGGCGTCTGCACAGGAGTCGGCGTCTGTTCAGCCGTCGGGATCTGCCCAGCAGCAGGCAGTGCGGTCAGCGCGCTGCATAGAAGCGCCCGAACAAGACACCGGATCGGCGCACCCCGCTTGTTGGTGATGGCAGATGCACGCGCCGGCTTCATGTGCAGCAGATTCAGCCAAGTGCCGTACTTCATATGCAGACCATGACCTCCCTCGTCGCCGCATTTAGCAATCCAGAGGAGCAAGAATAAAGCTCGGTTACTTACAAATCTGATTCGTGTCAGTAGAGGTCCCCCATCGCTAGGAATTACACGGCAGCCAGGGTCCATTCCTCAGTGATATCAGTCACATTCTCTCCTTAGTGTGGAAGGCTGTTGGCCGTGAGTGTTCAACATTGAACAGAGCTATTGGCACGCGCGCTTGTATTGTTGAAGCTTCTTTCAAGGTGAAGTGAGATTATTCCATGTTCAGCAACCAATCCGCCAAGTGGGCAGACGCTAACATAGTCGCGCTGGTGGAAGTAGATTTCCTGAAGATGCGAGTGCGGGTTGTCTTGGCCCGCGAGGCCATCAAGAAACGAATGCGCGAACTGGAGCAGACGCCGGGTCAACGCGCGGATCAGCAGAGCAGCGAGTAGTTCATGTGCGGGTTGCCGGATTTATGACCCACACGTACACGCCACATGGAGTGCGGCCATGAAGGAAGAAGGTTGACGGTGGACTGATTCTCGGCCTGAAATGTCCTAGCCTGACTCAATCTCGCTCCCGTTTCATTTGTGCCCTTCCGCGTTACCGTGCATCCAGCGAACTCTCAATGACCGTAGGTTGTGATCCCACCCTGCAAATGCGATTGCAGAAAATAGATATCTTTGTCGGCTGTGCGAACGATTTCCGTGAAGACATCCGCCGAAGCGTCGTCTTCCAACCCGGCACATTGCTGATCGCCTCACGCCCTGCATTCGCCACAGTGGCCAGCCGGTCCAGCAGGGCACGAACGTGATCCATGCCATGCAGCACGTTCAGGTCATACTCTTTGATGCTGGATTTTGCCACTGCTTGTCTTGCAGTGCCGTTGGCCCTGCCCCCAAGCGCAGTGATCCGTTCCGCGATCAAATCAAGTGACGCCTCCACGTGCTCTGCAATCGAATCGAACAACAGATGTAACGGGTAGAAACCTTCGCCTTTAACGTTCCAATGCGCAAATTTTGCCTGCGTATGCAAATCAATCGTGTCAGCCAAGCGCGCATTCAGCAGCTCGATGAGCGCATGGCGGTTGTTTGCAGGAATCTTGATCTTGCTTTCGAATAGCCGTTCATCGCTCTTGGTCAATCCAGGATGTTTCAAACCATCCCGGGAAATGGATCATGGGAGACACGAGCGACGATGATTGTGGCCATGGAATGGGAATCGTCGTGGAATATGCGAATCGTGCCGGCAAAGCACTGTGGGTTGCGCCTCCGCCGTTTCGCTGGAACTACACCCGGTTCGGCCAAAAGTGGCGTGACCGCGCCCGCTCCCGACGAGACTTTCGAGATGACCTTTGCCAAAGACAATGCCGCCGCGGAGGGCTTTAATCGCTGGACGATCAACGGTGTTGCGTTCCCGATGCGGAATGCCATGGCGCCCGCGTCATTTCATCTGAGGCAGGGCCGGCGCTATCGCATCCATATGCGCAACGAGAGCGACGATCTGCATCCAATTCATCTGCACCGGCACAGCTTCGAGTTGTCCAACTTGGCCGGGACTCCGACAGCCGGCGTCATGAAAGACGTGGTTATGCTGGGAGGCTATCAGGAAATCGCCGTGGATTTTGTAGCGGACAATCCTGGGCTGACGTTGTTTCACTGTCATCAGCAGTTGCATATGGATTTTGGATTCATGACCTTGTTCGACTATGTGTGAGGGTCTCGACCTCGGAATCAAGACAGCCTAAAACACCGATTCTTATGCCCAGAAAGAAACCAGCTATTTTCGTCGGAATCTCGAGGAATACGGTTCTTCTGGGCTTCGCAAGCCTCTTCGCTGATATCTCCTCGGAAATGCTTTATCCGATCCTGCCCATCTTTCTAACCCAGACGCTACATGCAAGCGGCAGTATCGTCGGGCTCGTCGAAGGCATTGCCGAGGCCACCCAGAACCTCGTGCAGGGCGTGTCGGGCTGGCTCTCCGATAAGCTGCAGAAGAGGAAGCCTCTCGCGTTGGCTGGCTACTTCATAGCAGCTTTGGCGAAGCCTTTGATGGGCGCAGCGAATACCTGGCCAGGGGTATTGGGAGGGCGGTTTCTCGATCGGCTTGGCGCCGGCTTTCGTTCTGCGCCGCGTGACGCGCTCATCGCATCTTCGGTATCCGACGAAAACAGAGGGCAAGCTTTTGGGCTTGAAGGCATCGGGGACAATTTAGGCGCTTTTTTAGGACCACTACTCGTTGTTCTTCTTTTCTTCTCGTTCCATTTCGCCATCCGTTGGATCTTTTATCTCGCGGTGGTTCCCGGCCTTCTCGCATTCTTCATGATTTTACTGGTCCGCGAACGTCCCGCGCAGGTAACGGCAAAATCCAAAATCGATATCGGCCTGCGAGAGTTCCCCATCGGATATTGGAAGTACTTGCTGGTGATCGCGCTGTTTGGGATCGGGAACTCGATCAACTCGTTCTTGATCTTACAAACCAAAAGCATTGGCGCATCTCTTGAGACGACTATTCTGATCTATGCCGGCTTCAATTTGGTGGCGGCCCTGACCTCCTATCCGGCAGGATCACTCTCCGACCAATGGGGCAGAAGAAACATTCTTCTACTGTCATTTGTGATCTTCTTCGTCGCTTATCTCGGTTTTGCGCGAACCACGAGCGTGGGAACAATAGCGCTTCTGTTTATCTTCTACGGCTTATTTCAAGGGATATTCCGCTCCGTCGGCAAAGCGTTTGCTTCGGACTTCGTGCCGGAGCGCCTGCGCGCCAGTGCTCTCGGTTGGTACAGCGCAACCGTAGGATTGTTGGAATTAGCCGCAAGCGTTGTTGCGGGTCTACTGTGGGACCGAGTGGGTCACCCTGCTGTGTTTTATTACGGCGCAATATTTGCTGTTGTAGGCAGCGCCGGTTTGCTCGTTTTGATTCCCAGCAAGCGAAATAGGCCCGTGACATAGGATAGGGCTACGAGCCTGGGTTTGTTGTCAATCACTAATCTCTCGACCGAGAGTCTCCAGGTTGCCCTCTGCAAACCCTCATCGACCGCTGAAAATATGATTAGATCAAAAAAGAGCTAAATGTCGCTGTCGGCAGGAATGGTTGGTCTCCAACGAGCGGTATCCTACCTACTTAGCCGGCTGGAAGAGTTCTACTGGATTTCCTGACGGATCATCGAGCAGGATTTCTGATCCGCCTGGCCCGGAAACGATGTCATTGCGGAAGTGCAGTTGTGCCTTGCGCAAGCGAGCGACCTCTGCTGGAAGGTCGTCCACATTAATAATGATCCGGTTCCAGCCACCCGGTTCAGCCTTACGGCCGTCGGACATGGGCTTCGCGGCTCCTCCGGGTCCGAAAGGCGTGCTGAGCACCAGCTCTAGATTTCCCTTGGAGAGCATTGCGAAATTGGGGCGGCGTTCCTGCTTCACCTGGAAACCCAGGTACCTCGTGTAAAACTCCACGGCTGGATCGAGTTCGTTGACCATATATCGCACCCTGACGGTGTTCATTTCCATTGGCTCCTTCGACTGCGGACTTTCGGCGAACAGCAGGGTACTCAGAGAAACGATCAACAGCGTCAGAGTTTTCGTACCCATAATCTTGATACCTCCAATAATACAAATTAAGGAAACGGGACTGTCTTTGTATTGGAAAAGAGTGAAGTCATCTGGTCTTTTCCAGAAAAGCCTTCGTCCCAATCCGGAAGTCCTCGCTTGAGGCCACCAGACCGAACATGTCCGCACCCAGAACCGCGGATTCCTCAAGCGTGAGATCGAGTCCACGATGAATGGCTTCCCACGTGAGTTTTACCGCGATAGGAGAAAAGCCGACGATGTCGCGAAGAAAAGCTCTGGCTTCGTCGAGCAGATTCTCTGATGGGGTCACTTTGTGTATGAGGCCGATCTCGAGGGCCTCGTCGGCGCCCAGCAATCGTCCTCGCAACAGCAATTCCGTAGCGCTGGCTTTTCCAACCAGACGCGGCAGACGCGTCGTGCCTCCAAAGCCGGCAATGGCTCCAATGTTCACTTCGGGATGCCCCATCTTCGCGGCGCTAGCCGCAACGCGCAACGCGCAGCCCTCCGCCAACTCCAGCCCGCCTCCGAGCGCGTACCCGTTGATGGCCGCCGCTACGATCTTCCCCAGGTTTTCGATCTTGTTGTTCACAGAGACTGCAAGCCGGGCAAACTCGCGCACCTGGAGCGGCGTCGCCCGGTGGAGATAGCGAATGTCCGCCCCCGCCGAGAACGCCGTCCCAGTGCCGGTAATGATGACCGCTTTGACGCACTCTGCCGCGCAAATCTGATCCAGCAGCGCTGATAAGCTCTCGAGTGTGGGTATATCCAGGGCGTTCAGTGCCTTTGGGCGATTCAGAGTCAAAACAGCAATTTCAGCCTCTTCGCGATACAGCACCGGATTCTCGTCGACCATCCTCACACCTCGCTAGCAGCAATGTTAGTTCGCGGCGAAGGCCGCGAGAATTGAGAACTTTCAAAGTCTCAGTTGAGAACAATTCAAGTTTCGGCGCGCATGGTCAAACATCTATGTCCCTCTAACTGCACTCTCGTGCGGTTCACAGCAGGAATGGAAGATTAATGGAAACGAATCATCCCGCGCCAGTCAGCGTGAGTATGTATGGGGCCCCAAGGGCTGAGGGCCGACTTGCTGCAGGAAAGGTGTCTTACTTGAATTGCAGCTTTGCCCGCTCACATCTGCCCGCCGCTCGGGCCCCGCCATACCGGTAGTATTCCTGAAAGCCGAAAGCCAGTGACAGCCTGGCCATTGCCTCCGCCAGGTTCTGATAGTTCAGGTGGGACAGCAGCGTGTCGACCGGCACAGAGCGATTTTTGGACGTCATGAACATTATCTTTACGCGCTTGTCGCATCGTGCGCGGGTGAACGGTAACGCTTAGCAAAGTGTTGGAACCGGTTCCATAGCAGCGCGAACATAACAAGATCGAACACCGCGTAGGCGAATTGTGTCCGTGAGACACCCGTCCCGAACGGGAACCAAATGCCCTTTATCCCCAACTGCGAGAGCTCCTGGGCAAACAGGCCGACCGACACCAGCAGAAGGGCGGAAATAGTGAACCAAGTATCGCGTCTCTGCTGGATTCCGCGGTATGTGATCAGGACAGTAAGGGCGAGAAACAGCAAGCGATCTGATGCAATCGCGAAATGGGTCCCTCGATTGAACCACTGAGGAAAGACACCATAGAACCAGGAACGGCTCAGGAACTCAGCCAGGATATAGAACGCCAGTAAGCCGCCCGCGGCCGTAGGCATCCACTCCATGCCCGGGCGCAACCATGCACGCCAGGCCAGCGTCCAGGCGGCCAGGCAAAGCGGCAGGAGAAGAACGATGCTGATCAACTCGAAGCCGTGCACGGTCTCAAACTGACCCCAAAAGAAAATGGCCTGGTTCGCACGGTAAAGAGCCGTAAGCACCAAGGCAGTGCAGAGCCAAAGGTATGCCCGGTTAGATCGATCGAAGGAACGCAGACACCAGGCCATAGCGGCTAATAAAAGAAAGAAGAGCCCCTCCACCACCTCCACAATGTATCCGCGTATGGTCTGGAGCCATTGCATTTGGTAGCGAGCTTGGATGCTGCCCGTGTCGCCCAAGACGGGCGCGATGTGAATCCCCCCCGCGATCTCTCCGAGATCCCAGCTTCCCATCCAAACTCGGAAAGCGATAAGTAGGTCCGGATCGTCTGATTCGCTCGTCGGTCCTGGCCAACGCCCAATCGCGAACAGACGGGGCTGGATGCTGAAAACAGTTGGCACTGGTCCAGAGAACCGGCCTGCGCTTCCCATCAGTTTTCCGTTGACGAAGATCTGGTAGGCGCTGTCCACCGCTGGAGGTCCGGTGAGGGCGAGTTCCGCGTGTTCAGGGGCTGTGACTGCCACTCGGAGCCGGTACCAGGCGTAGCCGCTGTAGCCCAAGTGCCCTTTTGCACTCCAACCTGGCACGTAACCCGTTAGCCCAACATCGTCGTCGTGCGCTCCCGGCGGTGCTGTAAGGTCTACTGTTTCCCACGATGAATCTTCAAATTTTGGGTCGGACCATGCTGGATTGTCTCCGATATGAAATTTCCAAGGTCCGTTTAAGTCGACGGCCGAGCGTCCCAGCGAGATTTGAAACGGCCCGCCCGCGCGCGCGTGGTGTCCCGTCAGTAAAACAAATGCTAGAAACGAAAGCGCGGCCCTCAGAAGGCGAAGCGGCGTGATGCGGCGAAAAAGAGTACTCGCCACGAAGCCGGTAACTGTCGGACCGCTCGGAGGAAACATCGCCCAGCGAGAGTGAAAGAGCATTGCTTTGCCCCTCAATATTGTATAACCTCATAAACCGGTACGGTGCGGTTATAGAGAACTTTTGTATAGAGCCTGCACACCCGCGTCAAGCCGAAAAACAGGCGACGCACAGACACAGTCGGAGTTCAAGACGATTTTCCGATGACAGCAGCCATCGCTCCCGCGACACAGGATTTTCAGAGGATAGCCGGCAGCCTGGCGCTGGACTTTGTCAATACGGTGGGAAATCGTTTGGGAGACAGCCGGGATTACTTTACTTCCATCTCGGAAGTTGCTCGCTGGGCTAAGCTTGCGGGTTTGATCTCGCCACGCAGCGGATTGTCGATCAAACCTTCTTCTTTGACTGCCTTGATCGCCGTACGCGAAGAACTTTATGCGACATTCCGACCTGTGGCTGTTGGTGCACCTGTCCCGCGAGATGGTTTGGAGCGCCTCAACCAACGTCTGGCTGAAGTCTTCCCTCGACGGCGAGTTACTCGCGACGTGAATGGATTTGCCTGGGCTTGGGATGCAGACTTCTCGGCCCCGGAGTATCTGTTGGGGCCGATTCTGTTCGATGCGGCCGATATCCTCATTTCCGGCAAGTTCAGGCGAATAAAACAGTGCGCGGACGAATCATGCGGATGGCTCTTTGTCGACCGATCGCAAACCGGCAAACGAAGATGGTGCAGCATGGCCGATTGTGGTAATCGATACAAGGCTAGGTGCTTCTACCAACGCCGGCAAGCAAAGCGTTGACGACTACTCAGACATTGATTCCATGGTTGCATCTTCGGCATTCTCAGAACGTATAGCCATCGTGTGTGGGGTCTCGCTGGCCTCTGGCTCGCGCCGTCCGTCTTTCGTACGGGCTTCGATGTGCGGGTATACGAGCGCGACCGTTCGCCTCGTGCTCGACGGCAGGAGCGGTTCAATGTCGCTGCGCCCGGCAAACAGCGCGAAGTCGTTGCGAGCGCGGCCCGATGGGAAGGTGCTCATCACCGGCGGGCCGTACCTGAAGACCAAGGAGCACATATACCGATTCCGAGAGGATGACGGGCAAGCCGGAAGTAACTGTCGAAACCAGATGGGATGAGAAGGCCGGTCTCCGACGGGATGCTGTAGGCTCCCAAGTTATCGACGTGCTCGAAGCACAAGAGATAAAGGAGACCGGCAATGAAGAAGGTTAGCACTGTAGCGGCGA